>Ga0214471_10003882_pt1 | contig 11572 bp, 8 predicted proteins | sample RVTome_5_FD_207665 | JGI IMG/M metagenome (GOLD analysis project Ga0214471, IMG submission 207665) | Soil microbial communities from uranium-contaminated site in the Upper Colorado River Basin, Wyoming, United States - RVT142D155 | ecosystem: Environmental > Terrestrial > Soil > Contaminated >... | reverse complement strand
AAGCGCAGCGTGACGGGCCGGGCCGAATGCAGGCCGGTGCCTTGAACGCTCGCGGGCTTGGCGGTCGAGAGCCTAGTCAATTGCGGCCCGCGCGGCCACCAGGGCTTCCAAGGAAGGAATTAGGGGCGCCAGGCGCCCCAGGGCGGCCGCCTGCCGCAGGACGGCGCGGTGATCGCGGGCCGGGTACCCCGACACGGTTGCGCCGGCTGGCACCGTTCCGATGACGCCGCCTTGGGCGGCCACTCGGGCGCCGCGTCCCACTCGGGTGTGATCGGCCAGGCCGGCCTGGCCGGCCAGCACGACGTCCTCCTCGACGACGGCGCTGCCTGCGATGCCGGTCTGAGCCATGATCAAGCAGCGGGCGCCTATCCGGACGTTGTGGGCCACCTTGACTAGGGAGTCAATCTTGGTCCCGGGGCCCACCACCGTTTCTCCCAGCGTTCCACGATCCACGACGCAGTGGGCGCCGATGTCCACATCGTCGTCGATCCGGCAGGTTCCGACCTGGGGAAAGGGCTGGTGTCCGGTTCCGGTAGGCACGTACCCGAACCCGGGGCCGCCGATGCGTGCCCCGCCGGCCACCCGGACTCGGTTGCCGAGCGTGGTGCCGCTCTCCACCACGGCGTGGGGTCCGATGCGACAGGCATCGCCCATCTCGACGCCGTCTCCCACCTGGGCGCCAGCGCCAATGGCGCAGTCGCGGCCGAGCCGGACCTCGCGCCCCACGGCGGCATGGTCCCCCATGGCGAGGCGACCCCGCCACCGGCTACCGCGCCCCACCCGGACGCCCCGGCCCATGCCCCAAACGGGTTCCGGCTCCGGGTGGAAGAGAGGGACCACGGCTCGCAGCGCGTCCCGAGGGTCGCGGACGACGATGCGGGTCTCGGGGCCGCTGCCGGTCGCCATGTCCGGAGGCACCAGGACCGCTCCCGCGCTACAGTGTGCCAGCAGGTCGGTGTATCGTGATGAAGCCAGAAATGCCAGGTCGGTGGGTCCCGCACGGTACAGCGGCGCCACCGCGCCGAGCAGGGTCTCCGCGCGGCCGCGTACCTCGCCGCCCACCAGTCGGGCGACCTGGCCGGCCGTCAACCAGGTGGGCGCTGGCACCTCCCGGCTACCGTGCGTCGCGCAGACGCTGGACGACGGTGGGCGTCAGATCCAGGGTGCGGTCGGCCGCGATGATCCCGTTTCCGGGCGCGGTCACGTCGAAGACGATGGCGAGGTTGCGTTCCGCGCGCAGGCCCTCGATCACCGCCTTGACGCGTTCCTCTAGCGGCGAGACCAACTCGCGCTCGCGGTCCTGGGCTCGCTGCCGCAAATCGTTGGATCGCTGGTCCAGCGTTTGCTGCATCTGCCGGATCTCTGTCTCGCGGGTCTGACGATCGGTCTGCGACAATCCGATGGAGCGCTGCTGGTAGGCCGCGATGGTGGAGTCCAGCTGGTCTCGCAGGCGCTGGACTTCGGTCTGGAACCCTTCCAGCTCCCGGGCGTAGCTGGACTCTGCCGCCGAGTATCCGGGCGTTTGCTGGAGGATGATCTGCGAGTTGACATACGCGATGCGCAGTCCGGCCTGCGACGGTGGTGGGCCGCCTTGCGTGGCGGCCGGGACGGTTGCGGCGCCGGCCACTGCCAGCACGGCGACGGCGAGAAATGCCCAACGGGCCATGGGATGCTCCATCGAAGCGTTGAAGGGTCGCTGCGGTCGTCGAAGGCTCAGAAAATAGTGCCTAGCTTGAAGTGGAACTTCCAGGCCGGGTCGGGATTACCCGACACGTCCACCCGGTCGAAGCCGTAGGCATAGTCAATGCCGATCGGTCCCAATGGGGACAGGATGCTCGCTCCCACGCCGGCACCGCGGAAGAGTCGCGTCGGATTGATCTGGGACGGGCGCGACCAAAGATTCCCGCCGTCCGTGAAGATGTTGGCGTACAGGGCTTGGCTCACGCGCAACCCCACCTCGGCGGTCCCCGCAAAGTACGCGCGACCGAAGGCGCCGACGGTATTGGCCTGGAAGCTTCGGGCGTTGGGGTCAAACCCCGCCGGAGTGATGGAGAACTCGTCGTAGCCCCGCAGCGGCAGACCGAATTGGGTTCCGCCCATGGAGAACAACTGGCGGAAATGCGGGCCCACGTCACCCCAGACGGCCCCGGTTTTGGCGGTCAGGGCCAGCACCACCTTGGGCCCACCCGCGCCGATCCCGCCACCGCCCAGCTGGGCCAGAGGCACATACCACCGCCCTTCAAAGGTGGCCCGCTGAAAGTTCCCCCGGCCGCCCAAGGGTCCGCCGCTCTGCGACAGCTGGAACTGATGCATGACGCCGGACGTCGCGAACGGCATGTCAATGCGGGTATCCCGCACGACGCTGGCGCCGAGGCTGGAGAGGAGGCAATTGGCGCAGATGTAGGTCGGCGAGAGGGTCTCCGACTCGAACTGGCTGTGCTCCAGCGTGTAACTGGTGTACAGCCGGGTGTACCGGGATCCGAACAGCGGGAGCCCGAGCTGCGCCGTGCCGCCGCGCGTGGTGATGCGGCCCAGGTCCGCAATGGTGTAGCGCAGGCGGGAGTTGTGCAGCGACAGGGTTCCCGACATCAGGCTTCCGCGCAGGGCCGGGTCAGTGTACGTCACGTTGAAGTCGTTCACGTTGGCACCGAACTGCCACTGCAGCTGCAGCCGCTTGGCCCGGCCAAAGAGGTTCTGCTCCTCCAGCCCAATGAACCCTCCCACGCCGGTGCCCTGCCCCAACGACGCCCCGAAGTTCACATTGCCGGTGCGCCGTTCCTTCACCTCAAAGACGACGTCTACGTCGCCCTGGTCATTGGCGGGCTCGTAGGTGGGTGGCGGGAGCGGCTGCTCGAAGAATCCCAGGTTCGAGATGTTTTGATACGAGCGCAGCAGCGCCTCCTGGCGGAACACGTCGCCCGGGACGACACTGGTGGCGCGCCGGATCACATCTTCGTGCGTGATGGTGTTGCCGCGGATCAGCACCTTGTTGACGATGGCGGGTGTTCCTTCAGCAATCTGCCACCGCAGGTCCACCAGGTTGCTTCCGTCCGGGCCGGTCCGCCGTGTGAGGATGGGGCGCAGGTCCGCGTAGATGTAGCCGTTGTTGTAATACCACGTGCGGACGTTCTGCGACGCCTCCTCCCAGCGGGCCTGGTCAAAGATGGGCCGCCCGCGCCCGCCGCCCAGACCCAGAAAGCCGCCGCCCGAGGTGTCGGCGAACGGGTAGTACTGCTCCAGGAGCTGGGTGGGGAACTGGCGGTTCCCCACGATCTCGAACGTGCCGACGTGGTACTGTAGGCCCTCGTCGAGGTCGAGCACCAACGTGGCCTTGCCGGATTCCTCGTGCACCAGCAGCGTGTCTTGCACCACCTGGAAGTCGACAAAGCCGCGGTTCCCGTAGAACTGCGGCAGCCGCTCCCGCAGATCGGCGTCCAGCTTGTCTTCGGTGTACTCACCACTCTGAAACCAGAAGAAGCCCTCCGTCCCGGTCCGCAACCGATCAACCACCTGCTTGTCCGAGTAGTGCTCGTTTCCGTCCACCTCGATGCGGGCGACGGCCACGCGGCGTCCTTCGTCGATATCGAACACCAGCCGGAGGGAGCCGTCGTCCTGCGGGAGTTCGCGGAGGTTGACACTGGCCAGATAAAAGCCCTTCTGGCGGTAAATTGAGTCGATGGTCGCGCGCGTCCGGGCCGCCGCTGCCGGGTCATAGGGTTGACCCTCGTACAGCCGGGAGCGACCGCGCACGGTGCCCTCGGAGATCTCGCTGGCGCCGCGGAGTGTCCAGCGGGTGAGGAGAGGGCGCTCGACCAGATCGAAACGAAGCGCCTGCCGGCCCTCCGCCGTGCCCTGCGACACGCGGACCTCGCTGTACTGACCGGTGCCGTAGAGCGTGTGAATGGCGCGTTGGACGTCGCGATACGAGATGGGCCGGCCGGTGGGGATGCCGACCAGGGTGACCACGGTGGACAGGGGCAGTCGGGCGGCACCGGTGACAATGACGGTGTCGATCGTGATGGCTTCGGCGCCCTGGGCGGCGCCCTGGGCGCCACCGGGCCGCGGCGCGGCGAGCGACGCCAGGAACGCCAAGAGCGCGGCCGGGCGCGGGCGCATGGTCAGGCCTTGGTGCCCGACAGCGCGCGGAAGACGAGCTTGTCGCCCTCCGGGCTCACGTCCACCTCGATCTCTTCGCCGGGCGAAAACTCGCCGGTGAGGATCTTTTCCGAGAGCGGATCCTGAACGTAGCGCTGCAGGGCCCGCTTCAGGGGTCGGGCGCCGAAGTTCTCATCATACCCGTGTTCCACCAGGAAATCCGTGGCCGCTTGCGTGAGACGCAACGTAAGCCGGCTTTCGGCCACCCGCGCCTGGATCTCGGCGAAGAGGATGGCCACGATCCGCGCGATGTGGGCGCGGTCCAGCGGGTGAAACACGATGACGTCATCGAGCCGGTTGAGGAACTCGGGGTTGAACACCTTGTTGATCTCGTCCTTCACCTTGTCCGCGATCCGCTCGAACGTGAGTCGGCCGTCCGGTTGCTCAAAGCCCAGAGGCTTGGCCCGGGTGATCTCACGGGCGCCGACGTTGGACGTCATGATGACCACGGTGTTCTTGAAGTCGATGACTCGCCCGTAGTTGTCGGTGAGCCGTCCCTCATCCAGCACTTGCAGCAAGATGTTGAAGACGTCCGGATGGGCCTTCTCGATCTCGTCCAGCAGCACCACACAGTAGGGTTTCCGCCGCACGGCCTTGGTGAGCACGCCCGAGTCTTCGTACCCGACATAGCCCGGCGGCGCCCCGATCAAGCGGCTCACGCTGAACTTCTCCATGTACTCCGACATGTCCACGCGAATCAGGGCTTGATCGTCCGCGAACAGGAACCGGGCCAGCGCCCGCGCCAACTCCGTCTTCCCCACGCCGGTCGGTCCGCTGAAGACGAAGCAGCCGATGGGCCGGCGGGGGTCCTTGAGTCCCGCGCGGGAGCGACGGATGGCGCGGGAGATCGCCTCGATGGCGGGATCCTGGCCCACCACGGCCTTGTGCAGCTCTTCCTCCATGCGCAGCAGCCGCTGGGTCTCGGCCTCCTGCAGCCGGGTGACGGGAATGCCGGTCCAACGCGACACGATGAAGGCCACTTCGTCTTCCCCGATAGTGGGCCGGTGGGTTTGCCGCTCGCGCTCCCAGTCCTCCTGGCGCCGCCGAATTCGGGACTGGAGCTCGCGTTCCTCGTCCCTCAGACCCGCCGCGCGCTCGAAGTTCTGGTCTCGGACAGCCCCCTCTTTCTCGCGGCTGACGGTTTCCAGCGCTTCTTTGAGGCGGGTCACGTCCGGGGGCGGTGCCTGGGCGGCCAGGCGCGCGCGCGCCGCCGCCTCGTCAATCACGTCAATCGCCTTATCCGGGAGGAACCGGTCCGTGATGTAGCGCTCCGACAGGCGCGCCGAGGCCTCCAGCGTCTCGTCCGGGATGTTGACGTGGTGGTGATCTTCGTAGCGTTGCCGCAGCCCCCGGAGGATGGCGATGGTCTCATCCACGGAGGGGGGATCCACAATCACGGTCTGGAAACGACGCTCCAGGGCGCCGTCCTTCTCGATATACTTGCGATACTCGTTGAGGGTAGACGCACCCACGCATTGCAGCTCGCCGCGCGCCAGCGCGGGCTTCAACATGTTGGAGGCGTCAATGGCGCCCTCCGCCGCCCCCGCGCCAACCAGCGTATGCAGCTCGTCGATGAACAGCACCACGTTCTTGTTCTGGGCGATCTCGTTCATGACGGCCTTGAGGCGTTCTTCGAACTGGCCGCGGTACTTGGTGCCGGCGATCACCGCGGCCATGTCCAGGGCCAGGACCCGGTGATTGCGCAGCACATCGGGGCAGTTGCCTGAGGCGATGAGCTGTGCCAGTCCTTCCACAATGGCCGTCTTGCCCACCCCGGCCTCGCCGATGAGCACCGGGTTGTTCTTCTTGCGGCGGGACAAGACTTCAATGACCCGCTCGATTTCCTTTTCTCGACCGATGGTGGGGTCCAACTGGCTCTCCGCCGCCAGCACCGTCAGGTCGCGGCAGAAGTGGTCCAGCGCCGGCGTCTTGGACTTCTTTTCGGACCGCGGCGCCGGCTGGGTCTGGCCGGGTTTGCCGGCGGCCGGCATGTCGCTCCCCAACAACCGCAGCGTTTCCGCGCGCGCCTGCTCCAGGTTCACCCCGGCGTCGGTCAGCACCTGAGCGGCGATGCCCTTTTCCTCACGCAGCAGGCCCAAGAGCAAGTGCTCCGTGCCTACGTATGAGTGGTTGAGCTCGCGGGCCTCGCTCATGGAAAGCTCCAGCACCTTCTTGGCGCGGGAGGTATACGGCAGATCCGGTCCGGCCGCGGCGGGCGCCTTTCCCTTCTTGACGGTCTCTTCGATCTTCTGCTGGATTTCCTCGAGGTCCACGTTGAGGTTGGTGAGGACCGCGGCCGCGACCCCCTCGCCTTCCCGAATGAGGCCGAGCAGAATGTGCTCGGTCCCGACGTATTCGTGGTGCAGGCGCGCGGCTTCCTCGCGCGCCATTTGCAGGACTTTGCGAACGCGATCAGTGAAGTTGTAGCCGTTCATCGGGTCAGGTCGCCTCGGGCGCGCCACCCGCGCGGGGGCGCGCCTCGTCTTCCAGGAGTCGCCGCACGAACCCGGCCCGTAGCGCCGGCAGGTCCGGGTCCGTCAGAGCGCGGCCGGCGTGGTGCGCCAGGTGCGCCGGTTGGGTAAAGATCATCAGCTTGTTCAGCGTGTATACCCCTACGTCGGTGATGAGGTTCAGGCCGACGCCGAGACGCACGCCACTCAACAGGTTCATGGCCTCCTCGAAGGACAGGAGGCGGGCGTGGCGCAACAGCCCGTACGCGCGCCAGATCTTGTCCTCGATCAGCACCGGCGCGTCCCGCCGCAGGACCCGGCGCGCTTCTTCCTCGTACTCGATCACCTGGCGCACGATCTTGCCCAGCTGATCGAGCAGATCCTCCTCGGTTTTGCCCAGCGTGGTCTGGTTCGACAGCTGGAAGAAGTTGCCGACGACCTCGCTGCCCTCCCCATAGAGCCCGCGGAACGTGAGCCCCACCTGCGCGAGCCCTTGGAGCACCTTCGCGATCTCTTTCGTGAGGACGAGGCCCGGCAGGTGAATCAGAACCGACGCACGGAGCCCCGTGCCCGCATTGGTCGGACAGGACGTAAGGTAACCAAACTCCGGGTGGAAGGCGAAGGCGAGGTGCTCGCCGAGGCCCGTGTCGAGTCGGTCGATCGCGGTGTATGCCTCGGGGAGGGCGAAGCCGGAGCGAAAGCTCTGAAGACGAAGGTGATCCTCCTCGTTGACCATCAGCCCTAGGTCGCCGTGCAACACCAGCGCCGCCCCTGGTCGCACGGCCCCACCCTGGTCCAGGCCGGCCAGCTCGCGCGAGATCAGGTGCCGCTCGTGCAGCAGTTGCCGCTCACCCCGGTCCAGGCCGTCGACCCGCAGGACCGTCCCATCAGCCAGGTCCCGTGTCTGCCGAGCGGCGGCTACCGCGTGCTCCAGCACCACCTCCTGTTCACCGGCGTCGGCGCGCAGGGTGAACGGCATCCCCTGGAGGTTGCGTGCCAGTCGAATCCGCGACGACAACACGATGTGGCTCTCCGGCCCGCTCGCGTCCGCCCAGGCAATGCCACCGTCCGGAACCAAGCTCAGGTCGAGGGTCATTCCAGCACCTTGATCCGGTCCCGCAACTCCGCGGCCAACTCGAAGTTTTCCGCCTCCACCGCCCGCCGCAGTTGGTCGCGCAACGCGCCCAAGCGATTGCCCGGCTGGTCCGCCCGGCCGCCGGGCGGCAGGTACACTTCCCCCACGTGCTGCGTGGATCCGTGGAGGCGCCGCAGCAAGTCCCGCACATGGGCCTCAAAGCTCACATAGCAATGGGAACACCCCAGCCGCCCGGTCTCTCGGAAATCAGTCAACGTGGCGCCGCAGAAACTGCACGGCTCAGCCGTCGCGGCGCCTTCATCCACCTTGCCGCTGCCCTTCCCCAGGGAGGCGAGAAAGTCCGACAGCGGGAACTTGGCGACCGACGCGCTGGTCTGGATCCCCTTCTCCGCCGCGCAAGTCTCGCAGAGGTGCGCCTGCGTCACGGCGTTATTCACGATCTGCGTCAAGTGAATCGCCGCCGGCCGCTCCCCACATTGATCGCACTGCATCAGGGCACGGCCTCCGCCGTGCGCACCGGGTGCAGCCGGCCGCCGTCCAGCAGGAGAATCCGGTCGGCGCGCTCGGCCAACGCGCGATTGTGAGTCACCACCACCAGGGCGGTTTCCAGGGTCCGTACCAGCCCGATCAGCATGTCATGCAACATACCGCTATTGGCATGATCCAGATTGCCACTCGGCTCATCCGCGAGCAGGACGCGCGGGTCGTGCACCAGAGCGCGGGCCACAGCGCAGCGTTGCTGCTCGCCACCGGACAACTGCGCTGGACGGTGGGTCATGCGTCCCGCCAGGCCCACGGTCGCCAACACCTCTTCGGCCCGGCTGCGGGCGGGCTCCGCCGCCCAACCCCCAATGCGCAGCGGCATCATCACGTTCTCCAAGGCGGAGAACTCGCGCAGCAGGTGATGGAACTGAAACACAAACCCCAGTTGCCGGTTGCGGATCCGGTCGCGCCCGGCGGGGGGCAGCCCGACCAGCGACACGCCGTCGAGCAGCACCTCGCCCGAGGTCGGCTCGTCCAGCGCGCCGAGGAGATGGAGCAGCGTGCTCTTGCCGGCGCCCGAGGCTCCCACGATGGCAACGACCTCGCCACGATGCACCCCCAGGTCGGCCTGGTTGAGGACTTCAACCAGAGAGCCGCCGCCGCCGCGGTATACCTTCCTCACTCCGCGGGCCTCGAGGACCGGGGTCATTCCCATCGAATGGCCTCAACCGGCTCCAGCCCTGCCGCCTGCCGCGCGGGGTAGACCGTGGCCAGCACCGCCACGGTGACGCTCGCGGCGATGATGAGAGCCACGTCGAGCGGATCGATCCGGACCGGAAGATGGTCGATGAAGTACACGCTGGGATCCAGCCGAATCAGTCGGCGCTGGTCAATCAGCCGCGCAAGGACCAGGCCCAGCGCGGAGCCCAGCACGGTGCCCACGACGCCAATCACGGCACCCTGAAGCACAAAGACGCGCCGCACTGCGGCGGCGGGGAACCCCATGGCGCGCAGGATGCCGATCTCGCGCGTCTTGTCCGTTACGACCATGGTCAGCGTGGACACGATGTTGAAGGCGGCCACCACTACGATCAGCAGGAGGATCAAGCCCATGGCGAGCTTCTCCAGCTTGAGCGCGGAGAAGAGTGACGCGTTCTGGCTCTGCCAGTCGAGCGAGCGATACGGGTACCCGCCGAGCGCCTGCTCCAACTCGCGCCCGACCGCCGGCGCCGACCACGGATCCGCCAGCCGGAGATCCAGACCGCTCACGGCACTATCCAGTCCGGCGAACCGCTGCGCCAGCTCTCGGGGGAGCACCGCGTAGGAGTTGTCGTACTCGTACATGCCCGTCTCGAAATGCCCGGTTACCTCCAAGGTCCAGAACTTGGGCAGGTAGGTCCCCAGGGCGGTGTTAAACCGGCTTCCGGCGGGAGACACCATGGTCACCTTGTCGCCGGGATAGGCCGTGAGCCGTTCGGCCAGCCGCCGTCCCAGCACCACGCCGCCGTCCACATCGGTCCGGGTGGTGCGGAACGCCAGGTCTCCGCTCACAAAATGGCGGGGCAGCGCGGTTACCGAGAGACGCCCGGTGTCCGGCTCGATACCGAGCAGGGCAACCCCCTGCGAGTAATCGTGGCCGGCGGAGATGAGCCCCTGGCTCAGTACGAACGGGGTGGATGCCAGTACGGCAGGATGCTCCTGGATCACGCCCTGGACCCGGCGCCAGTCGTCCAGCCGCAGCCCCTCACCAAAGGTCAGCAGCCGAAGGTGCGGGCTCGCGACCAGGATCTTGTCGCGCAGGTCGGCTTGAAGGCCGTTCATCACGCCCATCACCACGAGCAGCGCCATCACGCCCACCGTGACCCCACCGGTGGCGATAAGCGTGATCAGCGAGACGAGGCGCGAGGAGCGCCGGCTGCGCAGATAGCGTCCCGCGATGGTGAGCTCAAGCCGCGTCATTCGCCGGGTCTCAACAGGGGGAACAGGATGACGTCCCGGATGGACGCTTGCCCCGCCAGCAGCATGATCAGCCGATCCACCCCCAGACCGCAGCCGCCGGTCGGCGGCATCCCGTACTCCAAAGCCCGGACGTAATCCTCATCGAGCTGATGGGCCTCGTCATCGCCCGCGCGGCGGGCAGCCGTCTGCGTTTCGAAACGCGCGCGCTGGTCGTCGGGATCATTGAGCTCGCTGAATGCATTCGCCAACTCCCGTCCGTTGACGAACAGCTCGAATCGCTCGGCGAGCGCGGGATCGCCGCGCTTCGGCTTGGCCAGCGGCGACAGCTCGATGGGGAAATCCATCACGAACGTCGGCGACACGAGTTCCGGTTCCACCCACAGTTTGAACACCTCATCCATCAGTTTTCCCCGGCTCATCTGCTCCACCGGTCCGTGTGCCTGGGCTTCCTCGCTCTTGATCCTGTGCGCTGCGCGACCGGCGATCACGCCCTTCCGCAAGGCGGCGGTGTCGGCGTGGTCGAGATCGATCCCGGCGTGGCGACGCACCAGCTCGACGTAGCCGACCCGCGGCCAGGGAGGCGCGAAATCGAAGGTGGTGCCGAATCGCTCCAACCGAGCCGTCCCGTGGAGCTCAGTCACCAGCTCGTGGAGCATGGTTTCGACCATGGCCATGATGTCCGTGTAGTCGGCGTAGGCCTGGTAGAACTCCAACATCGTGAACTCAGGGTTGTGGAACCGGTCAGTCCCTTCGTTCCGGAAATCCTTGCCGATTTCGTACACCCGCTCCATCCCGCCCACAATGCAGCGCTTCAGGTACAGCTCAGTCGCGATGCGGAGATACAGTCGGGCATCGAGCGCCTGGTGTTGGGTCACGAACGGTCGGGCCAGCGCGCCGCCGTAGAGCGGTTGGAGCACGGGCGTTTCGACCTCGACGTAGCCCCGCGTATCAAGGAAGCGACGAAGGAACGAGATGACCTTCGCCCGGAGAGCGAACACCTCACGTACCTCCGGGTGCACCGCCAGGTCCGCATAGCGCTGGCGGTAGCGAAGCTCCGCGTCCTGGAGCGCGAAATGTCGTTTCCCCGCTTCGTCGGATTTGCCCAGGGGAAGCGGGCGTAGGGCCTTGGCGAGCAACGCTAGCTCACGCGCTCGCACCGTGATCTCACGGGTCTTGGTCCTGAACACAGGACCGGACACGCCCACGAGATCGCCCAAGTCCAGCAGCTGGACCAGGGCGTACTCGTCCTCTCCTAGATCGTCGCCCCGGAAGTAGAGCTGGATCCGTCCGCTGGGGTCCGCCACGTGGCCAAAGGTGCTCTTCCCGTGGTGGCGCAACGCCACCAGCCGGCCCGCAACCCGGACGGACACGTCGGCGTCCTCGCGGAACGCCGCCAGCGCTTCCGCCGCCGTATGGGTGCGCTCGTACC
>Ga0214471_10003881_pt1 | contig 11572 bp, 10 predicted proteins | sample RVTome_5_FD_207665 | JGI IMG/M metagenome (GOLD analysis project Ga0214471, IMG submission 207665) | Soil microbial communities from uranium-contaminated site in the Upper Colorado River Basin, Wyoming, United States - RVT142D155 | ecosystem: Environmental > Terrestrial > Soil > Contaminated >... | reverse complement strand
TCCTCGTCTACCTTCAGATGCGCGGCATTCTCCTGCCCCCCGGATTCGATCCGACGTACGTCCTGTTTCCCCAGTTCGTCCGCTCGGCGGTGACGCACTCCACGGCATTCCTCCTCACGGGGGTACTTTCCGGATTCCTCGGCGAGGAGATCCGGAAGGGGAAGGAGAACGTCCGCGATCGGGACGACGTGATCCGGAAACTGGAGAGCTTCCACAAGCACGTGATCGACAACATCCCGTCCGGCCTCCTCGCGATCGACACGCAGGGAAAAGTGAACCTGGTGAACGACGCGGCGTGCGCCATTCTCGGCATGACCCGGGAGGATACGGTGGGTAAGCCGATGGGGCAGGTCCTCGCCGGGATCGATGAGTGGGAGGCGGGAAAGGACAGGGACGACTCCCGGGTTCCGCGCGCCGAGATCCGGTTTCTGCGGGCCGACGGCGCCGAGGTCTTTCTCGGGTTCTCGACCTCTCCGATGAAGGATGCGGAGGGGCGCTCGATCGGTCGCGTGGTGATCTTCCAGGATCTGACCCCCATCCGGCAGATGGAAGAGCGCGTACGGATCGCGGATCGCCTGGCCGGGGTGGGGGAGCTTGCCGCGGGTCTCGCGCACGAGATCCGGAATCCCCTCGCATCGATCGCCGGATCTTCCCAGATGCTCCGGGAGTCCGCCGCCTCTTCCGGCGAATCGGCGACTCTCCTCGACATCATCGGGAGGGAAAGCCGGCGGCTGAACGGCCTCATCACCGACTTCCTCGCCTTCACCGGCCCCTCCCAAAGGAACACGACGCGCCTCGACGTGGCGGGGCTGCTCCGGGACGTGGCCGAGGCGGTGCGCGCGGGGGAGGCCCGGGGAAAAGGCGTGGAGGTCGAACTCGCTCCGCTGACGGCCCTCATGGCGGAGGGGGACGGCGAGCAGATAAAGCAGGTGGTCTGGAATCTCGTCCGCAATGCGGTGCAGGCCACTCCGGCGGGGGGAAAGGTGAGGATCGACGGATTCGAACAGATCCGCCACGAATTCCGGTACGTCGTCGTGACGGTGGTCGACACCGGGGCCGGGATCGCACCGGGAATCGTTGAAAAGATCTTCAACCCGTTCTTTACGACCAAGGAAGGGGGGACGGGGCTCGGCCTCTCCATCTCCCAGCGGATCGTTCACCAGCACAATGGATTCATCGAGGTTCGCCAGGCGCCCGGCAAGGGGTGCGCCTTCTCGGTCTTCCTCCCGGCGGCGTCGCCGGGGAACGGGGAGGGTGGGGGCGATGGCTGACCTCCCGGTCACGATCGTGGGCGCGGGTCTCGCCGGTTCGGAGGCGGCTCTTCTCCTGTCCCGCGCCGGCGTCGAAGTCGACCTGTACGAGATGCGCCCCGGGAAACTCACCCCGGCGCACCGGTCGGGCCGGTTCGCGGAGCTCGTGTGCAGCAACTCCCTCGGCTCCGGGGAGCTGACCTCGGGGAAGGGTCTTCTCAAGGAGGAGCTCCGGATCCTCGGGTCCGCCCTCCTCCCCATCGCGGAGGCTTCCCGGGTCCCCGCGGGGAAGGCGCTGGCGGTCGACCGGGAGGAGTTCGGCCGCCGGGTCACGGAGGCGGTCCGGTCCTGTCCGGGCATCCGTGTCCACGAGGAGGAAGTGAAAACGATCCCCGGGGACCCCCTGGTGATCCTGGCCTGCGGGCCCCTCGCGTCGGACGCCATCGCCTCGGCGATTCGCGCCGACCTGGGGGACGACGGGTTCTACTTCTACGACGCCATCTCTCCGATCGTGGACGCCGAAACGATCGACCCCGAGGCGTCGTTCGTCGCAGACCGGTACGGGGTCGGGACGGGGGACTATCTCAACCTCCCGATGGACCGGGAGCGGTACGAGGCGTTCCTCTCCGCCCTGTTGACGGCGAAGACGGTGGCGTTGCGCGCGTTCGAGGAGCCGAGGTACTTCGAGGGCTGCATGCCGGTGGAGGAGATCGCGCGGCGCGGCCCGGACACCCTCCTGTTCGGTCCGCTGCGGCCCGTCGGCCTGAGGGACCCGCGAACCGGGAAGATTCCCCACGCCGTCGTCCAGCTTCGGAAGGAAAACGCGGAGGGGACGATGTACAATCTCGTCGGTTTCCAGACCCGCATGACCTACCCGGAGCAGAGGCGCGTCTTCTCGCTGATCCCGGGGCTCTCGTCCGCCGGGTATTTTCGATACGGATCGGTGCACCGCAACAGTTTCCTCGATGCGCGGCGGCACCTCCATCCGTGGATGGAGTCCCGGACGCGCGAAGGGCTGTTCTTCGCGGGCCAGATCACGGGGGTCGAGGGATACGTCGAGTCGATCGCGTCGGGACTTGTCGCGGCGATTTCCGCGGGGCGCAGGGAATCCGGAAAGGACCCCCGTCCCCTGCCGCGGGAGTCGATGATCGGCGCGCTGATGGAGCGGATCACCACGCCGGGTACGGACCGTCCCCAGCCGATGAACTCCAACTTCGGGCTTCTTCCCGAAGTGGCGGTGCGGCGGAAGCGGGACCGGAAGGAGCGGAAGGCGGAGGTTGCGCTCGCCGCGATACGCTCCTTCATCGGCGAGCTCCCTTGATAGGGCGCGGGAGAAGTGTTACAAAATTCTTTTATGGTGCGGGGGAAAGGAATCGTCGGGAATGCCTGTGGTCGAGCGGTTCACGGGGTTTCTTGCGGCCGAGCGGAACGCTTCGGCGGAAACCGTGCGCGCGTACCGGAGGGAAGTGGATCGCCTCCGGCGATTCCTGCGGGACGAAGGGAGCGCGGGGGGTTCGGATCCCGTCGACTGGTCGAAGGTGACCGCCGCGGATCTCCGCCGGTTCTTCGCGCTGCAGTTCGACGCGCCGCGCGGGGACACGGGGGAGAAGATCCGTCCCGCGACGGCCGCCCGCAAGGTGTCCGCGATCAGGACCTTCCTCGGGTTCCTCGTCGCGCACGGAGAGATCGACGCGAATCCCGCCGTGGGGATTCCCGCCCCGCGGAGGGAGATGCGGCTGCCGGAATTTCTCCCCGTCGACGAGATGGACGCTTTCCTGCAGGATCTTCCCTGCGGGACCCTCCGGGAGATTCGGGACGCGGCGATCCTCGAGCTCCTGTATTCCTCCGGGCTTCGCGTCGGTGAACTCTGCTCGCTGCGGATCCGGGACCTCTCCATCGAGTCCTCCACCGTCCGCGTCACGGGGAAGGGGAGAAAGGTTCGCGTCGTCCCCGTCGGCGGGAAGGCGGTTGCCGCGCTCGGGAAGTACCTGGCCGTCCGGCCCCCCGCACACGGGGGGGAGTTCCGGAGCGGGCTGGACGAGCCGCTCTTCCTCAACCTGCGGGGAGGCGTCGGAAGGGAATCGGGGCGGGGGATCTCTCCGAGGAGCGTGGCGAGGATCCTCCGGGAGCGGCTCGACGCGCGGGTCGGCGCGATCGGGCGCCACCTGTCGCCCCACGGGATGCGGCACTCCTTCGCCACCCATCTGCTCGAATCGGGGGCGGACCTCCGCGCGATCCAGGAAATGCTCGGGCACGCCTCGCTGTCGACGACGCAGCGGTACGCGCGGGTCAACGTGAGTCACCTCGTCCGGACCTACGAGGTTGCGCATCCGCTCGCGGTTCGCACGCGGACCTCACGGCGTGAAGGGAGGGGAAAGTGACGGAGTTCCGTGGAACGACGATCGTCGCCGTCGCCCGCGGGGGGCGGGTTGCCGTCGCGGGGGACGGCCAGGTCACGATGGGGAACGTCGTGCTCAAGCGGACGGCGAAGAAGATCCGGCGGCTCCATGACGGGCACGTGGTCGCGGGATTCGCCGGCAGCACCGCCGATGCGTTCACCCTGTTCGAGAAGTTCGAGGCGAAGCTGTCGGAGTTCCGGGGGAACCTGCGGCGGGCCGCCGTGGAGCTGGCGAAGGACTGGCGCACGGACCGCGTGCTGCGGCGGCTCGAGGCGCTGATGGTGGTCACCGACGGCAAGGACCTCATGCTCTTGTCCGGAACCGGAGACGTGGTCGAGCCGGACGACGGCGTGATCGGAATCGGGTCGGGCGGGTCGTTCGCACTGGCGGCCGCGCGCGCTCTCCTTCTCCATTCGGAACTGCCCGCCGGGGAGATCGCCCGGGAGGCCGTTCGGATCGCCTCGGAGATCTGCGTTTTCACGAACGGGAACGTCGTGTCCGAGGAGATCGAGGCGCCATGATGCGCGCGGAGCCGGAGGACGCGGGGATCCGCGCGTTGATTCCCCGGGAAATCGTCGCCGAGCTCGACCGGCACATCGTCGGACAGGCCGAGGCGAAGCGCGCGGTCGCGATCGCGCTGCGGAACCGCTGGCGGCGTCTGCAGGTTCCCGCCGAACTGCGCGACGAGATCGTCCCGAAGAACATCATCATGGTCGGGCCGACCGGGGTCGGGAAGACCGAGATCGCGCGGAGGCTCGCCAGGCTGGCGCAGGCGCCCTTCGTCAAGGTGGAGGCGTCGAAGTTCACCGAGGTCGGGTACGTGGGGCGCGACGTCGAGTCGATGATCCGGGATCTCGTCGAGATCGCCGTACGGATGGTCCGCGCGGAGGAGATGGAGAAAGTCGCCGAACAGGCGAAGGCCGCCGCCGAGGAGCGGCTCCTCGACCTGCTGCTGCCGCGCACCCCGGTGAAGGAGGGCGAGGCGACGGCCGTTGCCGATGTCGGGGGGGCGGATACGAGGGAGCGGTTCCGCGCCATGCTTCGCGCGGGGAAGCTCTCGGATCGCACCGTCGAAGTCGAGTTCAAGGAAGCGGCGGCGCCGGTGCTCGACCTCGCGGGATTCGGGGGAGGCCCCCCGGAAGGAATGGAGGGGAACCTCCAGGAGATGCTCTCCGGCCTGTTCCCGAAGCGGACGCGGAGGAAGCGGATGCGGGTCGCCGATGCGCTCGGCTTCCTCGAGCAGGAGGAGGCGGCGCGCCGGGTCGACACGGAGCGCGTAAAGCAGTTGGCGGTCGAGCGCACCGAACAGTCGGGGATCGTGTTTCTCGACGAGATCGACAAGATCGCCGGCCGGGAATCGCTCCAGGGACCCGACGTCTCCCGCCAGGGGGTCCAGCGGGACCTGCTGCCGGTCGTCGAGGGATCCGCCGTCCACACGAAGCACGGCGTCGTGCGGACCGACCACATCCTGTTCGTCGCCGCGGGGGCGTTCCACGTGAACAAGCCGTCCGACCTCATCCCGGAGCTGCAGGGGCGTTTCCCGATCCGGGTGGAGCTGTTGTCCCTTACCAGGGACGATTTCGCCCGGATCCTTACCGAGCCCCACGGCGCGCTCACGAGGCAGTACGAGGCGATGCTGGCGGCCGAGGGGGTCCGGCTCTCCTTCACGCCCGAGGCGGTCCTGCGGATCGCGGAGATGGCGTGCGAGGTGAACGACCGAACCGAGAACATCGGAGCCCGCCGCCTCCACACGGTGATGGAACGCCTGCTGGACGACCTCCTGTTCTCGGCGCCGGAGATCTCCGGGCAGGAGGTGGTCGTCACCCGGCCCTATGTCGAGGAGCGGCTCGCCGGGATCGTGAAGGACGCCGACCTCAGCCGGTATATCCTCTGAAGGCGCGCGCGGGAGGGGGAATGGAAGGGTATATCCGGAAAGCCGAGACGCTGATCGAGGCGTTGCCGTACATCCGGGAGTTCACCGGGAAGACGGTCGTGGTGAAGTACGGCGGCGCCGCGATGAAAGACGACGCGCGGATGGCGTCGTTCGCGCAGGACATCGTACTGCTCCAGTACGTCGGAATCCGGCCCGTGGTCGTCCACGGCGGCGGGCCCCAGATCGACCGGATGCTGGAGAGGCTGTCGATTCCCACGCGGCGTGCGGAGGGGCTGCGGGTCACCTCTCCGGAGGCGATGGAAGTGGTCGAGATGGTCCTCGGCGGCACCGTCAACCAGCGGATCGTCGCCCTGATCAACACCTTCGGCGGCAAGGCGGTCGGTCTCTGCGGCAAGGACGGCGGGCTGATCCTCGCGACGAAGAGCGTGGCGCGGAGCCGTGAAACCGGCGAACCGCTCGACCTGGGCCTGGTGGGAGACGTGAAGGAAGTGCGCCCGGAGGTGCTGCGGACCCTCGAGGCGGACGGCTTCGTCCCGGTCATCGCCCCCATCGGGGCGGGGGAGGGGGGCGAGGCGTACAACATCAACGGCGACACGGCCGCCGCCGCCGTCGCCGCCGCCGTCTCCGCGGAGAAGTTCATCCTGCTCACCGACGTCGCGGGCGTCCTGGACGCGAAGGGAGGGCGCATCTCCACGATGACCGGGGCGGAGGCCGAATCCGCCATCCGGTCGGGCGCAATCACGGGAGGGATGATCCCGAAGGTGGAGTGCGGGCTGGCGGCGCTGCACAGCGGGGTCCGGAAAGTTCACATCCTCGACGGGCGGGTTCCCCACAGCGTCCTCCTCGAGATCTTCACGGACGCCGGGATCGGCACCGAGATCGTCCGGTCGGTCCGGGGAGCGGGCGCGGAATGACCGGGGCGGAGGCGGTCGAGTTGACGCAGCGGTACCAGATGGGAAACTACTCCCGCTTCCCCGTAACCTTCGTCCGCGGCGAGGGGAGCTGGCTGTTCGACGATCTCGGCAGGCCGTACCTCGATTTCCTCGCCGGGATCGCCGTTGCGATCCTGGGGCACGTCCACCCGGCGGTCACGCGCGCGATCGAGGAGCAGGCGAGGCGCCTCGTGCACGTTTCCAACCTCTTCCACGTTCCCGTCCAGGCCAGCCTTGGGGAGCGCCTTTCCGCCGCCACGACCGGCGGGAAGGTCTTCTTCTGCAACAGCGGGACGGAGGCGAACGAGGCGGCGATCAAGCTGGCCCGCAGGTGGGCCTTCGATCGCCACGGGGAGGGCAGGCACGGGATCGTCGTCCTGGAGGGATCGTTCCACGGCCGCACCTACGGCGGGCTCTCCGCCACGGCGCAGCCGAAGTTCCACGAGGGGTTCGCGCCGATGCTCCCGGGATTCGACACGGTCCCCCTGGGCGACATCGACGCGCTCGACAAGGCGCTGACGGACCGGGTATGCGCGTTCTTCGTCGAACCGATCCAGGGGGAAAGCGGGGTTCGGATGCACCCGCCCGGCTACCTGAAGGAGGCGGAAACCCTCTGTCGCGGGAAGGGAATCCTCCTCGTCGCCGACGAGATCCAGACGGGGATGGGACGGACCGGCGCGTTCCTCGCGTCCGGGCGATTCGACATCGTGCCCGACGTGGTGACGCTGGCGAAGGGGATCGCGAACGGGCTTCCCCTGGGAGCCGTCGTCGCGCGGGAAGAGGTTGCAGCCGTTCTCGTACCGGGCACGCACGGCAGCACCTTCGGCGGCAACCCGGTCTGCTGCGCGGCCGCCCTCGCGGTGATGGACGTCCTGGAATCCCCCGGCTTCTACGACGCCGTGGTCCGCAAGGGCGAGCGGCTTCGGGAAGGGCTTGCGGGGATCGCCGCCCGGCGGACCGACATCCTCGACGTCCGGGGCGTCGGACTGATGGTGGGAGCGGAGATGGCGTGCGAGACGAAGCCGATCGCCGCGAAGTGCCTCGACGCGGGCCTTGTCGTCAACGCGGCGGCGGGAACCGTCCTGCGGTTTCTTCCCCCCCTCACCGTGACGGAGGGGGAGATCGATCGGGCGCTCGAGATCCTTTCGAAGGTCCTGCCGGCGGAGGGGTGGAAGTCGTGAAAAGGGACCTGCTCCGGATCCTCGATCTCTCCGACAGGGAGATCCTCTCCCTGATCCGGTCGGGGAGGACGTGGAAGCGCCGCGGGGGATCGCGGAGGGCCCCCCGGCCGCTCGCGGGGAAGTCGCTGGCGATGATCTTCCTGAAGGCGTCGACCCGGACCCGCGTTTCGTTCGAAGTCGCGATGACCCGTCTGGGCGGCCACGCGCTCTTCCTGTCCCCGCTGGACACGCAGATCGGGCGGGGGGAGCCGGTCCGGGACACCGCGCGCGTCCTTTCCCGCTACACCGACGCCGTGATGATCCGGACGTTCGGACACGAAACGGCGATGGAGTTCGCGGCGGCCGCGACCGTCCCGGTGATCAACGGGTTGACGGACGGCCATCACCCGTGCCAGATCCTCGCCGACCTGATGACCGCGGCGGAGCGCGGGAAGGACCTGCGGAAGATGCGGGTTGCGTTCATCGGCGACGGCAACAACGTGGCCAATTCGTGGGTCGAGGCGGCCCACGTCCTCGGTTTCGACCTGCGGGTCGCGTGTCCGAAGGGGTACGAACCGGATCCCGCGGTTCGAAAGGATGCCGGACGGATCGGCCGTGGAGAGGTCCGGATCGTCCGCGACCCCGCGGAAGCGGCGCGGGGAGCCGACGTCCTTTACACGGATGTCTGGACCAGCATGGGACAGGAAGCCGAGGGCCGGAAGCGGCTCGCCGCCTTCCAGGGGTACTGCGTGGACGCGGCGCTGCTGCGGCGGGCGCATCCCGGGGCGATCGTGATGCACTGCCTCCCCGCCCATCGCGGCGAGGAGATCACCGAGGCGGTGCTCGAAGGGCCGAACTCCGCCGTCTTCGACGAGGCGGAGAACCGCCTGCACATCCAGATGGCACTGCTCGAAAAGTTAATCAAACACTGAAGGTTCCAAGGAGGAACAAGTTGAAAAAAGTAAAGAAAGTTGTTTTGGCGTATTCGGGAGGACTGGACACCTCGGTCATCCTTGCGTGGCTCGTCGAGAATTACGGCTGCGAAGTGATCGCCTTCGTCGCCGATCTCGGGCAGGGAGAGGAACTGGGCCCCGTGCGCGCCAAGGCGATGAAGACCGGCGCCTCGAAGGTCTACGTGGAGAACGTGCAGGACGAGTTCGTCCGCGACTTCGTCTTCCCCGCGCTCATGGCGAACGCGGTCTACGAGGGCCAGTATCTCCTCGGCACCTCCATCGCCCGGCCCCTGATCGCCAAGAAGCAGATCGAGGTGGCGAGAAGGGAGAAGGCCGATGCGGTCTCCCACGGCGCGACCGGGAAGGGGAACGACCAGGTCCGCTTCGAGCTCACCTACTACGCCTTGATGCCCGGAATCCACGTCATCGCTCCGTGGCGCGAGTGGGACCTCGCCTCGCGGACCGACCTGGTGAATTACGCGAAGAAGCGCGGCATTCCCACCCCGGTCACCGCGGCAAAGCCGTACTCCAGCGACCGGAACCTGCTCCATATCAGCTTCGAGGGGGGGATCCTCGAGGATCCGTGGAGGGAGCCGCCCGAGAGCATGTTCGTCCTCACCCGGTCTCCCGAGAAGGCGCCGAACCGTCCGGAGTACGTCGAGGTCGACTTCGCGGGGGGGATCCCCGTGGCGGTCAACGGGAAGAAAATGGGGCCGGCGAAACTGCTCGCCCGCCTGAACGCCCTCGGGGGGAAGCACGGCATCGGCCGCGTCGACCTCGTCGAGAACCGGTACGTGGGGATGAAGTCCCACGGCGTGTACGAGACACCGGGCGGGACCATCCTGCACGCGGCGCACCGGGCCGTTGAATCGCTCACCCTCGACCGCGAGGTGATGCACCTTCGCGATTCCCTCATGCCCCGGTTCGCGGAGCTCATCTACAACGGCTACTGGTATTCGCCGGAGATGGATCTCCTCAAGGGGATGGTCGTCGCGACCCAGGAGAACGTGACGGGCACCGCGCGGCTGAAGATGTACAAGGGCGGGATCACCGTGGCCGGCCGGAAGAGCCCCGTGTCCCTCTACCGGACCGACTTCGCGACGTTCGAGAAGGAGACCGTCTTCAACCAGGCGGACGCGACCGGGTTCATCAAGATCAACGCGCTGCGCCTCAAGATCCGGTCGATGCTCAAAAAACGAAAGGGCTGACATGGCGAAGAAGAAGGCGTGGGGGGGGCGCTTCGGCGGCGAGACCGACCGGTTCGTGGAGGAGTTCACCGCTTCGATCCCGTTCGACGTGCTGCTCTACCGGCACGACATCGCCGGGAGCGTCGCCCACGCGCGGATGCTGGGGAAGCGGGGGATCCTTCCGAAGGCCGAGGCGGAGCGGATCGTCAAGGGCCTGGTGGCGATCCGCGGGGAGATCGAATCGGGGAAATTCCCCTTCGATCTCTCCGACGAGGACATCCACATGGCGATCGAACGCCGGCTGATCCGCCGGATCGGCCCCGTCGGGGGAAAGCTCCACACGGGGCGCAGCCGCAACGACCAGGTCGCCACGGATCTCCGGCTGTACCTGCGCGAGGAGATCGACGAGATTCTCGAACTCCTCGCGGGGATCGAGGAGACCGTCGTCTCCCGGGCCGAGGAGCTGTTCGGGATCGTCCTCCCCGGCTACACCCATCTTCAGCGGGCCCAGCCGATCCTCTTCTCCCATTACCTCCTGGCGTACCGGGAGATGTTCGCCCGGGACGCCGACCGGTTCCTCGAGGCCCGCCGGCGGGTGAACGTCTCCCCGCTCGGCGCGGGGGCGTTGGCGGGCTCCACGTTCCCGCTGGACCGCGCGTTCACCGCGCGGGCGCTGGGGATGGACGGTGTGTGCGAGAACAGCATCGACGCCGTGTCGGATCGCGACTTCGCCGCCGACTTCCTGTACGCGTGCGCCGTGACGATGATGCACCTGTCGCGGCTGGCCGAGGAGATGGTGTACTGGTCGTCCTCGGAGTTCCGCTTCCTCTCCCTGCCGGACGCCCTGTGCACCGGGAGCAGCATCATGCCGCAGAAGAAGAACCCCGATGTGGCCGAGCTCATCCGGGGGAAGACCGGGCGCGCCTACGGAAACCTCACGAACCTCCTCACTCTCATGAAAGGGCTCCCGCTCGCGTACAACCGGGACATGCAGGAGGACAAGGAGCCGGTCTTCGATTCGGCCCGGACCGTCAAGGATTGCCTCATCGGGGCGAACCTGCTGCTCCGGGGGATGGAGGTGAACGAGGAGCGGATGCGGGCGGCGTGCGACGACGGGTTCCTCACGGCCACCGACCTCGCCGACTACCTCGCGAGGAAGGGAGTGCCGTTTCGCAAGGCCCACGAGATCACCGGGAAGATCGTCCGGCATTGCGAGGAGCGCGGGGCGCGCCTGAAGGATCTCAGCCTCAAGGAGCTCCGGGCGTTTTCGAAGGCGATCGGCGAGGATGTCCGCAGCGCCATCTCCCTCACCAATTCCGTGCGTCTGCGAAAGACGCGCGGGGGGACGGGCGCCCAGGCGGTCCGGGACCGCCTGTCGTCGCTCCGGAAAAAGTGATGTCGCTCGCGCGTTCGGCGCTCGCGCTGGCCGTCCTGGTGACGATGCTCGGATCCGCCGCGGGGTGCGGGCGCAAGGCGATGCCCGAGCCGCGGAAAAGCCAACGTTCGTCGACGGCAATCCTGATCGGGGCGAGGTGAGTCGATGCATCATTTTCAGGTCAGGGACGGCGAGATGCACTGCGAAGAGGTCCCGCTGCGGCGAATCGCAACGGAAGTGGGGACGCCGGTGTACGTGTACAGCCATGCGACCCTTGCCCAGCACTACCGGGTTTTCGACGGGGCGTTCGGCGGGATTCCGCACATCATCTGTTTCTCGATGAAGTCGAACTCGAACGGCTCCGTCATCCGGACCTTCACCGGCCTGGGGAGCGGTGTCGACATCGTCTCGGGAGGCGAGCT
>Ga0214471_10003880_pt1 | contig 11573 bp, 13 predicted proteins | sample RVTome_5_FD_207665 | JGI IMG/M metagenome (GOLD analysis project Ga0214471, IMG submission 207665) | Soil microbial communities from uranium-contaminated site in the Upper Colorado River Basin, Wyoming, United States - RVT142D155 | ecosystem: Environmental > Terrestrial > Soil > Contaminated >... | reverse complement strand
CGCGCACACTAAGCAACACCAGCGCACAACACATGATGAATCGCGCCGATCGTCGGGCCATGGATCCTCCGGGTGGAGGCGGAAGTATACGGCGAAGGAACGCCCGGGGCAGGACACCCCTGCACGGGCAAGACGCATTCCACCATACTTCAGCCATGGCAGGCACCGCGTCCAGCGGATCCATGACGCCCCGCGTAGTCGAAAGGGCGTACAGGTCGTCCAGGTTCCCGAACCGCCGGTCATCCGGCCCGAGCGCGGCAGCGCCGCGGAGGCTCTATGCGTCGTCCATGGTTCGTTCTCACCGTCCTTGGAACGCTGCTGGCCGCCTGTGGCGATACAGCGCAGGTGCCGGAAGTCGCCTCCGTCGCCATCGTGCCGGATTCCGCGACGCTCGTGGTCGGTGACTCGCTGACCTTCACGGCCGTGGCGAGCGACGCGTCCGGGAACCCCGTCACCGGCCAGACCATCCTCTGGAGCATCAACGATCAGACCATCGCAACGATCGGCCCCACCGGCGCCACCGACGCGACCAAGCCGGGCTTCGCGCTCGTCCGCGCCACGGCCGGCGGCGTCGTGGGTATCGCGAAGCTGCTCGTCATCCCGGGCGCTCCCGCGTCGGTCCGCATCCAGCCCGACAGCGCCGTGTTGGACGTCGGGACCTCCCGCGCGTTCGAGGCCCTGGTGAAGGATGCCACCGGAACGACCCTGAACGGCTTGAACCTGATATGGTCGAGCACCGTGCCGGCCACCGGCGTGATCAGCGCACCGGGCGTACTCTCGGGCAGCGCGGCAGGCACCACGTTCGTGGTCGCCACGGTGGAGGGGGTCGCCGACACGGCCCGCGCCCTGGTGGCCGACCTGGCGTTCCGCCGCATCGCGGCCGGTGGGAGCCACAGCTGCGCGTCCTCGGTGGGTCTCTCGACGTACTGCTGGGGCAACGCGGCAAACGGTGTCCTCGGGAACGCCGCCACGGCCGGCACCGCGTCCACGCCGACGCGGGCGCGCACGGGCGTGGACTTGATCGCTGTCTCCGCCGGACCCACCCACTCCTGCGCGCTGGAGCGCGCCGGGTCCGTTTACTGTTGGGGCCGCAACACCCGCGGCCAGCTCGGGGACGGAACGACGACCACCCGCTCGGAACCCGCATTCGTCCTCACTGACGTGGGCTTCACGGCCATCGCGGTGGGCAGCGAGCACACCTGCGCGATCGCCCAGGCGGGCAACGCGTATTGCTGGGGCCGGAACGACGTGAGCCAGATCGGGCAGGATAAGGATCCGGAGCCGAGCTTTGGACAGCCGGCGCCCGTGCATCCGCTGCCCCTGCCCGTCCAGCTGAGCCCGACCTTCGTCTCCATCACGGCGGGACTGGCCCATTCCTGCGGGCTCACGGCCTCCGGGACCGCCTACTGTTGGGGCGACGGTCGGAACGGCGCCGTCGGGGACGGGCAGCGAAACGTGGTCGGGGCCCCTGCGCTGGTGGCCGGCGGACTTGCATTCGCGGCGTTGAGCGCGGGCCGGGATTACACGTGTGGCGTCACGACGGGAGGCGCGGCGTACTGCTGGGGACGCGGACTCGTCGGCCAACTCGGCACGGGCGACACCCTCCACCTCACACCCACGGCCGTCACCGGTGGGCTTTCCTTCACGACCGTCGCGGCCGGCAACACGCATACCTGCGCGCTCACGGCCGCGGGCGCGGGCTACTGTTGGGGAAGCGGGACGTTCGGCCAGCTGGGCCAGGGTGTGAACGCATCGAGTGCGGAGCCCGTGGCGGTCACCGGCGGCCTCGCCTTCATCCAGATCGTGGTCTCCGCGGGCACCGCCGGCGGCCACACGTGCGCCACGACGGCCGACGCGATCGGGTACTGCTGGGGCCGCAATGACATCAGCCAGCTGGGCGACGGCGGCACGGCCGACCAGGCGGCGCCAACTCGCGTGAGCGGGCAGTAGACGGACGCGCCGTCGCGGCGTCAGCTGCCGGCGGCGAAGAACGTCTCGATCCGGGCGCGGCCGCGCAGCGTGTCCTGATAGCCCAGGTCCATCAGATCGGCCACGTACCGCCGGTCGAACAGCAGGTAGCTCACGAAATCGGCGGCCCGCATCTGGCGCGCGCCCATCGCGCGCAGCACGGCCGCCAGCAGGGGCGGCAGGTGCGTCGGATACCCCTGCGCCATGGACCCCACGTCCCGCGACGGCTGAAGCAGGAGCAACTCGATGGGTCGGAGCCCGGCCCTGGCTCGCTCGTCGGGCGTGAGCTGGCGCAGCAGGTGATTCAGCCGGTCCAGGCGTTCCGCGTCGGCCTCCAGGGCATCGAGGAAGATCGAGTGGAACAGCAGACCGAACACCTGGGCGCTGGAGGGATACGGTGCCCCGGCGGCCCGGCCCGGCGGGGCGGCCCCCCGCACGCTCACCGCGATGATCCGGCTGGCCCCCAGATGGATGGCGGGCGCGAGCGGGGCGGTCTGGCGCACCGTTCCATCGCCGAAGAACCGATCGCCGATGCGGACCGCGGGAAAGATGATGGGGATGGCGCTGGACGCGAGCACGTGGTCCACGGTCAGGGTGCTGCGCTCCGCGTAGCGGCGTGCCCGGGTCCACGTGGGCACGTCCCCGGCGCCCTGCAGGAAGGTCACCGTGGCGCCGTCCGCGTAGCTCGTGGCGCTGAGCGCGACCGCCCGCAGCCGCCCGCGCCTGATGTTGCGGTCAATGCCCGCGAGGAACGAGTGGCGCGCGAGGTACCGGCGGAGCGGCGCGGGATCCAGCAGGCCCCGGAACGATGCTCCCTCCTTGCGACCGCCGGTGACGGCCCGGAACGCCAGCCGGGCCACGCCGCCGACCAGCGAGCCTGGGCGCATGCCGAACACGTGTCGGGCCTCCAGGCGCTCCCAATCGCGCCGCAGCACCGCGACCGACGCCCCCATCGGACCGCGGTGGGCCGCCAGCGACACGGCATTGACCGCGCCCGCCGAGACCCCGGTGATGATCGGCGTCTCGAGGCCCGGCGCGATCTCCGCCAGGGCGGCGAGCGCACCGACCTGATACGCCGCGCGGGCGCCGCCGCCCGAGAGCACGAGAGCCGTGGACGAGGGAGACACGATGGGGCGGAAGATAGCGGGCTGGCAGGGGCCGGCCAGCACGGCGGCTGCTACCTTTCGGAATGTCGTCGTACGCCGTCCCCGAGACCGAGCTGCGGATCCGCGCCACCCGCGCGGGTGGGCCCGGCGGCCAGCACGTCAACAAGGCCTCGACCAGGATCGAGGTGGTCTGGGACGTGGCCGCCAGCCCGTCCCTCACGGACGCCCAGCGGTCCCGGCTGCTGGCCACGCTGGCCGCGCGGCTCGACGGTCGCGGGCGGCTCCGGGTCGTATCCGACGCGTCCCGGAGCCAGCGTCGCAATCTCGAGACCGCGATCGAACGGCTGCAAGGGACCGTGCGCCGCGCGCTCCACGTACCGAAACCGCGGAAGCGGACGCGTCCCCCGAAAGCCGCGGTGGAGCGGCGCCTCGAGACGAAACGGCGTCGGGCGACCCGGAAACAGGAGCGGCGCGAGCCCGCGGACGACTGAAAGGGCCGCGGTTGGACGCGGCCCGCGGCGGGCCGTCGGAGCGCACTAGGTCTGGAACGTGGCTTCCACAGCCCGGCGAAACGACGGCCCGTCAACAGCCGGAAAGCGGAACAGCTCGGGCTCGACGCGCTCGAAATAGGCAAGCGCGGTCGGGCCATCTATGAGGTTCCGTGCCCGCAGCTCCTGCACGTCCTGGACGTCCTGGGCATGCGCCCGCTCGACCTTGGCCAGCGCCTGGGCGTAGAGGTCGAAGTGATAAAACCCGATCCGGCCAATCTGGACGAGGAACGGACTCCGCTCCTCCCACCCGGCCGGGACCGGGATGAAGTCCGCGGGCGACGCCAACTCGACGTTCAGGTGCAGTTCTTCTTTGATCGTTGGGAGGGCCCGGAGCAGGGCGTCGCGCTCCGGAACGAGCTTCACGTCCACGTCAATGGTCGTGGATCTCCAGCCATACAGGACCGCGGTGGCACCCCCGGTGAAGTACACGCGCGCCTCCGCGTCGGCGGCGCGGGCCAGCCGCTCCATGAACCGGCGGATGCGGCCCGCGTCCGCTAGCTCCCGCATGCGGCGGCGCGCTCGAAGCTCACGAGCCGGCGGATCAGCGCGTTGTAGCGCGAGTGCGCGGCGTCCGGCTCGTCCGCCGCCAGCCGCGCGTAGAGCCGGTGCTCGGCGTCCGGCAGCGTCCCGGGCACGAGCACCCCGAGGCGCCGCAGGCGTGGCGCGCCCACCGAGACCAGGAGGGCCGGCACCGACTCGACGCCCCGCGCCAGATCCTCGAGGCCGGACGCGACCAGGTCACCGCCGGGCAGTTCCGCGTGCTTCATGCCGCTAATGTAGCAGTCTCGGGCCCCAGCGGCGACGCGGCTCACTCCACGTTCTTGGTCTCCGACACCAGCTTCTTCATCGAGTCCTTGGCGTCCCCGAACAGCATCCGGGTGCGCGGCTCGTAGAAGAGGGCGTTGTCAATGCCCGCGAACCCCGGCCGCATGGACCGCTTCAGCACGATCACGTTCTGCGCGTGGTCCACGTCCAGGATGGGCATCCCGTAGATCGGGCTGCTCGTGTCGTTCCGGGCCGCCGGGTTGACGACGTCGTTGGCCCCGATCACGAGCACCACGTCGGTGCGGTCGAACTCCGGATTGATGGTGTCCATGTCGAGCAGCTGGTCGTACGGCACGTTGGCCTCGGCCAGCAGCACGTTCATGTGGCCCGGCATGCGGCCCGCCACCGGATGGATCGCGTACTTCACTTCCACGCCGCGCTTCTCCAGCAGCTCCGCCAGCTCGCGGACCTGGTGCTGCGCCTGCGCCACCGCCAGACCGTACCCCGGTGCGACGATCACGAGCTTCGAGTACGCCAGCATCATGGCGCAATCCTCGTGAGTGATCTCCCGGTAGGTCTTGCTGCCGGCCGCGGCGGCTCCCCCGCCCGGGCCGATCTGCTGCACCGTCGCCCCGAACGCCCCGAACAGCACGTTCGCGAGCGAGCGGTTCATGGCCTTGCACATGATGTTCGTGAGGATGAGTCCCGCGGCCCCCACGAGCGCGCCGCTCACGACCAGACCCTCGTTGTTGATCACGAACCCGGTCATGGCCGCGGCGATGCCCGAGTAGGAGTTCAGCAGCGAGATCACCACCGGCATGTCCGCCCCGCCGATCGGAATGACCGACAGGATGCCCAGCAGGAACGCCAACCCGGCCAGAATCGCGAACAGCCAGGCCAGCTCGGGCCGCACCACCAGCCCGACGATGACCGTCACCGTGGCGACCAGGAGCAGCCCGTTCAGGGTCTTCTGGAGGGGATAGGTGACCGCGCGTCCCGTGATCCACTCGCGGAGCTTGAGGAACGCGATGATGCTGCCGGAGAACGTGAGCGCCCCCACGAGCACGCTGAGCCCCACGGTCAGGTTGATGTGGAACGGCGCGCCCACGCCCACGTGGCTCACCGGCGACAGGAACTCCGCGGCGGCCACCACGGCGGACGCGCCGCCGCCGAACCCGTTGAGCAACGCCACCATCTCGGGCATGGCCGTCATCTTGACAGTCTTCGCCAGCACGCCGCCGATCAGCGACCCGATGATCAGGCCGATGATCACCATCTGCCACGTCAGGATGCCCGTGAAGACGACGGTCGCCACGATGGCAATCAACATGCCGAGGGCGCCGATCCAGTTGCCGGACCGCGCGGTTCGCGGCGAGCTCAGCCGCTTCAGGCCCACGATGAACATCACCGCGGCCAGAAGATAGAAGAGCTTGATGAGGGCGGGGTTCATGGGCGCTTCTCCCCCGGTTTCTTGCCCTTGAACATCTCGAGCATCCGGTCCGTCACGAGGAAGCCGCCCACGACGTTGATCATCGCGAAGATGACGGCCAGCAGCCCGAGCCACGACGTGATCCGGCTGTCACCCCGTCCCGCGACGATGAGCGCCCCGATGATGGTGATGCCCGAAATCGCGTTGGACCCGGACATGAGCGGGGTGTGCAGCGTCGGCGGCACCTTGGTGATGACCTCGAACCCCACGAACATGGCCAGCACGAACACGACGAGCAGGCCTACCAGTTCCGCAATCATGCCGCGCCTCCCTCGACGAGCTGCGTCACCCGCGCGTGCGGGATGCCGCCGTCGTGCGTGATACAGGTGCCGGCGATAATCTCGTCTTCGAAGTTGAGGGTGAGCTGCCCCTCCTTGCCGATGAGCAGGCCGAGGAACGCCGTCAGGTTGCGCGCGTACATCTGGCTCGCGTCGTGCGGCGTGGTGGCCGGCAGGTTGGTGCGCCCGATGATCGTGACGCCGTGGTGGACGACGTCCTTCCCCTTCTCGGTCAGCTCGCAGTTCCCGCCCATCTCGGCGGCGAGGTCCACGATCACGCTGCCCGGCTTCATGTCCCGCACCATGGCCGCCGTGATGAGGCGCGGCGCCGGCTTGCCCGGAATGAGCGCCGTCGCGATGACGACGTCCGTGTCCTTGAGCCGTCCGTGAATCAGCTCCAGCTCGCGCCGGTGCTGCTCCTCGGACATTTCCTTGGCGTAGCCGCCCTCGCCCTCGGCGGTGAGGTCCGACGTGTCGGCGGCGACGAACTTGGCGCCGAGGCTCTCGACCTGCTCCTTCACGGCCGGCCGCACGTCGAAGGCCTCGACGATGGCGCCGAGCCGCCGGGCCGTGGCGATGGCCTGGAGCCCCGCGACGCCCGCGCCCAGGACGAACACCCGGGACGGCGCGATGGTGCCCGCCGCCGTCACCAGCATCGGAAAGAACTTGCCCGACGCCGCGGCCGCGATCAGCACGGCCTTGTAGCCCGCGACCGTACTCATGGACGACAGGATGTCCATGGACTGCGCCCGCGTGATCCGGGGCAGCAGCTCCAGACTGAACGTGGTGAGCTTCCGTTGCGCAAACGCGCGCACGAGCCCGGGGTTGGTGAGCGGCGCGAACGCGCCGATGAGCACCGCGCCCTCGCGCACCGTCTCCGGCTGCGCGGGCGCCTGCACGGCGAGGACGATGTCGCCGGCCAGCGCCTGGGCGCGATCGGTGACCTCGCACCCCGCATTCTGGTACGCGGCATCCGGGTAGCCGGCGGCCGTCCCCGCCCCCGCCTCCACCCGGACCGTCACCCCCTTGCCGGCCAGCCGCTTGGCGGCGTCCGGTGTCAGGGCGACGCGGGTTTCCCCCGCCGCGGTCTCTCTCGGAACGCCTACGATCACCGCTCTGCTCCTTCATGATAGGTGAGTAACGCCTGTAGCTCCGCGCGCGGCCGCGCGCCAAAGACGCGCGCCGCGGGAACCGTGATGATCTGCGGCCGCGGACCGAACGGTCCCGCCCGCCCTTCCGGCCCCGGACGACCGTCCGGGCCGTTGACCCCGCGCGGCCCCGCCGCGCATCGTCGCAGGTCGCCCTGCGCCGCTCCGCCCTCTCCACCCAGCCCGCCCTTGCCGGGCCGGCCGCCCGGGCCGCCCGGGCCACCGTCCATCCGGACGTCCACCAGGCCGGCCAGGAACGGCTCCTCCTCCGGCGCGATCACGGTGACGTGACCACCCGCCCCGCCCACGCCTCCGGGTCCGCCGTCGCCCCCCGCCCCGCCCGCGCCGCCCGGCCCACCGGGACAGCCCGGCCGGCCGGCCGGACCCCGCGTGGCGCCGCTGCCGTCCGTCCCGCGGCCGCCACGGCCGCCCACGGCGGCCACGCGGAGCCAGTCCGATGGGGGCACCTCGAGGGCGTCGGCGAGCACGTAGAACGGCGGCGCCTGCTCGACCGCGACCTCCGCCACGATCAAGCGGTCCACGAATGGAGACGACAGCAGGGCCAGCCGCACCGCCACGCTCGGGCCGGGCCCGCCGGACCCGCCCTCGCGGCCGTTGCCGCCCGCGAACGCGAACGTATGGTCGAGGCAGCCGTACGCCGGCGCCACCACCACCTCCGCCTGCACGTCGGGCTTCGCGCGCAGGAGCGCGCGGAGCCGGAAGCCCTCCAGGGCCGACGCCAGCGGATCCGGGGACGCCGACCAGTTGCCGTTGCCGAGGGCGGTCGCCGCCGACGCGTAGCGCGAGAGGAAGACCACGTGCAGCGCGGGCGGATGATCGTCGTCGTACGAGGTCGCGAACGGCACCTCGGAGCCGTCCTCGAGCACGGCAACGTAGGCCGCGGGAATCGTCTGCCCCGGGCAGGCGTAGGCCGGAACCTCGATTCGCACGTCCGCGATCCGCGCCACCAGGCCGGGATCGGGCGCGAAATCCGCGGGCGGCTTCTTGGCGCAGGCCGAGCATGCCATCAGCATCGCCGCCGCCACCACCCCTCCCCGTGGTCCCAGTGCGCGCATCATCCCCCCCTCGTGTGCATTTCTCTGTGGGGATCCCGCCGCAGGCCGTCCACCTGATACAGCGCACCGCGGTCCGTCGTGGCGACCCGCTCCTCGGCGCCACGGTCGGTGCGCGCCGCCCAACCCTGCTGGATGAGCTGTGCCAGTTCCTCGTCGGTGGCCCCGGCCCGCAGGCGATCGCGCAGGCTCACGCCCTCGGCCGCGTACAGGCACAGGAACCACATGCCGTCGGCCGTGAGACGGCTGCGGTCGCACGTGCGGCAGAATGGCTCCGTGGTGGAGGCGATGATCCCGAACGGCGTCCCGTCCGGCAACCGGAAGCGCTCGGCCGGCGCGGCCGGATCGCGGTCAGCCGAAGGAAGGACCTTGCCGTAGCGGGCCGCGATGCGCTCCAGCATCTCGACCCGCGGCACGACGAGGCGGTCCGCCCAGCGCGTGGCGCCGCCCACGTCCATGTACTCGATGAACCGGACTTCCATGCCCTGCGCCCGGCCGAACTCGAGGAGATCGAACAGCTCGTCGTCATTCACGCCACGGACCACTACGGCGTTCAGCTTCAGGTCCGCGAACCCCTCGGCCTGGGCGGCCTCGATGCCCGCGAGCGCTTCCGGCATCCGGTCCGCCCGGGTCATGTCGCGGTACCGCTCGGGCCGCAGCGTGTCGAGACTCACCGTCACCCGCCGCAGACCCGCCCGCCGCAGGGCGCCGGCGAAGCGCGACAGCAGCAGCGCGTTGGTGGTCATCGCGAGATCCGCCACTCCGGGGATCCGGGCCACCCGGGCGACGAGGTCGGGCAGGTCGTGCCGCAGGAGCGGCTCGCCACCCGTGAGCCGGATCTTGGTGGCCCCGAGGCGGACGAACACCCCCGCCAGACGCTCCAGCTCCTCGAACGTCAGAATGGAGGCGCGGGGAAGCCAGATGTAGGAGTCCTCCGGCATGCAGTACGAACACCGGAGGTTGCACCGGTCGGTGACCGAGATGCGCAGACTGCCGAGCGGGCGGCCGAGCCGGTCCCGGGACACAGGGCCAGAGGTCATGAGCCGGCCTGAAGGTACGATGAAGGCGGAACCCGCGGTAGCGGCCTAGGGTTAATTCTGAAGGGGACTTACAGTTTCCCTTAGCTTGCCGGGCCCTCCGCCTCCGGGGTCCCCGGGTGCGCGTGGCACGGCGCTCGCAGTTAACTTCATACGAGGAACAGCCGGCACCCGTCGGGGGCATTACCTTCGGGGACCAGGAAAGGGACCGCACGATCATGACCGGTTGTGTCACGGGCAGTTCGGTAGACCTGTTGCGACGGCTCGACGCCGCGGTCGAGGCCCTCGTACCCGTCGTCGGCGAGTTCCTCGTCCGGCTGGGGCGCGGACCGCTCGAGACCGGCCGCGAGGACGCCGTGCAGACGCTCGGGATTGCCCTGCCGTTCCCCGACGGCATCGGCCAGGGACGGCTCACCGTGCGGATCTTCCGATACCGCACCGGGGTCCGCGTGGACCTGGCCATCGCGCACAACCGCGTCATTGCCCTCGGCAGCGGGCGCCCCACGGACCGCGCCTGTTTCCTGAACGACTACGTGGCGTCCGTCACGCTCGGCCCGGACGACGTCGCGCTGCCGGAGAAATTCGTCACGCAGGTGGAGACCGGCGTGCGCGCCGCGCTGACGGCCGTCGAGGACCACAACCGCCGCCATCCGCAGCCCTGGAGCCGCATCCGGGTCGCCGCGGTCTGACGGTCAGCGGGCAACGCGGACCGTAAGCGCTCCAAACGCCGCGTCCGCGTCCACCGCATACCGCAGGTCAACGATCTCCACGTCGGTCCCGGCCGGCAGCTCGCGCACGCGGAAGACGGGGAATCGCGCCCAGGACAGGAAGTTGCGCGCATCGGGCACGCTCCCGAGTGCCGCCACGGCAGGATGGTGGTCGCCCTTCGGGTACGCGAGCATGTCGTCGTAGCGGAGCCGCGGCGTCCGCAACCAGTCGAACTCCCCCACGCGATAGCCGTTCGCCTGCTCCAGCACCACCCAGCGCCGGAACGGCGTGAGCGCCACCGGCCCGCTCATCATCCGCTCCACCGGAGTCCGGCCCCCGGGCACGACGCCCACCATGACCTGCCGACTCACGAGACCGGACGCCGCCATACCCGCCACGTAGACGCCGACCACCACGAACGCCCCCCGGGCCGGTGCGGGATGCCGGCGGCGCCCCGCGAGCACGGCCCCGGCGCCCAACACCAGCCAGAACCACGGGTCCACGATGAACAGGACGTCGCCGTAGAACCACCGGTCGCTGAACGGCATCAGCAGCCGGATGCCGTAGACGTTCAGGAGATCGAGCAGCGGGTGCGAGGCCACGGCAATCGCGCTGAGCAGCAGCAGCGCGCGCGGCGACGCGGGAAGCGCCGCGGGATTCCGGGCGCGCCGGACCCACCGGTCCCAGCCGAGCATCAGCGCCGCGAGCAGGATCGGCAGGACCGCGAGCGCCAGCACGCCGTGCGTCCAGCCCCGCCGGAACGTGAGCGCGAACGTGTCCCCCCACCAGTAGGCGGCGACGTCCACGTCGGGCAGGTTGGCGCCGATCAGCAGCGTGGGCAGGGCAAGCGGCGTGCGGCGCTCCAGCCCGGCCTTGGCGAGCGCGGCGCCCGCGAGCGTGTGGGCGACGGGGTCCACCCTACGCGCTCCCCACTCCCCCACACCCACCACACGGGCAGATCGCGGCCAGGTGCTCGTACGTATAGATGCCCGTGCTGTGGCCGTCGCTCCAGTCAATCCGGATGGCGTAGGCGCCGACGAGGGAGATCCGGAGGGGGGCGACGTCGTCCGGCACGCGGGCGGGGTCGAGCAGCGGGCGACCGCTCATTTCCTCCACGCACGCGGCGCACGGACACGCGAGGCGAAGGTCCCGCGCCTGGTAGACGCCGACGTGATCCTGCGCCCACGTGATCGTAACCGCGTCGTCGGCGCGGTGAATGGCCTGCGGGACGGGACCGGCGCTCACCGCTCGAGCGTCGCCACCAGCTCCACGGTCGGAATGCCCGCCAGGGCCCGGGACACCGGGCAGTTCTGCTTGGCCCCGTCGGCGGCCGCCTGGAACGCCGCCTGGTCAATCCCCGGAACGACGCCGCGCACCTCGAGCCGCATCCTGGCGACGGTGGCCGCGCCGCCCACCGTGTCCATGGTGCAGTGCGCCGTCGTGGAGAGCC
>Ga0214471_10003879_pt1 | contig 11574 bp, 16 predicted proteins | sample RVTome_5_FD_207665 | JGI IMG/M metagenome (GOLD analysis project Ga0214471, IMG submission 207665) | Soil microbial communities from uranium-contaminated site in the Upper Colorado River Basin, Wyoming, United States - RVT142D155 | ecosystem: Environmental > Terrestrial > Soil > Contaminated >... | reverse complement strand
TAAACCTCTTATCCATAACGGCTCCTTGCTTTGGCTTTTTCAGTACCATGATAGCAAACCCGCGCAGCCTATGCGCAGCAGACCCCATATATAGGTTCTCGGTGGGTGTCTTTTTTGGCGTCGGACTGATTTGCGTTCAATCGCGGGGATTCTGACTTATAATAGATGTAATTTATGAGGACGTTAGTTCGCGATTTAGCTGAAAAAGCCGATCAGACGGTGACGATTAAGGGTTGGCTGCATAAAAGCCGCAAGCTGGGCGGGCTTAATTTTATCGTGGTACGGGACCGCTCGGGCTTAGCCCAGGTACTAATCGAAGACGAATCAGAGATCGAAAAGCTTCGGGGCCTGCAAACCGGTACGGTTTTGAGTTTGACCGGCAAAGTCGTTAAGGATGAACGTGCCCCCGGCGGCGTGGAGTTGCACGAACCAGAACTGGAGATAGTTACACCGGTTAATGATGTCCCGCCGATCGAAATTGATAAGCCGATTGACCACACGCCGGAAAATTTTGACACATTATTTGAGTATCGACCGCTCAATTTGCGGAATCTGACCGAGCAAAGCATCTTTCGTATTCGGGCTTTAATAAACCAATACATCCGCGAATACTTGATTGCCAACGAGTTTGTAGAAATCCAGACTCCTAAGATTCTGGCGGGGGCCACCGAGGGTGGAGCGGAGGTCTTTACCTTCGATTACTTTGGCAAGGAGGCCACACTGGCCCAAAGCCCGCAGCTTTATAAACAAATGATGGTTGGGGTTTTTGAACGTGTCTTTGAAATCGGACCAGCGTTTCGGGCCGAGCCGAGTCTGACCGCCCGCCACCTGAGCGAAACCACGATGCTTGATATTGAGATGGGCTTTATCGAATCGCACGACGACGTGCTGAAAATGACGGAAGGATTAATCACCTTTGTAGTCGAGAGACTGTGGCAGGATAATGCAGAACTACTCGGCAAGGTCCAGGCGGCTAAGCCGGTTTTAGCTAACAGTTTTCCCCGAATTACGGTGGCGGATGTTCATCATAAATACAGCCAAGCGACGGGCGAGGATACAACTGGCGAAAAAGATCTTAAGCCGGCCGAAGAACGCTGGATCTGCGACTGGGCCAAGCAGGAACACGGTTCGGAAGCGGTGTTCGTAACCGAGTTTCCGATTGAGGCCATGAAGTTCTATCATCGCGTCAATCCGGACAATCCGCAAACTATCATGTGGGCCGACTTGCTTTTCCGGGGGCTGGAAATCGCCACCATCCCGGAGCGAGAACCGAGTCACGACAAAATGACCGACCAAATGAAAGCGGCTGGACTCGATCCCCAGCATCCCGGTTATAGGTATTATTTAATGGCTTTTAAATATGGCCTACCTCCGCATGGTGGCTTCGGCTTTGGCATTGATCGGTTCGTCGAGAAAATCGTAGGCTTAAAAAACGTCAAAGAAGCCACACTCTTCCCGCGTGATATCAATCGTTTGGCGCCGTAGATGGACCGAACGGACATCGACAGATTGCTAAAAGGGCTGGACGGTTGGCATCAAGCCGGCCAAACTATCAAAAAAACATTTAAGTTTGACGACTTTAAGTCAGCCTTAAAATTTGTTGACCAAGTGGGAGATTTGGCCGAAGCGGTAAATCACCACCCGCTGATTGAACTTAGCTGGGGACGGGTAGGGCTTTCGCTGACATCGCATGACAGCGGCGGATTGAGTCGGCGTGATTTTGATTTGGCTCAAAAAATTGATCAGCTAAACTAAGCGGCTCGCCACTGTGATAACTCGCCGGCTAAGTCATTGACGAATGCTTCAACGTCATTGGGACTGGCTGTATAAAAGGCGTCTTCTTGATCGATTAAGTGGCATTGGCCGTTGACAGAGCGGTATCGGCCATAGGAATAGTGCGGCAGATCGATTTCAATCGTACGCGACTTGTTTTCGGCCAGGACAAAGCCATACGGCGACCAGCCGGAAGCGGCATCGGCACGAATGATGGTGATGTTGACCTCTGTCAGCTGGACGAAATGCAGCCAACCTTCTTGGCTGAACAATAGCCCAATTGACTTATCGGCCGGACAAATAGCTTTTATGGACGGCAGCAGCTTTGTACTTTCTACCATCTCGATTAGTTGTCTTTTTGTACTGACCGGCTGGGCGGCCAATCTTAAAAAACTGTCAATGCTTTGAGCAGTTTGGAGACTCAGTCTAGACTCTCGGGTTTTCAGAGCTTCAGTGTTTGTTGGGAATTCGTTTGTTTTGTTTATGCCAGAAGGCATTACCTTTCGAGGCTACGACTGCGCCGGGGATTTGTCAACCCGCCTATTGTTGCCAGTCGAGCAAGCTGACCTTGGCGCCAACTTTCTTGACCACGATTTTTTGACCTTCGCGCCAGCCCAAACTCCGGATGTAGGCTACCGGCAGAGTGACGTAGTATGAATGGTTTTTTTGGCTGCCGATTTTACCGATTTTCCTGATATATTGTTTATTAATTTTGCGTCGTCCCATATCTCCTCCAAAAAACTCTACGTTGCAGAGCGACCGGCCGGCCGCGGTTATTAGTGGCGCGGCGCCATCGGCTCGTTATATAATGTCGCTAATTGCTCGACTATATTTAATTATATAGTTTTCTGGTTGATTCTTGCAAGTTCCAATTTATCGGGAGTTAAAAAGCCCGCCGAAGGAGCTCGGCCGGGCTTTTTTAGCCCACCCTAAGGTTTTTAAATCCGGCTTCTCAGCCAGTGACGCCAACCGGCGTCACGCTCGAGCCGCGGCTTACGCACCCACTCTAGAATGCCCAGAGCAACATAGCCCGCCACGGCGATTACCGCCATACCGAGTAGCGCCCGGAAGTCTAGCACGAAACGCTGGGTGAACTCGTTAGGGCCGATAAGGTCCTTGACTGGCTCCAGTAGCGGCTCGCTCATAGCGTAAAACCACTGAACCAACGAGTTTGTTGTATCGGCGTCAATCAGTCTAAATACGACTCGGACACCAAGTACAACTTCAGCTAAGCCGACGAATAGCATCGTCAAGCTGGATGCCGTACCCTTAGGATCCTGCATACCCCCTCCTTAAATTGTTAATAATCACAGTATATACCAATTTAAGCAAAATCGTTATGAAACAACATAAGCATAAGCATTTATAAATCTAAAAAGCCGCTTCGGAGCGTGCTACAATTAACTCCAGATTAAACATAAGAGGAAAACATGAAAAAGGCCGCATTTTGTCTAAGCTTGATAATGTTAGCCGGGCTGGTATTGCCAACGGCTTCGTTAGCCCAGGATAACGCCAATGAAGAGACTCGCCAGACCGTTACAGCCAAGCTCAGCGCTGACCGTAAAGAACGGATAAAGACTCGTTGTGACGCCGTCAAACAAAGACTGAACCAGCTGCACGACAACTTGCAAGGGTTTAAAGACCGCCGTGATAGTGCCGTTAACCGAACCATAGAAAAACTCGAGGCCTTTGCGGCCAGGGCTGAAGCCGCCGGATTGGACGTAACTGAACTAAGGGCAAGCATCGCGGACTTGTCGAGCTATGGCAGCGAATCAGCCACCGCTTGGGACGAACTTCTGGCCGGCTTGGACGCACTGCTTGAGATTGATTGCGGCACCGACCAGGAAGCTTTTCACCAGGCGTTGGAGGATATCAGATTAGCGTTTTTGGACGTTAAGTCCAAAGTTAGGCAACTGGTAGCCCTGTTTGGGCAAGATGGTGTCATTAAAACCAGCCTGGCCGGCATTAGGCAGCAAATCCAGGAACTAAAAAACAATAATGACACCCAGCAGGAGGGTTAGAGATGGACACGGAAAAACCAGCTGACAACAGCACGCCGGATGAAACCAAAACCGAACCAGATACCAACCAACCGATGACCGCCGCGACAGGCCAAACCGACGACGCGCCGCCAGCCGAAACTGGAGCTATGTCTGATAGCGAGGGAGATGCTCCGGTTCCACCGCCAAGCCCGGCCGAAGCCTCGCCCGATGAACTTGCGGATGATCCGGTAACCAGCCCGCCGTCGCCGACAACTGATTCCAGCCCGACGATGAAACAACCAAGCGACAAGCACAACGCACCGCTAGCCATTATCATTGCAATTTTGGTCGGGCTATTGTTGGTAGGAATCGGTTATGCTGCTTTTCGGGCTAGTAACGACGCTGAAAATGCGCCGCCGCCAGAAAATACTGATACCGGCGAGAATGCCGAGGTTAACACCGGAGAAGTGGATAATCTTGAAGCTGAAGTCGACACTCTCGATCAAGAGCTGGAAGAGCTGGAAGGTGATTTAAGCGGCGCCGACCCCAGCGACGCGAACATCGGTCTTTAGATATTTGGAGGACAAAGGTTTAAGTGTATACTTAAACCTATGGCTAAAGCGTTTGTGATCACTAGCAAAGGAGAAGAGATAGTGCTAGCAAAAAGCGATGACACTATTAGGATTGAGGGTAATTACTATTTTCCACCTGAATCCGTAAACGACGAGTACTTAACAGACAGCCAAACCCACACAACTTGTCATTGGAAAGGCGAAGCCAGCTATAAAACTGTCAGCGTTGGCAATGAGCGGTGGGCTGACGGAGCATGGTACTATTCAAACCCAACACCTTCATCCCTAGACATTGTTAAAAAAGACTACACAAATTACATTGCCTTTTGGCGGGGAGTACAAGTTTCCGAGTGAAAATAACGAAGTTGGTTCATTCTTGTTTGTTGGTCGAGATTGATGAACGGGTGATTCTTATCGATCCTGGACAGTGGTCGTGGGAGTCCGGCTTAGTTGATCTAAGCGCGCTGACACACCTTGATCTTATGGTTATAACACACGAGCACGCCGACCACTTCCATCCGGCCCTTATCCATGCGGTGGTAGAAAAATTCCCCCGGGTAAGGATAGTTGCAAATGAGGCCGTGGCTAACCGGATCAAAGCCGCTGCTATTAAGACTAAGGTATTGGCGTCGGATCCGCTGATCCAGCCGTTTACGGCGCCGCATGAAGCATTGCCGGCGGGCGAGGCGCCGCTTAATACCGGCTTTCATATCGCCGGGCGGCTGACAATCCCGGGCGACAGCCTGAGCTTTGACGAGTCAAAACCAATTCTGGCCTTACCTTACGTTGCGCCGTGGGGTTCGCTTAAGCAGGCGGTGGATTTGGCGGTTAAGGTTAAGCCTAAGTATATCGTGCCGATTCACGACGCTTTTTTGAGTGAAGCCGGGCAGGCCTGGCATTACAGCCTGCTTAAAAACATTTTGGCGGAGCATGAAATAGAAGTTTTTGAAGCGCAAAACGCCAAAATGTTTGAAATCAAGATTTAATCTACTTTTTATTGTGAATGACTCGTTGGGGAAACGGTATTTCGATCTTGTGCTGGTCAAAGGCCTTTTTCAGCCGTTGTCTCAGTTCGCCCTCGATCATCCATTGCTTGGCTGGTAAAACCTTGCCGAAAATCTTAATCACTAGGGCTGAGTCGCCGAAATCGGTTATACGGGCGAAGTACGGCGCTTCGGTAATAAATTTTGAAAAAGCTTCGTCCTTGGATAACTCCAAGCCGACGTCGTTGATAACCTGCTTGACTTTGTCGATATCCGAGTCATAAGACACGCCGATGTTCAGGTTTACTTTGGCATATTCCATTGTCATATTGGTGGCCATGTTAATACTGCCGTTGGGGATGTAGTGGACATTGCCGTCGAGGTCTCTAAGGACAGTTATCCGGGTGGTTATTTTTTGAACTTTACCGCCTATATCGTTGAGCCGGACGATATCACCGACCCGGTATTGATTTTCCAGGACGATATAGATACCGGCGATAAAGTCCTTAATCAAAGATTGGGCGCCAAAGCCAAGCGCAAAGCCGATGACGCCGGCGCCGGCCAGCAGGGGCCCGATATCCACCGACAGCTCGCTGAGCACAAACATAAACGCCAGGCCGGCAATGCCCACCCGCACGATGGTGATAGCCAGCGAGGTGATGGTCTTCTCTCGCAGGCGTTCTTCGCGTTCGCTGGCGTAATTATCGGGGTTAATCGAGCCTTTTACCAGGCGGGAAACGAACTCCGCGCTGAATCGCTCAACCACCCAGGCGATTAAAATAATAACCGCTATTTTGGTGCCGCTGGTCTGAAGCCAGTCGTAAATTGAATCCCACATGAGTTAGTCTTAGTATAACAAGTGCTTATGAGCAGACGAGCCAAAACCCCGAGATTCAAAGAATATAGACAGTTGGTCAACACGTTTGATTGGCTGGCCGGAGACCAACCAGTCTGGCCGCCGGGCAGGTTAACGTTAGAGCTCGGCTGCGGCCGGGGAGATTTTATCGTGGAGTTGGCTCGCCGCTATCCTAACCAGGGCTTTGCCGGGCTCGATATAAAATCCGACCGAATGTGGTTTGGCGCCAAGCTGGCAACCAGGCAAAAAATACGCAACTTGGTTTTTGTCCGAGCCGCCGCTGTTGATCTGGCTGATCTGCTCGGTGAAATCGAGTTAAAATGCCTATGGTTGACGTTCCCTGATCCTTACCCCAAAAAGCACCAAGCTAAACACCGGCTGACCCACCCGCTATATCTGTCGATTTATGGGCAAGTACTCAGTGCCGGCGGCTATTTGTATTTAAAAACAGACGACCGGATGTTATTTGATTGGACAGTCGAGCAAATCAATGCCGGCTCTGATTTAAAACTGAAAACTGTTAGTTACGATTTGCATGGCCAATATCCCATAGACAGCGATTTTCGGATTGCCACGGCATACGAGAATCGTTTTATGGCCGAAGGAAAAAAAATTAATTTCTTGTCGGCCGTCAGAAACTAGCAAGCCTAAGGCCGGAAATTTTTCCGAGCCCAGCCATCCAGATCGCCGGCGCTCATCAACAAGACAAGATCACCCGCCTGAAGATGAACGTCAATACGACGCTTGAGCTCTTCGTCCAGATTTACTACCGTGACGGTCGTCGGATTCTCCAGACCTTTGATAAGTTCCGCCGGGGCGATCGGCTCGCCGGCTGGGTCTTCCCGGCTTAAATAGGTTGGCAACCAATAGACCCATTTGGCGTTATTAAAACAGGTTTTATAAGCTTGGTTTTGGGCTAAGTAATGTTGACGCAGATTCTGGTGGGGCTGATAAACGACAACGACGTTTGAATTGTGATTTTTAGCCAGCTCAATAGTGGACTGGATCTCAACCGGATGATGGGCATAATCGGTATATAGCCCCGGCTTTAGCTGCTCGAACCGCCGGCCGGTGCCGGGGAAACGGTTTATGGCTTCCAGCAGAGTTTTATCGGGTATCTTAGGCAGCAGGGACTGAACCGCACGAAACGCCAAGTAGGCGTTTAGTTGGTTGTGTCCTGGCAGGTTTATCTGACCAAGATCGTCACTTGAGCTCAAGGCGTGGACGACGCCAGCCGGAACCGGCTCAATTACTTCTTTATCCTGGCTCCACATAAAAACGCAATGACACCGGCTGATAAATTCGGCAAAAGCCGAACGGTAATCGTCGATCGTTTTATAAGTGTCGGGATGGTCATAATCAATCGACGTAATAATACCTATTAACGGTTGAAAACCGAGAAAATTGCGGTCGAATTCATCGGCTTCGTATACGAAATATTGGCTACCGGCTTCGTAGTGGCCGCTATCGCCAAAACTGATTTCCGTACCGATAGAGTAACTGACAGGTTGGGATAACTGCTTCATTAGCCAAATGACCAGACCGGTAGTGGTGGTTTTGCCGTGAGTGCCGGTAATGGCGATTAACTTAAGGCGCTTGTCTTTGATCAGATAATTCAGCAGTTCATCGCGTTTGCTGATCTTAAGGCCTAGTTGGTCAGCTCGGAGTAGTTCTAAATGGTCGGGGCCGATTGCCGAACTATGGACGAACCAGTCGATATTACCGGCTTCATTAGCCTCCTGTAAAAAGCCACCGGATTGGTCTTGGCTTATCTTGCCGCCGCGTTGCTTGACCGCCTCAGTCATGGCGGTATTAGCGGTGTCAGAACCTAAAACGGCATGGCCCATATCGGCTGCTATTAGCGCCAGCGGCCCAAGGCCGACCCCGCCAATGCCGGAGAAGTAGATTTTCATCTAGTCAAAGTCTAGCATGACGACGAAGCTCAAATAGCCGTAAAACCGCCATAAAAGCGTCGAGGCCAAATTAAGCACAGGCGATATAATACGGAGTAAGACGGTATCGGATCGTTCCAATGGACTAAATGAACAAACGCAGGCTACATCACTACTGGCGGTACATAAGAGAGCTGAGAACATGGCATATCATTATATTACTGATTGCCAGCAGCTTATTATCAATTTGGGCGCTAAGGCTAAACTCACAAGAACTGGAGCCGTTTCTTAGGCGGGTAATAGCTGCCGACCAAAATAATCAAGGCATAGATAAAGCCCTAAGGGATCTGGGGAACTATATCACCAACCACATGAATACTATGGTTGACGAACCGATTCAACTGGCTTACAGCTACGATCGCGATACCCAAGCCATACTAGACCGGGCCGAGGGTAGTGCTAACGGGGACATTTATAAGAAAGCCCAGGTCGAATGCGAAGACCCCAGCGTGCTGTTGTCTGTCCGAGCGTTATGCATCCAGGATTACGTCACTAAGCACGCCAAGCCTGGTCAATCGCCACAGGCGATTAAATTTCCGGACAAGGCCCTTTACACCTATAGCTTCATCTCCCCAATGTGGTCGCCGGATATGGCCGGATTCCTCATCCTGATAACAGCCGTTTTAGCGCTGATGCTGATGGCTAGAATTATTGCCGGCTGGCTGGTTAAAAGGACGCTGGCAGCTCACCACTAAAAAACCCCGGGCTCTTTCCTTGCCAAATGTGCCCGGGGTTTTGCCTTGATGGTGCTAGCCGGCTTAGCCGCCTTGGTTGGCGTCTCCCGGTTCGTTGGTTTCACCGTTAACGAAGTCATCGATAGCCTGCGTTACTTGGCCGTCAGTCTTAAGGTTCTCCCAGAACACAACCTTGCTCTTGAGGATAAACATTTCATCCTCCGGACCGTGGAGTTCGTTACCGAGCTTGGCCAGACTTATCCGAGTCTGCTGGTCTTGGCTGGTCTCGCCCGCTTGCTGTTGGTCGGGCTGGATCTGCTGGTCGACCTGTAAATAATAAATATCCGTCAATCGGACATAATCACGATTAACGTTGCTTAAATGGCCAAAGTAAACTTGGCCGTTATCAAGAAAAACTGCCTGGAAACGATCATCCTTTACCAAAGAGGAAGTACTGAATGTCCGAAAAACATTAATGGCTAACACGGTGGTTACTGCCAGCGCCGCGACAATTAATGACACCACCAGCAATTTGCTAGCTGCTGTCGGGTTGTCCAGTGTAAACTTGCCAGCGGAATGGGCCGATCTCGGTGCCTGAGTCGAACTGGTTTGTGCGTTTTGCGCGCCTGCATCTGGCGCCGGTTGTCTGGTGAATCGCTCCACTTATCTTCTCCTTCTTATAGACTAGCTGTTAGTTTAGCGCATATGCTTTGTTTCTCGCAATAGGCATAAGAGTTTTGTTATTTTTTTTGTGTAATCTGTTGACAAATTATTCGCCTCAGAGGTATCGTAGAGGGACAAAGTACTAACCAAGGAGGTGACATGGCTTATACGCACACCAATTCAAAAGGAGTGACGTATCATCTGCACAGCAAAATGGTAACGCTACGTGGTGGGAAACAGCAACGCATCTATTTCTTCGCAAAGGACGTCCGTCCGGCGGACGCAGTAGACGAGTTGCCAGATGCATACATAGTAATTGAAAACCCGCGAAACGGTTTTTTGACGCTCAAGAAAAAATAATCGTTTCACGGTAAGAGTTAATAGACGGGCCCGATTTTCGGACCCGTTTATTTTTTGCTAGAATCATTTAATGCCCAAAAAATCAGACATTGTCGTTAAGGCCGACGGCTTGACTAAATCGTACGGTGGCAAAATCGTTGTCGATAACATTGAGCTTAGCGTCAAGCGGGGCGAAGTGTTTGGTATTCTCGGCCCGAATGGCGCCGGCAAAACGACAACGATCGAGATGATAGAAGCCATGCGGCCAATCGACTCCGGTGAAGTTTTGGTTGAGGGCATGAACGTTAAGCAACGACCTTACGATATTCGCCAAATCATTGGCGTGCAACCGCAATCCTCGGCCTTTCAAGACAAGACGAAATTAAGAGAGATTATAGAAATGTTCGCCGCCGCATATGGCGAGAAGGTCGATCCAATAGTGTTTTTAAAGCAGGTTCACTTGGAAGAAAAGGCCGACGCTTTTGCCGAAACATTGTCTGGTGGCCAGCGGCAGAGACTTAGTATCGCTACCGCTCTGGTGCACCGACCTAAAGTGTTTTTTATGGACGAACCGACCACCGGGCTCGACCCGCAGGCCCGCCGCAACCTCTGGGAATTAGTCCAGAACATAAGAGACAAAGGAGTGACTGTCATCATCACTACTCACTACATGGACGAAGCGGAGATACTGTGCGACAGGGTGGCGATTATGGACAACGGCAAGATAATTGCCCTCGATACGCCCAATGACCTCATAAAGCAACTACTAAAGAAGGGTTTTAAAAAGACCCAAGCGGTCGAGCAGGCCAATCTGGAGGATGTCTTTATAGATTTAACCGGGAAGGCTTTGCGGGAGTAGCCGATGAACAAATCGCTTTTTACAATTTGGATTTTTGCCAAACTCAACACTCGGCGGTTCTTCCGTGATCGATTGGCGATTTTCTTCGTTATCGTGTTTCCTTTGATCTTCCTGTTTGTTTTTGGCGGGCTGTTTGGTAACGAGGGTGGCGGTTCTTTTAGCGTCGGCTTGGTCAATAAATCGGAAAGCCAATTTTCTCAGGAGTTCACCGGCCGGCTGGAGGCCGATGACTTTTTTGAGGTGACCCGATTTGATAGTCGTGAAGCCGCTAGTGACCAGCTTCAGCGGGGCCAAATCGAGGCGCTCATCATATTGCCCAAGCAGTTTGGAGTTAGCCAAGCTGGAACGAATTACCCCAGCGGCCAAGCCCAGGTGTCGTATACCCAAAACAATGAACAGGCCGGGCAAACTCTGACATCTGTCCTGGCCGGAATTTTTGAGACCATAAATGTCGATTTGGTCGGCGTGGAGCGGCCCTTTACGGTTAGCTCTGAGGCTTCTAACGAACAAGGCTTGTCGCAATTCGACTATACTTTTTCCGGCTTGTTAGGATTTTCGATTATCGGGCTGGGTGTTTTTGGCCCCGTCAACGTCTTTCCGGAGCTTAAGAAACAGGGTATTTTACGGCGTTTCCACACGACGCCGCTTCGGGTTTGGCAATATTTCCTGTCGAGCGTCATATCCCAAATGGCAACGGGGTTAGTCGCGGTCGGTGTGATGTTTGCGGTAGCGTTGACAGTATTTGACTTGCGGATCTTCGGCAATGTCCTGGAACTGGCAGTGTTTATTATGCTGAGTATCGCCATGATTTATGGCATCGGTTTGGCCATCGGCGGCTGGGCGAAGAATGAGCGCCAGGCGGCACCTTTGGGCAACATCATCGTCTTCCCGATGATGTTTCTTTCCGGCACCTTCTTTCCG
>Ga0214471_10003878_pt1 | contig 11578 bp, 9 predicted proteins | sample RVTome_5_FD_207665 | JGI IMG/M metagenome (GOLD analysis project Ga0214471, IMG submission 207665) | Soil microbial communities from uranium-contaminated site in the Upper Colorado River Basin, Wyoming, United States - RVT142D155 | ecosystem: Environmental > Terrestrial > Soil > Contaminated >... | reverse complement strand
GCTCTCGCGGTTCGAGAGCGACTACGACCGCTTCTACTACGAGGGCATCATCTTCGAGCGCAGCGGCAAGGCGGTGCTCAACCGGGGCGCGCCGGGGTCCGGACCCATGGCGTACGACGACCTGCGCCGGGCCATGGAGTGCTACGAGCAGGCCGAGGCGCTGCGACCGCCCGGCAACGACGCCGCCCTCCTGCGCTGGAACACGTGTGCGCGCCTGATCATGGCCCATGACGACGTGCGGCCGGGGGTGGACGAGGCGGCCCCGACGATGCTCGAATGACGCGCGGCCGGCCGCGCCGGCCTCGGTGGCACGCCCGCCGCCCCGGCGCAATGTTGTGTCGCTGCCCGCAGGACGCTCACCGCCCAAGGAGGGAACGTGGGGATCGCTGGGATACGCCGCCGGACGCTCGCCGCCGGCGCCGTGGCGCTGGGAGTGCTCGGCGCCGCGCCGGACGCCGCGGCGCAGCAAGCCGCCTACCTGAATTTCAACGACCTCACGCGTGAGCTGCGCGCGCTTACGAACGGCACCGACCGGGCGCGCCTGCGCTCGCTCGGCCGGTCGCACGAGGGCCGGGAGATCTGGCTCGTCGAGATCGGCAACCCCGCCGGCGCGCCGCTGGAGACGCGGCCGGGCGTGCTGGTCGTCGGGAACCTGTCGGGCGACCACCTGGTGGGCAGCGCGCTGGCCGTGGAAACGGTGCGGCACCTCCTCACCGCCGGCGCCGACTCCGCGGTTACCGACGTGCTGAACACCCGGGTGGTGTACGTCGTTCCGCGGCTCAACCCGGACGCCGCCGAGGCGATGTTCGCGGCGGTGAAGCAGGACCGCGGGCGCAACGCGCGCGCCTTCGACGACGACAACGACGGCCGCGTGGACGAAGACCCCGCCGAGGACCTGAACGGCGACGGCCTGATCACGGTCATGCGGAAGCGGGACCCGTCCGGCGCCTACCTGGTCCATCCGGACGACTCCCGGCTCATGAAGAAAGCCGATCCATCCCAGGGCGAGGCCGGGACGTTCACGCTCTACGTCGAAGGCCGCGACACCGACGGCGACGGCTACCTCAACGAGGACGGGGTGGGCGGTGTGGACCTCGACCGCAACTTCCAGCACGCCTACCCCTACTGGGAGCGGGACGCGGGTCCCCACATGCTGAGCGAGCCGGAGGCCCGCGCGCTCATGGACTTCGTGATCGCGCACCGGAACATCGGCGCGATCCTCACCTACGGCCATTCGGACAACGTGGTGACGCCGCCCGACGCGCGCGGCAACCTGGCGGACGCCCAGGTGCTCGACCTTCCGGCCTTCGCGCTCGCCTCCCACGCCGACCTGTTCGACAAGGGCGTGTTCGCCGCCGGCCCCCGCGGCGGCGGCGGCTTCGGCGGATTCGGGGGCTTTGGCGGCGGGGGCCTGCCGCAGCTGCGAGGGGCTCAGCCCGGCCGCGACAACGATCCCAACGCGGGCCGGCGTCCGGCCACCACAGTGAATACGGCCGACCTCAAGTACTTCGAGGCCGTTTCCAAGGCGTACAAGGAGGTCACCGGGATCACCAGGGTGGGCGTGAACCGGACCGCGGAGGGCGCCTTCTTCCAGTACGGCTACTATCAGTTCGGCGTGCCGTCCTTCAGCACGCAGGGCTGGGGACTGCCGCAGCGCCCGCGGGACGCGGATTCGGCGGCGGCCCAGGGGCAAGCCGCCCGGGCGGGTGCCGCGCAGGGCGGCGCGGACGCCACGATCCTCACGGCGCTGGACAGCGCGGGCGTTGACGCTTTCGTGCCGTGGATGCCGTTCACGCATCCCGAGCTCGGACCCGTCGAGATCGGCGGCTTCCGGCCGTACGCGGTCACGAACCCGCCGCCCGCGGACCTCGCGGAGCTGGGTCGAAAGCACGGAGCGTTCACGGTGAAGCTCGCGGCCATGCTGCCGCGCGTGCGGATTGCCGACACAAAGGTCACGAGCCACGGGGGCGGCGTGTTCACCGTTACGGTCGAGGTGGAGAACGCGGGCTATTTCCCGACCTCGCTCCAGCACGGCGTGGTCGCGCGGTCGGTGCAACCCACCACCGTCCAGATCCAGGTGCCGCCCGAGGCCGTACTGACGGGCGCCGCCAAGAGCAGCACGGTCCAGCGCCTCGACGGCTCCGGCGCCCGCGAGCGGTTCACGTGGGTGGTCCGCGGGCAGCAGGGTGCCACCGTCGAGATCCGCGCCCGGTCCCAGAAGGCCGGGACCGCCACCGCCACCGTGACGCTGAGGTAACGATGACGCGCAACGCGACGATCGGACTGGCGGTCTTGTGGCTGCTCTCGGCCACCGCCCTCACCGTCCCGGCGGGCGCGCAGGAGCGGCGCGGCTCGGATGCCGAGCACCGGCTGCCGCTCACGTGGGACCGCTGGCTCGACCACGACGAGATCGGGGAACGCCTGCGCCTGTTGGAGCGCACGTGGCCCCGGTTCCTCACGCTGCAATCCGTGGGGAAGAGCTTCGGCGGCCGCGACATGTGGGTCGTGACCATCAACAACCCGCGCACGGGCGCCAAATCGGACAAGGCCGCCATGTACATCGAGGCCAACGTGCACGGCAACGAGATCCAGGGTGCGGAGGTCACCCTCTACACGATCTGGTACCTCATGGAGAACTACGGCCGGATTCCCGACGTCACCAAGCTGGTGGACGAGCGGGTGTTCTACATCGTGCCCAGCGTGAATCCGGACGGACGGGATTACTTCCTCGATGGGGCCGGGTCGGGCGCGCGGACGGGGCACGTCCCGGTGGACGACGACGGCGATGGCCTGTTCGACGAAGACGGCCCGGACGATCTCAACGGCAACGGCGTCATCGAGCAGATCCGGAAACACGTCCCGGGGCAGGGCGACTACCGGATCAGCCACGGCGATCCCCGCATCATGGAGCGCGTGCCGCCCGGACAGACCGGCGACTGGGTACTGCTCGGCAGCGAGGGGCTGGACAACGACGGCGACGGCCGGGTCAACGAGGACCCGGTGGGCGGCTACGACCCCAACCGGAACTACGCCTCCGACTGGCAGCCCAACTACATCCAGGGCGGCTCCATGGATTACCCGTTCCAGCTCCCGGAGGCGCGGGCGCTGAACGACTTCATGATGGCGCGGCCCAACATTGCCGGCATGCAGTCGTACCACAACTCGGGCGGCATGATCCTGCGCGGGCCCGGCATGGCGTGGTATGGCGACTACCCGCCCGCCGACATCCGCGTGTACGACGAGCTGGGCGAAAACGGTGAGCGGATCCTCCCGTACTACGACTACCTGGTGATCTGGCGGGGCCTCTACACCGTCCACGGCGGGTCCATTGACTGGACCAACGACGGGCTGGGCATCGTGTCGTTCTCGAACGAGCTGTGGAACGGGGGGCAGTACTTCAACAGTCCGCTGCTCCAGAAGCAGCAGGAGAACCCCGCGTCACCCATCGCCGGCCAGAAGGGCCGTTACTTCTTCAACGATTTCCTGGAGCTGGGCGACCAGTTCGTCGAGTGGACGGCGTTCGAGCACCCGCAGTTCGGCGCGGTCGAGCTGGGCGGCTGGAAGAAGCTGTTCGGACGGGTCAATCCCCGGTTCATGAGCATGGAGTTGTTCCACCGGAACATGGCCTTCACGCTGTACCACGCGGACCAGATGCCGCGGATGGTGATGGGTGAGACGTCCGTGGAACGGATGGGGGGAAACACCTATCGCGTGCGCGTGGACATTCGCAACGAGCGGCTCATTCCCACGATCACCGAGCGCGGCCGGCGGAACAAGGTCGTGCGGCCGGACCTGCTCACGGTGGACGGGAACGTCGAGGTCATCGCGGCCGGCTGGGTGCCCGACAAGCACCGGCCCGGGCCCACGGAGATGATTGACCAGAAGGAGTTGAAGCGGATCCTGGTGCGCAGCGGCCATCCCGGACGGACCACCCGGACGATCGAGTACCTGGTCCGCGGCTCCGGCCCGATGACGGTGCGGTACGCGGCGGTGAAGGGTGGGGCGGTGGGGGCAACGGTCCAACTGCGGTAGCCAGGCGTTTCACGCTCAGTTCAGCGCCTTGCCTCATCCACCGCGCGCAGGACGTCGGCCGCCGAGAACGGCATGCGGATGGTGCTCACAGCGCCCACGCCGTGCGTGACGGCGAGCGGATCCACCCCGCTGTACGATGGCCGCCCGGCCATGCCGATGACGCGCGCGTCCGGGAACTCCCGGCGGAGGCGCCGGATGAACTCGGCGCCATCCATTCTCCCGGGGGCCAGGACGTCAATCAGCACGACGTCGGCCGGGACATCCTGATACGCGACGAGCCCGACGCCGGCGTCCGCGGCTTCCACGACCTCGTGCCCCGCGCCCGCGAGGATGGTCCGGAGCGCATCGCGGATCACCTCCTTCTGCTCGATCACGAGCACGCGGGCGGGGTACGTGTTCGTGAGGACCGCCGCCTTCCCGCACCCGACGCAGTTCACGCGCCGCATCGTGTCGCCGCCCCGCCGTCGCGCGATGCCGAGCGCAAACGAGCCGTCGCAGGCGGGGCAGGTGACCGGACCGGGATGCGCGAAGCGTTGCCGGAGCGTCTCGAGCTGGTGGAGACTGAACGGCGTCGGGGTGTCGCGCCGGCGGGCCGCCCGGCGGCGCGTGGGCGCAAGGCGGCGTTCGATGAGGCGGCGGCGTTCGGCCTCCTCGCGCGAGGGACGCCGCGGTCGTGTTGCCAGGGGGGGATGGAGGCTGTCCCGTCGCCCGTTGGATTCCCGGCGCGGGAACGGGGATCGCCGATCGAACAACCGTCGCCGCTCGGAGCGGCGTCGTTGGGCCGAAGGTCGCTCCACTCGGATCCTCTCGCCAACGGGGTCTGGAACCCGTTCCCGCTGATTCGGAACCCCCAACCCTAGGGGCGTCGGCTCCCCGTGTCAACGCCCTTCGGGGTCCCCGCGTGGCCGAGCGCGGGCTTCAGCCCGCGACCTCCTCTGGCTGAGCGCGTCAACGTTCCGCGAACTCCGGGCGCACGGCCAGGATAAGGGTCCCACTGCCTTCCCGGAGCCGCGCGTTGCCGATGACGAGCGTCTGCCCGGTGCGCGCGTTGACCCGGGTGCCGAGGCCCCCGCCGTAGGGGGACCGGAGGTTCACGTTCAGGGCTACGTATCCCGACTCGCCGATCATCCGCACCTCACCGATGTCCACGCCGAGGGAATAGCCCGATCCCTGACGGACATCCCCCCCGATTGACTGCTCGATCACGCTGCGCGCGGTGCCGGTCACCATGGCCTCGGCCGCGAGCCGGTAACCCTCGTACCGGAACAGCTTGCGCAGCTCCGTCTCGAGGTCGGCGATCCGCGGATCCACGGGGCCGCTGCCGTTTGCCTCGATCAGCTGGAAGTGCAGCCGGACCCATGGACTCGGCACATCGAACTCGGCCAGCACGCGCGCGATTTTTTCGAGGTTGTCCGGGGTCTCGCGGATGGTGACCGTGTTCTGCGTGAGGCTCAGCATGCCGGGCGCGCCCTCACGATCGGCAAAGACGTAGGGCCGCATGATGCCCTCCGCCGTCCCGGGATCAATGTGCTGGAGCGGGAAGGTCCGCGTCTCGAGACGCGGGGGGCGGTCGCAGGCCCCGACGGTGAGGGCGAGTGGGACGAGCACGGCGAGGGCACGCATGAGGACTCCTGGTTCAGAACTGCCAGACGACGGTCACGTCCGGCCGGGTGGTCGAGAACACGGCGACATTCTGCCCGCCCGCCTCGACGAGGGGGGGCGGAGTGGGGGGGAGGGGGAGTGGCGGCCGCAAATCGGGGGAGCCCATCGGCATCTCGTGGACGAAGAACACGGCCAGGCTCGCGGCCGCGAGCAGTGGCACCAGCACCTGGATGCGCCTCCGGTGGGCGCGGCGCCGCTTTCCGGCGGCCAGGGCTGTGGCGGCGACGGTCGCGGAGGGTCGGCGGGGCAGGCCGGTGCGCGCGGCGGCGAGTGCGGCGGTTCCGGCGACGATACGATCGGCGGCCGCGCGGCACGCGGCGCACCTGGCGAGATGCACGCCCAGCTCCCCGGCGGCGCCGGCCCCGAGCGCGTCGAGGTCCGCGGCGAGCAGCGCGGCCCGCGCCTCGGCGCAGGGGGTCATACGCCCTCCTGGAGGGTGGGCACCGCGGCCAGCAGTGCTGTCCGGAGCGCGCGACGCGCCCGCAGCAGGTGCGTCCGCGCGGTCGGCGGGCTGATCCCGAGGAGGGCCGCCGCCTCCTGGGGACCGTACCCCTGGAGTTCGACGAGATCGAACACGGCACGCTGGCGGGCCGGGAGGGCCGCGAGCGCCGCGTGGGCGCGGTCCATCACGTCTCTCTCGGCCATGCGGTCGCCCGGGTCCGTCGTGGCGACAGGAGGGGGATTGACGGTGGCCATGCGCTCAACGACCCGCGTGCGCCGGACGCGCCGCCGCCGGGCATCGCGCGCGGCGTTGAGGGTGATCTGGTAGAGCCATGTCGAGAAGCGGGCGAGGCCGCGGAACCGGCCCAGGTGCGTGTACAGGCGCACCAGCACCTGCTGGGCGACGTCGTCCGCGTCGTCGGGGTCGTCCAGCAGCCCACAGGCCCAGCGAAGGACCCGTGGATGCCAGCTCACGGCGAGGGCGGTGAATGCCTCCTCGTCGCCCTCCTGAGCGCGGCGGATCAGCTCGGCGTCGGAGGGCGGGGGAGATCGGGTCAAGACGCGTTGGTCTCCGGTACATGCAGCCCTGAGACGCCGCGGGCCTCGGCGGCGTTTACTCCGCCCCGGCGGGACGGCCGGTCCACCGGCCCCGATGCGGTTTGGGCCCCGCCGTGCCCAGCAACTGCCGGGCGATGGGCTGCACGATCTTCATGCCGGCCAGCTCGGCCCGTTGCAGCGTGGCGGGGGCGTCCAGCTTCCGGGTGTGCGCCAGCCACTGAGCCCACAGCTCGGCGGCCACGGTCGCGTGGAAAGATGCCCGGCCGGTACGGATGGCGTCCAGGTGATGGTGGGTCGGACCCCGTCACTCCCCTGTCGTCCAGGGCGGAGATCAGGGGCCCCCGTTGAGTCTCCGGGTCCGTGGCGGCAGTATTCGGTGCCTTCTCCATCAGGGATCCGGTCGAATGGCTGTGCGCCCCGTGCTCGAGTGCGTTCCGAATTTCAGCGAAGGCCGCGACCGTGCGGTGATTGACGAACTCGTACGCCGCATGGCGGCCGTGGACGGCGTCCAGGTCCTGAACGTCGAGCCCGGCCGCGCCACCAACCGCACGGTCGTCACGTTCGTCGGCCCGCCGGACGCCGTGGTCGAGGCGGCCTTCCAGAGCGCCGTCGCCGCCGCCGAGCTGATAGACATGCGCCATCATGCGGGGGAGCATCCCCGGTTCGGCGCGCTCGACGTGTGCCCGCTTGTGCCGGTGGCGGGGATCACGATGGACGAGACGGTCGAGTACGCGCGGCGCCTGGGCCAGCGCATCGGCGACGAGCTGAGCATTCCTGTGTACTGCTACGAGTTCGCGGCCACCACGCCCGAACGGCGCAACCTCGCGGACGTGCGCGCCGGCGAGTACGAGGGCCTCGTCGAGAAGCTCGCCAGGCCGGAGTGGCGGCCCGACTACGGGCCCGCGGAGATGAACCGGCGGTCCGGCGCCACGGCCGTCGGGGCCCGGAAGTTCCTCGTCGCCTTCAACGTGAACCTCAACACGACGTCCACGCGGCGGGCCAACGCGATCGCGTTCGACGTGCGCGAGAAGGGCCGCATCAAGCGCGCGTCGGACCCGCTGACGGGAGCGATCGTGCGGGACGCGGCGGGAGCGCCCGTCTGGGAGCCGGGATCGCTCGAGGCGGTGAAGGGCATCGGGTGGTTCATCGAGGAGTATGGGATCGCACAGGTGTCGCTGAATCTCACCGACCTCGACGTGACGCCGCTCCACGTGGCCTTCGAGGAGGTGTGCCGGCGTGCGGAGGCACGCGGGGTGCGCGTGACCGGCTCCGAGCTGGTGGGGGTGGTTCCGCTCGCGGCCATGCTCGACGCCGGGCGGCATTTCCTCGGGAAGCAGCACCGCTCGCTCGGGATCCCGGATCGCGAGATCCTTGCGATCGCCGCGCGCTCCCTCGGGCTCGGTGAGCTGCGGCCCTTCGATCCGCACGAGAAGATCATCGAGTACGCGATGCGCGACCGTGGCGCCCGACGGCTGGTGGACCGGTCCGTCGAGGGCTTCGCCCAGGAGACCGCGGCGGAAACGCCGGCCCCGGGGGGTGGCTCGGTGGCGGCCGCCGCCGGGGCGTTCGGGGCCGCGCTCGGCACGATGGTCGCCAATCTCTCGTCCCACAAACGCGGGTGGGACGCGCGCTGGGAGGAGTTCTCGGAGTGGGCCGAGCGGGGGAAGCGGTGCTACGAGGACCTGCTGCGCCTGGTGGACGAGGATACCGCCGCGTTCAATCGCCTCCTGGCGGCGATGGGGCTGCCGAGGGAGACGGAGGAGGAGCGCGCGGCCCGGGCGGCGGCCATGCAGGAGGCCACCCGGGGCGCCATCGAGGTACCGCTCCGCGTGATGGAGGTGGCCCTCGAGGCAATGGCGGTCACGCGGCGGATGGCGGAGCAGGGGCTGCCCAGCTCCGTGTCGGATGCGGGCGTGGGAGCGCTGTGCGCCCGGACCGCCGTGCGCGGCGCCGGCTACAACGCGCGCATCAACCTGTCAGGGGTGAAGGACGAGGCCTACCGGCGGGAAGTGCTGGCGCGGGTCGCGGACCTGGAGCGCCGGGCGGAGGCGCTCGAGCGCGAGACCCTCGCGTTCGTGGACGCGAAGATCAAGGCCTGAGGGGGTGCGCTAGTCCCGTGCGTACCCCAGCAGCTTGTGGCAGGATGCGCACGTCCCCAGCAACTCGCCGTACAGTGCCGCCCGTACGGACTGGTCCCGCGCGGAGTTGGCCCGGGCGCCCAGCTCGTGGACGGTCCACGCGAGCTTGGTGACCGGCTCGTACTGCGCCACGTCCTGGGTCAGCGCGTCCGTGAACAGGGGGGCGTCCCGCAGGACACTGGCGCCGGCGCGCCACGACTCGTCGGACGGCCCCACGAGTCCATCCCAGAGGCGGTCCGCCGCCCACGTGTGCCGGACCATGCGCGTGGCCAGCGCGTTGTCGGCGCCGGGCGGGCCGCTCCGGACCTCATAGGTCGGTCCCCGTTTGGTGGACTTGTGGCAGGATCCGCACGCCGCCGCGACGCGGGCGACCGCCGATGCGGCCGACGTGGGGTCGGGGGCGCGCGCCGCGAGGGCGGCGTAGGTCCGCAGCTCGTCCACGTGGCTCGCGAGATGGTCGGGCAGGCCTTCGCCCGATTCCCGCGCGAGCAGCTCGCTGGCCACGGTGTGGACGCCGCGGAGCCGGCCCGCGGCGGCTTCCGTGTGCAGACGACCCACGTTTTCGTAGTGCCCGATCATCCGCGGCACGACCTCCGGGCCCGAACGCGGCGTGCACGCCCCGCCCAGGGTGCCCAGCAGCGCCGCGCCTGCCATCAGTCCGCCAGCCGTTCGCATGGTCCGCCTCCGGGGGATGGTGCCCACTTCGGCTGCTGGTACAAGCATGGTGCGGACACCATGAAAGCACCGTGCAGGAAATGTGAAGAACGGCGCTGCCGCGCATGAGGTGCGGGCGCTAGGTTGCGGCGGGTTCGGGATTTGCGGGGCGGGCGGGGGTGGATCGTCCTGAGTGCGAATAGCGGGATCCGCAGGATACGCGGGAGGAGCGGGATGAGGGTGGAAGCCAGGGCGCGACGCGGATTGGCGGCCGTGGTAATCGGGGTTGGCGTGCTCACCGCGGGGCGGGTGGCGGCGCAGGAGGGCGCGCGGACGGTTCGCGTGTATCTCGACTGCCAGACTCGCGGCTGCGATTTCGATCACTTCCGGCGCGAAATTCCGTTCGCGACCTGGATGCGGACCCGGGAGGACGCCGAGGTGCACCTGCTGGTCACCGGGCGGGGGACCGGCGGCGGTGGGCGGGAGTTCACGCTCACGTTCCTCGGCCGGGGGCGGTTCGCGGCCCGTCAGGATACGCTGACATTTACCACCGGCCAGACGCAGACCGATGCCGAGATCCGGGACGAACTCACGCGCGTCATCGGCCTTGGGCTCGTTCCCTATGCCGCCCGCAACGGCGCGGCGGCGCGGCTCCGGGTGGTGGCCACGCGGCCCGGGAACGGCGAACCGGCCGACCCGGCCGCGGCGGGCGCCCGGTGGAATTACTGGGTGTTCCGCGTCCGCGGTGGCGGGTTCGTGAGCGGCGAGAGCCGGCAGAACTCGATCAGCGCCGACGGCGGGGTGAGCGCGAACCGTGTCACGGAGGCGCTCAAAGTCCGGTTCGGCGCGGGCGGCCGCTACGTCCGGGACGAGTTCCAGGTGGACGCGGTGGACGGCGAGACCGGGGACACGCTGACCTACACGGACGAGTACACGCGTACCAGTTGGAACTCCTACGGACTGGCCGGCTGGAGCTTGGGCGACCACTGGGCGGCGGGCGGGCGGTTCGACGTGGGCGCGTCCACGTTCTACAATCAGGACCTCTACGTGCAGGGCGGCCCCACCGTCGAGTACAACGTCTTCCCCTACGCGGAGTCCACCCGGCGGATCCTGGCGGCCACCCTCACCATCGGCGCCATCCACACCAACTACATTGACACGACGATCTTCGGGCGCCTGGAGGAGGTGCACCCGGTGCACAGCCTCGAACTCCAGTTCTCGCAGCGCCAGCCCTGGGGATCCGTGCACAGCAACATCGAGTGGCTCCAGTACTGGCACGACTGGAACGTGCAGCTCGTGGAGCTGTTCACGGGGATGCAGGTTCGCATCGTGAAGGGCCTCTCCCTGGACACGTACGGCAGCTTCGCCCGCGTGCGCGATCAGCTGTATCTGCCGGGCACCGGGCTCAGCGAAGCGGAGATCCTCACGCGCCAGAAGGCGCGCGGCACGAACTATCGCTTCCGACTGAATTTCGGGCTGAGTTACACGTTCGGGGCCACGGACAATAGCATCGTGAATCCGCGGCTGGACCTGTAACCGGTTTGTCATTGGATGTCGTTGCCGCTCAAGGCCGCCACGCCTGCCCGGATTGCCGCCGGCAGCGGCACCTTCCGTCCCCCCCGGTAGTCGTAGGCGACGATGATTCCCGTGCCGTCGGCGGCGACGGCGTTCTGCGCCCGTGAGACGATACGGTAGCTCATGGTGAAGCGATCGTCGGACACGTCGGCGGTGCGCGCCCCTACGAGGACGTCGTCCGGGTAGAACAACGGCAGGCGGAACCGGCAGTCGGTGGAGTGGAGGATGGCCCCGATCCCGTCGCGATCGTAGGACGCCAGCAACCCGCAGCGGTCGAGAAAGGCGATCCGCGCCGTCTCGAAGTAGCGAAAGAACACGGTGTTGTTGACGTGCCCGTAGGCGTCCATCTCCCCCCAGTGGACCGGCATGGAGACCACGACGGGGAAGCCGGCGAGGGCGGGGTGGGAGGGTGGGGGGATGGGGGGCACCTTGGTTGAGTGCGAGTGCCAGTGGGTTCGTGGAAAGTGTAACAGGTAACAATGGGGGCCGCCGCAGTACCGTTGAAGGTTAACGTTTGA
>Ga0214471_10003877_pt1 | contig 11578 bp, 8 predicted proteins | sample RVTome_5_FD_207665 | JGI IMG/M metagenome (GOLD analysis project Ga0214471, IMG submission 207665) | Soil microbial communities from uranium-contaminated site in the Upper Colorado River Basin, Wyoming, United States - RVT142D155 | ecosystem: Environmental > Terrestrial > Soil > Contaminated >... | reverse complement strand
TGCGCGCACTGGCCGGCGGCGCCACCGCGCTGGACGACAGCTACAACGCCAATCCGAGCTCGATGCGCGCCGCGCTGGCGGCGCTGCGCGGGCTGCCCGGTTACCGCCGCCGGCTGGCGGTGCTGGGCGACATGTTGGAGCTGGGCGGGCAGGCGCAGCGGGCGCATCGGGCGCTCGGGCGCGCGCTGCATGCGGCGCGGCTGGATCACGTGATCGGAGTCGGAACGCTGATGGCCGAGGCGGTCGAGGCGGCGGCTGAGGCCGGCATGCCCAAGGTGCGACTGCGCTCCTGCGCCGACGCCGGCGCGGCGGTGCAGGCGCTGCGCGCGCTGCTGCGCCCCGGCGATCTGGTCCTGGTCAAGGGATCGCACGCGATCGGTCTTGAGCGGCTGGTGGAAGCGCTGGCGCGGCCGGGGAGAGCCTAGCACCATGCTCTACCACTTGTTTCACGCGCTCACGCCGCAATTCACGCTGCTCAACGTCTTCAACTACATCACCTTTCGCACCGCGCTCGCGACCCTGACCGCCCTGGTGCTGTCGTTCGCGCTGGGACCGTGGACCATCCGGCGCCTGCGCGCGATGGCGGTCGGACAGGTGATCCGGCCCGAAGGCCCGAGCGGGCACGTCGGCAAGGCCGGCACGCCCACGATGGGCGGCCTGCTGATCTTGATCGCGGTCCTGCTGCCGACCCTGCTGTGGGTCGACCTGGGCAATCCGTTGATTCCGGTGCTCTTGTTTTCGACCGTCGGCTTCGGATTGATCGGCGGCGCCGACGACCTCCTCAAGCTGCGCCACGCCCATCATCGCGGCCTCGGGGTGCGCAACAAATTCCTCGCCCAGCTGGTGATCGCCAGCGTGGTCGGACTGTGGTTGATGCACTACGCGGCCGACGGGCTGTTCACCACCCGTCTGGGGCTGCCGTTCTTCAAGGAGTTCGAGCCCGACTTGGGCTGGCTTTATGTGCCGTTCGTCGCCCTGGTCCTGGTCTGCGCCGCCAACGGCGTCAACATGACCGACGGGCTCGACGGGCTGGCGATGGGCGCGGTGCTGATCGCCGCGCTGCCGTTCACCGTGATCGCGTATCTGGCCGGCAACGCGATCGCCGCCGAGTACCTGTTGATCATGAACATCAAAGGGGTCGGCGAAGCCACCATCTTCGGCGGGGCGCTGATCGGCGCCAGCCTGGGGTTTCTGTGGTTCAATTTCTATCCGGCCGAAGTGTTCATGGGCGACACCGGCTCGATGAGCTTGGGCGCCGCGATCGGCACCCTGGCGATCCTGGCCAAGCAGGAGCTGCTGCTGGTGATCGTCGGCGGCCTGTTCGTGATCGAGACCGCCAGCGTGATCCTGCAGGTCGGCTCGTTCAAGCTGCGCGGCAAGCGGGTCTTCAAGATGGCGCCGCTGCACCATCACTTCGAGCTCAAGGGCTGGACCGAGCCCAAGATCGTGATTCGGTTCTGGATTCTCGGGATCATCTTCGCCCTGATGGGGCTCGCGACCTTGAAGCTGCGATGACCAGCGCTCGATCGCATCGTTTCGCTCCGCGCGGCTCGGGCGCGGAATATCGCCCGGCCGGCGAGCGGGTCCTGATCGTGGGACTGGGCAAGAGCGGGGTGGCCGCCGCCGAGCTGCTGCTGGCGCGCGGCGCCGAGGTCTGGGCCACCGATCGCCGGCCGCTGGCCGAGCTGGGGTCCGAGGCGGCGGCCTTGGAGCGGCGCGGCGCCCGGCTGCTGCTCGGCGGCCATCCAGCCGCGGCGTTCGCCGCGGCGCAGCGCATCGTCCTCTCGCCGGGCGTGCCGGCGACCCTGCCCGAGCTCGAGCTGGCTCGCAGCCGCGGGATTCCGATCTGGAGCGAGATCGAGCTGGCCTACCGGTTCCTGCGCGGCAAGATCGTTGGCGTCACCGGCACCGCCGGCAAGTCCACCACCGCCAGCCTGATCGGGCATCTGGTGCGCGGCGCCGGCCGCCGCGCCGAGGTGGTCGGCAACATCGGCGCGCCGGCCAGCCGCTGGGCGGCTGCGAGCCGGCCCGCGGACGTCACCGTCATCGAGCTGTCGTCGTTTCAACTCGAAACCATCGAGCGATTCCGCCCGCACCTCGCGCTGTGGCTCAATCTCTCGGCCCACCACCTGGACCGCTATCCATCGATCGCCGCCTACGCCGCCGCCAAACGGCGGCTGTTTCTCAATCAGCGCGGCCGCGATTGGGCGCTGCTGCCGGCCGCGGACCGCACGGTGCGCGCCGCCGCGCGCGGCATCGCGGCCCGCCGGCTGCTGTTCGGCGCCCGCCACCGCGGACCCGGCGCCGGCCTGCGCCGGGGCTGGATCGCCGTGCAGCGCGGCCGGCGCGTCACGCGGATCGCTCCGGCGGCCGAATTCCAGCTGCTCGGCGCGCACAACCTCGAGAACGCGCTGGCGGCGGTCGCGGCCGCCCAGCTGCTCGGGGTGCCCAAGGCGGCCTTGCGTCAGGGGCTGCGCACGTTCCGTGGTCTCGAGCATCGCCTGGAGCCGGTCGGCGCGGTGGGCGGCGTCCGCCTGATCAACGACTCCAAGGCGACCAGCGTGGCCGCGGCCGCGCTCGATCTGCGCTGTTTCCCGCGCGACCTGCTCTGGATCGCCGGCGGGATCGACGAGGGCGCCGACTTCGGACCGCTGGCGCGAGCCGCGCGGCACCGGGTCAAGCGCGCTTATCTGATCGGCGCGAGCGCCAACCGGCTCAAACAGGCGCTGGCGCCGGCGGTGCGCTGCGAGCTTGCGGGCCAGCTCAAGACCGCAGTCGAGCGGGCGCTGGCGGCGGCGCGGCCCGGCGACGTCTTGCTGCTGGCGCCGGCCTGCGCCAGCTACGACCAGTTCGCGAACTTCGAGGAGCGCGGCCGCAAGTTCAAGGAGTACGCCGGCCTTTTGTGCGGCAAGGAGCCGAGGTGAGCGATGGGCGCACGCAAGCTCGCCTTCGACAAGGTGATGTTCACCACCGCCATCGCGCTGGTACTGGGCGGGATCTGCATGGTCTACAGCGCCAGCGGCCTGGTCGCCGAGCGCGAGTTCTCCAATCCCCACCACTACCTGCTCAAGCAGACCGTAGCCGCCGGCATCGGCCTGCTGCTGATGGTCGGCGCGATGGGGGTCGACTACCGGCGCTACAACCGCCCATCGCTGGTGTTCAGCGTGATGGCGGGCACCGTCCTGCTGCTGCTGCTGGTGCTGGTGATCGACCCGGAGCGCGATTTCCAGCGCTGGTTCCGCTTCGGCCCGTTCGCGCTGCAGCCGTCCGAGGGCGCCAAGCTGAGCGTGATCCTGTTTCTGGCCTACTGGCTGGCGCAGCGCGCCGAGGCGGTCAACAGCCTGCGGCAGGTGCTGCTGCCGACCGCAGCGCTGCTCGGTCTGCTGATCGCGCTGATCGTGGTGCAGCCCGATCTCGGGACCGCGATCGTGCTGGGTCTGATCGCGGTCGCGATGCTTTTCTTGGCCGGCCTGCGCAGCGCCTGGATCATCGCCACCGCCGCCGCGGTGACGCCGGTGCTGGGGGTGATGGTGTGGCAGGTGGAATACTGGCGGATCCGGATTCTCGCGTTCATCGATCCGTGGCGCGATCAGCTCGGCTACGGTTTTCAGTCGATCCAATCGCTGATCGCGATCGCGACCGGCGGGCTGACCGGAGTCGGCTTCGTCGCCAGTCATCAGAAGCGCTTCTTCATCCCCAAGCCCCACACCGACTTCATCTTCGCGGTGTTGGGCGAAGAGCTGGGGCTGCTCGGCTGTCTCACCCTGCTGGCGCTGTTTTCACTCTTGGTGTGGCGCGGTTTGCGCGCGGCGCTGCGGGCGCCGGACCGGTTCGGCTTTTTCCTCGCCGCCGGGCTCACGCTGCAGATCGCGCTGCAGGCGCTGCTCAACATCAGCATCGTGCTCAAGCTGCTGCCGACCAAAGGCATGCCGCTGCCGTTCATCAGCTCGGGCGGATCGTCGCTGCTGGTGACCTTGGCCGCGGTCGGGGTGCTGCTCAACATCTCGCAGCACGACGACGGATAGCGATGCCGAAGCGAGCGCAGCCAATCCAGTCAGCAAATGTAGGGGAGGGGCTTGCCCCCTCCCGTTCGGTCCGCGCGCATCACGCTACCCCTCACCCCGACCCCTCTCCTTGCAGGCCCCGCGAGTCCGGGGCGAGAGGGGGAAGACGCGAGCCTCTGGCGATGCTCACCGGCGGCGGCACCGCCGGGCATCTTTATCCCGCGATCGCGGTGGCGCGCGAGCTGATGCGCGGCGGCCTGCGCACGCAGCTGGTCGGCTCGCGGCGCGGGCGCGAGGCCCAGATCGCCGCGGCCGAGGGGCTCGAGTTTCGCGCGCTGAGGATTTACGGCTGGGTCGGCAAGGGCGCGCTGGCGCGCCTCCAGGCGCTGCTGGCCCTGCCGCTGGCGCTGGCGGCCGCACTGGCGCTGCTCGCAGGACAGCGGCCGCGTTTCGTATTCGGCACCGGCGGGTACGCCGCGGCGCCGCTGATGATCGCGGCGATCCTGCTGCGGGTGCCGCTGGCGCTGCACGAGTCGAATCGGACTGCCGGGCTCACCAACCGAATGTTGGGCCGCTTCAGCCAACTGCGCTTCGTCGCTTTTCGCGAAACCGGCGCCGAGCTCGGCGGGGAGGCGATCGCCGCGGGAACGCCGGTGCGGGCCGAGTTCGGCGCGATCGGGCCGCCCGAGCCGCAGCAGCGCCTGCGGCTGCTCTGCTTCGGCGGCAGCTCCGGCGCCGCCGGCCTCGACCGCCTGGTGCTGGCCGCGCTGCGGCAGCTCGAGTCGCGCAAGAGCGAGCTCGCGATCGCGCATCAGGTCTCGGCGCGGGAGCGCGCGGCGGTCGAGCAGTTCTACCACGGCGGGGACTGGCGCGCCGAAGTCGGGGCCTATTTCGACGACATGCCGCGCCGGATGGCGCAGGCCGATCTGGTGATCTGCCGCGCCGGCGCCACCTCGGTGGCCGAGTTGGCGGCCGCCGGGCGAGCCTCGGTGTTGGTGCCGCTGCCGTCCGCGGCCGGCGGCCATCAGCGCGCCAACGCCGCCGCGCTCGAAGCGGCCGGCGCCGCCGTCATGGTCGAGCAGGGCGAGTCGGCCCCGGCCTACCTGGCGCTCGAGATCGGGCGCTATCTCCAACACCGCGCGCTGGCCGCCGAGGTCGGCGCGCGGGCGCGGCGCCTGGCGCGGCCGCACGCGGCGCGCGAGATCGCCGAACGCCTGCAGGAGCTGGCCTGACATGTTTCGCAAGACCCGCCACATCCATATGGTCGGCATCGGCGGCAGCGGCATGAGCGGCATCGCCGAGGTGCTGCTCAACCAAGGCTACCTGGTCAGCGGCAGCGATCTGGGTGCAGCAGCGGCGGTCTTGCATTTGCGCGCGCTGGGCGCCCAGATCGGGCGCGGCCACAGCGCGGCCAACATCGAAGGCGCCGACGTGGTGGTCTACTCCTCGGCGGTGCGTCCCGACAACGTCGAGCTGGTGGAGGCGCGGCGCCGCCGGGTGCCGGTGATTCCGCGCGCCGAGATGCTCGCCGAGCTGATGCGGCGCCACTACGGGATCGCGGTCGCCGGCTCCCACGGCAAGACCACCACCACCTCGCTGGTCGCCGCGGTGCTCGAGGCGGCCGACTACGATCCGACCATCGTGGTCGGCGGGCGGGTGACCGCGATGGGCTCGAGCGCGCGCGCCGGCGGCGGCGAGTTCATGGTGGTCGAGGCGGACGAAAGCGACGGCTCGTTTTTGCGGCTCACGCCGACCTGGGCGATCGTGACCAACGTCGACGAGGAGCATCTCGATCACTACGGCTCGCTGGCCGAGCTCGAGGAGACGTTCCTGCGCTTCATCAACAAGGTGCCGTTCTACGGGGCCGCGATCCTGTGCTTGGATCACCCCAATTTGCAGGCCCTGATCCCGCGGGTCGAGCGCCGCCTGATCACCTACGGCGTTTCGAGCCAGGCCGATTTCACCGCTTCCGACATCGAGATCCGCGAGAGCTCGACCCGTTTCCGGGTGCGCCGGCGCGGTCAGGAGCTGGGTTCGATCACCCTCAAGGTTCCGGGGCAGCACTACGCCCACAACGCGCTGGCCGCCATCGCGCTGGGGCTCGAGCTCGAGATTCCGTTCGCGGTCTGCTGCGAGGCCCTGGAGCGGTTCGGCGGGGTCGAGCGCCGCTTCCAGATCAAGGGCGAGCGCGGCGGGATCCTGGTGGTGGACGACTACGGCCACCACCCCACCGAGGTGCTGGCGACTCTGGCGGCGGCCAAGGCCGGTTGGGATCGGCGCCTGGTGGTGGTGTTTCAGCCGCACCGCTACAGCCGCAGCCAGCGGCTGCTCGATCAGTTCGCGCGGGCCTTCTATCACGCCGACGTGCTGATCGTGACCGAGATCTATGCCGCCGGCGAGGAACCGATCGCCGGGATCAGCGGGGCCCGGATCGCGGAGGCGATCCGGGCCCACGGACACCGCGGGGTCGGATTCGCGGCGCCGCTCGACGGCGCGTTGGCGCTGCTGCGGGAGCAGGTGCGCCCCGGCGATCTGGTCCTGACCCTCGGCGCCGGCGATGTCTGGAAAGTCGGCGAGGGCCTGCTCACCGGATTGGAGGCCGGAGCCGGATCATGAGAACGAATGTGCGCCCGGCGCTGACCGTCGACGGCCGCCTGCTGCGGCCGTCGCGCGCCACCGCGCCGCGCTCGTGGCGCTCGCGGCGCCGGCTGCTGGGCCTGCTGCCGCGGCTGATTTGGACCTTGGTGGGCGCGGCGCTGCTCTGCGGCGGGGGACTCGCGGTTTTGATCATGCTGCGCGAGTCGGCGATCTTCAGGGTCGAGCGGCCCGAGCTGATCGGCGCGCGCCACCTCGAGCCGGCGGCGCTCGAGCGGCGGCTGGCGGCCCAGATGGGCCGCAGCATCTTCGATACCGATCCGCAGGCGATTCTGCGCGCCTTGCGGCGCGAGCCGTACGTGGCGCGCGCCGTGGTGCGACGCCAGCTTCCCAATCGCCTGGTGATCGAGATCGAGGAGCGCGCGCCGGCGGCCTGGGGCTCGATCGACGGGCGCTGGCGGCTGCTCGACGCCAACGGGTTGGTGCTGGGCGCCGCGGGTGCGCCGCCGCCGGGTTCGACCTTGCCGCAGGTGCTGCGGCTGGATCCTTCCGACCCGGAGCGGATGCGCGCCGCGCTGCGCGCCGCGCTGCAGGCTCAGCGGTCGCTGAGCGCCGCCGGCCTGACGGTGCAGGCGCTCGAAGCGGCGCACCCGGACCAGGTCAGCGCCAGCTTGCCGGATCGATCCTATCGGCTCCTGATCGGTGCCGGCGACGCTCCGGGCGCGGTGCGCCGCTATCTGGAGCTGCGCGGCGCCATCGACGCACGGAGCGAGACCTTCGACACCGTCGACCTGCGGTTCCGCGACCAGGTGGTGCTGCGCAACCTGCAGCCGCGAGGTTCAGAACATGAGTAAGCTCGAACGTTACCGGGTCGGGATCGACATCGGCACCACCAAGGTCTGCGCCCTGGTCGGAGAGCGCGGCGAAAGCGGCTCGGTCGACATCGTCGGGGTCGGGACCAGCCGCTCGCGCGGCTTGCGCAAGGGCGCGATCGTCAACCTGGAGGAGACCGTGGCCGCGATCAAGCGCGCGGTCGAGGAGGCCGAGCTGATGAGCGGGGTCTCGGTCGACTCCGCCTACATCGGGATCGCCAGCACCCACGTCAAGGGCTTCAACAGCCGCGGCTCGGTGACGGTGGGCGGCAAGAACCGCGAGATCGTCGGCGAGGACATCCGCCGGGTGCTGGAAGGCGCCAAGGCGGTGCCGCTGCCGTTCGACCGCGAGATCCTGCACCTCTTGCCGCAGTCGTTCACGGTCGACAACCAGGAAGGGATCGAGGATCCGCTCGGGATGTGCGGCTCGCGGCTCGAGGTCGACGTCCACGTGGTGACCGCCGCCAGCGCGGCGATCCAGAACCTGGTGACCGCGGTCAACCGCTGCGGCATGGCGGCCGCCGGCACGGTGCTGCAGCCGTACGCCGCCGGGCTCGCCTGTCTGACCCCCGACGAGCGCGAGCTGGGCGTGCTGCTGCTCGATATCGGCGGCGGCAGCACCGATCTGGTGATCTTCGAGTCGCGCTATCTGCGCCAGATCGCGGTGGTGCCGATCGGCGGCGAGCATTTCACCAACGACATTGCGGTCGGCCTGCGCACGCCGCTGGCCGAGGCCGAGGCGATCAAGCTCAAGCACGGCACGGTGCTGGAAGCGGCGCTCGGCGAGGAGGACACGCTGGAGGTGCCCGGCATCGGCGGACGCCAGCCGAGCCTGATCGCCAAGAAGAATCTCTGCGAGATCATCCGGCCGCGCGCCGAGGAGATCTTCGAGCTGGCGCGCCGCGAGGTGCGGCGCTCGGGCTACGAAGGCGCGTTGAACTCGGGGGCGGTCCTGACCGGCGGCGGCGGCGTGCTCGACGGTCTGACCGAAGTGGCGGAGCAGATCCTGCAGCTGCCGGTGCGGGTCGGGCCGCCGGTGGCGGTCGGAGGGCTGCTGGATCTGGTCAACAACCCGGCGTACGCCACCGCGGTCGGGCTGGTGCTCTACGGCTTCAGCAGCAACCGCAGCAAAGTGCTGCAACGCTACATGCAGGAGAGCGGTGGAACGCTGAATCGGATGCGCGACCTGTGGCGCGATCTGATCGGCGGAGGGAGCTAAACCAATACTCGCGAGACGATGTCTCGCGGCCGACGGAGGTGTTCGGATGAATCAGGGGCGCAAGGATTCAGAGCAGAGAAAGGGCGGGGGGATCAGCTTCTCGCTCGAGGACGATCGACCTTACGGCGCCACGCTCAAGGTCGTGGGGGTGGGCGGCGGCGGAGCCAATGCGGTCAATCGGATGATCGCCTCCCGCTTGCAGGGGGTCGAGTTCATCGTCGCCAACACCGACTCGCAGGCGCTGCGCTCGTCGCTGGCGCCGGTCAAGCTCCAGCTCGGCAGCAAGCTCACCAAGGGGCTCGGCGCCGGGGCCGATCCCGAGATCGGCCGGCGCGCGGCGCTGGAGGACACCGACAAGATCATCGAGGCGCTGGAGGGCGCCGACATGGTGTTCATCACCGCCGGCATGGGCGGCGGCACCGGCACCGGCGCGGCGCCGATCGTGGCCAATCTGGCGACCGAGCTCGGCGCGCTGACCGTGGCGGTGGTGACCCGCCCGTTCGCGTTCGAGGGCAGCCGCCGGATGCAGCAGGCCCAGCAGGGTCTGCTCGAGCTCGAGGAGTGCGTCGACACCGTGATCACCATCCCCAACGAGAAGCTGATCGAAACCGTGGACGCCAGCACCCCGATGACCGAGGCGTTCCGGATCGCTGACGACGTGCTGCGGCAAGGCGTCCAGGGGATCAGCGACCTGATGACCGTGCCGGGGCTGATCAACCTCGACTTCGCCGATATCAGCGCGGTCATGCGCGGGATGGGTTTCGCCTTGATGGGCACCGGCATCGCACACGGCGAGAAGCGCGCGCTGGAGGCGGCGCGGATGGCGATCAGCAGCCCGCTGCTCGCCGATCATTCGATTCAGGGCGCGCGCGGGATGCTGATCAACATCACCGGCGGCGCGGATACCACCCTGCACGAGGTCAACGCCGCGACCACCATGATCATGGAGGCGGCCGACAAGAGCGCCAACATCATCTTCGGCGCGGTGATCAACGACAAGGTCGCCGACGAGTTCAAGATCACCGTGATCGCGACCGGATTCCAGAGCCCGGTGAGCAGCGAATACGAGGTGCGGCCGGCGGCCAAGACGATTCCGTTCCCGCCGACCGTGACCGCCGCCCCGAACAGCTTCTACCGCCCGGCGCTGTCGCAGCAGGGGGAGGACTACGATCCGAGTCCGGACGGCGGCCATGGCGCGGACTACAACGTGCCGGCCTACCTGCGCAAAGGAGTCCGCCGCAGCAATTGATCGCAGCCCCTTTGTAGAGCGTGGAGCTCTCTCCCAAGCGCTCGCGGGCCGGAAACAACCGTCGGCCCGGCCCGCGGGCGCGCCCCTGTTTTTTGGCCTTGGCATTGCGAGCGGCTCGGGCTGGATTTGCGGTAGACAACAAGCACCCGGCCACTCCATAATAGGCGAGCTCGGGTTTGTCCCTGAGCGCTTTTGGTTGGCTCGCGGACCGGATTCCATCATCGTTCGCAGCCTAGTCGAAAAACCGGAGTCCTGTGTCGCTGCCTGCAAGCCAAGACCAAACTCTGCTTGCTGGCAGGGGTGTGACCGGCCCGCTGTGGCCGGCGCAGGCTCGCATCGAGAAGGGGGTCGGTGATGCGCCGTTCGGGGAAGATTGGCATTGCGGGGCTGTTCGCGTTGGTCGGCCTGGCTGCCCGGGCTGGGGCGGCGGAGTTTCAGGTGAATGAGTACACCTCGGGCTCTCAGCGTAATAGTGCAATCTCGCACGATGCCGCCGGGGGGTTCGTGGTGGCCTGGCAGAGCTCCGGACAGGACGGTTCCCTTGGTGGTATCTTCGCGCGTCGATTCGACAGTATGGGGAACGCCTCGGGCGCAGAGTTCGAAGTCAACCAGTTCACCACCGGTGCGCAGAGCTACCCGGTGATTTCGCACGACTCATCGGGTCGGTTCGTGGTGACCTGGCAGAGCTATGGCCAGGACGGTGCATATGGCGGTATCTTCGCCCGGCGCTTTGACAGCGCCGCCAACCCCCTGGGTGCCGGGGAGTTCCAGGTCAACCAGTTTACGACCGAGAACCAATACCACCCCGCGATCTCGCATGATCCCACGGGCGGCTTCTTCATCGTGTGGGACAGCTTCCGCGACGGCTCCACGACCGGCGTCTTTGGCCGGCGTTTCGACAGCGACGGGAACCCCGTCGGCGCCGAGTTCCAGATCAACCAGTACACAACCCTGCAGCAGGAGAACCCGTCCATCTCGCACGACAGCTCGGGCGGCGCGGTGGTGGTGTGGCACAGCAGCGGCCAGGATGGCAGTTCGAATGGCGTCTTCGGCATCCGGTTCGATGCGGCCCGCGGCGCGCTCGGGACCGAATTTCAGGTCAACCAGACGACCCTGAACGATCAAGAATTCCCGTCGGTCTCACACGATCCCGCCGGCGGGTTCGCGGTCAGCTGGACCGGGCGGGATTCAAGCATCACCGGCATATTTGCGCGGCGCTTCGACAGCACCGGGAGTCCGATCGGCGGCGAGGTTCAAGTCAACCTGTTCGAGACCGCCTTTCAAGAGCAGTCCGCCATCGCGCACGATGGGCTGGGATCGTTCGTGGTCACCTGGGAGTCGAGCGACGACCAAGACGGCAATGCCTACGGCGTATTCGCGCGGCGTTTCGACAGCTCCGGAAGCGGCGGCGCCGAGCTTCAGATCAACCAGTTCACGACCGATGATCAGACCGAGTCGTCGGTCTCCTTCGACCCGACTGGTGGATACGCGATCAGCTGGAGCAGCACTGGGCAGGACGGGTCGGGGGAAGCGGTGATCGCGCGGCGGATCCCGCGGCCCGGCGTGACCATTGGCGACGCCGCGGCGGTCGAGGGCATGAGCCGCTCGGCCAGCGCCATTTTCCCGGTGCTACTCACCG
>Ga0214471_10003875_pt1 | contig 11579 bp, 7 predicted proteins | sample RVTome_5_FD_207665 | JGI IMG/M metagenome (GOLD analysis project Ga0214471, IMG submission 207665) | Soil microbial communities from uranium-contaminated site in the Upper Colorado River Basin, Wyoming, United States - RVT142D155 | ecosystem: Environmental > Terrestrial > Soil > Contaminated >... | reverse complement strand
GCTCATTCTTCGTGCACGTGCCGGTCGGCACGCTGTTGGTCGGCTCGGCCAGCGGCCGCACGCGCCTGCCGCCGACGTACACCGTGCGGCTGATCGCGGCGCCCGCCGCGGACCTCGAGGCCCGGAAAGCGCCCGAGGCGTTCGAGCGGCCCGCGGAGGAAAAGCCGGCGCCCCTGCCGGCCGCCAAGAGTCCGCGCAGCACGGTGTCGCGCGCCACGCCGCCGCCGACGCGCGACCAGACGCAGCGCGAAGCGGCGCCACGGACCACGCCCACGACCCAGCCGCTGCCGGGAGAGCGGCCCTCCACGGGCAACGATGTTGCCACGGTCAGCACCGAGGGCATCGCGTTTCCGTTTCCCGAGTATTTGCAGAACATCGTGTCGCAGGTGCTGCGGCGCTGGCAGCGTCCCGGCCAAAGCACGCCACTCGAAGCGGAGGTGTCGTTCTTCGTGCATCGTGACGGCTCGGTGACGGACCTCCAGTTCATTCGCCGCTCGGGGAATTTCGCGTTTGATCTGGAAGCGCAAGGAGCGGTCGAGGAAGCCGGGCGGTTTCGCGCATTCGGATCGTTGCCAGACGGTTGGACGGCGGACGTGTTGTTCGTGCGATTCTACTTCTCGGGGCAGAGACAATGACACGTCGGCACGTCGGCATGTCGGCACGATCGATCGCAGCGCTCGTCGGCGCTCTTGCAGTCGTGCCGACGTGCAGACTTGTATCGCAGGATACATCGAGTATTGATCGCGGGGTTCGGATAGGTATCATCTATCGGCCGGGCGTGCGGCCTGGGCTGGTGATGTTGCCGCGCACCGGCGGCGGCAGCGGTCTCGATTCGGTCCGGGCGATGGTGGCGCGCGACCTCGACTACGGCGATCGCTTCGAGATCATCACGCTGCCGGGCGGCGACTCGATCCGGCTCGCCACTTCCCCGACCTCTCCGCGGACGCCGCGGACCACGCCCTCCAGGCGCGCCGCGGGGACGTCCACCGGCGCGCAGGCCGCGGCTGGCACGCTCAACTATCCCCTGTATCAGGCACTCGGCGCCGATTTCGCGCTCGACATCACGCGCGCAGCCGATACCACCGTAGCGACGGTGCACGACATCGCTTCAGCGGGCATCCGCCGGGCTGTGCGCGTCACTCTCCCCCCGCCGGGCCACCCCGAGTTCCGGCAGGCGGTCCATCGTCTGGCCGACCAGGTGGTGCTCGCCGCGCTGGGCACGGCCGGGATCGGGGCCACGCGGGTGTTGTTCGTCAGAGACGGTAAGGTGTATCAGATCGACCAGGACGGCGCGGATCAGAAGCTCGTGTCGTCCACCAACCGGCAGGCGATGTCCCCCGCCTGGGCCGCCGATGGCCGGCACTTCGCCTACATGGAATTCCAGGCCGGGAAGGGGTGGCTCTACTTGCAGGAGATGGCGACCGGGAAGCGCATACCGGTCTCGACGACAGGCACGGCTCTCGATTTCACCCCGGCGTTCTCGCCGGACCAGCAGACGATGGCGTTCAGCCGCGCGACGGAGGAAGGGACGGATCTGTACTCGATTAACATCAAGAACAACTGTTGTTTACGGCGCTTGACCGTGGGGCGCTTTTCAGACAACTTGTCCCCGACGTTCAGCCCTGACGGGCAGCGCATCGCGTTCGTGTCGACGCGCCCGGGTCTGCCGCAGATCTATGTGATGGCGGCGGATGGAACGGACCAGCAGTTGTTCGCCCCATTCGATTATGGCGTGACCGGGTCGTCCAATGCGCCGGAGTGGTCGCCCGACGGGCAGTCGGTGGCGTTTCACCGGGACGTGGCGGGCACACTGCAGGTGTTCGTGCTGGATGTGCGTACGCGCACGGTCCGGCAGCTCACCTCGGTGGGGCGTAACGAGGATCCGACCTGGGCACCCGACAGCCGTCATCTCGCTTTTGTTTCCGACCGGTCGGGCTACCGCCAGTTGTGGATCATCGATCTCGACACCGGCCGAATCCGGCCGCTGCTACAGCAGAGCGGCGCGCGTTTGCCGGCTTGGTCTCCACGGCTTTCGGAGGCTCCTTCAACCACCCCCTGATCGGAGAGATAGGATGAAATCGGTAACGTTGCTCGTCGTGCTCGGCCTGAGCGTCGCCGTCGTCGCCGGTGCGTGCGGCGGGAACCCGCCGCCCGAGGTCGCGCCGCAGCCGAACCAAGATTCGATCGCCGCGGCGCAGGCCGAGGCCGAGCGGCTCGCGCGGGAGGAGGCCGAGCGCCGGGCACAGGAGGAAGCGGAGCGTCTCGCCCGGCAACGGGAGGCCGATTCGCTCGCAGCCCTCAGCCGGGCTGCCGAAGAAGTGCGCAACATGTTGGCGACGATGATCCACTTCGACCTCGACCGGTCGAACATCCGTTCCGACGACATGGGCGCGCTCGATCAGAAGGTCGCCATTCTGCAGGCGAACCCCGACCTGCGGATCCGGGTCGGCGGTCACTGCGACGAGCGCGGCTCGGACGAGTACAACCTGGCCCTCGGCAATCGCCGCGCGCAGTCCACGAAGCAGTATCTCGTCAGCCACGGGATCGATGCGAGCCGCATCGAGACGCAGTCGTGGGGCGAGGAGCGGCCGATGGTGGACGGCCATGACGAGAGCGCGTGGTCGCAAAACCGGCGCGCCGAGTTCGAAGTGACGAGCGGTGGTGACAACCTCCGCCGTCCGTAGCGCGTTCGTCGTGGCGCTGGGGCTCACCGCCGGCTGCGCCCTGAAAGGGGACGTCCGGAAGGTGGAGCTCCAGGTCCAGGCGTTGCAGGCGGATCTTGCCAAGAGTGATGCGGCGCGGGCGGCGGAACGGGACACAACCCTGGCCGCCGTCCGGCTGCTGCAGCAGGCGTTGAGCACGCAACAAGCCTACCTCGTGCAGATGCGTGGCGATCTGCGCACCGAGCTCCAGTCCGTACAGCAGTCGCTCACGGCGGTCCAGGAGTTGAGTGGGCTGAGCCAGCAACGCATTACCGAGCTGCGCTCCCGGCTCGAGGCGCGGGCCCAGCAGCCCGACGCCGGCCCGGGGACGGGTGTCCCCGTCGGACCCTCCGGCAATCCCGCGGGACCGGGGCCCGAGCAGATGTACGAGGTCTCGCTGCAGCAATATCGCCGGGGCAGTTTGGCGACCGCCCGACTCGGGTTCCGCGAGTTCCTGCGTGTGTTCCCCACCCATGAGCGGGCTACCGACGCGCTGTTTTACATCGGCGAGAGCTTCGAGCAGGCGGCACCCGATTCCGCTGCGGCGGTGTACGATCAACTCGTGCGATCCTATCCCAAGTCGCCGCGCGCGCCCTCGGCGCTGTACAAGCAGGGGCTCCTCGCCGAGCAGCGAGGGGACCGGACGACGGCGCGAAACTTCTATTCCCGGGTGATCGCGGGGTATCCCCGCTCTCCCGAGGCCGATCTCGCGCGGCAAAATCAGCAGCGTCTCCGGCCCTAGCCGGGGTCGCTCCCCTTTCAGCCGTACCCCACGATGACTCCGCGCGGTGAGATGCCGTTTCTCGACCATCTCGAGGAGCTGCGCTGGCGCATCCTCTGGAGCCTGATCGCTCTTCTCGTCGGCACGGTGGCGGGGTGGCTGCTGCTCGATCGCATCGAGATCATCGAGCTGCTGAAGCGGCCGATCGCGCCCTATTTGCCTGGCGGGCGCCTCGTGTTTACGAGCCCCGCCGAACCGTTCATGCTCACGCTGAAAGTGGCGTTCGCGCTGGGCTGCGTGTTGGCGTCGCCGGTCGTCATTTATCAGATCTGGGCATTTCTCGCGCCGGCGCTCTATGAGCGCGAGAAGCGCCTGATCATCCCGGCGCTCGCCGTGGGCGCCGTGCTGTTCCTGGGTGGCGCCGTGGCCTGCTATCAATGGCTGCTGCCAGCCGCGTTGAGGGTGCTGCTGAACTTTCAGCCCACCGATCTCACGCCGATGATCACGATCGATCGCTATTTCGGGATGGCGATCCCGTTCGTGATCGGATGCGGTCTTGTCGCCGAGCTGCCGCTGGTTGTCACGATCCTCGCGTCGCTGGGCGTCGTCACGCCGCAGTTTCTCGCCCGCCAGCGCCGCTTTGCGATCGTGATCGCGGCGTTCCTGGCCGCGCTGCTCACGCCCCCGGATGCCGTTTCGATGCTGCTGATGCTGGGACCGTTGCTGCTGCTCTACGAGATCAGCATCTGGTGCGCGTGGGTCGCGAGCCGGCGGCGCGCGCGACGCGTGGCGGCCGCGACCGCCGTTTTGCTCGTGCTCGGCGCGGGAGCGCTGGGGGCGCAGAATCCGCCCCGTCCGCCACCTCCGTCCCCCCCGCCGGGCCAGCGCCCGGTCGTTCCCGACACCGGGCGCGGGCAGAGTGTCGATACCGCGACGGCGCGCAAGCTGGGCCTGCCGACCGGACCAACGCGCAGCTTTCCCCCGTCCGATCGCGTGATCGACTCGCTCCTGAAGCTCGAAGGGTTTAGCGTCACGCGCTACGTGTCCGACACGCTGGTGGTCGAGGGCGGCAGCCAGACGATCTTCCTGCGCCACGAGGCGTTCGTGGATCGCGACGGCACGCAAATCGAAGCCGATTCGATTCGCTACCACGAAGCCAGCTGCCGGCTCGATGCCGCCGGGAACCCGCATCTCTTCGACCAGGGGACGGTGCTGATCGGGGAAGGGATGCGCTACGACACGTGCGTGCGTCGCGGCACGGTGCGGGACGCGCTGACCGATTTTCAGCAGGGCGGCGCGAAGTGGTACGTGCGGGGCGACATTGCCGCCGATTCGGGGAACCGACGCGTCTACGTCTCGTCGGCCGAGTTCACCTCCGATCCGCAGCCGGTCCCGGACTATCACTTTGCCGCGGGCCAGGTCAAATGGATCAACAAGCGCACCATGGTCGCGCGGCCGGCGGTGCTCTACGTCCGCGACGTCCCGATCATGTGGCTGCCGTTCATTTTTCAGGACATCCGGGGAGGCCGCCGCAGCGGCATCATGTTCCCGCGGTTCGGACTGAACGACCTCGTCCGGCCGACGCGCAGCTACTCGCGGCACATCACCGACCTCGGCTACTACTTCGTCATCAATGATTATCTCGACGCGGTCGTCACCGGAGACTGGTTTGCCGGACGCAACGTGTCGGTCCACGCGCAGGCGCAGTATCGCTGGATCGATCGCTTCATGAACGGACGGCTCAGCTTCACGCGCACCGCGCAGCTCGACCAGAGGGCGACCAACACCCAGATCGGCTGGACGCATTCGCAGCGCTTCAATTCGACGACCGATTTCAACGCCAGTGTCAACTACGCGACCAGCGGCAGGGTCATCCAGCGGAATTCGCTCGATCCTTATCTGGTGACGGCGACGATGGGCTCGAATGCGTCGTTCAACAAGCGGTTCTCGTGGGGGACGTTCACGGTCGGCGGAAACAGAAGCCAGGATCTCTCCACGGACAACGTCAGACAGTCCTTTCCGGTCGTGACGTTGACGCCGACGACGGTGACCCTCACGCCCTGGCTCACGTGGTCACCCGCCTTCACGTTCACGAACGCGCAAACGTTCAAAAACCCCGGCGTGTTGCTCGTGCCCCCGGCACTCGGTGACACGCTCGCCGATACGCTGCGCCTGTCGTCCGGCAATCGCGTCACGACGCTCACGTTCCAGACCCCGATTCGTATCGGGCGGTGGAACTGGAGCAACAGCATCACCGTGCTCGACTCGTCGTCCAACGCCAGGCAGGAGTTCCAGCTGCGGGACACGACGGGCGGCGTGCGTCGCGTGGTATACGGTCAGACGTTCGAAACCGAGGTCGACTGGAACACCGGGATCAACCTGCCGCCGCTCTTCTCCGGTACGTGGAAGATTCAGCCGGGCGTGTCGATCCAGAACCAGACGAGCGCCGGTCCCTTCATGGTGCGCAATCAGTTCACGGGTGGGCAGTTCGTCCAGCAGGGGAAACGCCTGGCGTTCAGCGTGAGTGCCTCACCGACGTTCTTCGGCTTCTTCCCCGGGTTTGGCCCGCTGTCGCGGATCCGCCATTCGATCTCGCCGCTCATCAGCTATCAGTACGCGCTGGGATCCCGGGTGTCGGACAGGTACGTCCGCGCGGTCGATCCGACGGGGCGCAACCCGAATACTGGCAGCGATCCGCAGCAGACCATCACTCTGGGCCTGTCGCAGAATTTCGAGGCGAAGCTGAAGCCCGCCCCCGGCGATACGGCGTCGGATCAGGAACCCCGCAAGATCAAGCTGCTGAGCATCAACACCAGTGCGATCAGTTACAACTTCGAGCAGGCGAAACAGCCGCACGGCGTCGGCTGGCAAACAGGCACCCTCAGCAACACGTTCCTGTCGGATCTCCTTCCCGGCTTCCAATTGGGAATCGTTCACGATCTCTGGAAGGGCGGCCGGGTCGGCAGCGATTCGGCGAAGTTCGATCCTTTTCTCACGAGCGTCAGCGCGTCGTTTCAGGTCACGCCCGCGACGGTGGCAGGGATCGGCCGGCTGTTCGGACTCAGCGCTCGCGCCCCTCCGCCTCCGCCGGCGGATACGTCTCAGATCCCTACAGGCCCCAACTCCCCGGACTATCGCCAGTACCAGGGAGCCACGCGCGATCCCTACGGGCAGGGGCCCGGCCCGGGGGGCCTGGGTGCCGGGGGGGGGGGGTATGGCAGGCAGTTTGCGCTCGGCGTGCAGCTCTCCAGCACGCGCAGTCGTTTGGATACGCCGGCAGACCGCAAGCGGGCCGGCCGGCAAACCGCCGGGCTGAGTCTCGCGTTCAGTCCGACGCGCAACTGGACCGCGAACTGGCGCACCTCCTACGACATCGTCACCAGGCAGTTCTCAGATCACTCCATCACGTTCCAGCGTGACTTGCGACGCTGGCGCGCCAGCTTCTCCTTCTACAAGACGGGCAGCGGAAACATCGCCTTCAGCTTCAACATCACGTTGACCGATCAGCCGGACATCAAATTCGACTACGATCAGAACACCTACGTGCAGTAGATATTTCGCTGTCCTCTAGCGGTGACACCGCCGATCGTTGCTCTGTCGTAACCCGCTGAGAATCAGTGACTTCGCTTCGGGCATGGGCCCTGCTTACTCGTCAGGCGATCTCCGTCCTGAGGCTCTTATGCGTCTGCTCATGTCCTCGCTGCTCCTGGCCACGGTCTCCTGCCGCGGATATCTCGTGGATCCGCCGGGCACGGGCGCCGCACCGTCCACTCCGGCCAACCTGACGTATGAGCTCGAGCCCAGCGGCGATCCGAATCGCCCCTTGGGCATTCTGCTCGTCTGGAACGACGTCCCCGATGCCAATCTCTCGAGCTATCGCATCTACTCGCGCGCGGCCACTGGCGGCTCATTCGGCCTGCGCGGCGAAACGAGCTCGAACACGTTCCACGATAACGGCGTGCCGCATCTGCAATACGTCGTGACGGCCGTCAATGACGGCGGCTTGGAGAGCGGCAACAGCAACGTGATCACGGTGGACGAGCGGCTGCAGCTCGTTTCGCCGGGTTGGTTGTCCTCGATTTCCCTGAACGGCGCGATTCATCTCGAGTGGGACGACAGCTCGTACGTCACCGCGCCCACGCGCTTCAAGTGGTACCGCATTTACAGCACGGCATACGACCTCGATACCGGGCTCTGCGGTGTGGACTGGTTGCTCGAGGGGACGACGGTGGCGCCCGAGTTTCTCGCCAGCGCGATGTCGAACGGCGCGCCGCGCTGCTTCGGCGTCTCGGCGGTGAGCCGAGAGGGCTACGAGAGCCTCTGGTCGCCGTTGCGCCAGGACACGCCGCGGCCCGACGCGCGCAACACGCTCGCGTTCGCGTACGAGGAGAACCAGGCCCAGTCGGGGTTCCGGTTCTGGCAAGACCTCAACACCGACGGCCGCGCGCAGTCCTCGGAGCTGGGCCGTATCCTGGACGGGAATTTGACCAGCATCGACTTCTGGGTGCACCGCGACGCAAGCGATTCGACGCTCTGGATTGTGCCCGAGTTCGCGGGCACGCGGATGCGGTTGTACAGCACGTCGCCCGTTGCCGACCTGACGTCGATCGACTTCGCGCCGGAGTCCGGCTACTCGCGCAGCATGATCCAGGCCGTGCCGGGATATGCCTATGTGTTCGAGATCATCGAGGGCACGACACTGCGCTATGGGGCGCTGCGGGTGACGCACGTGGGCCGAGACTACATGATCTTTGACTGGAGCTTCCAGACTGATTTGGGCAATCCTGAGCTGCAGATTCGCGCCGGGCAGTCGACCGCCATGGCGACTGGCACCGGAGTTTCAGGCTCGAAATAGGGTTGTCCGAGTTAGCTGAACGCCGGAGTGGTGCAACAACCACTCCGGCGCTTTAGCTTTGGTCCTCATGTCGAAGCCTTCCGCGGTCACATTGGATGGCCATTCCCTTTCCATAGCCGACGTTGTCGCTGTCGCCCGAGGCCACGCGCCGGTGGCTCTCGATTCCAAAGCGCTCGCCGCCGTGCAGCAATCGCGCCGCGCCGTGGAAGCGGCGGTCGAGCGCGGCCAGACGATCTACGGCGTCAATACGGGGTTCGGCAAACTCGCGCACGTGCGGATCCCGCCCGAGCAGGCCCGGCAGCTGCAGCTCAACCTGATCCGCAGCCACGCATCAGGCGTAGGCGAGCCGCTTGCCCAGGACGCCGTGCGGGCGATGATGCTGCTGCGCGCCAATGTCCTGGTGCGCGGCACGAGCGGTGTGCGGGCGGTGTTGCCGGAGCTGCTCGTCGACATGCTCAACCAGAAGATCCATCCGACGGTCCCCTCTCAGGGCAGTGTCGGGGCGTCTGGAGACCTGGCGCCCCTATCGCACCTCGCGCTGGCGATGATCGGCGAGGGGGACGTCAATGTTCCGCGGCCTATCACGCTCGAGGCGAAGGAAGGCCTGGCCTTCATCAACGGAACCCAGGCGCAGACCGGGCTCGCCGCACTCCTCGTGAGCGATGCCTGGACGCTGTGGCGCACTGCCCACGCGGCTGCCGCGATGAGCCTCGAAGCGGTCCGGGGGAGCCCTGATCCCTTCGACGCACGCATTCACGATGCCCGTCCTCACCCGTGGCAGCAGCGCTCGGCCGCGCTGCTGCGCGACCTGCTCGCGGACAGTGAGATCCGCGAGTCACATCGGGAAAACGATCCGCGCGTCCAGGACGCGTACTCGCTGCGCTGTACGCCGCAGGTCCTGGGCGCGGTGGGGGAGGGTCTGGCGTTCGCCGGGCAGCTCGTGACGACGGAGCTCAATGCGGCGACTGACAACCCGCTCGTGTTCGGCGCGGACGTGCTCTCCGGCGGCAATTTCCACGGCCAGCCGATCGCGCTGGCGCTCGACGTGATCGCGATCGCGCTCACGACGCTGGCGGGACTCTCCGAGCGGCGACTGGAGCGCGTCGTGAACCCGGATCTCTCGTCGGGTCTCCCCGCTTTTCTGGCGCGCGATCCCGGTCTGGAATCAGGGTTCATGACGGCGCAGATCACCGCCGCGGCGCTGGTCGCCGACTGCCGCGTGCTGGCGACACCGGCGAGCGTGCAATCGGTGCCGACCGAGGGCAATCAAGAGGACATCGTTCCGATGGGCATGAGCGCCGCGTGGAAGGCGGGGCGCATCCTCGCCAATGCCGAGCGCATCGTCGCGATCGAGCTGCTGGCCGCGGCACAGGGACTCGATTACCTGAAGCCGCTGCGGCCCGCGACCGCCGTCGCGGGGATGCATGCGGCCGTTCGGAAGGAATCGCGCGAGCTGACCGCGGATCGTCCCCTCACCGCGGACATCGAGAAAGTCGCGACCCGCATCCGGGAAGGCGCTTTCGCATGATCGTGCGCGCGCCGCGTGGCTCGACGAAAAGCTGCAAGGGCTGGGTGCAGGAAGCCGCGCTGCGGATGCTGATGAACACTCTCGATCCCGAGGTCGCGGAACGGCCGCAGGATCTCGTGGTGTACGGCGGTACGGGGAAGGCGGCGCGTAACTGGGCGGCGTTCGACGCGATCTGCCGTGTGCTCCGAACCCTCGGCGACGACGAAACGCTGTTGGTGCAGTCCGGGAAGCCGGTCGGGGTGTTCACGACGCACCAGGACGCGCCGCGCGTCCTCATCGCGAACGCGAATCTGGTCGGCCGATTCGCCACGTGGGAGGTATTTCGCGATCTCGAACGGCGCGGCCTGATCATGTACGGGCAGATGACGGCGGGTTCGTGGATCTACATCGGGACGCAGGGCATCCTGCAGGGGACGTACGAAACGTTCGCGGCGGTGGCGGCTCGACACTTTCAGGGATCGTTGCGCGGGCGGGTGGTTCTGACGGGCGGGTTGGGTGGGATGGGTGGGGCGCAGCCACTCGCCGCCACCATGAATGAAGGGATCTGCCTCGCGGTCGAGGTCGATCCCGCGCGCGTGCAACGCCGGCTGGAGACGCGGTATCTCGACCGGGCGACATCGTCGTTGGACGAGGCGCTGGCCTGGTGCGGGGACGCGCAGCGCCGCGGCGCCGCATTGTCGGTCGGCGTCGTGGGCAACTGCGCGGAAGTGCTGCCCGCGCTGGTGGGTCGCGGATTCAGGCCCGACGTGGTGACCGACCAGACATCCGCACACGATCCGCTCAACGGGTACATCCCAGCGGGTCTCAGTCCCGCCGAGGCCGCTCAGCTGCGGCGCACGTCTCCTGAGACGTACGAACAGCGTGCCCGCGCGAGCATCGCGTCACACGTCGGCGCGATGCTGGATCTCCAAAAGCGGGGCGCGATCGCCTTCGACTACGGCAACAACATCCGTACCGAAGCCCGCGACGCCGGTGTTGCCGATGCGTTCACGATTCCGGGGTTCGTGCCGGAGTACATCCGCCCGCTGTTTTGCGAGGGCAAAGGGCCATTTCGTTGGGTCGCCTTGTCGGGTGACGCGAAGGATCTGCACCGCACTGATCAGCTCGTGCTCGAGCTCTTTCCGGAGAACGCGCAGCTGCGGCGCTGGATCACGCTGGCGCAGGAGCGCGTCGCGTTTCAGGGACTGCCGGCGCGAATCTGCTGGCTGGGGCAGGGGGAACGGGCGCGGTTTGGAGTGGCGCTCAATGATCTCGTCCGGCGCGGTGAGCTGTCCGCGCCGATCGTGATCGGGCGCGATCACCTCGACACGGGCTCGGTCGCGTCGCCGTTCCGCGAAACGGAGGGCATGCGCGACGGCTCCGACGCGATCGCGGACTGGGCCATCCTCAATGCGCTGCTCAACACCGCCTCCGGCGCCTCCTGGGTCTCGTTCCATCACGGTGGCGGCGTCGGCATCGGGAACTCGCTGCACGCGGGGCAGGTGATCGTCGCCGACGGAACGCCGGCGGCCGCCAAGCGGCTCGAGCGCGTGCTCACCAACGATCCGGGGATCGGCGTCGCGCGCCACGCGGACGCCGGCTATCCGGAAGCGATTGAAACGGCGCGCCGGCAGCACATCCGCTTACCGATGAACGAGAACCTCGACTGAAGACCTTGCTCGTCGGCGCGAGGCAGGTCGTGACGTGTCGCGGGCCTGCGCGCGCGCGCAGGGGACGCGAGATGGCCGATGTCGAAGTCCTGGCGGACGCCGCGGTCCTGATCGATGGCGAGCG
>Ga0214471_10003874_pt1 | contig 11580 bp, 9 predicted proteins | sample RVTome_5_FD_207665 | JGI IMG/M metagenome (GOLD analysis project Ga0214471, IMG submission 207665) | Soil microbial communities from uranium-contaminated site in the Upper Colorado River Basin, Wyoming, United States - RVT142D155 | ecosystem: Environmental > Terrestrial > Soil > Contaminated >... | reverse complement strand
CTCAGGGTCCAAAGCGCGTGTCATGATCGCGAGTGCCTCCACTGGTCGTTGGTTTGTGAGAGCACTCGCATCAAACGCGAGACACCCCAACGACCGGTGGATGGTCACCTATCCGCGCGGCTCCTTAGGCGTCCTCGGGGGCGAGGGTGGCGACGACGGCGAGCTGGCTGCCTTCGCGGGTTTCGAGGGTCTCCACCACTCCGGCCTCGCACACGTCGGCTCGCGCCAGAGCAAGGTGCGCGAGCCGATCGGGCAGATCGGTGACGGTGGCCACGGTGATGGGCGTCCGCATCTTGCGTTTGGCTTCGCTCTTGGCCTTGCGGAGCCCCGACAGCACATCGCCGGCCGTGTGGAAGACCGCCGGGTCGGCCGCGTCGCCCGCGAGGGTGCGCAGCTCGCCGGCCTTCGGCCATGACGCCCGGTGGATCGATCCGTCCTGCCACCAGGACCACACCTCCTCGGAGGCGAAGGGCAGGAACGGGGCGAACAGCCGCACCAGCACCGAGAGCGAGGCGGTGAGCGCGGTGTTGGCCGACTGTTGAGCTGCGGGGCCGTGGGCGCCATAGGAGCGACCCTTGACCAATTCGAGGTAGTCATCGCAGAACCGCCAGAAGAACGACTCGGTGCGCTCCAACGCCCGGGCGTAGTCGTAGCGCTCGAAGGCGGCGGTGGCATCGTCGACGAGGTCGGCCAGTGCGGCCAGCACCGAGGCGTCGAGCGCCTCGGTGACGGTTGCGCCGTCGAGCGACGGCAGCGAGTTGTCATCGTCGAAGCGGGCAAGGACGAACTTCGAGGCGTTGAGGATCTTGATGGCCAGCCGGCGACCGATCTTCATCTGGTCGACCTTGCAGGTGGTGTCGGTGCCCGGCCGGCCGCTCGCCGCCCAGTAGCGGACGGCATCGGACGAGTACTCGTCGAGCATCGCCATGGGGGTGACGACGTTGCCTCTCGACTTCGACATCTTCTTGCGATCGGGATCGAGCACCCACCCCGAGATGGCGGCGTTGCGCCACGGCAGGGCATTGCTCTCGAGGTGTGCCCGCACCGTGGTGGAGAACAGCCAAGTTCGGATGATCTCGTGGGCTTGGGGCCGCAGGTCCATCGGGTAGGTGCGCTCGTGCAGGTCGGGGTCGACGATCCATCCGGTGGCGATCTGGGGCGTGAGCGACGACGCGGCCCAGGTGTCCATCACGTCGGGATCACCGATGAACCCTCCGGGTTGGCCTCGCTGATCACCGGTGTAGCCCGACGGGACGTCAGAGGACGGATCGATCGGCAACGACGACTCGTCGGGGACGATGGGATCGTCGTAGTCGGGGTTGCCGTCATCATCGAGCCGGTACCACAGGGGGAACGGGACACCGAAGAACCGCTGGCGGCTGATCAGCCAGTCGCCGTTGAGGCCACCAACCCAAGATTCGTACCGACCGCGCATGTAGTCGGGGAACCACCGGAGCTCAGCGCCTCGCCCGAGCAGTGCCTGGCGGAGGTCGTCGTCCCGGCCGCCGTTGCGGAGGTACCACTGGCGGCTGGTGACGATCTCGAGGGGGCGCTCGCCCTTCTCGTAGAACTTCACCGGGTGGGTGATCGGGGACGGCTCGCCGATGAGCGCCCCGTCGGCACCGAGCAGCTCGACGATCTTGTTCTGGGCCTGGCGGACCGTGAGCCCGGCCAGCTGGTCGTAGGCGTCCTGGGCGGCGACGGCATCGACCGTCTCCCACCCCGGGGTCCCCCACAGGACGTCGGCCAATCGACCGTTTCGCTCGAGCACTGGCCGTGTCTCGAGCTGGAGCTCGCGCCACCAGGTCACGTCTGTGGTGTCGCCGAACGTGCAGATCATGGCGATGCCTGACCCCTTCTCTGGGTCGGCCAGCTCATGGGCCACCACCGGCACCCGGGTACCGAAGAGGGGAACCGTGGCCGCGGCGCCGAACAGCGGTTGGTAGCGCTCGTCGTCGGGGTGGGCCACCAGCGCCACGCAGGCCGGCAGCAGCTCGGGTCGGGTGGTCTCGATCTCGATGCCGCCCTCGCCGCCATCGAAGCGAATGCGGTGGTAGGCGCCGGGCCGCTCGCGGTCCTCCAGCTCGGCCTGGGCCACCGCGGTGCGGAAGTCGACGTCCCACAAGGTGGGGGCGTCAGCCACGTAGGCCTCGCCGCGGGCCAGGTTGTGGAGGAAGGCGGTCTGGCTGATGCGCTGGGTGCGCGCGTCGATGGTGGCGTAGGTGAGCGACCAGTCGATGGAGAGCCCGAGCCGGCGCCACAGCTCTTCGAAGGCCTTCTCGTCCTCGCCGGTCAGGCGCAGACAGAGCTCGACGAAGTTCTTGCGCCCGATCGGCAGGGGCTCCTTCGGGGGAGACTCGGGTAGCTCGAAGTCGGGGTCGTAGGGGAGCGTCGGGTCGCAGCGCACGCCGAAGTAGTTCTGGACCCGCCGCTCTGTGGGCAGGCCGTTGTCGTCCCATCCCATCGGATAGAACACCTCACGACCCCGCATGCGCTGGAAGCGAGCGATGGTGTCGGTGTGGGTGTAGGAGAACACGTGGCCTACGTGGAGGCTGCCCGACACCGTCGGCGGGGGGGTGTCGATGCTGTAGACCTCGTCGCGGGTCTTCGAACGGTCGAAGCGGTAGGTGCGGTCGGACTCCCAATGCTCCGCCCACCGCTTCTCCAGGCCGTCGAGGGTGGGCTTGTCGGGGACGGAGGGGCTCGCGCTCATGGTCGGCCCACGGTAGTTGCGTGTCTTTCGATCAGCCGAACCCATTCGGATGGATCCGGATCACAACCCGGTCGGCGAGGCTGGCACCGGTACCCTGCTCCCGATGCCGGCCGAGATCTCCGACGTGTGGTGGGTCGACGGCGTGCTCACTGACGGCGCCGGGCTTGCCGGTGACCCCGGGCTCCGACACCTAGTCGGCCTCACCACGGGCCTGGTCCCGAGATACTGGTGTCACGTGGGGTCGACGAGCGCCCGATGGGTTGCCGATGAGCTGGCGACCGCGGTTGGCAGCTTGGGTGCCGCGCCCCTGCCTCGTAGCGCCGTCGGTCACGCCATCGATGGTGGGGGCGACGCTGGGGACCTGGTGGTGGTGTCGGCCCTCCCGATGTCGCCCGGCTCGGGCTATCCGGCCCTGGGCGAGGTCGAGGTGGTGGTCGAGCCCGCCGACCCGATCCCGATGCCGGCCACCATCGACGTGGTCGGCTCGCCGTGGCCCCGCACGGTGGGTCCGAGCTCGGGCATCCCCCTGGTCGGCGATGCCGAGCTGGCTGTGGGACGCCGGCTCGCCCGTGACCGAGGTGTCGACGCCGCCGTGTGGTGGAGCACCGAGGGCCGACTGGTGGGGGTCGACGACGCCAACGTCGTGGTCGAGCTCGATGGCCGGCTGTGCACCCCGCCTACCACCGACGGCGCGCTGGCCTCGGCCTGGCGCTACCGCCTGGTCGGCTCGGCCGGCATCGACGTCGTCGAGCGGTCGATCGCCGACCACGAGTGGATGATCGATGATGGTGCCGTCGCCCTGTGGCCATGGGGCGCGGTGAGCGCCATCGGTGGGCCCGACACTGCGGCTCGGCACCTCGGCGCGATCTCCGCCGCAGTGGGCGAGGACCCCCGGTGAGCGGCGTGTCGTCACGGCTGCTCGCCGACGTGGAGAGCTCGGCCGCCTTCCGCTTCGTCAGCGTCGAGGTCGACGGCGCCAGCCTGCGATGCGAATACGCCTTCGATGATGTGCTGACGGTGAGCGAGCAGATCGTGCTGCCGGCACCGCTTCCTCCCGGTCCGGCCACCGATCGCCTGGTCCGAGCTGTGCACCTGGCGGCTGGGGTCTCCTACTACAAGGTCGTCGCGCCGCGTCCGCTGGTGGTCGAGACCGGTGTGCTCGACGAGCACGAGGCCGCCCTGGTCGCCGGACTCTACGACCACGGCCTGCGCGAGCTGGCCGTCACCACCGGGCTCGACATACCCGTTCCGGTCGATCTGTCGACGGTCGAGCCGCGGTCCACGGTCATTTCGTCTGGGCCGTCTGGGCCGTCTGGGCCGGGACCCGGGGGCGGCGACCTGGCGGGCGCGCTGGTCCCCGTCGGCGGAGGCAAGGACTCGGCGCTGGTGGCCGACCTGCTGCCCGGCGCCGATCTAATCACCGTCAACGCGGTGGCTCATCACCGGCGGTTCGCCGATGCGCTGGGCCGTCCGCTGCACGAGGTCGTCCGCCACCTCGACCCCGTGCTGCGCGACCTCAACGACGCCGGTGCCCGCAACGGTCACGTCCCGATCACCGCCATCGTCGCCACCATCAGCGCCGCCGCCGCCCTGGCCCTCGGCCGGCGCGACGTGGTGTTGGGCATCGAGCGGTCGGCCAGCGAGCCGACCCGGCACGTGGACGAGCATTCCGTGAACCACCAGTGGTCGAAGTCCTTCGACGCCGAGCTGCTCCTCCACGCCGTCCTCGCACCCAGCGGCGTCCGCCTGTTCTCGCTGTTGCGCCCGCTCAGCGAAGCGGCCATCGCGGCCGAGGTCGCACGGCGCGGCCTGGTCGGTCACGTGCTGTCGTGCAACCAGGCCTTCACCCGGTGGAGGGAGACAGAGGCATCGCGCCGCCAGACCTGGTGCGCCAACTGTCCCAAGTGCCGGTTCGCCCATCTCGTGTTGGCGCCCCACCTCGAGCCGCCGACGTTGCTGGAGGTCTTCGGAGCCGACATGCTCGACGACCCGGCGCAGGTCGAGGGGTTCCGGGATCTGTTCAGCGTGGAGAACAAGCCGTTCGAGTGCGTCGGCGATCTCGCCGAGTCGGCCATCTCCATGGCGGTGCTGGCCCACCGTCGCCAGTGGTCGGGTCGCCACGTCGTGAAGACGTTGGCCACCGAGGCTGCCGCCGCCGTGCACCTCGATCCGGCCGATGCCACCGCGGCGGAGGCGGCCATGGGCGCGCTGCTGCGGCCGGCGCCCGAGCACCGGGTGCCGGCCGACTACCAGGCGGTCCTCGACGATCTCGGAGTCGCCGATGCGCCTCGCTGAGCTGGCCGGTCGGCGGGTGGCGCTGGCCGGCGCCGGCCTCGATGTCCGCGCCGCGCTCGGTGCGCTGGAGGCAGTGGGACCGGCGTCGATCATCGTGGTCACCGACGACCCCGCCGGTGCATCCGACCTGGACCTGGAGGTGGTGACGGCCGCTAGTGGCGATCCGGCCATCGGCGCGGTGGAGGTGTTCGTCCGTTCGCCCGGCTTCGGTCGCAGCCATCCCGTGCTCACGGCCGCGGACCAGCGGGGTGCGTCGGTCACCACGCCGATCGACCTCTGGCTGGGCGAGCGCCCGCCGGAGCGGGTCGTCGTCGGGATCACCGGCACCAAGGGCAAGTCGTCGACCACGACCTACGTCGATCGGCTCGCCCGCCACATCGGCGCGCCGGTGAGCGTCGCCGGCAACCTTGGTCCGCCCGTGTTCGACCCGTCGTGGGATCACGGCGGTCCCGCTGTCCTCGAGGTGTCGAGCTACCAGGCGTGCGACCTCCAACACGTCCCCGACCTCGGCGTGCTGACGTCGCTGGCCCCCGACCACCTCACCTGGCACGGCGGCTGGGACCGCTACGTAGCCGACAAGCTGCGTCTGTTCCACAACTCGGGTGGCTGGGTGGAGCGGGTGCTGGTCCCCTCGGCGGAGGTGGCCGCCCTCGCCGCCCTCGACGCCGCCAACCTGATGGCCGAGCCTGTCGAGGTGCCCTCGGGGTGGTCCGAGCAATGGCCGGCCACACCGCCCCATGTCCTTCAGAACCTTGCCCTGGCCGCTTCGATCACCGAGGAGCTGAGCGGCGTCCGCCCCCAGACCGAAGCGCTCGACACCGCCCTCGTTGCCGGTGTGGGTGGACGGCTCGAGATCGTCGGCGTCGTCGGGGGGTGTGTGTTCATCGATGACCCGCTCGCCTCCAACCCCACGGCCAGCGCCGCCGCGCTGCGGTGGCTCCGCTCCGCGCCCGGCGTGGTGGTCGGGGGCGACAGCCACGGAGCGCCGATGACGGTCGTTCTGGTGGGCGGCGACGACCGTGGTGTCGAACCCGATCCGCTCGCCGATGAAGCGCGGCGGTGGCCGCCCGGTCGACTGGCGGCGGTGGCGCTGGCCGTCAGCGGTGCCTCGCTGGGGGCGGCCATGGAGGTTGAGATCGTGGAGCGCAACGTGGACGTGGAGGAGGCGGTGGTGGCCGCGGCGGCCCATCTGGGCTCGAAGGGGGGAGTGGTGATCTTCTCCCCGGGTGCCCCCACCCCGGGATCAGCCACATGGGCTGACCGCTCGGCCGCCTTCCGGCGAGGGGTCCAACGCCTCTGAATCCATTGGGGTCGCGGTGGGGTGCGTTCGCTACCCTCCGCTCGATGGGTCTCCGCCTTCACGACACCGCTGCCGGTCATCCGGTCGATCTTCATCCTCGGGAAGAGGGCAAGGTGTCGATGTACGTGTGTGGGCCGACGGTCTACGACCGCCCTCACGTGGGGCACGGGCGCTTCAGCCTCGTCTTCGACGTGCTCCGCCGCTACCTCACGTGGTCGGGCTACGACGTCACCTATGTCAGCAACGTCACCGACATCGAGGACAAGATCATCGCCCGCGCCATCGCCGAGGGCCGTCCGTTCACCGAGATCACCGAGGAGTACGAAGCGGTCTGGTACCGGGCCATGGATGATCTGGGAGTGCAACGCCCAGATCACGATCCACATGCCACCGCCTACGTCGAGCGCATGGTCCAGCTCATCGATGATCTCTTCAATCGGGGCGCTGCCTATGTGATCGATGGCGACGGGGTGTACTTCCGTTCCGAGACGGTCGATGACTACGGCCTCCTGGCCCGCCAATCGCTCGACAAGCTGCGCACCGGATCCCGGGTCGAGGTCGTGGCGGGGAAGGAGTCCCCCCTCGACTTCGTCCTCTGGAAGTTGGCCAAGGAAGGCGAACCCTCCTGGCCCAGCCCGTGGGGTGCTGGCCGTCCCGGGTGGAACACCGAGTGCGTGGTGATGAGCCTCGATCTCCTCGGCGACGGCTTCGACATCCACGGTGGTGGGTTCGATCTCGCCTTCCCCCACCACGAGAACGAGCGGGCGCAGGCGGTTGCCGCAGGCCGCACGTTCGCGACCCACTGGGTGCACAACGGGTTCGTCGAGCTTGGTGGCGAGAAGATGTCCAAGTCGGTCGGCAACGTGATGTCGCTGACCGATCTGATCGAGCAGCACGATCCGCGCGCCTACCGCCTGTTGGTGCTGCGCAGTCACTACCGGTCACCGATGGAGGTCACCGCGGCCACGCTGACCGATGCCGAAGCCGCCCTCGAGCGGCTGGACAAGTTCGACCGACGCACCGCGACCCTGCCCCGTGCTGAGCCCAACCCCGACGTCATCGAGCGGTTTCGGGTTGCCATGGACGACGATCTCGACACTCCACGTGCCACCGCGGTGATCTTCGAGGCGGTCAAGGCAGCCAACGTGGCCCTCGACGACAAGGCATCCGGCGACGCGGCGCGGATCGCCTCGTCGGTGCGTGAGCTCGTCGCCGCCTTGGGGCTCGAGTTGCGGGGCCGTGCACCCAACGGCATCCCCGAAGAGGTACGGGAGCGGGTGGCACTCCGTGAGGAGGCCCGCAAGGCCAAGGAGTTCGCCGAGGCAGACCGTCTTCGCGACGAGCTTGCTGTCGAGGGATGGGTCATCGAGGACGGAGCCGACGGCGTGGCCGTGCGCCGCGCTGATTGAGGCGCTCACTGCTGGCGCGGTGAGGGTTCAGGGCAGTCCGAGTGACAGATCCGGAAGCAGCTGGCCACCGGTGTTGACCTCGAGCCCGTCATCGGTGGGTGTCGTGACTGGATCGCCGACCGACACTGATCCGAGGGTGGCGCCGGTGGTGGCGCCGTCACCCACTCCCAGGTCGACCCCAGCGTCCTGGCCGAGCAGCGAGCCGGCGATTCCGACCTGCACCGTCGGGTCGGCGGCGGGCTCCGGGTCGTTGTCGGGGTCGGGCGGGTCCTGAACCGGTAGCGGCGGCTCAACGGCGACCGAACCGTCCGGCGACTCAGCATCGGATGATTCAGGCGGTGTCGCGGAGTCGGTTCCAGAACCGTCGGGATCGACCGAGGGCGCCGACACCGCGCCGTTGCCGCCACCCGAACCGTTCGGGGAGCCGGGTTCGCTCGGCGCCGGCTCGCTGCTGAGCTCGTCGGGTTCGGAGATGGTGGGTGCCTCGAGCTGGTCAGCGAGCGCCGCCGGTTGCTTGGTGTCGCCTCCATCGTCGGTGATGACGGCGACCACGCCCGCAGCGCCCAGGGCCAGCGCGATGGCCGCGGCAGTGGCCTGTCCCCAGGCAGGAAGTGATGACACCACGCCACCGCTGCCCGACGACGACGCGGCGGCCACGCCTCCGACTGCTCCAGCTGTACCGGCCGCGGCGGCCGCCTGGGCCATGGCCACCTGCTCTGAGGTGAACTCTGCGCCTCGCAAGACGCCACCGATGCCGCCGGCGACGAGGAACGGGATGGGAACGACGATGCGGCGCAGGATGCCGCCGACCTCCTCGAGCTCGTCGACGCGTGCCCGGCAGGCGTCGCATCCGGCCAGGTGCTGGTCGACGGTGGCGAGATCGCGGGCCGACACCACACCGGCTACGTAAGCACCGAGCAGCGGTACCGCCGTCGAACAGCCGGCATCGACGGCGCCGGCCCGCACGTGGGCCTGGAGGTAGCGCGCCCGCAGCCGGGTACGGGCCCGGGTGGCGAGCTGCGACGCGTTGTTGGCCGAGACGCCCAGCAGATCGGCGGTCTCCTTGGGGGTGAGGCCTTCCACCTCGGTGAGCCACAGCACCGACCGCCACCGCTCGGGGAGGTCGGCGAAGGCTTGAGCGGCGAACTCGGCGTCCTCGCTGTCCTGGAACACATCGGCCGGCGTGCTCGACGGCCCGATCGCCCGCTCGACGGCGGCGTCGTCTATCCCGCCGCCGTGTCGCTTGTTGCGGCGGTGTTGGTCGATGGCCGCGTTGCGGGCGGAGGTGAGCAGGTATGCCCTGAGGTTGATGTCGGGCAGCAGCGTTCCCTCGCGGATGCGGTTGAAGATCCGGGTGAACGCGTCGGCCACGGCGTCGGACGCGTCGTCGGTGCTTCCGGCGACTGAGCACGCCACCCGGTAGGCGGCCGGGTGGTGACGGCGGTAGATGGCGTCGAAGGCGCCGATCTCGCCTTCGAGTGCGGCGGTCAGCAGATCGACGTCGGAAGGGCCACCATCGATCTGGTCGAGGGGTTCGGTGAGTGCCATCGCAACTCTCGTCAGGGGAGTGAGGTGTCCGTCACCGTAGTTCGACGCCGGTGCTGCGAGCTCCTGTTGCGCGCGACGCGACGTGCCGTCCATCCGCTGGCCGAGACGCATGTCACACACGAGAATGGCCACGGTGGCCGAGATTGTTACCGATCGGTAACTTAGTAGCAGTCCGCTCACACCGATGTGGAGGTCCCGAGCCCATGGGCGAGTTTTCGCTGCAGCTGTCCGAAGACCAGATCCAGATGCGCGACTGGGTCCACGGCTTCGCCGCCGATGTCGTCCGGCCGGTGGCCGAGGAGTGGGACGAGAGGGAGGAGACGCCGTGGGCCGTCATCGAGGAGGCGGCGAAGATCGGCCTGTACTCGATGGACTTCTTCGCCAACGCCTTCGGAGACGAGAGCGGCATCACCATGCCGCTCGTCAACGAGGAGCTGTTCTGGGGTGACGCCGGCATCGGCATGGCGATCGTGGGCACCACCCTCGGGGTCGCCGGGATCATGGGCAACGGCACCCAGGAGCAGATGTTCGAGTGGATCCCGCAGTGCTTCGGCACGCCGGAGAAGCCGGCCCTCGCCGCCTTTGCCGTGTCCGAGCCCGACGCCGGATCTGACGTCTCCTCTCTGAAGACCCGCGCCGTCTACGACGAGGCCAAGGACGAGTGGGTGCTCAACGGCACCAAGACGTGGATCACCAACGGCGGCATCGCTGATGTGCACGTGGTGGTGGCCTCGGTCGATCCCGAGCTCGGCGGCCGTGGCCAGGCATCGTTTGTGATTCCACCGGGGACCGCGGGGATCAGTCAGGGCCAGAAGTTCCGCAAGCACGGCCTTCGGGCCAGCCACACCGCCGAGGTCGTCCTCGACGACTGCCGGATCCCCGGCTCGTGCCTGCTCGGGGGCAAGGAGAAGCTCGATGACAGGTTGGCTCGAGTGCGTGGCGGCAAGAAGGCGGCTGCCCAAGCGGCGATGTCGACGTTCGAGGCCTCTCGTCCCATCGTCGGGGCGCAGGCGGTGGGCATCGCCCGGGCCGCCTATGAGTACGCGCTCGAGTACGCCAAGGAGCGCAAGCAGTTCGGCAAGGAGATCATCAAGAACCAGGCCATCGCCTTTCTCCTCGCCGACATGAAGACCGAGATCGACGCCGCCCGGCTGCTGGTGTGGCGGGCGGCATGGCTGGGCCGCAACGGGACCTTCGAGTGCGGCGAAGGCTCGATGTCCAAGCTCAAGGCCGGTCGGGTCGCGGTGTGGGCCACGGAACGGGCCATCCAGATCCTCGGTGGCTACGGCTACGTCCGGGAGTACCCCGTCGAGCGCTGGCACCGTGACGCAAAGATCTACGACATCTTCGAGGGCACCGAGCAGATCCAGCAGCTCGTGATCGCCCGGGCCATCAGCGGCATGCGCATCGAGTAGGTCTGAGCGGGCGGCCGAGCACGCAGGGGTGACGGTGGGCCGCAAGGCCGGCTTCGTGCTGCACGATCTGCGGCACTGGACGGCCTCGACGGCGCTCCGAGACGGCCTCGACCCCGTCACGGTCGCCGCCCGCCTCGGCCACTCGCCCGACACCCTTCTCCGCATCTACGCCCAAGAGATCGAAGAGGGCCAAGTCGAGGTCGCCGCCTCCCTCGCCGCCCGGCTGGACGGCTGATCGGACACACCTCGCTCCACGCCGGGCTACCGCTGAAGATCGCGGCGCGGTCAGGCGGGCTCGTACGCTTGACGGCGACTCCGACGGAGGTAGCCCGATGGTCAAGGTCGACATCACCGCCGACTTGCAGAACATCGACGAGACCGGGTTCATCTGGACGTTTCTCGATGAGGCCCGCGATCCGTCGCTCATCGTTCCGGGCGCCATCGTTGTGGCCGGCGACCCCGATGTTCCGGCAGTCGTAGAGGTCGTGGACATCGTCGAGAAGCCCGCCGGCAAGATCGTGCACCTGAGCGTGCTGCCCGGGGTCATCGAGGAGTACGAGGCGCTCGTCCGTCGCGCAGTGACGTCGGCGTAGAAAGCGCAACACCCGGCCCTTTCCCGTCCGCGGAATAGGGCCGGGTGCACTTCCCACCCGTCTGGGGCGAGCAGGTCCAGCGTGCTGTGGCCGAGCGGCCCGGACGACGGCGTTTGGCTCGGTCGCGACTGGAGCGGCGCACCGACGATCTGCTCCAGATCCACCCGCCGCACCATCACCCGCGCGCCGAGCTTCACGTGCGGCAGGCCCGATCGGCCGCCGGAGGTCCGGTACTCCGACACGAGCTTGTAGGCGCTCGTCCGACCGACCCTCAAGACCGCTGCCGCCTCGTCGACCGTCAGCATCA
>Ga0214471_10003873_pt1 | contig 11580 bp, 11 predicted proteins | sample RVTome_5_FD_207665 | JGI IMG/M metagenome (GOLD analysis project Ga0214471, IMG submission 207665) | Soil microbial communities from uranium-contaminated site in the Upper Colorado River Basin, Wyoming, United States - RVT142D155 | ecosystem: Environmental > Terrestrial > Soil > Contaminated >... | reverse complement strand
GTGCAGGTCTCCATGTCCGCTGGTGGGACCACCGCCATGACCTTGTCGACGGCTTCGGCGAGGGCCGCGGCGGCAGGCCCGGACCCTGGTCGGAGGACGACCGGCCGACCGGTATCCCCACCCTCGACCATCGCCGGGTCCAGTGGGATCGATGCCAGCAACGGCACAAAGAGCTCTTCGGCGAGCTCGGCTCCCCCTCCCCGGCCAAAGACGTCGCCCGACATGTTCTCGATCACCCCGACCACCGGCATGTGGGACCGCCGCGCCATGTCCGCCACCCGGATGGCCACCCTCTGCGCAGCCCTCTGTGGTGTGGTCACAACCACCATCTGGGCCTGGGGGAGCATCCGGGTCAACGCCATCTGGACGTCGCCGGTTCCAGGCGGCATATCGAGGATCAGATAGTCCAATTCCCCCCACTCGACCTGTTTCAGGAATTGCTCCAGAGCCTTGGACAGCATGAGGCCACGCCACATCAGCGCCGTCTCCTCCGACTCGATGATGAGACCGGTCGACACCACCCTGACGCCGGCGGCCTCGACCGGCTGTATCAACTCCGAGCCGGCATCGGCTTCGAGCCGACTGGTGGCACCGATCATCCGCGGCACCGAGAACCCCCAGATGTCGGCGTCCAGGAGACCGACCTCGAATCCTCGGTCGGCGAGGCCGGCTGCGATGTTGACGGACATCGAAGACTTGCCGACACCGCCCTTTCCCGAGGCGATGGCGATGACCCGGGTGGTCGATGAGACCTGTGTGGGCTCTGCGGTCTCCCTCACCTTGCGTCGGGCGACCGACATCAGCTCGGCGCGCTGACGTTTGGTCATCGCCGTCGTGCGGATCCTCACGTTGTCGACGCCGGGCATCGACTCCACGCGGCGGCGGGTATCACTTTCGATCTGCGATCGCAGCGGGCACTCGGCAATGGTCAAGGCCAGCCCGATCTCGACATCGGCGCCGTCCACGTTCACATGGGTGATCATCCCCAATTCGACGACACTGCCGCCCAGCTCGGGGTCTCGGACACCCTCGAGTGTCTGCATCACTTGTTCGCCGGTGACAGTGGTCATGGACATCCAGGGTAATTTCCACTATCCATATAGGTGAATGTGGAAGCGCCAACACGGCGTTAGAATGAGCGAGAGTTCAGGTAGGAGCCAATGACCCAGATCCTTTCCATAAAGTCGGCACAGCCCCAAAAGACCGTGAATCTCACCGATTCGGCCGTGGCCAAAGTCCGCGAGTTGATCGCGAGCGAGAGTGAGGACGGTCTCGCTCTGCGCATGGCGGTGCGTCCGGGTGGCTGCTCCGGCTTCTCCTACGAGATGTATTTCGATGCCAAGGTCGATGACGACGACATAATCGAGGAGTTCGAGGACGTCAGGGTGATCGTCGACCCGCAGAGCGTGGACATGGTCAAGGGGTCGACGCTGGACTACAAGGAAGGCCTGATGGGGGCCGGATTCGCCATCGAGAACCCCAATGTCACACATAGCTGTGGGTGTGGCAACTCCTTCAGCTGAGCGATCGTCATCGTCACGATTCGAGACCCGGCCCTGGCCGGGTCTCTGTGATTTCTAGTGACACACCACTGGGTACGCTCGGCCCGTCAACAACAGGAGCCTTGAATTGGCAAAGAGCGTCCCCCCTACACCGTCTGCCCCGAGGGCCCTGGGTCCCTACTCTTTCGCGACCGAGGCCGCCGGTCTCGTTTTCCTGTCCGGTCAGGTGGCCCTCGACCCGGTGTCAGGAGAGCGGGGGCCGGATGACGTCGGGGCACAAGCTCACCAGGCCATGCGGAACATCGGTGCCATCCTCGGGGATGTCGGGCTCGGTTACGACGACATCGTCAAGGCCACCATCTTCCTCACCGACATCACCGACTACCAAGCGGTCAACGATGTCTATGGCTCCTATTTCGGGGGAGACCCACCGGCGCGCTCGGCCATACAGGCAGCGGCCCTTCCTGGTGGGTTCCTGGTCGAGATAGAAGCGGTGGCTGCCCGATGAGCCACCAGGAGGTCTTTGCGAGGCTCGGGATCGGGGCCCACAACTCTGGCGTTTATGCAGGTGGCTGGCTCGATGCCGGCGGCGAGACGATCGAGGTCATCAACCCCAGCACCGGCCTGGCGATGGCGACCGTGACGATGGCGTCGATCGAGGACTACGAGACGGTGGTGCGGTCCTCGGTCGAGACATTCGAGCGATGGCGTTTGTTACCGGCTCCAAAACGCGGTGACTACGTGCGCAAGCTCGGCAACACCTTGCGAGATCACATAGATGATCTCGGCTCCCTGGTCACCCTGGAGATGGGGAAGATCCGAGCCGAAGGGGTCGGCGAGGTCCAGGAGATGGTGGACATCTGTGACTTCGCGGTCGGGCTCTCCCGCCAGCTCTATGGGACCACCATGGCCTCCGAGCGCCCCAACCATCGCATGTACGAGCACTGGCAGCCGTTGGGCCCGGTAGGGGTCATCTCGGCGTTCAACTTCCCGGTGGCGGTGTGGTCATGGAACGCAGCCATCGCCGCGGTGTGTGGTGACACCGTGTTGTGGAAGCCATCGGAGGCGACGCCGTTGACGGCGATTGCGGTCACCAAGATCGCCCAGAGTGTCATGGTCGGGTCAGGGTTCGAGGGCCTGTTCAATCTCGCGGTCGGCGACGGTCCGACCGTGGGCAACGCGATGAACCAGGACACGAGGCTTCCGCTCATCTCGGCCACCGGGTCGTGTGCGATGGGTCGGATCGTTGGACCGGCCGTTGCCCAGCGCATGGGGCGGACCATCCTCGAGCTGGGTGGCAACAACGCGATCATCGTCATGGACGATGCGAATGTCGACCTGGCCGTGCGCGCCTCGCTCTTCGCCGCCGTCGGCACTGCCGGCCAACGTTGCACGACGTTGCGTCGGCTCCTCGTGCACCGCGCCGTTGCGGACAAGATGGTCAACCGCCTTGCCGCGGCTTATGGTCAGATCACCATCGGTGATCCTCTCGAGGGGGGGACGCTCATGGGCCCGGTCGTCTCCCCGCGCGCCATCGCCCAGATGATGTCCTCGCTCGACATCGCAAGAGATCAGGGGGGTGAGGTGGTCACCGGGGGACGGCGGCTCGAGCGGGATGGGTATTTCGTTGAGCCAACCATCGTCAAGGTCCCCAAATCGGCATCGATCACCCAGGAGGAGACGTTTGCCCCGATTCTCTGGGTGATCGAGTTCGACACCCTCGACGAGGCGATCGAGATCCACAACGGCGTCACCCAGGGCCTCTCCTCAGCCATCTTCACCGAGTCGCTGAAGAACGCCGAACGCTTCCTCTCCGCGGTTGGCTCCGACTGCGGCATCGCCAACGTCAACATCGGCACGTCGGGCGCAGAGATCGGCGGAGCCTTTGGCGGCGAGAAGGAGACGGGCGGGGGAAGGGAGGCCGGTTCCGACGCATGGAAGGCGTACATGCGTCGTCAGACGACCACCATCAATTGGGGCGACGACCTCCCGCTCGCTCAGGGAATCGAGTTCGGGTAGATGGACTCAACAGAATGGGACCAGCGTTACAGCTCTACTGAACGTCTCTGGTCGAGCGAGCCCAACCTGTTCGTGGCGGACCGGCTGGCCGACGTGGAACCGGGTGTTGGGCTCGACCTGGCGTCGGGCGAGGGTCGCAATGCCATTTGGCTGGCGGATCGTGGGTGGGAGATGGACGCCGTCGACTTCTCAGAGGTGGCGGTAGATCGAGGAAGGAGACGTTCCGATCTGGTCGAGTTCATCGAGGCCGACATCCTCGATTGGGAGCCGTCCCGAGCCTATGACCTGGTTCTGATCGCCTATCTACATCTGATGCCGAAAGACTTCGAGCCGCTGATCCGTCGCGTCACCGGGTGGCTGTCGCCAGGAGGCGAGTTGTTCATGGTCGGCCACGACCGGTCCAATCTCGACGAGGGGGTCGGCGGGCCACCCGTTCTCGAGATTCTCTGGGACGTCGATCAGATCCTGGAGTGGCTGGGAGTCCTTCGGTTGATCGAGGGTGGCGTGGTGCAACGTCCTGTCGAGGACGACGGTGACATCGTGTTTGCCCGTGATGCCCTGGTCAGGGCACGCGCCCCCGGCGCTGAGACTCGAACGACTATGTCTTCTTGAGGGCATCGTCCAATGCGTTGATCAGGTCCTCGACATCCTCCAGACCAACCGAGAGCCTCACCAGACCGTCGGTGATGCCGCAGGCGAGACGTCGTGCGGGGGGCATCGCGGCGTGAGTCATGGTCACCGGGTGGGTGACGAGAGACTCCACCGACCCGAGGTTCTCCGCCAGGCTCCACAGCTCGATGCCGTCCATGAGACGTTTGGCAGCCTCGACCCCTCCATGGACCTCGAAGCAGACCATGGCCCCATAGCCGGTTGCCTGCTTGGAGGAGAGCTCGTGTTGAGGGTGGTCGGGAAGACCGGGGTAGTTGACATAGTCGACCTTCTCGTGGGTCTGGAGGAACTCGGCAATCGCCAGGGCACTGGCCGATTGTCGGTCCATCCGCTCGCTGAGAGTCTTGGACCCCTGCAGGGTGAGCCAGGCGACCATGGGCGACATGACCAGGCCCGCCGAGAGGCGGGCGAAGGCGATCCGGTCGGCGAGGTCGGCGTCGTTGACCACGACTGCACCTCCGAGCGTGGCGTTGTGCCCGTCGAGGAACTTGGTGGTGGAGTGGATGACGATGTCGGCGCCGAGCTCGAAGGGACGTTGGAAATAGGGGGTGAGGAATGTGTTATCGGTCACATGAAGCACTCCCGCCTCATCACAGATCCCCGACACCGCGGCCAGGTCGGTCACCTTCAGCGTCGGGTTGGCCGGCGTTTCGGTGAACACCAGCCTGGTGCTCGGTTTGATCGCTCCGGCAACGGCTTCGGTGTCCGAGGTGTCGACAAACGCGACCTCGACGCCGAACTTGGTGAGGAACCGATCGGCGAAACGATAGGTCCCCCCGTATACGACATCTCCCATGACGATGGAGTCGCCCGCCTCGAGGAGGGCGAGGAACACCGCCACGGTCGCCGCCATCCCCGACGTGTAAGCGGTGGCGTCGCGAGCGCCTTCCAGAGCCATCAGCTTCATCTCGAGGGCGCGGACGGTGGGATTACCTCCTCGGGAGTACGAGTACCCCTTGCTCATGTACTCGTCGACCGAGTCCTGGACGAATGTGGTGGACTGGAAGATCGGGGTGAGAATGGCCCCCGTGGTCGGGTCGGGGGTGACACCCCCGTGGACCTGTTTGGTGCGAAAACCCATGGGGAGATTGTGCCACGGCGTGGTCAACACGCGGGAGCCGACACGGGGAAGCTGGCACGCGGATCTGGTGGGCCGCTATCCCTGCTCAGCAGGCACGCTTGCACAACAGATGCGCGGCCCTCGTCTGTTGTGCAGTCATGCCTGGTGACCAGGCATCCAGGCCCACCAGATCATGAGGTGGACCGTGATCTCCCAGTGCGCAAGAGCGTGTCGAGGCACTCCGATGGCCCATCACGGAGCATCTGGTAGGTAAAGCGGAGGACCACGAGCCCGTGGGCGACTGCCTCGTTGTCTCGACGACGATCACGCTCGTGGTCGGCATTCCTCGTGTGCCATCTCCGTCCGTCCCCCTCGACGATGAGTCGCCAGGGACGAATGTACGCGTCGACGGTCATGTCGACGTTCTCGTACCGAAAGGGCATCTGACGCTCGTACGACGGCAGAAGCGGGCTGTCCAGCAGTCGATACAGGAGCCGCTCCAGCTCGCTGAGCGGGGGTTGGTACGCGCCCGGCTGCCGGTATTCGACAATCGGCCTCAGCTTGGGGATTCCCGGAACCCCATCACTGAGGCCTGTCACTCGAGCAAGTTCCGCGACAGAGCAGGTCTTGCGCGCCAGCAGCGAGTCGACGAGGGCTTCGAGACGAGAGACGCCCAAGTCCCGGGCGAGTGTGACCACCGTCTCTGCCTCGTCGGATGCGACGAAGCCAAGACGTCTGACCCGGCCAACGGTGTCGAACCTCTTCGACCGGATGACTGTTGCCATCGCTGAGCGGGCATTGCCACCGGGTCCGATCATGATGACCGGACGGCCCGGTCCGAAATCATCGAAACCGTGGATGTATGCGGCAGACCGCCCAGCGACTATCGCACCGGGGCGCGACAGGAGAGCCGCGGCCATCTGACGCTCCCACTTTGGTGGTGCCGATGCCATTGCGTAGACCGACGACGCCAGCCGGGTCCATGCGCCGTTTGCGACCCGGGTCTCGACCATCGTCGGCGTCATGCCCACGGTCCGGGCTTGCTGTAGCGAGAACGTGCCGTATTGGCGGGCGGCGAATTCGTCCAGTCGTCGGTCGGGGTGCATAGCTAGACCATCCGCGAATCGATGGCGCGATTCAATCCCCTTGATCTGATGGGCCGTCAACCGTCGTCAGCGGGCAGAGGGACACAACAAATCTACGCCCTCGATCTGGTGGACCCTTATGGCTGCTCAGCAGGCATAGTTGCACAACAGATGCGCGGACCCTCGGGTATGGCCCGCTCGACCGACTCGGCGCCTAGCCCCAGCGGTACCCCACGGAGCGGACCGTCGTGATCCAGGAGGCGCGCTCCTCACCCAGCTTGGCCCGCAAGCGGCGGACGTGGACGTCAACGGTGCGGGCGCCCCCGTAGTACTCGTAGCCCCACACCTTGGAGAGCAGCTGCTCACGTGACCACACCCGCACCGGGTTCTCGACGAGAAAGCGCAAGAGCTCGTATTCCATGAACGTCAGGTCCATGGGCGCACCCGCCAATGTCGCCTGGTAGTTCAGCGGATTCAGCTCCAGGTCCTTGAACCGCAGGATCTCGTCGCCCGGTGCCGCCCGGTCCAGCCTCCCGATCCGGATACGGAACTCGACGGGGTCGACCGGGGACACCACGAAATCGGCCCTCAGGCCACCGCTTTCCAGGAGGATCAGTTGTTCGGGCGCCGCCACGACGATCACGGGGAGGCCCACGGTCTCCTCGATTCTCCCAACCTCGCGAATCTGTCGCATCGCCCCGTAGCCGAGCTCGACGATCAACACGTCGACGTCTCGACCCGCTACCTCGTCAATCGTCAGCTCGGAAAGGGGAACAGTGGACAAACCTGCCAGCGCCAGACCGTCGGCGAGGGTCTCCGAGCATGACTCGGGAAAGAGCGCCGCGATCACAGGACCGGCAGATAGGTCTCTAGCTCGAAGCGGGACACGTGGTGCTGATACCTGTCCCATTCGGCTCGCTTGTTGCGTATGAACCAGTCGAAGACGTGCTCGCCGAGGGCCTCGGCGACGAGGTCCGACGACTCCATGAGGTCCAATGCCTCGGCGATGGTCTCCGGGAGACGCTTGGCGCCGACGGCGGCGCGCTCCGCCGAGGTCAGCTGTTTGACATCGGCCGCGATCTCGGGTGGCAGCTCGTAACCCTCGCGGATGCCGGCCAACCCGGCGGCGAGAATCACCGAGAGAGCGAGATATGGGTTACAGGCGGCATCGGGAGCCCGGTACTCCACACGGACCGAGGTGGGCTTGCCTTTCTTCACCGAGGGGACTCTGACCAGTGCCGACTGGTTGTTGCGGGCCCACGACATGTAGATCGGTGCGTCGAAACCGTCCACCAGGCGCTTGTACGAGTTGACCCACTGGTTGGTGACGGCGGTCATCTCGGCGGCATGCCGCAGGACACCGGCGATGAATGCCTGCCCGACCTTGGAGAGCTCGCCCTGGGTGCCCGGCTCGTGAAAGGCGTTGACGTCGCCCTCGAACAACGAGAGGTGCAGGTGCATGCCCGATCCGTCGTAGTCCTCGAGTGGCTTGGGCATGAATGTGGCGTAGATCCCGTGTTGAAGGGCGACCTCCTTGACGGTCAGGCGGGAGGTCATGATGTTGTCGGCCATCGTCAACGCATCGGTGTAGCGGGCGATGATCTCATGCTGACTGGGCGCAACCTCGTGATGTGAATGCTCGATCGGGATGCCCAGCTGCTCGAGGGCGTTGATGGTCTGACGACGGTATTCCTGGGCGACATCGAGAGGGGTGAGGTCGAAGTAGCCGCCATGATCGAGCACCTGGGGATTTGGCCCGCTGTCCTCGAAGTAGAAGAACTCGAGCTCGGGTGCAGTGAAGAAGGTGTATCCCATCTCCGAGGCGCGCTCGAGGTTCCTCTTCAGGACGATTCGTGGGTCGCCCCCGAACGGCTCACCGTCTGGCGTGTAGATGTCACAGAACATCCGTGCGGCCTGCTGTTCCGTGCGCCAGGGGAGCACTGCGAACGTGGATGGGTCGGGCTTGGCCAGCATGTCGGCTTCCTGGATGCGGGCGTAACCATCGATCGCGGAGCCGTCGAACGTCATTCCCTCCTCGAACGCCACCTCCAGCTCGGCCGGGCTGATCGCCACCGACTTCAGGAAACCGAGGACGTCGGTGAACCAGAGCCGGACGAATCGGATCCCACGCTCCTCGACCGTCCGCAACACGTATTCGGACTGCTTGCTCATCTATCTACCCAACTCGAGCGGATTCGAGCCATATATGACTCGTGGCACTTCAGGTTCGCAACCACCGGGGCGGCGTCACGCCGAGCGACGACGTTCTGCCAGCCACTTGCGACGAACCGACTTTCGCTCCTTCTCCGTGGTACCGCCCCAGATGCCGGAACGCTGGTTGGACTCCAGGGAGTATTCGAGACAGTCGTCCATCACCGGGCAGACCGAGCAGATGGCTTTTGCCCTGGCCACCGAGGCGTTGTCGGGGGTTTCCTGGGACGGGAAGAAGAGCGTGTTGGGATAACCGGAGCAGGCAGCATGGGCCCTCCATTCCGCAACAAGCTCCGTTGCGAGCTGAGTTGGCCCGTAGGTCACATGGTCATATTCGCGGCGTGCTCCACGGGTGGCAAGACGAGTCTTCCCTCAACGGTCATTGCCGTCAGCGCCGTCGTCCCGGAGCCCGGTGGCATCACCGTGGTCGATTCCCCCATCTCCGTCCAAATCTGCGGCTTCCGCATCGGTGCCCACCACCGTGGCGGAGGCAACCGCGCTCCGACCGGTGAACATGAGAGCGATAAGGATGATGAGCATGATGATCGCGATGATCACAGCCGTCAGTGGGATGACCCCGAAACCGTCGGCGATGATCTTGACGAACCCAAAGCCGTCGCAAGTGGCCGCGAGTCCACCGACTTTGTAGACACCGGCCAACCTATCGAGATCGATGCCTCGCCCCGAGGCGTAACCGCGGATGTCGTCGACCTCGTCTCCGTTGGCGGGGCTGGCGGCGTCGTTGGGCTCGGTGTCTGTGTCGAGGGTCACTTCCACGCCACCGATGTCCACCCATACCTCCCAGAGGTAGTTCATGAAGACGTTGGGGGAGGAGTCGGCCAGCCAGGTCAGCCGGCCATCGGGGTCGATCTCGAAAGGGTCCTGCTTGCTGGTGTCCGAGACGGTGGTCGAGTCGAGGTCGGTTACTGCCATCACCAGGCATCCGCCGTTGATCTCGCCACGCTCGTTCACGTCCGCTAGCCCTAGGGCGCCCCACACCGCCATGGGAAGAAGGACGATGAGGGCGATGATGAGGGGGACGGTCGATGTGCCCTTGAGCCCGAAGCTGAGGGCGAGCAGCCCGAGCAGGCCCGTCGACGCCGGAAGCAGGAACACGGTGAGTCGGTCGAGGGGCCATATCCCCTGTTGCTGGAGCACGATCGCCAGGCAAACGCCGATGATGAGCCCGAGGAGTGCTCCGGTGAGCGGTCTGCGCATTCTCGTCACCTCCGAAGGTCAAGCTAATCGTCGATACGGCCCGAGGGGATCACTTTCACCGTCGTCCGGATAGCCTTTGCGTATGCCCAGGATCCGAGCCGCATCGATCGACGAGCACAAGTCACTCACACGTGAGGCTCTGCTCGATGCGGCCTGGCGTGTCATCGACGAGGCCGGGACCGCCGAAGTGCCCCTTGGAGAGATCGCGTTGGGAGCCGGGGTGGGGCGCACCACTTTCTACGACTATTTCGACGACAGGGACGATGTCATCGCCTCCCTCGTCGAAGAGAAGCTCCCCGACGTCATCAGGGAGCTGATCAACTCGGTCCCGGCCGGTCTCGGGACGGCCGATCGTCTGGCCCGTCTCGCCTCTGCCACCGTCGAGTTCGTGTCCACCGATCGGGTGTTCGGCGTCATCCTCCACCGTGAGGCCGGGCGAATGGGTCTCGACGCCCAACAACGGATCAAACTCTCACACGCCGACCTGGCCACGGAGATGGCTGCCATCTACATGAGGGGTGTGAGAGAAGGCGTGTTTCGGGGGATGCCCTCGTATCTCGCCGGAAGGCTGATCCAGGACACGATCATGTCTGCGGCCAGGGCCCTCATCGAAGATGAGACTCGGCTCAAGGAGGTCACCGATGGTGTCGAGGAATTTCTCCTGGGCGGTCTTGGATATGACCGCTGACCAGTCGGTGATCACGGCAGGCGATTATGTCTGAGGACTTGCAACTCATCTCTTCGGAGACCTACATCAACCGCGAGCTCTCTTGGCTCGAGTTCAACAAGCGCGTCTTCTCCCTCACCGGTCGTGAGGATTTCCCGCTCCTCGAGAAGGTGAAGTATCTCGCCATCTGGTCGACCAACCTCGACGAGTTCTTTCAGGTTCGTGTCGCCGGGCTCAAGGAGCAGGTAGCCCACGGCATCCGATCGGTCACACCTGACGGGCTGACCCCCGGTCAACAGCTCGCGGCCATCAAGGCGGACGTGGATGCCCAATATCAGGAGATTTCGAAGCGGTTCCTCTCAGAGATCGCGCCTGCCCTCGCCCGTGAGGGCATCGGGTTCAGTGACTATCCGACCGTCGATGACGAGGATCGCGAGTACCTCGACGCCCAATTTCGCGAGCTGGTGTTCCCTGTCGTCACCCCACTGGCCGTCGACCCGGCCCATCCCTTCCCGTACATCTCGAACCTCTCGCTGAACCTGGCGATAACCGTGCGCAACCCCGAGACCAGGTTGACCCGTTTCGCCAGGGTCAAGATCCCTCCGATCCTTCCCCGCTTCGTGGTCTTGCCCGATGGCGAGCGTTTCGTGCCGCTGGAGCAGCTCATCGCCGCTCATCTCGACTCTCTGTTCCCCGGCATGGAGGTGTTGGGTCATCACGTGTTCCGGGTGACCCGGAACGCCGACTTCGAGGTCGAGGAGGATGAGGGTGGTGACCTCTTGATGACCATCGAGTCCGAGCTGACCCAACGACGTTTTGGACGGATGGTGCGTCTCGAGATTCAGCCGGAAATGCCCGACGACGTGCTCGACCTCCTGATGCGGGAGATGGGGGCCACCGAAGACGATGTGTACCGGGTCGACGGGCCCCTCGATCTTTCCGGGCTGTGGGGTGTATCCGACCTCGACCGGCCCGAGCTGAAGTTCGATGTCTTCACGGGCGTCACCCCGCCCCGACTCGCATCCGCCCCCAGTGAGACCGTCGACTTCTTCGAGGTCATCCGTCAGGGGGACCTGGTGGCCCACCACCCGTACGACTCGTTCACGTCCACTGTCGACGCCTTCATCGCCAGGGCGGCTCGTGACCCGA
>Ga0214471_10003872_pt1 | contig 11581 bp, 14 predicted proteins | sample RVTome_5_FD_207665 | JGI IMG/M metagenome (GOLD analysis project Ga0214471, IMG submission 207665) | Soil microbial communities from uranium-contaminated site in the Upper Colorado River Basin, Wyoming, United States - RVT142D155 | ecosystem: Environmental > Terrestrial > Soil > Contaminated >... | reverse complement strand
ATCGCGAAGCGGTGCAGCGCGATGGAGAGGCGGATCAGGAAATCGCGCAGCTCGCGCGTCAGGGCGGTGGCCGCTGCCTCGCCGAGTTGCGCCGATCCGCCGTCAGTCACGGGGCCGGGGGGTCACGGTGCGGTCGCGCGGCGCGACATGGGCGGGGCCGGGGGGACCGGGACGCTATCCGGGCGCGCCGAGGCGGGCCCCACCCGATCGAGCACGATGGGTTCTTCGAGGTCGCCGCCGGACAGGGTGAGCCGCCGGCCGCGCAGCGCGAAGTTGTACACCATCCACTCGTCGCCGAGCGCGAGGAAGATCGAGTCGGCGACGATGCGCCACCGAACCGTTTCGTCGCCGAAGCTGGCGGATGAATCGGCCCGGACGATCACCGTCTGGGGGCCGTCCGGCGTCTCGGCCTTCCAGGTCCCCTCGAGCCGGGGGACGCGCTGCGCGGTGGCCTGGCCGGCCGGCAGCGCCAACGCGGCGGCTACCAGCAGAAGAACACGCATCGTCATAACTTATGCACCCTCGGCAAGGCGGGCCATGCTTCCAGTTCGCTCTCGTGGGTACGCTCGCTGACCGCAGGGGTTCCCCGCCCCGACCGAGGTGACCTGGCTCACCTTCCGCCCCGAGGTCTGTATGCACCGGTTGCGTCCTTCCGCCCTGGCCCTGCCCCTCGCCCTCGCTGCGCTCCAGCCGGCGGCCGGCCAGGAAGCGTCACCCCGCCGCCCCACCCACACGTATTCCATCGTGGCCGTGGATTCGGCGACGGGCCAGATCGGGGTGGCGGTCCAGTCGCACTGGTTCAGCGTGGGCAGCGCGGTGGCGTGGGCCGAGCCCGGGGTGGGTGCGGTGGCAACCCAGTCGTTCATCGAGCCGGCGTACGGCCCGCGCGGCCTCAGCCTGATGCGCTCGGGTCTTCCGGCGCCAGCGGTGCTCGCCGCATTGCTCCGGGCCGATCCCGACAGCCAGGTCCGCCAGGTGGCGATGATTGACGCCGCCGGCCGCGTCGCCGCCCACACGGGCTCGCGGGATATCCCCGCGGCGGGCCAGATCGTCGGGCACGGGTTCTCGGTCCAGGCCAACCTGATGCGGAATGACCGGGTGTGGCCGGCCATGGCTCGGGCGTTCGAGACGACCGCCGGGGAGCTTGCCGACCGGCTGTTGGCCGCGCTGGATGCCGCGGAGGCGGCCGGCGGGGACATTCGCGGCCGGCAGTCGGCCGCCCTGCTGGTCGTGAGTGGGAACCCCGGTGCCAAGCCGTGGGAGCGGCTCTACGACCTCCGCGTGGACGACCACGCGGATCCGCTCGGCGAGCTGCGGCGGCTGGTGGGCGTGGCCCGGGCGTACCAAGCCGCCACCGCGGGCGACAACTTCATGACGGTGGGCCAGGTGGATTCCGCACTGGCGGCGTACCGGCGCGCCTCGGACCTGCTGCCCGACTCCGCCACGAATGGCGAGCTGATCTACTGGGTGGCGGTCACGCTGGCGGACCTGGGGCGGGTGGACGAAGCGATCCCGCTGTTCCGAAGGGCCTTCGGCCAGGATGACGGCTGGGCGGAGCTGCTCGCCCGCCTGCCGGCCGTGGGCTTGCTTCGTGCGGACCCGGAAACCGTCGCCCGAATCCGCCGGGAAGCGAGACCGTAGTTGCAAAACGACAGGGGGGCCCACCCGCGGGCCCCCCTGCGCACTACCGACTCGAGACCACGTCTAGTACATACCGCCCATCCCGCCACCCGGCGGCATGGCCGGCGCCCTCTCCTCTTCCTTCTTCTCGACGACCACGCACTCGGTCGTGAGCAGCAGCCCGGCTACCGAGGCGGCATTCTGGAGCGCCGACCGCGTGACCTTGGTGGGGTCAATCACGCCGGACGCCACCAGGTCCTCGTAGGCGTCGGTCTGGGCGTTGTACCCGAAGCCCTTGTCCTTGGACGTCCGGATCTTCTCGACGACGATGGAGCCTTCGGCGCCGGCGTTCTGGGCGATGATCCGCATGGGCTCCTCGAGCGCGCGGCGCACGATGTCCACGCCAATCTGCTCGTCGTCCTCGGCCACCTTCACCTTCTTGAGGACGTCCTGCGCCCGGAGCAGCGCCACGCCACCACCGGGGACGATGCCCTCTTCCACCGCGGCACGCGTGGCATGGAGCGCGTCCTCGACCCGCGCCTTCTTCTCCTTCATCGCGGTCTCGGTTGCGGCGCCGACGTTGATCACCGCCACGCCGCCGGCCAGCTTGGCCAGGCGCTCCTGGAGCTTCTCCTTGTCGTAGTCCGACGTGCTCTTGTCAATCGCCGTCTTGATCTCCTGGATCCGCCCCTGGATGTCCTTCCCCTTGCCGCCGCCATCCACGAGCGTGGTGTTGTCCTTGTCAATCACGATCCGCTTCGCGCGGCCGAGGTCGCCGAGCACGGCGTTCTCGAGCTTGAAGCCGATCTCTTCGCTGATCACCTTGCCCGCGGTGAGGACGGCGACGTCCTGCAGCATGGCCTTGCGACGGTCCCCGAAGCCCGGCGCCTTGACCGCGCAGACCTTCAGGGTGCCACGGAGCTTGTTCACCACCAGCGTCGCGAGCGCCTCGCCCTCGATGTCCTCGGCGATGAGGAGGAGCGGCTTGCCCGTCTGGGCCACCTTCTCCAGCACCGGGAGCAGGTCCTTCATGGCGCTGATCTTCTTGTCGTGGATCAGCACGTACCCGTCCTCGAGGATGGCTTCCATCTTCTCGGGGTCGGTGACGAAGTAGGGCGACAAGTAGCCGCGGTCGAACTGCATGCCGTCCACGGTCTCGAGCGTGGTCTCGAGGCCCTTGGCCTCCTCGACCGTGATCACGCCGTCGTTGCCGACCTTCTCCATCGCGTCCGCGATGAGGTCCCCGATCTCCTGGTCGTTGTTGGCGGAGATGGAGCCGACCTGGGCGATTTCCTTCTTGCCCGAGGTCTTCACCGACATCTTCTTCAGCTCATCCACGACCATGCTCACGGCTTTGTCAATGCCGCGCTTGATGGCCATGGGGTTGACCCCGGCCGTGACGCTCTTCAGCCCCTCGCGGAAGATGGCCTGGGCGAGCACGGTGGCCGTCGTCGTGCCGTCGCCGGCCACGTCGGACGTCTTGGTCGCCACTTCCTTCACCATCTGGGCGCCCATGTTCTCGACCGGATCGGCCAGCTCGATTTCCTTGGCGACCGTGACGCCGTCCTTGGTGACCGTCGGGCTGCCGAATTTCTTGTCAATGACGACGTTCCGGCCCTTGGGACCGAGGGTCACCTTGACCGCGTCGGCCAACTGATCAACGCCCCGCTTCAGCCGCGCGCGGGCGTCAATGTCGAAATGCAGTTCCTTTGCGTTTGCCATGGATCGCTATCCTCCCGAGCCTCAGCCGAGAACGGCGAGGACGTCAGACTCCTTGATGATGAGGACATCCTCATCGCCGAGCTTCACTTCCGTGCCGCTATACTTCCCGTAGAGGACGCGGTCGCCGACCTTGAGTTCCATCGGCACCTTGGCCCCCTTCTCGATGCGCCCCGGCCCCACGGCGATGATCTCGCCCTGCATCGGCTTCTCCTTGGCCGTATCGGGGATATACAGCCCGCCCTTCATCTGCTCGCTCTCCTCCAGCGGTCGAATGACGACCCGGTCGGCGAGGGGCTGGATCTTGACCTTGCCTTTAGCCATGCCCACAGCCTCCATCGTTGATAACTGGTTGTCCGTGATGGTGTTACACAATGTTGGCACTCACTAGTAGTGAGTGCTAATCAATGTGAAATATGACGCGCCGCCCCGCCCCGTCAAGGGTTTCCGCGAAAGTGCGCCGCCTCCACCGCCCGACGAGGGGCTCGGCCACGAACGTCACGCCGGCCAGGGCCCGCCCGTACCACGCCCGCCCGCGCTACTCAACGATTCTCCGCACGCCCACCCATCGGTCGCGCCACCAGCGGCTGTCCGGGTCCCCCGCCCCAAGGCTCGACAACTTGACCCCGGTGGACGACGAATGGATGAACTGCCCGTCCCCGACGTGCAGCCCTACGTGCGTGATCCGGCTCGAGCCATCGGCCGAGAAGCCAAGCACGTCGCCGGGGCGCAGCGCGTCGGCGCGCCGGTCCACGGCCCTCCCCATCCGCATCTGATCGCGGCTGATTCGCGGGAGGACCACCCCGTGCTGGCCGTACGCGTATTGAATCAGTCCGGAGCAATCGAACCCGTTCTGGTCCGTGCCGCCCCAATTGTACGGTGCGCCCATGGCGGCGAGGGCCGTTTCGACGACGGAGGCGGTGAGGCGCGCCGCCTCTTCGGAGGCGCCGGCGGCGCGAGCGGCATCGTACGGTGCCGCGGGCAACGGCGGTTCTTCGCCGGCCGCGCGCGGTGTGCTCGACACGGGAGCGGGTTGGCCGGTGGCGCCCGCTCCCGGGATGCGGAAGCTCACGCGCGCGAGCGCCATGACACCCTTCCGGTCGGTGGCGTCGAGGCGCCAGAAGCCCCCGACCCCGGTGTCCTCCACGCGGTAGCGTCCCTCGATGCCAAGGGAGATGGACGAGAAGAGCCGAACCCCGTACCCGGCGCCCAGGCTCCAGAACGCGTCCGGATTTCCCGAGCCGTGCCGGAACCCGATCCCGGATCCGGCGACCGCGTAGAATCCCCGTTCCTGCCCGCCGAGCCGCAGCGTGACTTCACCGCCGGTGACGGTGCGTCCTACCGCCGTCGGGTTGTGGGCCACGTGCACCAGTCCGACGCCGATTCCCAAGAACCCGGCCAGGGGCTGGGAGACACCGGCGGAAAAAAGCCGCGCGGTCGAGTCGTTGGCCGGGAACCACGGCCCGTATCCGGCCTCGAACCGGGTGCGCTGCGCGGGCAGGACACCCGTCAGAACGGCCAGGCAGGCGCCGGCGAGCGGCACGGACCATGCGAGAGGTGCAGGCATCGGTTGGTCGGGCAACGGTAGTCGCGGCGGGGGAGTCAGGTCAACCTTCGCGGGTTCTTGACGAGCGGGCCCCGCAACCGGTACCGTGAGCGTACCAGCATCACATAGCCTCCCGCACCGCCTCACGCGGGTCTCGATAGGACGGATTGATGTCCGCCGGGCGGCGGGGTGCGCCCCGCCGGCGGCGTCTGTTCCTCGTTCTTGGAGGTGTGGGATGCGCAGGGTCCTTCCGTTGTTGGCGGTGGTGGCTGTCGCCCTTTCCGCCTGTTCCGATTCCACCCGGCCGGTCCCCGAGGACCCGAGCCTCGCGGCGTCGCCCGGCGCGATCCCGGACCAGTACATCGTAGTATTCCGCGACAACGTGCGGGATCCCGCCCAGACCGCGCGCGACCTCGTCGCCGCGCAGGGTGGCCGGCTCCTGTTCACCTACGAACATGCGCTCAGAGGGTTCGCGTTCCAGGGCGCTTCGCAGGCGGCCGAGGCGTTGCGCCGCAACCCGAATGTGGCGTACGTGGAGGCCGATCAGGTGATGTACGCGATCGGCACCCAGAGCAACGCGACCTGGGGCCTCGACCGCATTGATCAGCGCAACTTGCCCCTGGACGCGACATACAACTACAACCAGACCGGTGCCGGTGTGACGGCGTACATCATTGATACCGGCATTCTCTACAGCCATACGGACTTCGGCGGCCGGGCGTCGTTCGGCTTCGACGCGTTCGGCGGGACCGGCACCGACTGCCACGGTCATGGTACGCACGTCGCCGGCACTACGGGGGGCAGCACGTGGGGCGTGGCCAAGAGCGTGGCCCTCACGGCGGTCCGCGTGCTCGATTGCAGCGGCTCCGGAACCACGAGCGGCGTCATTGCGGGCGTGGACTGGGTGACGGCCAATGCCCTGACGCCGGCCGTCGCCAACATGAGCCTGGGCGGCGGCGCCAGCAGCTCACTCGACCAGGCCGTGCAGAACTCGATCGCGTCCGGCGTGGGGTACGCGGTCGCGGCGGGGAACGGCAACATCGCGGGCCGGGCGCAGGATGCCTGCAAGTACTCCCCCGCGCGGGTTCCGGAGGCCATGACCATCGGTGCGACCAACAGCAGCGACACCAAGGCATCGTGGTCCAACTACGGGAACTGCGTGGATTGGTTCGCGCCCGGGGTAAGCATCACCTCGGCATGGAACGCCAGCAACACGGCCACGAACACCATCAGCGGCACGTCCATGGCCTCCCCGCACACCGCGGGCGTGGCGGCCCTCTATCTCGAAGCCAACCCGGGCGCCTCTGCGGCGACGGTCCGCAACGCGCTGTACGACCTCACGACGAAGAACATCGTGTCGTCGTCCAATACGGCCAACAACCACCTGCTGTACGGCATCATTGGCAGTGGTGGCGGCGGTGACCCTCCAGCCAACGGGGCACCCACCGCCTCGTTCACGTTCTCCTGCACCGACCTGAGCTGCGGGTTCACGGATACGAGCACCGACAGCGATGGGACCGTCGTCGGCTGGAGCTGGAACTTCGGCGACGGGGCCTCCTCCGCGCAGCAAAACCCATCGCATACCTACGCCGCGGGCGGGACCTACACCGTCACGCTCACGGCCACCGACGACGACGGCGCCTCCGACAGTGAGTCCGCCAGCGTCACGGTGTCGTCAGGGGGCGGCGGCGGCTTCGCGCTGAGCGCCACCGGGTACAAGATTCGCGGCGTGCAGCATGCCGACCTCACGTGGTCCGGGGCCACCTCGACCAACGTGGACATCTATCGCAACAACGCGCTCATCACGACGACCGCCAATGACGGCGTCCACACGGACAACACCGGGGTCCGCGGCGGCGGCTCGCAGACGTACCGGGTCTGCGAGGCCGGGACGAGTACCTGCTCCAACGACGCGACCGTGACGTTCTAGGAGCCCTGGACCTTCGACGCCGGGAGGGTGGGAGCGATCCCGCCCTCCCGTTGCGTTTCCCCCCCACGCCCGCCGTACATTGCAGCCATGCCCACCGTCACCGTGACGCGCCACGTGCACTTCAACGCCGCCCATCGCCTGCACGCCCCCGCCCTCTCGGATGCCGACAACCGCGCGGTCTTCGGCCCGTGCAACAACCCCAACTACCACGGGCACAACTACGAGCTGGAGATCTCCGTCGAGGGCGAGGTGGATCCCAGGACCGGCTACGTGGCGGACCTGGGCGTGGTGAAGCGGATCGCGGAGGAGACCATCCTGGCGGCCTTCGACCACAAGAACCTGAACCTCGACGTCCCCGAATTCCGCGACCTCAACCCCACGGCGGAGAACATTGCGGTGGTGATCTGGCGCAAGCTCGAGGGGAAGCTGCCCGGGCGGCTCGCGAGGATCGTCTTGTGGGAGACGCCAAGGAACTGTGTGGAGTACGATGGCCGATAGCCGATAGCCGAACGTTGGTCGGCCATCGGCCATCGGCTATCGTGCTACAGTTTCACCACGTCAATGATCTCCTTCACCGAGTCCGCCGATTTCTTGAGAGCCGCCTGCTCGTCCTTGGTCAGTTCCACCTCGATGATCTGCTCCAGGCCGCCCTTGCCGATCTTGCAGGGCACGCCGAGGTACAGATCCGTGATCCCGTATTCGCCCTGGAGATAGGCGGCGCACGGGAGCACGCGCTTCCGGTCCAGCACCATGGCTTCCGCCATCTGCGCGGCGGCGGCCGACGGTGCATAGTACGCGGAGCCCGTCTTGAGGTACGCGACGATCTCGCCGCCGCCCTTGCGGGTCCGGTCCACGATGGCGTCGAGTTTGGCCCGATCCATGAGTTGGGTGACCGGGATGCCGGATACCGTGGTGTAGGAGATCAACGGCACCATGGTATCGCCGTGGCCGCCGAGCACCATGGCCTGGATGTCCTGGACAGACACCTGGAGCGCATCACTCAGGAACGTCCGGTACCGGGCGGTGTCGAGCACCCCCGCCATGCCGAACACCCGCTCGCGCGGGAACCCCGTGACCTGCTTGGTGACCCAGCACATCACGTCCAGCGGGTTCGAGACCACGATGATCGTGGACTGCGGCGCGATCTGCTTGATCTCCTGGCTCACGGTCTTGACGATCTCGGCGTTCGTGCGCACCAGATCGTCGCGGCTCATGCCGGGCTTGCGGGCAATGCCGGCGGTGACCAGGAACAGCTCGCTTCCCGTGGCCACTTCGTAACTCGTCGTCCCGACCACGCGCGTGTCGAACCCCTCGACGGGGCCCGCCTGCCACTGGTCGAGGGCCTTCCCCTCCTGGATCCCGTCGAGGATGTCCAGCAGGACGACCTCGCGCGCGAGTGATTTCTCGGCCACGCGCTGAGACAGCGTCGCCCCGACATGTCCCGCGCCAACCACGGTGATCTTGTGCATCATCGGAGTACCCACACGAGAGAAGTGATGGTCATGACCGCCGCCCGTCGTCGTCGAAGGCGAGGCCGAGCTGTCGCGCCGCCTCGTAGACGACCACCGACACGGCGGTCGCCAGGTTGAGGCTGCGCACCACCGGCAGCATGGGGATACGGAAGACCCGGTCCGGGTGCTTCTCCCGGATGCGTTCCGGCATGCCGTCGGTTTCGTTCCCGAACAGGAGCACCGCGTTCGGGGTGTAGGGAGCGTCGAGGTAGGAGGCCGTTCCGTGGGCCGAGAAGTAGAGACAGCGGTCGCGGCTGACCGCCTCGCGGAAGGCCCGCCAGTGCGGATGCATCCAGAGGTCCACGTCCGGCCAGTAATCGAGCCCCGCCCGACGGACCTGCTCGTCGTCCAGGGAGAACCCCAGCGGGCCGATCAGGTGCAGTGCGGTGCCGGCGGCCGCGCAGAGCCGGGCGATGTTCCCCGTGTTGGGGGGAATCTGCGGCTCGATCAGGGCCACCGACAGCGCCATCCTAGGGCTCCACGGTGCCCGGCCCTTCGGCCGGCACCTGCCCGCCATCGTTGTCCCGCCACCTCGTGGCCCCATCCGCGAGGATCTCCCGCTTCCACACGGGCAGGCAGTGCTTGGCCTGTTCGATCACGTAGCGGCAGGCGTCGAGCGCGGCCGCCCGGTGCGGTGCCCCGACCGCGATGGCGATGCTGGCGTCGCCGAGCGGCACGCTTCCCAGACGATGCTGCGCCGCGACGGCCGCTCCCGGCCACCGGGCCTCCGCCTCGGCCGTGATCCGGTCGAACTCCTCGTCCAGCATCTCCTCGTAGGCCGTGTACTCGATCCGGACCACCGGTCCGTCGTCGGGCCCGGCCCGCACCGTGCCGAGGAACGATGCCGTTGCGCCCCGGTCGGGGGCCGACACCTGGGCCACGAGTTGCCCCAAGTCGAGGGGGCCCCGTACGGCGTGCGCCACGGTCATCCCCCGGCCAGTGGCGGCAGGAGGGCCAACTCGTCGCCGTCGGAGAGTGGGTCGGTGAGGAGCGCGTGGGTCCGATTGCGGGCGACGAGCGGGCGGGCCGGCAGCCGATGCCCTTCCGCCAGCCGTGCGCGCAGGGCCGCGATGGCATCCGCCACGGTTGCCGGACCGGGCACGTCCACCTCCACCACCTCCTCCCCCGTCACTTCCGCGTAGCGGGCGAAGAGCCTGCATCGGACGCGGATGGCGTGCATCACCGGAAAGCTAGCGACCGGGACCGCGCAAGAAAAACCCCGCCGCTGGTGGCGGCGGGGTGTGGGCTCGCAAGGGACTCCGGAGGGTCAGTCGTTATCGTCGTCGTCGTCACCGTCGGCGTCCACGTACTGGTGGTTGCCGGTGGGTTCGGCCACCATCAGCCGCAACTCCTTGGACGGTTTGAACACGGGCACGGGCCGGGCGGCAACCTCCACCGGATCCCCGGTCCGGGGGTTCCGGGCCATGCGGGTCTTGCGACGCCGGATCTTGAACGTGCCGAACCCGCGGATCTCGATGTTGTGCTGCTCGGCGAGCGCCACCTTGACCGCATCGAGGAAGGCGTCCACGACCCGGGCGCAGTCCTTTTTCGAGATCATGGGGCCCGCGGTCTGAGCGATCGACGCCGTTACCCGCTCGACGAGATCGGCTTTCGTCATTGATCCCCCTTCGCGAGGTCTCGTGCGGGCAAATCCACCTGCCGGCCAGCACGCAACCGGGGGGTCAACATAGGAGCTTACCTATTGACTGTCAAGAGCTTGGACGAATTGACGGAAGTGCCCTCTCGCGTCGTGAGGGCCCGGAGCGGCCTCCGGATGGTACTGCACACCGAAAACCTGGAGCTCGCGGTGCCGTATCCCTTCGACGGTGCCATCATTGAGGTTAAGGTGCGTGACCTCAAGTGATGTGGCACCTGGGACCACCTTACTGCTTCCCTTGACTGCAAATCCGTGATTCTGCGACGTAATCAGAATGTGACCATCCGCCAGGTCTCGGACCGGGTGGTTCCCCCCGCGATGCCCATAGGGGAGCTTCTCGGTTTCCCCGCCGAAGGCGAGCCCGAGGAGCTGGTGACCGAGGCAGATGCCGAAGACCGGCGTCCCGGTTTCCGCGATGGCGCGAATCTCGGGGAGCGCGTACTCCACGGCCGCGGGGTCGCCGGGGCCGTTCGAGAGAAACACGCCGTCGGGCCGGAGCTCGCGAACGCGGGCCGCCGGCGTGCGCGCCGGCACCACCGTCACGCGACACCCCGCCTCGACGAACAGCCGGACGATGTTCTCCTTCATCCCGAAGTCGTACGCCACGACATGCCGGGGACCGCTGGTGGGTCCCACGCGGCGTTCCGCGTTCACGGTGGCCCGTGACGCGAGATCGAGCCCCTCCATGCGAGGGCTCGCCTCCAGCACCTCGCGGGCCGCGCCGGCCGGCTCCCCACCCTCGGCGAGCACGGCCCGCATGGCCCCGCGGGACCGGATGTAGCGGGCCAGGCGGCGCGTATCCACGCCTTCCAGGACCGGGATGCCCTTCTCCTCCAGCCATGTGTCCAGGCCGCCCGAGGCCCGCCAGTTGGAGTACGTGCGGGACATCTCTCGCACGACGACACCGCTCACCTGCGGCTGACCCGATTCCAGATCCTCCGGGTTGATCCCGTAGTTGCCGATCATCGGCGCCGTCATGACCACGATCTGGCCCAGGTAGGAGGGGTCCGTGAAGACCTCCTGGTAGCCGGTCAGATTGGTCGTGAAGACCGCCTCGCCGGTGGTGGCGGAAAGCGGACGGCGCGTCGTTCCGGGGAACCACGCGCCGTCTTCCAGCAGCAGGTACGCGGGCTGCACCGGGTTACGGATTCTGCGGCGGAGGCGAGGGCTGCGTGGGTGCCGGCTCCACGTCGAGCGGGAGAGGCTGGACGTTGACCGGCGCGGGCGCCTGGATCTGTCCCTCGAGCACGGAACGCGCTTGCCCCCCGCGCGACGAGAGCCCGGCCAGCAGAAGCGACAGGACCAGGAAGATCCCGCCAAGCCACCACGACATGGTGGTGAGCAGCGTGGCAGCCTGGCGACCGCCCAAGAAGGTGTCCGTGGACGCCCCGCCGCCCATGGCCGCAAGGCCACCGCCCTTCCCGGCCTGGAGCAGGACCACCGGGAACAGCAGGAGCGCGTCGAGGATCAGCATGGCCAGCAGGAACTTGAACATGGATGCGTCCGTCGCGTATCTCTCAAAGGCGCCGCAAGATACCCGTGGCCAGCGGGGGGGTCAATCGCCGCCGGCGCGCACGATGGCAAGCCAGGACGCGGGG
>Ga0214471_10003871_pt1 | contig 11581 bp, 8 predicted proteins | sample RVTome_5_FD_207665 | JGI IMG/M metagenome (GOLD analysis project Ga0214471, IMG submission 207665) | Soil microbial communities from uranium-contaminated site in the Upper Colorado River Basin, Wyoming, United States - RVT142D155 | ecosystem: Environmental > Terrestrial > Soil > Contaminated >... | reverse complement strand
GTCCTCTACCGCTGCGACGAATCGACCGATGCGTGCGAAGAGAGCGGTCAGGCGGCGATGCGCACCCTGTACGGGTCGTTCCCGGACAGTCCCATCTGCGCGATCCCGCCGGGCACCGAGAGCCCGGTCTTCGCCCGCTTCGACGAGATGGCCTATCCGTATGCCGCCCTCGTCTGGGGCCGCGTGCTGCCCATGGAGTCCTGGGACCCGGACCTCATCCTCGAGTTCTGGCAGCGCGAGGGCGAGCGGACGAACCCGGAGCGCGCTCCCGGCTGCCCGTTCCCGACCGACGCGACCCCGAGCCCGTCACCGACCGCCTCGCCGACGGCGGAACCGTCCGCCAGCCCCAGCGCGGAGCCCTCCCCGAGCGCCAGCTGACGGCGGGCGATGCGCCTCTACGCCTTCAAAGATCCGGCGGCGCGGGGCGGACCGCTGCCGGACATCGACGCAGCCGGGGTCGGGTTCGCCCGACTGGCCGGCACGGACGACGCGCCGCCGGCCGGATCCGTCTCCGCGCCGCCGGTCCCGCGCCCGGGCAAGGTCGTGTGCGTCGGCCTCAACTATCGCGCCCACGCCGCCGAGGGCGGCCGTGACGCCCCCGATCGGCCGCTCCTGTTCGCCAAGTTTGCGAACGCCGTCATCGCCGACGGAGAGCCGATCGTCCGCCCGCCCGGCACGCACGCCCTCGACTTCGAGGTGGAGCTCGGGGTCGTCATCGGCCGGCGTGCCCGCCGCGTGTCGGCCGAGGAGGCATCCGCCTGCGTCGGCGGCTACCTCGTCGTGAACGACGTGTCCGCCCGCGACTGGCAAGGCGCGAAGCCGGCGCTTCGCGAGGGCGAACGCGGCGACGGCCAGTGGCTGCGCGCGAAGGGCTCCGACACCTTCCTGCCGATGGGCCCGGTCCTCGTGACGGCCGATGAGCTCGATCCGGCGGCCGGCCCCGGCCTTCGCCTTCGGTCGTGGGTGACGCGGGCATCGGGCGCGGACGCGGGACGGCCGGTGCTCATGCAGGACGACACGACGGCGAACATGATCTGGACCGTCCCGGCGCTCATCGCGCTCGTCTCCGCCCAGGTCACGCTCGAGCCCGGCGACGTGATCGCGACCGGCACCCCGTCCGGGGTGGGGGTCTTCCGCGAGCCGCCCGTGTTCCTCGAGCCGGGCGACCGCGTTCGGTGCGAGATTGACGGCATCGGCAGCGTCGAGAACCCGGTCGTCGACTGGATCGACGACCCGCGGCCCGCCGACGGCTGACGTTCGGCCCATCCCGTTTCGCTCCGGCAGGGCACACTAGAGCCGTGCTCGCGCTCGTGAAGTCGCAACCCGGCCCCGGCCTCGACCTGCGCGAGGTGGCGGAGCCCTCGATCGGGATCAACGACGTCCTCGTCCGGGTGCGCAAGACGGGCATCTGCGGCACGGACCTGCACATCGCGTCGTGGGACCCGTGGGCGGCGAAGACGATCAAGCCGCCGCTCATCGTCGGCCACGAGTTCGTCGGCGAGATCGTCGAGGTCGGCTCGAACGTGGCGGATTTCCGCGCCGGCGACCTCGTGTCCGGCGAGGGCCACGTCGTGTGCGGCCGCTGCCGGCACTGCCTCGCCGGTCGGCGACACCTGTGTGCCAACACGATCGGGCTCGGCGTCGGCCGCGACGGCGCCTTCGCGGAGTACGTGTCGATTCCCATGACGAACGTGTGGCACCACTGGCCGGGCGTCGATGAGGAGGTTGCCGCGATCTTCGACCCGTTCGGGAACGCGGTTCACACCGCGCTCGCCTTCCCGGTCCTCGGCGAGGACGTGCTCGTGTCGGGAGCCGGGCCGATCGGGCTCATGGCGACCGCCGTCGTCCGCCACGCCGGCGCCCGCTTCGTCGTCGTGTCGGAGCCGAACGCCTACCGCCGTGAGCTCGCCACGCGAATGGGCGCGACGGCCGTCGTCAACCCGCTCGAGCGCGACCTGCACGACGTCCAGGCGGAACTCGGCATGGTCGAGGGTTTCGACGTCGCGCTCGAGATGTCCGGCAACGCGGCGGCGCTCCGGGCGGCGATCGCCAACATGGCCCACGGCGGGGGCGTCGCGATCCTCGGCATCCCGACCGCGGAGATCAGCCTCGACGTCAACGAGATCGTGTTCAAGATGTTGACCCTGCGGGGGATCTACGGCCGGGAGATGTACGAGACCTGGTACAAGATGACGGTCATGCTCCAGTCGGGCCTCGACATCCGCCCGGCGATCACCCACCGCTTCTCGTTCCGGGAGCACGAGGCCGCGTTCGCCGCCGCGCGTTCGGGGGACTCCGGCAAGGTCATCATGAGCTGGACGGACTGATGACTCCCGACGCCCCTCGCCTCGATCCGCTCGCCTTCCTGTCGGACGAGCTCGCGGCGCTCCGCGAACGCCACCTGTGGCGGCCCCTCCGGGTCATGTCGTCCGGGCAGGGCCCGATCGTGTCGGTCGACGACCGGCGAGTGATCAGCCTGTCGTCGAATGACTACCTCGGCCTGACCCACCATCCGCGGCTGCGCGAGGCGGCGCTCGCCGCGGTGCGCGACTTCGGCGTCGGCTCCGGGGCGGTTCGGACGATCGCCGGCACGATGACGATGCACGAGGAGCTCGAGGCGGAGCTGGCCGCCTGGAAGGGCGTCCCGGCAACCCTCACCTTCCAGTCGGGCTTCACCGCCAACACCGGGGTGATCCCGGTCGTCACCGGCGAGACGGACCTCATCGTGTCCGACGCGCTCAACCACGCATCGATCATCGACGGCATGCGCCTGTCGAAGGCGCCCCGGAAGGTCTTCCCGCACGCCGACGTCGCGGCGCTCCGCGCGATCCTCGCGGAGGCCGTCCGCGACGGCCGGCCCGACGGCGCCGGTCCCTATCGCCTCATCCTCGTCGTGACCGACGGCGTGTTCAGCATGGACGGCGACATCGCGCCGCTGCCGGCGATCGTCGAGGTGGCCGAGGAGCACGGCGCGGCCGTGTTCGTCGACGATGCCCACGCCTCGGGCGTGCTCGGGCGAGGCGGCCGGGGCTCCGTCGACCACTTCGGCCTCCACGGTCGCGTGGCGATCCAGGTCGGCACCCTGTCGAAGGCGGTCGGTGCGCTCGGCGGCTACGTGGCCGGGAGCCGGGCGTTGCGCGACCTGCTCATCGCCCGTGCCCGCCCGTTCCTCTTCTCGACGTCCCATCCGCCGGCCGTCGTGGCTGCCTGCCGCGAGGCGATCCGGGTCATGGACGACGAGCCGGAGCTCGGCGAGCGGCTGTGGGCGAACACCCGCCGGTTCAAGGCGGAGCTGACCCGGCTCAGCTTCGACACGGGCGCCTCGGAGACGCCGATCACGCCGGTCATGATGGGCGACGGGGCGACGGCCGGGCGGTTCAGCGACCGGCTCCTCGAGGAGGGGGTCTTCGCCCAGCCGGTCGTCTATCCGACCGTTGCCATCGACAAGGCGCGCATCCGGACGATCGTCACGGCGGCGCACACGGACGAGCTCCTCGATCAGGCGCTCGAGGCGTTCGCGCGGGTGGGACGCGAGCTCGGTCTGATCGGCGGGTGATCGTCGGCGGGCGGGTCACGCCTAACACGACGGCCAATTCCTCGTTATGAACCTCGACGACGCGGCGATCGAGCGACTCGTTGACGAAGCCCGGGCAGGAGACCCGTGGGCATTCGGCAGGCTGTTCGACCACTACAACGAGCCGATCTACCGCTACATCGTCAGCCGCGTCCACCGCCCGACGGACGCGGAGGACCTGACGCAGCTCGTCTTCGTCAAGGCCCTGGAGGCGTTGCCGCGCTACGAATCGCGGGGCGTTCCCTTCGGGGGCTGGCTGTTCCGGCTGGCCAGGAACGCGGTGATCGACTTCGTCAGAACGAGACATCAACACGCGGGGCTCGACGCGGCGGCCGAACACGCCACGCCCGATACGGCCCCGGACGACCAGGCGATCGACCGCCAGATGCTCGACGCCGTGGCCGACGCACTGACCGAGTTGACCGAGGAACAACGAGAGGCCATCGCGCTGCGGTTCTTCGCCGGGCTGTCCGCCCGGGAGGCTGCGGAGGCGATGGGCAAGCAGGAAGGAACGGTTCGCGGACTCCAGTTTCGGGCCATCGCGGCGCTGCGGCGCCGGCTCGGTTTCGATGACGAATCCTGACGACGCGCGACCGAACGTGACATGACCGACGACCGACAGAGCGACGGACTGGCGCGACGCCTTGAGGCGTACGCGCAGGTCCGCCTGTCGCCGGACGCCGCCACGTCGGCGCGGGTGCGGGCACGGGTCATGCGGGCCGCGCATCGTGCGGCCGCGCCGGTGGCGGAGGCGCCGGCGGCGCCGACGCCCTCGCCGGCGATCGTGGTGCCGATCCGACCCCGCGGGCCGCGGTTCGTGACTGCCCTCCTCGCCGCGCTGCTCACCCTGGGCCTGTTCGCGGGTGCGGCGGTCGGAGCCAGGCCGGGCGGACCGCTCTACGAGGCTCGCCTGGCGGTCGAAGCGGCGTTCCTCCCGAGCGATCCGAACGCGCGCGCCGAGGCGGACCTGGCACGACTCCAGGCTCGCCTGGACGAGGCCCGGGCGGCCGCCGAGGGTGGGGACGCCGGGGCGGTGATGGCAGCCCTCGACGCGTACCAGGACCTGGTCGACGAGAAAGTATCGGCGACCGGCTTGTCCGACGAGCACGCCGTTGCGCTGGAGGATGCGCTCGGCCACCACGTCGACGTGCTCACGGACCTGCTCGACGAGGTACCCGATGCCGCCCTGCCCGGCCTCGAGCGGGCGATCGAGCGGAGCGACCGCGCCGTGGAGCGGATCCACGAGCGGGGACCCGCATCGGAGCCCGGCAACGGCCCACCGGCCGAGCCGCCGGGCCAGAGCGGCAAGCCGGATCACTCGCCGCAGGGTCCGCCGTCGGATCGGCCGGTCGACCCGTCGGAGGACGGCGGGGACTGATCGTCGCGTCGTACCCTGACGCGATGCAGCGTCGGCGGGGACCCGCGTGGAGTTGATCGTGCTCGGTGCCGGGCCGGCGTACACGGACCGGCCCGGGGCGAGCGGGGCGTCCTACCTCGTTCAAAGCGACGGCGTCGCGGTGCTGGTCGACCTCGGTCAGGGCTCGTTTCCGCGGATCTTTCCGGAGCTGGAGCCGTCGCGGCTGGCCGCCGTCCTCGTCAGCCATCTCCATCCCGATCACTTCGTCGACCTCGTCGCGCTCCGCCACTACCTGCGCTACGAGTTCATGCCGCCGCGCCGCATCGCGGTCCACGCCGATGCGGCGTTGGCGGCGCGGCTCGACGGGCTGCACGGTCAGCCTGGGTTCACCGCGGAGGCCCTCGATGTCGTCGCCCTCGCGCCCGGCGTGCGCGAGGTGGGGCCGCTTCGGGTCGAGGCGGCGCGCGTCACGCACACCGCCGACAGCTACGCGTTTCGCCTTTCGGCGAACGGCGGCGGAAGCGGACTCGTCTACTCCGGCGACGTCGGGCGGGCTGAGGACCTCGTGCCCCTGATTCGACCCGGGGATGCGCTGCTCGTCGAGGCGTCGTTCGGGGCCGGACCGGTCGAGCCGGCGGCGCAGCACCTGAATGGGCCGGCAGTGGGGACGCTGGCCGCGGCGACCGGCGCGGGGCGGGTGCTCCTGACGCACCTCCAGATGGGCCACGACGTCGACGAGACGGTCGCGTCGGTGCGGGCGGCGTACGGAGGCCCGGTCGTGTTCGTGGAGCCTGGGTACCGTACGGAGATCTGAGCGACTCGGCCATACCGGGACCCGCGCCGAACCGCAGACCCGCGCACCGGGGACTCGCGCACCGCAGACAACGATTCTCGGGCGATCACGATCCGCGAGCCGCCGGCAAGCACGGATCCCCGGTTGGGTCGCACCCGGTGCACAACCTCGTCGGGACGCCTACGGAAAGGACGCCGAACTCCCGGTCAGTCTGGCGTCCAAACGCCGGTGCCCGGCGAATGGTTGCATCCGGTGCGCGTCACCGGGCTGACCGCAGGTCCTGGGGGCATGGATCGGCCGGGGTGCGGCGGGCAGCCACACCCCGGCCCGGGTTCGCGCGGGGACAGCGAAACCTAGCGGCGGCGCTGCGCCGGGACGGTGGTCAGCAGGAGCGCCGCGATGATGAGCGCGAGGCCGAGGGCGATGACCCGCCAGCCGTCCGACGGGCCGCCGGCCGGGGCGTCGACCGTGTCGGTCGGGGGAAGGGTGACAGTCGGCGTGCCCTGGGCCGCGAGGACTGCGCCGACATGCGGCGTGGCCGCAGGGCCCGGAGTGGCGGGCGCGTCGTCGAGGACGGCGGCCTGGGACGGCGGGCTCGTCGGGGCCTCGTTGGAGGACTCGTCCGTCGGGTCGTCCGTCGGCGGGGTCGTCGGGTCGTCCGTCGGGTCGTCCGTCGGCGGGGTCGTCGGGTCGTCCGTCGGGTCGTCCGTCGGCGGGGTCGTCGGGTCGTCCGTCGGCGGCTGGTCGGCGTCGTAGCAGAACGAGATGTGGCTGATGCCGTTGCCCTTGCCCGCCTGCGGACCCAGGTCCTCGCCGGACGTTGCCTCCGGCTCGTACCGGTACAGGTTGTGCTTGTCGTTGCCGGCCTTGACGAAGACCGCATCGACGCCGACGTTCGACGACCAGTCGAACGATCCCGGCGTCCCGCTGGTCGACTGCGCAAAACCGCTGATCGTGACCGTCAGCGTGCCGTCGGAATAGCTGCCGTCGGCGAGGCGTGCGTCCTGGAGTCGGAGCTCCGACCACGTCGAGCCGGTCGGGGCAAACGACGCGCACGTCGGATTGCCGCTGCTGACCGGTGTGACGGTGACGGCACCGAGGGCGGCCCGTGGCGCAGGGCCGAACGTGGCCACCGCGGCGAGCAGGCCGGCCGACAGCCAGCCGCCGACGCGGACGGTGGAGGACCCGGCGTGCCTGCGCCGAGTGCGAGTGCGATCGTTCATCGTGGTCCCCGAGCTTCAGTTGTGGAGTCGCGATCCGGGTCGGACCCGGAGCCGTTGCCTAAGCGGCTCCCTCATCCTGCGGGAGGCCCTGGTACTCGTCTAGGACCATTCGGTGGGTCGTTCCTCACCGATCCCCAACGGACCGCACGGCCGGCGGCCGATTCCGGTGCGAGTGGTCACCGAAGGGGGCATGACCCGGTGCACGGCCGGTCATGGGACCATCGGCGGCTCGGGCGGCCCTGGTCCCCGGGCCAAATGCCGCGCCGTGCTGCTGGGGCCGTCGGCGGAGCGGGTCCGCGTCCAGGCTGGCGGACCAGATCCGGGCCGTGCTGCTGGGGCCAGCAAATCCCGGGCTGGAGGCCCGATAGCCGCCGCCGACCTGGATCCTGCGGCGGGCTTGTCGGCTCCCGGCGGCGCTGCTTGCTGGTGGGGTCAGCATCCGACCCGACAAGGGCGCGGACGACGACCCGTATCGGCCCTCAACGCCCCGGTTTGGCGGTACCAGCAACATCGCTCTCCATAGGGAAGGGTCGAGCGCAGCAACAGGCGGCGAAGCGGTAGACGGCGACGCAGACCTTGGGCTTTGGCTTCGCCGGAGGGCCGGCCTGTTCGTGCCCGTGACGACCTGATCGTCACATTGGGTGTTGGGGTCACCCCAGGAACTCGCAGGGTCGGCTGGCGACTGGCCTGTCGTCGGTCGTGACGACCCCATCGGCACCGCGAGCCCGCGCGGTCGACAGGCGAGCCCCTCGGAGCCGATCGGCGCGCCTATCAGTGCGCCAGGCCAGGGTGTGACGACGGCATCGTCACGGCCGACCCGAGTGTCGGGCGTTCCCGCGGCGCGCCGCCGGCGGCCGACTGCGCGGCCGACAACGGAAGGCGATAGCGGACGCTCGCAGACACGAACAACGGGCCGGGCGCCGCTGGGGCGCCCGACCCGTGCCGGGATTGATGTTCGGGGTTGACCCGGATCCGTTACCGCTTGCGGCGGCTCGGAGACGGGGTGAGGACGAGCGCGCTGGCCAGCAGGCCGGCCATCGCGATGAGCATGAGCCGCCAGCTGTCCGAGCTCGGCGCGGCCGGCGAACCGGTCAGGCCGGCATCGGTCGGCGGAAGCGTCGTCGCCGGCGTTCCGGTCTCGGCGAGGACGCCACCACCCGGCGTGGCCGTCGGGGTGGGAGTTGGCGTCGGCGCCGTGGTCGGGGTCGCAGTCGGCGTCGCAGTCGGCGTCGCCGTCGGGGTCGCCGTGGGCGTCGCCGTCGGGGTCGCCGTCGGGGTCGCGGTCGGCGTGGGGGTCGGGGTCGGGGTCGGGGTCGGATTAACCGCGTCGTAGCAGAATGCGATGTGGCTGATGCCGTTCGTCGTGCCGGCCCCGGGCGAAGTCAGGTTCGTGTCGCCCAGCGACTCGGTTGCCCCCGCCGTCGGTGCATAGACGTAAAGGTTGGAACCCGCTTCACCGGCCTTTACGTACACCGCGTCGATGCCGAATGTTGACGTCCAGTCGAAGGTCTTGTCGTTCTGGGTGTTCGAGATCGTGATCGAGCCGAACCCCGGAACGACGAGAGTTTCGTTCTGATTTGGGTCACTCTTTGCCTCGAGCCACGTCTGCCCGCCGCCGTACGTGTCATCGAGGGTGCCGCACGGGATGTTCGCGGTCGCGTCGATGAAGGTCGGCGTCACGGACGCGCCGAGCGCCCGCTGAGCGCCTGGGCCCAGAATCGCCACGGCGAGCATCGCCGCGACGGCGACCCAGCCGATCAGCCTGAATGTGGTGAGCCGCGAGGCGGCCAGTGTGCCAGTCATCGATATGGTCCCCTTACCCCTTCCCTCGAATGAGTCCCGTCGTCTGTTTGTCCCTGCGCTGCCTGGCGCGGACGGCACAGTCTGACGATCGAACCATGCGCTGTCCATTACGAACGTACTGCCCTTAACCTCACAAAACCGTATCGGACCACCCTGATCCGATCTCTAGTCCGGTGCGACATCGCACCGAGTTCGTCCTCCCCCCGGAGGTGAGGCGGACGGGACGCACTCAGGCAAGTGCGCCCCGCCCGGGTCTCGGGGACCCAAATTTCTGGACCGACGGTCCCGCTCGCCGGTCGGACGGTTGGCCGCCGACCGGCGTCGGATCGGTCGCCCCGGTCAGCCGAGGCGGCCCCGCCGGCGGACCCGCTCCGGCACCGGGGTGATGAACCCGATGACCAGGGCGAACCCTCCGAGCGCGAGCAGGAGGAGCATCAGGCTGTAGCCCGGATTGCTCGAGCCCTGCGAGCCCGTGTACAGCGAGTCGGTCGGCGGCAGCGTCGGCGTAGCCGTCTCGGCCAGCGGCGGCGGCTCCACGAAGACCTTCTTCGTGTCGTCGTCCTTGTCCGTCTCGTTGCTGTCGATGGTGGCGATGTTGACGAGCGGCTGGGGCAGCTCGTCGGCGTCCACGAGCACCTGCGCCTTGTACGTAACCGTCCCGTCGGCGGTGACCGTCGGGGCCGTCCACGTCAGCGTCCGCGTCGCGGCGTTGAAGGACTGGAAGGTGAACTCGGCGTTGTTCGTCGCGGATCCGGCCACGTAGGCAAGGCCGACGGGCAGGGTGTCCGTGATGACGCCGTTCGTGACCGGACCGTTCGTCAGGTCGTACGCGAGGGTGTAGGTGAGGACGTCACCGATCTTCGCCTCCGGCGAGCCGTCCGGAGCCGTTCCGCCGGTGTTGCCGACGAAGCTCTTGACGATCGTGAGCAGCGGGACCCGGACCGTCGTGTCGTCCGCCTTGCAGTCCTCGAGCTCGGAGACGCAGATCTGCGCGACGTTCGTCTGGTTGCCGGTCGGCGCATTGGCGTCGATCGTCACCTTGTAAGTGATCGTCAGCGCAGGGTCGCCGCTCGGCAGGCTTGCGTACGTCCAGGTCAGCGTTCGCCCGTCGCCCGAGACGTTGAACGTCGCGGCGGCCGGGTTGCTCGTCTGCGAGTTGGCGACGTAGGTCTGGCCAACCGGCAGCGAGTCGGTGACGACGGCGTTCGTGACCGGGCCCTGGACAACCTCCACGAGGATCGTGTAGGTCACTTCCTGGCCGTGGCCGACGACGCCGTCGGCGTCGTTGTTGGACTTGTCGATGCCGGTGTCGGGGACGCGCACCACGGCGTCATCGTCGTCGGTCACGTCCTCTTCGGGCTGCTGCTCCGTGTGACCGGTGGCGACGGCGACGTTCGTCGTCGTCTGGTTCACGGTCAGCGTCACCTGGCAGTTCTCCGTCTCCCCGACGAGGAGCTCGGGAATGGTGCAGACAGTGATGTCGTCCGTCGTGACGGCGGGTGTACCCCGGTCGTCGACGACGACGACGTCGAACAGGTCGACCTCACCGATATTGGTGATCGCGTACTTGTAGGTCACGTTGTTGGGGAATGCCTCGGTCACGTAGACCTGGCCGTCGGCGGCCGTGCCGGCCGTCTTGATGATCCGGATGTCCGGCGCGACGATGTCAACCTCAGCGTCGTCGTCCGCGGTGACGTCGTCCTCCGGCTTCTGCTCCGTGTGACCCGTGGCGACCGCGACGTTCGTCGTGTCGACGAGGACCGTCAGGGTCTTGGTGCACGTGTCGGACGCGCCGACCAGGAGGACCTCGAGCGTGCAGATCACGAGATCATCGCTCGTGCTTGCCGTGCCGAGGTCATCGACGACCTCGACGTCGAACAGGTCGAGCTCGCCGGTGTTCGTAATCTTGTAGGTGTACAGAACGTTGTTCGGGAACGCCTCGGTCACGTAGACCTCGCCGTCCTCGGCGTCGCCGGCGGTCTTGACGATGTCGATGTCCGGCGTGAGGAGTTCGACGTCCGCGGGATCGTCGTCGTCGACGCGCGGGCCAACGATCGGCTGGCCGCTGGCCGTGGCGATGTTGTGGACCTGGACCCCGTCGTCCTCGATCGTGAGGAACGCGGAGCAGGTGAAGATCCACTCCTCACCCGGCTCCAGGCGGTCGTCGTCGTCGGTGTCGCCGACGTTGTGGCCGCCGTCTTCGACCGCCGTGACCGGCGAGCAGAGATCATCGGTCACGTCGACGTCGATGAGCCCATCAGGATCCGCTGTCGTGACGACGTACGTGTAGACCACGGTGGTTCCGTCTTCGGTCTCGTACACCGTGCCGTCGGCGGCCTGATCCTGCAGCGACTCACCCGCCGTCTTGACGACGTCGATATCGGGGTTCACGACGTGGACCACGCCCTCGACGAACTCGTTGTCGAGCGGCGCCGGATTGCCGAGCTCGTCCGTGCCGAACCCGGTGGCATCCCACTCCACGTTCTCCGTGCCGACGTCGGCGACGAAGCACGTGAACTGCTGGCTCTCCTGCGGCTCGAGGACGCCGTCGAACGTGCCGACCGGAGTCCACACATCGCACGGGCTGCCCTCGACGTGGACGCTGGTGAGGGTGGAGTCACCGACATTCGTCTCGAGCACGGTGATCGTGGTCGAGCCGCCGGCGAGCACCGGATCGGGCGTCTCGCTCACGAGCGTGAGCGTGGTCGCCGGGGTGATGACCTCGACGTCGCCGTCGACGGTCTCGTTGTCGAGCGGAGCGGGGTTGCCGAGCTCGTCGGTGCCGTGGCCGGTGGCCGACCAGCTGAAGTCATCGCTCGGCGCGTCGAACG
>Ga0214471_10003870_pt1 | contig 11584 bp, 11 predicted proteins | sample RVTome_5_FD_207665 | JGI IMG/M metagenome (GOLD analysis project Ga0214471, IMG submission 207665) | Soil microbial communities from uranium-contaminated site in the Upper Colorado River Basin, Wyoming, United States - RVT142D155 | ecosystem: Environmental > Terrestrial > Soil > Contaminated >... | reverse complement strand
ACCCTCGAGCGCACCGGGCCGCTGCCGCGCGCGGGGCCCTATCAGCTCCAGGCGGTCATCGCCGCCTGTCACGCGCGGGCCGCGTCCTGGGAGGCGACCGACTGGCCCCGGATCGTGGCCTGCTACGATGCGCTCGCGGAGGTGGCGCCCTCGCCCGTGGTCGCGCTGAACCGCGCCGTGGCCATCGGCCTGGCCCAGGGGCCGGCAGCGGGCCTCGCGGCGCTCGACGCGATCGAGGGCTCGGCCCTGCGCGGGTATCATCTGCTGCCGGCCGCCCGCGCCGATTTCCTTCGGCGGCTCGGGCGATGGGCCGACGCCGCCGCCGAGTACGGGCGGGCGCTCAGCCTGGCCGACAACGTGCGCGAGCGGACGTTCCTTGCGGCCCGGCTGGCGGCATGCGAAGCGGGCGGTGACCACGCGAGCTGAATCGCGCGGCGCGCTCGGTCACGGCCGGGCCTTCGCCGGCTGCGCCACCAGCGCCGGGTAGTTCGGCTCGGGATAGGCCAGTGGCGGCAGCTGCCAGGTGCCGGTCGCGATGGGGGGCGTGACGTCGACGGCGACGTCCACCACCGTGGGGCGGTCGGCGCGGACGGCGGCGGCCAGCACGTCGGCCAGCTCGCCGGGCGCGGTGACGCGGATGCCGTCGGCGCCGCACGCGCGCGCGAGCATCGCGTAATCGGGCGAGAACGGCTCGCCGGTGGCCTCGCGCTGGAACATCGTGGTCGTCTCCTTGCCGAACGCGCCCTTCTGGAGATCGCGGATGGAGACGTAGCCGGCGTTGTTCCAGACCACCCACGTGGCCGGGATGCCGTACTCCACCGCGGTGGCCACGGCGTTGGACGTCATGAGGAAGCCGCCGTCGCCGCAGACGGCCACGGCGCGCCGCTCGGGCGCGGCCAGCCGGGCGCCGAGCACGCCGCCGACGGCGAAGCCCATGGCCGCGAAGCCCCACGACTGCAGGAGCGTCTGCGGCGCGTAGGCCGGCCACTGCTGCACGACCCAGTTGTGATGCACTCCGACGTCCACCAGCACGATCCCGTCGCGCGGCACCGCCTGCCGCAGCGCGCGGACGAGGTGCTCGGGCTGGACGGGGACCGCCTCCGGCCGGTAACGCCGCTCGTTGAACTGCGCCCAGTCGCGCTGCCAGCCGGCCACCTGGCTCCGCCATGCGGCATGCCCGCCCCGCACGCCGCCGGGCTCGGCCAGCGCGAGCACCGCGCGCAGGAAGGTCTTGACGTCCGCCGCCACGCCGAGGTGCACGGGATAGTTGCGCCCGATCTCCTCGGGGTCGATGTCCACCTGCACGAGCTTCGTGGGCGGGATCGTGAAGGTGTAGCCGGGGATCCAGCCGCTGCTCACGCGGTCGTCGAAGCGCACGCCGAGCGCCAGCAGCACGTCGGCCTGCCGGGTGGCCTGGTTGGCCGGATACGTCCCGTTGCGGCCCACGACGCCGACCGACAGCGGATGGTCGGCCGGCATCACGCCGGCGCCCTGCGGTGTGTTGGCCACGGGCGCGCCCACCAGCTCGGCGAGCCGCCGCACCTCCGCGGCGGCCTCCGAGAGCGCCGCGCCGTTGCCGGCGAGGATCACGGGCCGCTCGGCTGACGCCAGCAGATCGAGGGCGCGTCGCGCGGCCTCGGGCGAGGGGCCCGGGCGGCGGTCGATCCCGTGCCACCATGCTTCCGGATCGGGAACGCCGGCGCCGGCGGCCTCCTCCACGAACACGTCGAGCGGCACGTCCACGTTCACCGGCCCCGGCCGTCCGGTGGCCGCCGTCTTGAACGCCTGGCGCAGCGCCAGCGGCAGCATCTCGGCCCGCGGCACCTGGAAGGCGCGCTTGACGTACGGGCGGATCACGGAGGGGAAGTCCGCCTGGTGGTGGCGGTACGTCTCCTGGAACGGCCCGCGGTTCCACTGCGGCGTGGGCACGTTGCCGGTGATGGCGACGAGCGCGGAGGAGTCCATCATGGCGCAGGCCAGCGCGATCGCCAGGTTCACCGAGCCCGGGCCGCACGAGGTGAACGTGGCCGCCGGGCGGTGGGCGACGCGGTAGTACGCGTCGGCCATGTAGCCGGCGACCTGCTCGTGGTGCACGCCGATCATCCGGATGCGGTCGGCGCGCTGCCCCAGCGCGTCCATCAGCCCCACGATCCCGTGGCCGCACAGGCCGAAGACGTACGGGACCTTTTCCGCGATCAGATGCTCCGCGATCAGCTCGCCTCCACGCATTGCGCTCACTCCTTCGTGTGACGTTGCGACGGGTGCCGGGAGGTGCCGATTATAATCGCGACTGTATCCGACTTCCGGCATTGACGGCGGCGGGGAGGTGAGGCGCAATGGCCCACGGCGAGGACACCATGGCGGTCGCGCTCAGGCGCCGGCGCTTCACGCTCGACGAGTATCACCGGATGGGCGAGACGGGCATCCTCGGTCCGGACGATCGCGTCGAGCTCATCGAGGGCGAGATCATCGAGATGACCCCGATCGGCAGCCGTCACGCCGCCACCGTGGCCCGGATCCACCACCTGTTCTCGAGGCGCCTGGGCGAGCGGGCCCTGGTGTGGGTACAGAATCCGCTGCTCTTGCTCCAGCACCAGTCGGAGCCCGAGCCGGACGTCATGTTGCTGGCTCCCCGCGACGATTTCTACGCCGCCGGCCTGCCCGAGCCGCCGGCCGTGCGGCTGCTGGTCGAAGTCGCCGAGTCCTCGCTCCCGTACGACCGCCGCACGAAGTTCCCGCTCTACGCGCGGGCGGGTGTGGCCGAGGCGTGGCTGGTGGATCTGGACGGCGCCCGGATCGAGATCCATCGGGGCGCCACTGCGGCCGGATATCGCGACGTCCACGCGGCCCGCACGGACGAGACGTTCGCGCCGGCCGCCTTCCCCGATCTGACCGTCATCCCCCGCGACCTGCTCGGCTGATCCGTTTCGCTGTGCCAGGGCACCCCGGTCGTGAGGATCCTTGTCGGGATGACGCTCAGGCGAGCTTCGGCATGACGTGATCGGCGAAGCGGCGCATCGTGCGCTCCACCTCGTCGCGCCGCAGCATCGAGCCCTGATCGAACCAGCAGATGATCTGCGACAGGTCGAACTCGTCGCGCACGGCCCGCAGCCGGTCGATGACCTCCGCGGTGTCGCCGAACACGCCCTGCTCGCGGCAGAACTTCTCGTAGGGCAGATCGGCCAGGGTCTCCTCGATCATCCGCAGGCGGGGCAGGTGATCGCGGTAGGATTCCGGGAGCTGCGCGAAGATGGTCCGGAGGTTCCGGTAGTACTTGAGCACGCCCGGCCGCATCGCCTCCCGTGCGGCCGTCCGCGTGGCCGCCAGGTGCACGGGCAGCATCAGCGCCATCTGCTCGCGCTGCCAGGCGTGGCCGCCGGCCGCCAGCCGCGCGCGGTAGAGCGCCATGTACTCGCGGAGCTGGGGCAGGGGCGTGGTGGTGGTGCCCGAGTAGATGGGCAGTCCCAGGTCGCCGATGTGGGCGAAGCTCTCCGCGGTGTGGACCGCGACGCGGATGGGCGGATGGGGCTGTTGCACCGGCTTGGGGACGACCTCGACGTCGTCGATCTCGTAGAACGCCCCACGGTAGCTGAAGCGCTCGCGCGTCCAGGCCAGCCGGATGATCTCGAGCGCCTCGTCGAAGCGGGCGCGGTTCTCCGCGACCGGCACCCGGAACCCGTGGAACTGGCTCGGGATGGAGCCCCGGCCGACCCCGAATTCCAGCCGCCCGCCCGACAGCAGATCCGCGGTGGCGGCCTGCTCCGCGCAGCTCAGCGGATGATGCAGGGGCAGCAGGGTGACGGCGGTGCCGACCCGGATGCGCCGGGTGCGCTGGGCGATCACCGGCACCGCCATGAGGGGGCTCGCCAGGAGCGAGAACGCCCCGCCGAAGTGCAGCTCGGCCAGCCAGGCCACGTCGAAGCCCAGCGAGTCGGCGAGCGTGACGAGATCGAGCATCTCGCCGTAGCGCTCGGCGTGGGTGCGGCCGGGCGCCTCCGGCACCTGGAAGAAGAGTCCGAATCGCATCGCGGGGCAGCATACGGCATACTGCCCCCGCCGTCATCCCGCGCGAAGGAGCTACGCCCATGCCGCGAGTCGCCCCCATCACCGGCAAGTCCGACGTCCCCCCCGAGCACCACCGCGTCGTCGACGCCGTCGTCGGCGTCTTCGGCAACGTGCGCGGGCCCATGAGCGTGCTCCTGCACAGCCCGAAGCTCGCCGAGCGCGTGCTGAGCCTGGTCACCTTCTTCCGCGACGAGAGCGTGGTGGAGGGGCGGCTCCGCTCGCTCGCGATCCTCACCGCCGTGCGCGAGCGCGAGGCCGCCTACGTGTGGGCGGCCCAGGTCGGCGCGGCCCGCCGCGCCGGCGTTCGGGAGGCGGCGATCGACCTGATCCGCGCCAAGGGCGACCCGGCCAGGCTGCCCGACGAGGAGCGGGAGATCGTGGCGTACACGCGCCAGCTCATGCGCACCAACCGCGTCGACCAGGCCGCCTTCGACGCGCTCGTCAAGCGCCACGGCGTGCCGTGGCTCGTGGAGCTGACGGCGGCCGCGAACTACTTCGCCCTCCTCTCCGGCGTCGTCAACGCCTTCGAGGTCCCGGCACCGCCGGACGGCGACAAGCTGCCCGCATAGGAGGCCGTGCAATGCGGTTGGATGAACGGGTGGCGGCGATCACAGGCGGGGCGCTGGGGATCGGGCGCGCGACGGCGTTTCTCTTCGCGGCGGAGGGGGCGACGGTGGCGCTGGGGGATATCGAGGTCAGCGGTGCCGAGGCTGTGGCCAAGGAGATCGTCGGACACGGTGGTCGCGCGATCGCCGTCGGCGTGGACGTGGGCGATGCGGGTCAGGTGCAGGCCTTCGTGGACCGGGTCGTCGCCGAGTTCGGACGCCTCGACGTGATGTTCGCCAACGCGGGCATTGCGCACTCGGCGCCGTTCCTCGACCACCCCGAGGCTCAATGGCACCGGGTGCTGCGCGTGAACCTCACCGGGGTCTTTCTGTGCTGTCAGATCGCCGCCCGCCAGATGGTGAAGCAGGGGGGCGGGCGGATCATCACGACGGCGTCGATCAACGGCTTCCGGGGCGTGGAGAACCTGGTCGGTTACAACGTGGCCAAGGCCGGGGTGATCGAGCTGACGCGCACCATGGCCGTGGAGCTGGCCCAGCACCACGTCACGGTGAACGCGATCGCTCCGGCCCAGATCGACACCCGGCTCACACGGAGCCTGCCGGAGGACGCGCGCCGGCGGCGCGTCGAGCGGATCCCGATGGGGCGCTTCGGCGAGGCCGACGAGGTGGCCCGGGCCGCGCTGTTTCTCGCCTCGGACGACGCCAGCTACGTCACCGGCCACACCCTCGCCGTGGACGGCGGCTATCTGGCGGGCGGTCTCTGGTCGCGGAAGCCGGACGGCCCCGGGCCCAGCTGACGATGATCACGCGGTTCTCGACGCTGTACGTGGGCCACATCGAGCTGGAGCGGTGCGGGCTGGCCGGCACGCCGGCCGACGACCGGCGCTATCCCAGCGCGCGGCTGGCCGAGGTGTTCGAGACCGCCGCCGCGCTGGCCCGCGCGACCGACGCGCTGGGGTACGAGACCCTGTGGCTGGCCGAGCACCACTTCCAGCACGAAGGGTACGAGTGCATCCCGAACATCCCCCTGCTGGCCGTCGACCTGGCCCACCGCACCGAGCGGATCAAGCTCGGCTGCGCCTTCAACATCGTCCCCACCTGGCATCCGCTCCGGCTCGCCGAGGACTACGCGACGGCGGACATCCTCACCGGCGGCCGGGTGGTCTTCGGCGTGGGGCGGGGCTACCACTCCCGCGAGGTGGAGACCTTCGGCAACCCGATGCTGGACGGCGAGGCCAACCGCGAGCTGTTCGAGGAGCAGGTGGAGATCATCCTCAAGGCGTTCCGGCAGGAGTCGTTCGCGCACCGGGGCAAGCACTACACGATCCCGCCCGACGTCCCCTACCGCGGCTATCGCCTGACGGAGATCACGCTGGTGCCCCGTCCCCTGCGCCAGCCGGTCGAGGTCTGGCAGCCGATCGTGAGCGGCAGCGCGCGGAGCCTGGACTTCATGGCCCGGCACGGCATCAAGGGCGTCGTCTCCGCCACCGCCGAGCAGTTCGTCGAGCGCTGGTTCCGCGAGTACCAGGAGGCGGCCCGCCGGCACGGCCGCGCGCTCGAGCTGGGCGAGGACCTGATCCTGGGCTTCCGGATGTGCCTCGACGAGACGGAAGCGCGCGCCATCGAGCGCGCGCGCCCGTACTTCGAGGAGCACGCCAAGTTCATGGCGCCCCTGGGCATGCTGCGCTACAGCGAGGAGCACGTGAGGGCGGTGGCCGCGCGCCAGGCGCAGTCGCCGACCGCGGCCAGCCTGGAGAACGGCGTGCGCAACCGCAGCTGGCTGTGCGGCTCGCCGGGCGACATCGTGGCCTACCTGAAGGAGGTGGAGGCGCGGTATCCCGGGCTGGAGCACGTCATGATCGCGTGGGCGCTGGGCACGCCGCGCAATCTCATGATCGAGCAGCTCACGCGCTTCGCCGAGGAAGTCATGCCGGCGTTTTCGAGGCCGGCGGCGCGGCCCCGATGATCGCCTCGGCCGGCACACCCACGGGACGCACTACCGCGCGGGCAGCGCCCCCCCGGCCGGCCGGGGTTGGTCAGCGGCCGCGAAGCTGGGGGTCGAGCGCCGCGCGCAGGCCGTCGCCGAGCAGGTTGAAGCCGAGCACGGCCAGCATGATGGCCAGGCCGGGGAAGATGCTCATCCACGGCGCGGTCTCCAGATACGTCCGGCCCTCGTTCAGCATCGTGCCCCACGAGGGCGCGGGCGGCTGGGTGCCCAGGCCGAGATAGCTCAGGGCGGCCTCGGTGAGGATCGCATAGGCGAGGCTCACCGAGGCCTGGACGATGAGCGGCGCCAGCACGTTCGGCAGGATGTGGCGGAAGACCACCCGGAAGGTGCCGGCGCCGAGGCCGAGGGCGGCCACCGCGTACTCCTTCGCGCGCTCGGCGATCACGGGGCCGCGGACCACGCGGCTGAAGAACGGCGCGTAGACGACGGCGATGGCGAGGGCCGCGTTGTCGAGGCCGGGGCCCAGCATGGCCGCGATCCCGATGGCCAGGATCAGCGTCGGGAAGCTGAAGAGAATGTCCATCGCCCGACCGATCACGAGGTCGGTGACGCCGCCGACGTAGCCGCCCACCAGCCCCAGGATCGTCCCGATCACCAGCGCCAGCCCGATGCTCGAGATCGCCACGCCCAGGGCGATGCGGCTGCCGTGCATGGTGCGGCTCAGCACGTCCCGGCCGAACCGGTCGGTGCCGAACGGGTGCGCCAGCGACGGCCCCTCGAGCGCGTCGACGACCTTCATCTCGGTCGGGTCGTAGGGCGCCACGACTTCCGCAAAGGCCGCCAGCAGCACCATCGCGACGATGATGCCGGTGCCGAAGAGGACGAGCCAGTTCCGCAACGCCGGCCGGAGCGCCCGCTCAGCCATAGCGAATCCGGGGATCGACGTAGGCGTAGACCAGGTCGACGAGCAGGTTCGACACCATGAACAGCCCGCTGATGAACAGGATCGTGCCCTGCACGAGCGGGTAGTCGCGCTGGAACACCGCCCACAGGAGCAGCCGGCCCACCCCCGGGAGGGTGAACACCTCCTCGGTGATGACGGCGCCGCCGAGCAGATAGCCGACCTGGACGCCGGCCACCGTGATGAGGGGGATGAGGCTGTTCTTGAGCGCGTGGCGCCAGAGCACGCCCGGCTCGGCGACGCCCTTGGCCCGCGCGGTGCGGACGTAGTCCTGACGCATCACCTCCAGCACGGACGAGCGCGTCATCCGCATGAAGACCGCGGCCACCGCGGTGCCGAGCGCCAGGCCGGGCAGCGCGATGATCCCGAGGTTGCCCAGCGGGTCGCGGGTGAAGCTGACGAAGTCGACGGACGGGGCCCACTCCAGCCAGAGCGAGACGGCCAGGATCAGCATGGTCGCCTGCCAGAAGACGGGGATGGAGAGGCTGAACAGGCTGACCAGGCGGACCGCGTGGTCGAGGGCGGTGTTCTCGCGCCGGGCCGACAGCATGCCGAGCGGGACGCCGACGGCGATCGCGACGAGCATGGCGACGACCGTCAGCTCGACCGTGACCTCGAGCCGGCCGAGGATCATCTGGACCACCGGCAACCCCGTCCGCCAGCTGGTGCCGAGGTCGCCCTGGAGCACCGCGCCGAGCCAGCGGGCGTACTGGACGTGGATCGGGGCGTCGAGGCCGAAGAAGGCGCGGAGGGCCCGCATCGATTCCTCGCTGTACGACCCCTCCGTCCCCACCATCTGGTCGACGACGGTGCCGGGGATCAGGCGGACGAGCAGGAACACGGCGACGCTGACGCCGAGCAGCGCCGGCACCATCGACAGCGTTCGCAGCAGCACGTAGCGCCGCACGCTACGCGCCCGGTCGCGGGCCTGCCGGCCGGTCCTTACTTCCCGAGGGCGACCGTGCGGAACCCGTAGTAATTGGTGGTGAAGTGCTGCTGGTACTGGACGGAGGCCTGGGTGACGTCGATCATGTCCGGGGCGAACGTCCAGATCTGGATCGCCTTGTCCACCATCAGCCGCTGGACCCGGTCGTAGATGTCCTTGCGCTTCGCCGGATCGAGCGTGGTGCGGCCCTGGTCGAGGAGCACGTCGATATCAGGATCGCCGTCGTTGTTCCACTGCTTTTCCGAGGAGTGGAAGCGCCGGTAGAACAGCGAGTCGGGGTCGGCGTCGCCGGTGGTGAGGTTCATCGTGAGGTCGAAGTCGAAGTTCGGCTTGATGATGGCCTTGATCCAGACCCCGTACTCCTCCTGGATGATCTGCGCGTCCACGCCGATCTTCTTGAGGTGGGCGGCGACGACCTGGGCCCCGGCGACCATGGTGGGGAAGGTCGGGATCACCTTGAGCGTCGTCTTGAACCCGTTCGGATACCCGGCGTCGGCCAGCAGCTTCCGGGCCCGCTCGAGATTGGGCGTGTACCACTCCTTGAACGCGTCCGCCGGCAATGCCCACGGCCGCATGGCCGGCGTCAGCGGTCCGGTGACCGAGCCGAGGCCGGAGGCGGCGGCCTGCAGCACCTCGGCGCGGTCGACGGCCAGGCTCAGCGCCTGCCGCACCCGCACGTCGGTGTAGGGCCGCCGCCCGTGGTTGATGTTCACCATGTCGAACCCCAGCCGGGGCGCGCGCTGCGCGCGCAGGCGCTTGTCGTCCTTCACGAGCAGGTAGTTCTTGTTGTCCTCCAGGAGCGCGTGGTGGATGTTGCCGGTCCGCAGCTGGGCGATGATGTTGGCCTCGTCGGGGATCACCTTGATCTCGACGGCGTCGACCGAGGGCTTGCCCTTGTCCCAGTAGTCGGGGTTCCGCCGCGCCTTGAGGTGGCTCTGGGGCACCCACTCCTGCAGGATGAACGGTCCCGTGCCGACCGCGGTACGCCGGAGATCGCCCTTCTCGTGGTGGGAGACGATCGCCGACCACCCGCCGGCCATGCCGGCCAGGAGCGACGCGCTCGGCTGCTTGGTGACGATGCGCACGGTGTGCGGATCCGGCAGCTCGATGTGGTCGATGGCGCTGAGGTAGCCGCGCCCGCCCGAGCCCACCTTCGGATCGAGGATGCGCTCGTACGTGTACTTGACGTCCTCGGACGTGAAATCGCGCCCGTTGTGGAACTTCACACCCCGGCGCAGCGTGAACGTCCACGTGCGGCCGTCGGCGCTGGCCGTCCACGACTCCGCCAGCGCGGGCTCCAGCTTGCCGTCGTGTCCCCACTCGACCAGCCGGTTGTAGAACAGCGGATCGAGCCGCTGCCGGGAGAGCGCCTGCTCCATGATCGGCTCGAGGCTCGGCGCCTCGGTCGTCTTGGCGGAGATGAACGTCCCGCCCGGCCGGCGGGATGGCTGGGCCGCGGCCGGGGCGGCGGCGATGGCGGCGGCCGAGGCGGACAGCGCGAGAAAGCGGCGACGGCTGACACGGGCGGTGCGCGGACGGGTCATGGTGTCCTCCAGAGTCTCAGGCGCCGGCGCTGGCGCCGAGGAAGCCGGTGGCGTTGACCTCGACGAGCAGCTGGGGCGTCGCGAGCGCGCGCACCTCGACCAGGGTGGAGGTCGGGAAGTCGCCGGTGAAGAACTCCCGGCGCGCCTTCCACACCTGCTCGCGCTGCTTGATGTCGGTCACGTAGATGTCCAGGCGGATGAGGTCGTTCATGGTGCCGCCGGCCGCCTCGACGAGGTGCTTGATCTTCGTGAACGTCTCCCGGGCCTGGCTGTACATCGACCCGTCCCCGAGCACCCCGCCCTGGCCGTCCCCGGCCGTCATGCCGGCGACGAAGATCTGGTTGCCGTGGACGCGGCAGTTCGACCACGTCCCCGGCGGGGCCTCCTTCACGTGCGGGCTGGTCACGCGCTGCGTCTTCATGGCGTCCTCCCTCCCGGGTCCGGCCGGATCACGGCTTCAGGTCCAGCAGCGCTTCCAGGTTGCGCCAGAGGATGCGCTCCTTCTCCTCCGGCGTGAGGCTCGGGAGCCCCTGCACCCAGGCGACGGGCGAGGGGTGCCACGGCACGAAGGGCCAGTCGCTGCCGAGCACCACGCGCTCGGCGCCCACCTGGTCGAGCAGGAAGCGCAGGGCGGCCTCGCTGCCCGTCACGCAGTCGTAGTAGAGGCGGCGCTGGTAGGCGCTGGGCGGCTGGGGGATGCGGCGGGCCTCGGGCCGGCTCTGCCAGCCGCGGTCGAGCCGCCCCATCGCCAGGCAGGCGGGGCCGCCGCCGTGGGCGATGCACACGCGGAGGTCCGGGCACGCCTCCAGCACGCCGCCCGCGATCAGGATCGCCACCACGATCGCGTCGTCGAGGATCACGCCGAGGCTGTTGAACAGCCCGTCGCGCGGGGTGCGCTCCATCAGGAAGTTGTGCTGCGGCTGCGGATGGTAGAAGAGGACGGCGCCCATCTGCTCGGCGGCCTTGAAGAACGGCCGGAACTCCGGCTCGTCCCACTGCTTGCCGTTCACGTGCGTGTCCAGCTCGGCGCCCTTGAGGCCGAGGACGGTGACCGCGCGCTCCAGCTCGGCGATCGCCGCCGGGACGTCCTGCATCGGCAGCGTGGCGAGGCCGGCGAAGCGCCGGGGATGCTCGCGCGTCATGCCGGCGATCTCGTCGTTGACCTCCCGCGCGAGCTGCAGCCCCTGGGCCGGGGGCAGGTGATAGCCGAAGAACGGCGTGTGGATGGAGACCACGTGCACGTCCACGCCCTGGGCGTCCATGTCCTTGATCCGCTCGTCGAGCGTGAAGCGCACCTTGGGCGAGGCGAAGTGCGTCCGCTTGCCGTCGCCCACCATGGTCCCGACGCCCGGGCCCGGCTCGTGGCGGAAGCCGTACCACTCCCGGCCGGCGTCGACGGCCCGCCACAGCGACTGCGGGACCACGTGAGCGTGGATGTCGATGGTGCGCATGCGCGATCCTCCTGGGTCACGAGGTGTCAGCGAAGTGTAGCCGAAGACGCGCGCGCCCACACGGCGTACAGCGGATCGCCGTCGCCGGCGGGCGATCGGTCCT
>Ga0214471_10003868_pt1 | contig 11585 bp, 8 predicted proteins | sample RVTome_5_FD_207665 | JGI IMG/M metagenome (GOLD analysis project Ga0214471, IMG submission 207665) | Soil microbial communities from uranium-contaminated site in the Upper Colorado River Basin, Wyoming, United States - RVT142D155 | ecosystem: Environmental > Terrestrial > Soil > Contaminated >... | reverse complement strand
GTGCGGATCAGCAAGATCCCGGACGGGAGACTGTAGACCAGAGTCAGTCCAAATGCCCAGAACCCGAGCCCGGCCAGCGCGGCCCAGACCGCGGTGATCCAGGCACGCTGTGGCTCACGGTTTGCTTTCAATGCGAGCAGCAGCAACACGTTTCCGATCAGCAGGGCCTCCCCATAGCCCCCCAATGAGACGGTGGTGTAGAGGGTTACGTTGACGGTCGGGATCGCCATGAAGGCGGCTGCGACGATTGGGAGCGCCGGATGCGGCGAAACTTCCCGGGCCAGCCCGATTGTGGTCAGGATGGTCCCGCCATATAAAAGGAGCTGTACCGCCCGAATGGCACCGACACTCTCCCCGATCACTGTGAAGGCCAGCCCGACCAGGGAAGCGTCCAGACTTCCCATGTAGGCTTGGCCATAGAAGAACGCCGGCCAGCGTCCCTGAAGGATGTGGCGGGCCATTAGCCCGACAATTGCCTCGTCGGCATGGAAGGGAAAGCCCCCCATCGCAAGCAGCACGAGCTTGAGCCCGATTCCGAGGGTCGCCAGCCCGACGGCCCAGAGCCAGATCGGCTGGCCGATTACTCGGCGAAGGCGGCTGGAAAGTGCCAATTGTATAATCCGTCCGTGCTGCCCACCGGCTTGAGGCGGGTTGAAATTCTGATCGCGATTTTGGCGATCGGAGTTCGGCTGGTCCCCGGGCCACGCACGATCGACGACGCCTTCATCACGTTTCGCTATGCGCAGAATCTGCTGTCCGGCGAGGGGCTGGTTTACAACCCGGGCGAGCAAGTCCTCGGAACCACCACCCCGATCTACACCCTGCTGCTTTCTGGGTTAGCTGCGTTCGTCGGCGGCAGTCGAGCAAATTTTCCACTGCTGGCGCTGCTGGTCAACGCGGTGGCCGACGGAGTCACCTGTTGGATGCTGCCAAGGCTTGGAGAGCGGCTCGGCTTCCGCGCAGCCGGGATCGCGACCGGCTTGGTGTGGGCCATCGCTCCATGGTCGGTTACCTTTGCAATCGGCGGCCTCGAAACGAGCGTCCTGGTTGGGTTGGCGACCGCGACATTCTACTTACATCTCACCCACCGGCCAGTCGGCGCTGCGGCGGCCGGCGCTCTCGCCTTGCTGACTCGGCCTGATGCCCTGATCTTTTTGGGACCGCTCGCGATCGGGCGTGCCCTACAGATCAGAAAGTCGGCACCTCCCGCGCGCCCGGGCGAGCTATTCGCATTTGGAGCTCCGCTTGTGGCCTGGCTGGCTTGGAGCCAGGTGTACTTCGGATCTCCCATCCCTCACTCCCTATTCGCTAAATCGGTCGCCTATCAGATCCCTGCCGAGGCCGGGCTGATCCGCCTATTGCAGCATTACGCCACACCCTTCCTCGAGCACGAATTGCTTGGGGCAGGTGCGATCCGGGTTGGGATCGTCCTGTATCCAGCACTCTTCTTACTCGGAGCCCTCAGCGCGACCCGAGCGAACCGGGAGGGCTGGCAGATCTTAGCCTACCCAGGGCTGTATTTATTGGCGTTCGCCATTGCCAATCCGCTCCTGTTCCGGTGGTATCTGACGCCGCCGCTGCCGATGTACTTCTTGGGTCTTTTCATAGGAGCCTCGAGGGTCTCAAAGGACATCCGGAGCCGAGTTCCGCTACTCGGGTTCGCAACGCTGGCCCTCGCCTCTACCGCCAGCGCTTGGGCCTGGACTCCTGATCATGGAGCCAGACGACCTGCACCCAAAATGGCCTTCATTGAACTCGAGCTGCTCTACGAGCACACGGCAGAACTCGTCGAGACTCGGCTTTCGAGCAATCAGGTGCTGGCCGCTTCTGACATCGGTGCGTTGGGATATTACACAGGGGCTCGGATCCTCGACATGCTCGGGCTGGTGTCCGCGGAGGCGAGCCAATACTATCCGGCCCCGCCCTCGATGTATGTGATTAACTATGCGATACCGCCCGATCTGGTGCGAGACCTTAAGCCAGATATGGTCGTCATGCTTGAAGTCTACGGCCGTAACGGCCTGCTGCTCGATCCCGCTTTCCAGGAGTCGTATCAACTCGTCGATGAGTTGGCCACCGATATATATGGAAGCCGAGGATTGCTGATCTTCGTCCGCAACGAGTCTGAATGACCCCCAATCGCTTGAGGCCGTGGGCTCCGGCGGTCGGACTGCTGCTGCTGACCGGGTACCAGCTGTGGGGAGTGGCGCTGGTTCCGTTCCATCCGGACGAGAGCTCCCTGCTTTTCCAGAGCCGCGACTTCGAGGCAATTTTTCGCTCCCCGACCTCGCTGGCCTGGTCAGCCGACCGCCAGCCCGACCCGGAGCTGAGTTACCGCCTGCTCAACGCGCCCCTCCCGAAGTACGTCCTCGGCTTTGGTCGCTGGCTCGCCGGAGTCGACGAGGCAGAGGTGTCCGTCGACTGGGACTGGAGCCAAGACTGGATTGCGAACCTTGGCGCTGGCGCCCTCCCCACTCCAAGCGCGCTGCTGGCGGGTCGGATCGCGAGCAGCGGCTTGCTGCCGCTCGCCGCGCTGTTCCTCTACCTGTGCGGGAAACAACTCGGCGGGCCGTGGGTCGGCGGGTTGGCGGCCGCCTTGCTGGGGCTCAATGCGCTCGTGCTGGTCCATGGCCGGAGAGCGATGGCCGAAGGCACGTTGATCTTCGCGATTTGCTTCGCGCTCTGGAGCCTGCTTGGGCCCCGCAGGCGCCCGTGGCTATCCGGGCTCGGGATCGGATTGGCGCTGGGGGCCAAGCACTCGGCTCTCGCTCTCCTGCCGGTCGGGATTCTCGCGGTGCTCTGGGGAGAACCGATTCGGCAGAAGCTCGGCTCGGTTGGAATGTTTGTATTGGTGTTGATGGCGGTCACCCTCGCGCTGAATCCGGTAGTTTGGTCTGAGCCGGCCTCCGGCCTTAGAGAGATCTTCCAAGTTCGGAGGTCGCTCGTCCAGGATCAAGTGCAGGCCCAAGCGATCGCCGCGCAGCAGGCGATTGCGGTCCCGCTACGCGGGATCGATCGACTCGCGGTGTTTATTGGCCACCTGTTCCTGGCACCGCCTCAGTTCCAAGAGATTGGCAACTATCGAGCCGAGTTGGATTCGAGCGTCGCCCACTACCTGGCGGTCCCCGGCCATGCGTTGCTGCGGGGCCGGACCTTGGGAGGCCTGAGCTTCGGCTTGACGTTGGCCGGCCTGTTCTTCGGTCTTGCAACGCTGCGGACCGGCTCGCGATCTGTGAGCCGGACAGCCGCCCTACTGCTCATCAGCACGGCGGCCCTTGCGCTCACCCTCTACATCGGGATCCCGCTCCCGTACCAACGCTACTACGTGCCTCTGGTTCCGCTGGTTTGCCTCTGGTCGGCGTTCGCCGTCATGCGATTGGGGCAAGAAATGAAAAAGCTGCCCTTCATCAGGGCAGCTTTAGGCTAGAACGCTCAGCCAGCTACTCTCTCAAGTAGTCGACTAGTTTTCGGCGATGGGAGGGATGCCGCAGTCGGCTCAGGGCCTGGGCTTCGATCTGGCGTACCCGCTCACGGGTCACGCCCATCTTGCGGCCGACTTCTTCCAGAGTGTAGCTCTGCCCGTCGTGCAAGCCGTAGCGAAGTTGCAGGATTCGCACTTCCCTTGGCGGAAGCGTATGCAGCACGTCTCGCAGTTGCTCCCTCAACAGACTCTTCGTCACCGCCTCGGCCGGCGCGGGAGACTCCTCGTCTTCGATGAAATCGGCCAACACCGAATCTTCCTCTTCATCAGTGGGGGTCTCCAGCGAAATCGGCCGGCGGGCCACCTGAATCATGTTCTCGACCTTCTTCGGAGTTACGCTCAGCGCATCCGCCAGCTCCTCGGTCGTTGGATCACGGCCGAGAAACTGGGTCAGCTGATGCGAAGTACGGAGCAGCCGGTTGATCTGGTCGCCCATGTGCACCGGCACTCGAATCGTTCGCCCTTGATCCGCGATCGCCCGGGTAACCGCCTGGCGGATCCACCAGGTGGCGTAGGTCGAAAACTTGTGCCCGCGCCGATAGTCGAACTTCTTCGCGGCCCGGATCAATCCAATATTCCCTTCCTGAATCAGGTCGAGGAATGGAACTCCCCGCCCCATGTATTTCTTGGCGACGCTGATGACAAGCCGCGAGTTGGCGGTGATCAGGTGTTCCCGGGCTGCCCAGCCGTCCTCGATGTACAGGCGCAGGTGGGTCCGCCGCGATTCAGTGATCCCGCCCCGAGCCATGGATTCGCGTGCCCGACGCCCGCGCTCGATCCGCTTGGCGAGCGAGACCTCCTGCTCCGCAGTCAACAGCGGGACCCGGCCGACCTCCTTCAGATAAAGGCCGACGCTGTCGTCAGCATCAATCGCGGCCAAATCGTTCTTGTCGCGGGTTTGAGAGGCCTCGATTTCCGCCAGGTCTTCATCCGCCGGGTCTTCGCCATCTGAAACGTCGTCCAAATAAGCAATGCCCGCCGCCAGCAGGCTGGAATAGACTTCCTCGAGCTGATCCAGGTCACGCTCAGCCTCTGGGAAGACGGCCAGAATCTCATCGATCGTGACGAAGCCCCGCTCCTTCCCCTGTTCCAGGAGATGCTCCAGGGCCTGACTTTCCTCTTCCTGGGCGGCTACCTCCTCGGGGCTGGAATCCTCGTCAACCGCGGGATCCGTTCTTCGCCACTTCTTCTTCGGCTTGGCCAATTGGCTTCCTTCCTTCTCACCTTCCGGCGCAGTTCAGCTTAATGACTTTCGGGGTCGGAATCAACACCCAAAGGGGAAACTCCTCTGCTCAGGGCGTCGGTGTGACCTCCGGACCCCCACCTGGGGTCGGAGTCTGCGTCGTCTCGGGTCCCGGGCTAGGTCCGGGCGTCGTAGGAGTTCCCGTCTCAGGTGCCAGGCTTGGGCTGGGAGTCGGCTCTGGAGTCGGAGTCGGCAAGAGGTCAGCCGCCAGATTCAAGACCTCTTCCAGTCCGACCAGGCTCAGGATTTGGACCCCCGCCCGTCCCGGGCTGGAGGCGTACCGAGAATCACCGGTCGGCGCAGGACGACCGACGCTGAATTCGTGGCGCTCGCCATTGCTCAATACGATCTCGACTCGAAATTGAGGTTGGTCGAGCTCAAAAGCAGTCAGATCAATTGCGTCCAACACTTCGGCCCGCGGGGTTGGCGCCGAAAGCCACGCCACGGCCCGCTCTACCCGGGCTGGATCGGCAGGCAGGGTTTCTGGTACCACGATCTGCCACAAGTTCTCCGGATCCCTCTCCAGTTGCAAGACCGTGCCAGCCTGCAGGTCCTCGACTGTCAGACTGACGATTTCACTGCTTTCAACCTGCCAAAACGGAGCTATTGAGGCCGAGGGAGTCGGCGTGGGCTCGGCCTGCTGCTGCTGGCGGACCAAAATGGCCGCGACCAGCACCAATCCGAAGACCCCCAACGTAATCCAGGTATTCCTGCGGATCATGGTTTAGGACCGCTTGCGCCGATTCCACCAGACCCACCCGCCGGCCAGGACGATCCCACCCGGAATCACAACGGTGGTTCCGAAGACCAAGAGGGTGACGGTTGATCGGGTCGCGGGCAGCACTTGCCGAACAGTGCGCTGGCGGGGAGTGATATTGATCAAGTCTTCCTGGCGGGCGGCCCAATCTACGCTGTTGACCATCAAGTCACCGTTACCGCCGACAAAGAAATAGCCATTGGAGGCGAACTCGGCGTCTCCGATCACGACTAATCGCGCCCCCGACGGACTGTCTTCAAGCGCGGCCGCCAAAGCCAGCGGGCCGGCAGTCTCAATCTGTTCGTCGAATTGGATCGTGCTCCCTTCGGCGATTGCCGCGAAATCGGTCTCACCCCAGGAACGCTCACTGGTCAGCACTAGTTGGGTGATGGTGCGGGCCGGATCAGCCGCCTCCGAGATCTCGATACTGCGGGCCGAAGGGTACTGGGTAAGAAAACTCGACACCCGTTCGGTAATCGGATGGGTCCCGTAGCTGAACGAGAGGCCCACGAGATAGAGCGAGGAACCGAGGTCAACTACAAAGTCGTCGCGAGCCCCTACCCCCCAGTTTTCCAGGAGGTAAGAGTTCAGCGAATCATCAGCTGGATCGAGCTGGGTGACCGCGGAGGGCTCGAGCATGATGATCAAGGAACCTCCGGCGACCAAATAATCGTTGATGAGCTGGAGTTCCGGTTCGGTCAATTGGGTTCGCGGGGCGGCGGCAATGACCACGCTCGCGTCACCCGGGACCTCGCCCTCGACCAGCAGATTGAGAGCCTGAACGCCGTAGTTCTTGGACTCCAGGGAACTCGTTAACTGGGATAGCCCGATGTCGCCCGTCTCCGCTAATTCGAGTTCGCCATGGCCGGTCAGAAAGTACACCACCCGATCCTCGGGATTGGTCAGCCTAACGATGGCCGAAGCGATCTCGCGTTCGCTGGGGAATTCGATGAGGTGCGAGTCTTCGCCGAGAGTCGCCGCCATCGAGGCATCCCGGGTCACTCCAAATAGATCGGCAGCCAGTGGATTGGACTGAGGGTCAATGAATTCGTAGCTGACCAACCCATTGCTCTTGGAAACAAACTCATCCAGCAGCGGCCGGATCTGGTCTCGCGAACTCGCCCGGGCTGGAGTATAGAAGCCGGTCAGTTTCACCGGCTCGGAGAGCTCGGAGAGCAACAGCTCAGTCTCGGGGGAAAGCGAGAACTCCTTGTCCTCTGTCAGGTCGATCCGCTGTGGGTAGCTAACCGCCAGGGCATTGATCACCACCAGGATTCCCAGGAACCCCACCCCGAACAAGGCCGCGTTGCCGCCGTAGCGCGCCTGCCGCCCGCTGAGCGCCTGGCGGACCCGCGCCGGATCGAGCAGCACTCCGGCTACCCCGGCCGCAACCGCGACTACGACCCCACCCCGCAGCCATCCATCGATGACCGGATCGAACAGATATTTCACGCCGCTGCCCAGCAGCGCGATCAGCCCCAGCAGGAAGCAGCCGGCGGCCAGGCGGGCGCGTTCAATCTTTAGCGCCATCGCTTACTCTCGACCACCTGGCTGGCCAGAAAAAGCGCCAGGGCGGTCACGCTGACGTAATAGACCAGATCGGAAAGTTCCAGGATGCCCTGGTAGAGATTACTGTAGAAATGTTCCAACAACCCGAGGTAGCCGACGGCCTGGCTGAGCGGGCTGAGGCCGGCACCCACGTTTCCTAGAATCCACAGCACCAGGCTCAGGGCGAAGCCAAAAACAGCCGCCGCCGCCGGGCTCGAGAACAGGCTCGAAGCGAACACGCCGATTGCCAGCAGCGAGCCCACCAGTGCCACCATCCCGATGTATGCGGAGACCAGAACCCCCTGATCGATGCCGGGATCGGTGAATTGATTGATCAAGATCGGAAACACCCAGGTGCCGGCGACGATGAGTAAGAGGAAGAGGAATGAGCCCAGCCACTTGCCAACCACCAGCTCCCAATCGCGCACCGGTGAGGTGAGCAGCAGCTCCAGGGTCCCCATCCGCTGTTCTTCGGCCAGCAAGCGCATGGTCAGCACCGGGCTGACAATCAGCAAGACGGTTGCCAGCGGCCCCAGCAGCATTCGGCCATCTGGACTCATCTGACCGGTCGGCAGCCCAAAGTTGACGTTCAAGGAAAAGATCAGGCCGAGCACCAGGAAGGTGAGTGCGGCCGCCGCGTAGGCCAGTGGCGATACGAAGTAGCGGCGGAACTCACGGACCGCGATCACCCAACTGTTGCGCACGAATCAGCTCTCCTGCGCTATGGCTTGATCTTCCTCGCGAGTAAGCTGCAGGAAGATGCTCTCCAGGCTGAAGCCGGCGGTCGTCAGCTCCAGCAGGTCCAAATCGGCTTCGACAATACGACGCGCCAACAACGGCCGCAGATCCCGGCCGGGGGTCGAGGTGACTTCCACCGTACCTGCCTGCCTGGCGATCTCGACTGACTCAACTCCCGGAACGTCCTTCAGCAAGGTGGCCAGGTCGCCCGCCGGGGCAGAGCTGCGCACCAGGATCCGGTCCGCTCCGGCCAGCTGGGCAGAGAGATTGGCGGGCGTATCCTCCGCCACTATCCGCCCTTTGTTGATGATTAGCACCCGGTCGCAAACTTGCTGGGCTTCCGAGAGAATGTGGGTGGACAGCATAACGGTCCGTTCCCGCCCCAGCTCCCGAATTAGGTCCCGTACCTCGATAATTTGGGCCGGATCCAGACCGATGGTGGGTTCGTCCAGGATCAAGACTTCCGGCCGGTGCAAGAGCGCCTGGGCCAGGCCCACCCGCTGTCGCAGCCCCTTCGAGAGGTTGCCGATCAAACTGTCGCCGCGCTCCTGCAGGCCAACTTGGATGAGCACTTCCCCGACCCGGCTGTCCAGATCCGCAACTCGCCGGAGCGAGCCCATGAACGAGAGATACTCCCGGCCGGACATCTCGGGGTACAGCGGCACGGTCTCCGGCAGGTAGCCGACCCGGCGCCGCACCTCCAACGAATCCTCGACCACGTCGTATCCGGCGACCTTGGCGGACCCGCTAGTGGGCGGCATGTATCCGGTAAGGATCCGCATCGTGGTCGTCTTGCCCGCCCCGTTCGGCCCGAGGAATCCCAAGATCTCCCCGGGTTTGGCCTCGAAGGAGATCCCCGCCAGGGCGACAAAATTTCCGTAGGTCTTGGAAAGCTGATTGGCCTCGATCAAGCCTCGGTCCTTAAGCGCGGGTGGTGCCGGTTCTTGGAGGTTGGCTCCACACAAAAACAACCCGGCTCTGCCGTTGCAACGATCTTGCTCCGGAAGACCGGGATGTGAGGGGTCCGATCCCGCTGACCACTATACAGAACTTATCAGCCGAGAGTCAAGACACAGTTCCGCCTCTCACGAGATGCTAAGCTCTTGGCCCGGTTTTCTTTAAGCTTGCTTGACATGGCCTGTGCCAACTTGTACAATCGCCCAGCTTCCCCCATAGGAGCACTGGAACCTGATGCAAGCTCTGACCGCATTTGAACAAAGCGCGGTTCTCAGCGTTGTCGGGATTGCCATATTGGGGTTGGTCTACGCACTTTTCCTGCGAACTCAAGTGTTGCGCGAGCCGGTCGGCACTCCCCGGATGCAGGAGGTTTGGAATGCGATCCGGGTCGGAGCCGATACCTACCTGCGACGCCAGTTGAGCAGCATTCTGCCGCTGATTGCGGTGCTCACGGTCGCCCTCTTCCTCAGCGTGTACATCGTCCCCCCTAGCCCAGAGGCCTTGGAGCGATTCCACTCCTTGAATTCTGATACCGTCGTCCTGGTCATCGGGATGGGAAGGTCGCTGGCCTTCGTAATGGGCGCCATCTTCAGCTTGACGGTGGGGCAGATTGGGATGCGGATGGCGGTGCAGGCCAACGTTCGAGTGGCGGCGGCTGCCCGCCGGTCGTTCGGGGACTCGCTGCGAATCGCCTATCGAGCCGGCACGATCACCGGGATGCTGACCGACGGCCTCGGCCTCTTCGGCGGCACGATGATCTTCATCATCTTCGGAATCGCCGCCCCGGATGCACTGCTCGGGTTCGGATTCGGCGGGACCCTGGTGGCGCTCTTCATGCGGGTCGGCGGAGGGATCTATACCAAGGCGGCCGACGTCGGAGCCGATTTGGTGGGAAAGGTGGAGGCGGGGATTCCCGAGGACGACCCCCGCAATCCCGCAGTTATCGCCGACTTGGTGGGCGATAACGTGGGCGACTGCGCCGGGATGGCGGCCGACATCTTCGAGTCATACGAAGTGACCATTGTTGCCGGGCTGATTCTCGGGCTTGCGCTGTGGCACATCACCGGGAACTTCGAATGGGTCATCTACCCTCTGCTGGTGCGCGGCATCGGTGTGCTCTCTTCGATCATTGGGACCTATGCGGTTCGCGGCGGCCCGGGGAAGAGCGGCGATGCGATGCGGGCAATCTTCAGCGGGTTCTTGTCCTCGGCGGCGATCTCGGTGGTCCTATTCGGAATTATCGGATTCTTCTACATGCAAGATGTGCCGGGAGGCTGGTGGCGGCCTTTCCTGGCGACAACTGTTGGGGTACTGCTGGCGATCGCCATCGACCGGCTGACCGAGTACTTCACCGGAAGCCACGGCAGGCCGGTGCAGGAAATTCGGAAGGCCACCAACACTGGCCCGGCGACTACCATTCTTTCCGGGATCGCGGTCGGGTACGAGTCGAGCGTCTGGTCGGTCCTGGTCATTGGACTGACCATCTTTGTCTCGATCCTCACCTTCGGCGGCATCTCCGGAATCCCGGCCGGCGATGCAGTGACCTTCGTTCTATATGGCGTCGCCATGACCGGTATCGGGATGCTGACCCTGACCGGCAACAATGTGGCCATGGATTCCTTCGGTCCGATCGCCGACAATGCCAATGGAATCGGCCAAATGGCCTGGCACGGGGAGGACGACCGCGATACGGTGCAGGCCCGCCAGATCATGGCTGACCTGGATGCGGTTGGAAACACGACCAAGGCCATCACCAAGGGTGTGGCGATCGGCTCGGCCGTGATCGCGGCGGTCGCCCTCTTCGGCTCGTTCCTGGTGGACGTCAGCCGAGCACAGGCCGCGCTCGGTGTTCCGCCAGCTGAGCAGATCAAGACCCTTGGGATCCGGGTTGACCTGCCACAGGTCTTCGTCGGTTTGCTGATTGGTGGCGCTCTGCCCTGGCTCTTTTCCTCATTTGCCATCAATTCCGTCAGTCGGGCGGCCTCCCTAATCGTCGAGGAAGTGCGGCGCCAGTTCAAGTTGGGCGTGTTGGAAGGCAAGGCAGCGCCGGATTACACCCAGGCAGTGGCGATCTCCACCGGGGCGGCCCAGAAAGAGCTGCGGCCGTTGGCGCTGCTTGGAGTGGTCACCCCGATCCTGGTCGGCCTGGTGCTCAAGGCGGAGGCCCTGGGCGGGTTTCTGGCCGGAATCATCCTCTCTGGCCAGCTCCTGGCGGTGTTCATGAACAACGCCGGCGGGGCCTGGGACAATGCCAAGAAGACCATCGAAGACGAGCCATCGAATCCGGCCTCCAACACCGGCAAGGGCTCAGAGCGGCATATGGCGGGCGTGGTGGGCGACACCGTCGGAGATCCGATGAAGGACACTGCCGGTCCGGCGTTGAATCCGATGATCAAAGTGGTCAATCTGGTCTCGGTGATCATCGCCCCCATTGTCGTGCAGTACGAGCAGCTGGGGCTGGCAGGTTGGTTGACCGTCCTGGGGCTCGTCGCCTTGCTGGTTTGGGCGATTTGGCAGAGTAAGCGGCCGGCAACGGAGCTGCGGGTCGAACGAATCTCTGCGCCCGATTAATCATCGAATCATTCATAGGATTACCCCTCCCACGGGCGTAATCTTGCAGAAAGCCCCCTAATGAGTCATACTCATTTCAAGAGGCGGTCGAGTGCCTGAAGTAACTTTGCGCGCCTATGCCAAGCAGATCGACGAGCTCATCGAGCGGGAGCGGCTCGAAGAAGCGATCGCGCACTGCCGCCATATCCTCCACGGCTATCCGAAACATCTGGAGACCTACCGCCATCTCGGTAAGGCATACCTGGAGGCAAAGCGCTATGGGGATGCGGCGGACATCTTTCAACGGGTGC
>Ga0214471_10003866_pt1 | contig 11590 bp, 9 predicted proteins | sample RVTome_5_FD_207665 | JGI IMG/M metagenome (GOLD analysis project Ga0214471, IMG submission 207665) | Soil microbial communities from uranium-contaminated site in the Upper Colorado River Basin, Wyoming, United States - RVT142D155 | ecosystem: Environmental > Terrestrial > Soil > Contaminated >... | reverse complement strand
TCGCGATCTACACGCTGAACCAGGTCGTGCCGAGAAAGCCGGAGCTCGCAGGCTCCGCGGTGACGCTGATCGTCGATCAGAAGCGGGCCAGGCTTGATCCCGCGGTGCTATGGCGCTTGCGCAAGACGATCGGCTGCTGGCGGCCGGACGTCATCCACGGCTTTCTCTTCGACGGAGATTTCTATTCGCGCGTGGCGGCGCTGGGCAGCGGCATCCCGGTACTCAACTCCGAGCGCGGCAGCGATTACCGCCTGTCCCCCCTGCAGAGCTTCGCGCACCGGCTCACGCGCGGGTTCGTGCGCGGCGTCGTCGCCAACACTTTCGCGGGTAAGGCGTTCGCTCAGCACCTGTTTGCCCTGCCGCCCGATGACGTGCATGTTGTCTGGAACGGGATTCGCTTGGAGGAGCTCGAGCGCCAGGCCGCCGCCACGTCCGCTGATTACCGATCCGAGTTTTTCGGCGATCGCCGCGTCCGCGTGGCCTGCCTCGTGGGCTCGATCAGCCCGGCCAAGAACTATCACTTGGCGCTCGAGAGCGCCGCCCGGCTGATCGCACTTGATCCGGAGTGGCGTGTCTTGTTCATCGGCGATCGGCTATCGGCGTCGGGACCGTACAAACCCGGACCCGGGATCGACACGAGCGGCTACAAAGCCGGGGTCTTGAAGCATTACGCGCAGCTCGGTTTGTCCGACAAGATCAAATTCGCCGGCTTGAGGACCGACGTACCGGCCATCGTCCGCCAGTGCGACGTGCTGTACGTCACTTCGGCACACGAGGGCTTTCCGAATGCGGTGCTGGAGGCGATGGGGCTCGGCGTCCCGGTGGTCAGCACCGAGTATTCGGACATTCGGCGCATCTTGCCGTTTTCCAGGCAGGTCGTGTCGCGCCATTGCCCCGAAGACATTGCGCGCGCGGTGATCTGGGCACATGCCGAGCGCGCTCTCATCGCCGCCAGGCAAAGGCAATGGGTGCACGCCCATGCGACGATCGAGAAGGCGGCCATGGAACTCGAGCAGGTGTACCGCAAGTACATCGTGTCCGACCCCTGCACTCAGCCGGCATGAGCGCCTCGGGGCGGCCTCACGTCTGCTTCGTCGCGCCGCATGCCTGGCCGGTGTTCTCGCGCGATCCGCACATCGGGCTCGTCGGCGGCGCGGAGGTGCAACAGAGCATCCTCGCGCGGGCGCTTGCGCGCACCGGTTACCGGGTATCGATGATCTGCCTCGACCACGGGCAGCCGCAGCGTGCGCTGCTGGACGGCGTCACGGTGCACAAGGCCCATCGCCCCGATGTCGGCGTGCCGGTACTGCGCTTCATACACCCGCGCCTCACCGGCATGTGGCGGGCGATGCGCGCCGCCGACGCCGACGTCTATTACCAGCGCTGTTCGAGCATGCTCACCGCGGTGGTTGCGGAGTTTTGCCGGCGCTACGGCAAGCGCTCCATCTTTGCCAGCGCGGCCGACCTGGACTTCGTGCCGGGGTGCCAGCCGATCCGCTATCTCCGCGACCGCTGGCTGTTCGAGCGCGGCCTGGCGCGCGTCGACAGGATTGTGGTGCAAAACGCGAAGCAGCAGCAAAGCTGCCGCGCCAATTACGACCGCGAATCGACGCAGATTCCCAGTTGCTACGAGTTGCCTGCCGGCGCGTCGCCCGGTGCAGGCGACTGCGTGCTCTGGATCGCGAGCATGCGCGAACGCGACTACAAACGGCCCGAGCTTTTTCTCGAATTGGCCCGGCGCCTGCCGCGGCAACGCTTCGTCATGATAGGCGGCGCGGGCGGCGATGCCCGCAACGCCTGTTTCGAGGCGATACGCAACGAGGCGGCGGCGATCCCCAATGTCGAGTTTACCGGTTTCCTGCCGCTCGACCGCGTCGAGCCGTACTTTGACCGGGCGCGCGTCCTCGTCAATACCTCGGATCACGAGGGAATGCCGACCACTTTTCTTCAGGCCTGGGCCCGGGGCGTGCCGACAGTGGCTTTTGTCGACACCGGTGCGCGGCTGCGCGGCGAGCCGCTCTACCGGGTCGTGGAGCGAGTGGAGGAAGCAGCGGGCGAGGTCGAGCGGCTGTTCGCCGACGAAGCGCATTGGGCGCGCGCCTCCGCGCGCTGCCGCGAATATTTCGGCAGCACGCATTCCACCGCCAGGGTACTGGAACGCTTCGAGGGGTTGCTGGGCGAGCTGGTTCAGCAACCAGCGCGCGGCCGATGAATATAGGAAAGAGGAGCAGGCGAAATGAAAGCAAAACTGATGAAACAGACGCTTTACGGATTGGCGACTTTCATTCCGGGTTTCCCTTTGCGCCAACAAGGCACCAGCGGAACAGACACGGCGAGATATTGCTACTCCGTATGGTTGCGCCATTTAGTCATGGCAGACCAGAACGGCCTCTGTACCACGCCAAAAGTGGTTGCGGAGTTAGGGCCCGGGGACTCGATTGGCGTTGGCTTGGCTGCTTTGCTTTCCGGTGCGGAGAAATACTTTGCGTTCGATATCGTTGAGTATGCGAGTCTAGAGCGTAATGCACATATTTTTGAGGAATTGGTGGATCTCTTCAGGCGGAGGGAGAGGATCCCGTTGGCAGACGAATTCCCGGAGGCCAAGCCGCAATTGAAGTCGTACGACTTCCCCTGCCACATACTGTCCGACGCGAAACTAGACAGGTCCTTAAGCGACTCCCATGTAGAACGAGTCAGGCAATCGTTGCTGAATATTCTGGGCAAGGAATCCGTCATCAGATATATCGCTCCTTGGCATGAGCGGCATCTCCTGGAGAAGGAATCCATCGATATGATTTTTTCGCAGGCAGTATTGGAACATGTAGATGATCTTACTTTCACCTACAGGACTTTTCATGATTGGCTCAAGCCGGGCGGACTCATGTCACACCAGATCGATTTTCGGTGTCATGGTACGGCGGAGAAATGGAACGGACACTGGGCCTATTCGGATCTCAGATGGAAGATGATCAAGGGCAGGCGTCCGTACTTGCTGAATCGAGAAACCCACTCAAGACACATCGATTTGCTTAAAGAGACCGGCTTCAGGATTGTTGGCGATACCGCAATCAAGTCACCCTCGGGGCTGAGCAGGCGCGAGTTGGCCGCCAGATTCAGAAATATGCCGGAAGATGACCTGACGACAAGCGGCGCGTTCATCCAGGCCGTAAAAGATGCCCGCCACTCGCCGCGTCGGGGGATGCGGGCCGACGCGCGGTGACTTCGCCAGGGTGGGACCTGGTCCGGCGCCCCGGGAGGCCTTGATTCATTGCCTGCGCAATGAAGGAGGCCGCGAGGCAATAGGCGCAAGCTCCGGGACGGGCGAAACCGCGAGGCTGAAACAGTCCATCCGGACTATTGCAGCCGTGCAAGAGGTACAGAGTGAGGTCCGACAATCGACCGGAAGGAGTGAATATTGGTGGCGAGATACGATGCATTGCAGGAGCGCATCAGGGCCAGACAGCGAACGTGGCTGGTCACGGGCGCGGCCGGATTCATCGGCTCCCATCTTCTCGAAGCCCTGCTCAAACTCGATCAGCGGGTGATCGGGCTGGACAATTTTTCCACGGGCAACCGCAACAACCTGGAGCAGGTGAAGCAGGCCGTCACCGAGGGCCAGTGGCAAAACCTTCGTTTCGTGGAGGGCGACATCCGCGCGCTCGATGCGTGCCGCCGCGCATGCCGCTCGGTGGACCTGGTGCTGCACCAGGCGGCGCTTGGGAGCGTGCCGCGCTCGATTGCAGACCCGTTCGCCACTCACGACAGCAACATCACGGGATTTCTCAACATGCTGGCGGCGGCGCACGGCGCCGGCGTGGCGCGCTTCGTCTACGCCGGATCGAGCGCCACCTACGGCGATCATCCCGGACTGCCGAGGGTCGAGTCCGAGATCGGCCGGCCGCTGTCGCCTTATGCGGTAAGCAAGTACGTGAACGAGCTGTACGCCGGGACCTTCGCGCGCTGCTACGGTTTCGACTCGGTCGGGCTGCGCTACTTCAACGTGTTCGGCCCGCGCCAGGACCCGACGGGGGCTTATGCGGCGGTGATCCCGAAGTGGGTCGCCGGCATGATCCGCAATGAACCCGTGCACATCAACGGCGACGGCGAAACGGCTCGCGATTTTTGCCATGTCGACAATGCGGTCCAGGCGAATCTGCTGGCGGCCCTGGCCGATGACCCGGCCGCCGTCAACCAGGTCTACAACGTCGCGCTGGGCGAAAAAACCTCGCTCAACGAGCTCTTCGAGCTGATCCGTTCATTGCTGGCGCCGCGCTATCCCCACTTGCGCAATTTCCGTCCGCTCTATCGAGAGTTTCGCGCCGGCGACGTGCGCTTTTCGCAAGCCGACATCGGCAAGGCGAAGCGCCTGCTCGGCTACCGGCCGCTATTGCGGGTCGGCGAGGGGCTGGCACGCGCCGTCGACTGGTATGCAGCGAGACTTTCGCCGCGGCCCACAATCCCCGGTGCGGTGTCGGGGCGTGAGCCGGAAGGCCGCGGATCACCGGCTCTCAATCTGACCGCGTCATGATCAGACCTTCTGCCGCGGCGCCCAACGAACGGGAGAAATTTATGCCTACGATTACGGGACGTGCCTACGCAGCGGTTCTGCCATTGATCTTCAGCTTGGCCTGGATCCCGCTCCAGGCTTTCGCGCAAGTGCCACTACCGTGCCTGCCGGGCCTGACGTGCCCCGCGGACAACACCCCGCCGACAGTCAGGATCGCGTCTCCCGCATCCGGGGCCACCGTCTCCGGCACGATCACCGTGGTGGCCGAAGCCGCCGACAATGTCGGCGTCGCCGGTGTCCAGTTCAAGTACAACGGCATCGACTTCGACGCGGAGGACACCTCTTCTCCCTACACGGCCACCGCGCACACGAACAATGTCCCGGACGGGACATACACTTTGACGGCGGAGGCCCGCGACGCGGGCGGCAACCGGACCACTTCCGACCCGGTCACCATCACGGTTTCCAACACCGCTGCGCCAACGGCGGTAAAGCGCTATGAAGAAACGGATGCATCGGTGAGCTTCAGCCCCGGCTGGACTCAGGAAGCCGGTTGGACGGCATGGAGCGGGGGGACCGCCATGGAATCCACGACGCCGGGCGCGCAAGCCACGTTCACTTTCAACGGGACCTCGGCGACATGGATCGGCGTGCGCGCCCCTAATGGTGGCATCGCCCGCGTATTCGTGGATGGAGTCTTTGCATCCGAGGTCGACCTGTTTACGAGGTCGCTGGAAGTCCACGTGCCCGTCTTCACCGCGCAGGGCCTCGCTGACGGCAGGCATACGTTGACGATCGAAGTGACCGGACTGAAGAACACGGATTGGCAGGCCGCCACTTCGCCGGGCGCGTGGGTCTGGGTGGACGCATTCGACGTTCCCACACAGGTCGTCTCGCACTTGCAGGATACCGATCCAGACATGACCTACACCGCCGGCTGGACGGTGGGGGATACCAGCACATCATCATTTAGTGGATGGTACGCCCACATCTCGACGACACCGGGCGCGCAAGCCACATTGACGTTCAACGGAACCTCGATCAGCTGGATCGGCTACCGCGGGCCCGATGCGGGGATCGCCCGCGTATTCCTGGATGGAGTTTTCGCCGGCGAGGTCGATCTGTACTATTCGGACCCTAGAATCCAGGCCGTCGTCTTCACATCGCCGCCCCTGGCGGACGCGAGCCATACGTTGACGATCGAGGCGACGGGCCTCGCAAACGCTGCTTCGTCGGATGCCCGGGTCGTGGTGGATGCGTTCGACGTGACGAAGGTGGGAACGCGCTTCGAAGAGACGGCAGGGTCCGTCACCTACACCGGCGATTGGTGGCAAGGCAACCGCAATAGAGCTTGGAGCATGGGGACTGTCGCGGTATCCAACACGCCGGGAGCGCGCGCGACGTTCAGCTTCACCGGGACATCGGTCCGCTGGATCGGCTGCCGCAAATTCTCCATGGGAATCGCTAACGTGTACTTGGATGGGGTCTTCGTGGCCGAGATCGATTCGTATGTCCCCATGCCGGCGGAGGGATACCAGGACACCATTTTCGAGGCGACGGGATTGGCCAGCGGGAGCCATACGTTGACGATCGAGGCGACGGGTCGGCAAAACCCGGCCGCGAGCGATGCATCCGACCTGACCGTCGGGGTCGTGGTGGATGCTTTCGATGTCCGCCCATGAAGCAAGCCGATTGACCTGTTTCAAGGCGCTCCTCCCAAGGCATGGCCATGCTGGAACTGCTTGAAAAATCCGCTCTCCAGGCGGAAGTCCGGTCCGAGAGCGGCCAACGGCTGGCGACGGTTGCCGTCGTCGGCCTGGGCTATGTCGGGCTGCCGGTCGCGGTAGAGTTCGGAAAACACCGCCCGACTGTCGGTTACGACTTGTCGCACAGGAGAATCGGGAATCTCCGGCACAGGATTGACACGACCGGCGAAGTCTCGACCGCGCAACTGGACGAAGCGCGGCATCTGCGCGTCACCGACGATCCGGCAGAGCTCAGGCGGGCGGATTTTGTCATCGTCGCGGTTCCGACCCCGATCAATGCCGCGCGCCAACCCGACCTCCGCCCGCTGGAATCAGCGAGCGCTGCAGTCGGCAAGCACCTGAAGCCGGGCGCGATCGTCATCTACGAGTCGACCGTGTATCCCGGGGCGACCGAGGAAATTTGCGTGCCGATCCTCGAGAAGCATTCCGGCATGAGGTGGCGCCAGGATTTCCATGTCGGCTATTCCCCCGAACGCATCAACCCCGGCGACCGGGAGCACAGCTTCACCAGGGTCACCAAGGTGGTGGCCGGGGACGATGCCGATACCCTCGAAAATGTCGCCGCCTTGTACGCTTCGGTGGTGAAGGCGGGCGTCCACCGGGTGTCGTCGATGCGGGTGGCCGAGGCCGCCAAGGTGATCGAGAACACGCAGCGCGACCTCAACATCGCTTTCGTCAACGAGCTGGCCATCATCTTCGACAAGCTCGGCCTCGATACCATGGAAGTGCTGAAGGCCGCCGGGACCAAGTGGAATTTCCTGCCCTTTCGCCCGGGTCTCGTCGGGGGCCACTGCATAGGGGTTGACCCGTACTATCTGACGCACAAGGCCGAGCTGGTCGGCTATCACCCCGATGTCATCCTCGCCGGCCGGCGCATCAACGACGGCATGGGGCAGCATATTGTGCACAAGACCGTGCAGGAGATGATCCACGCGGGGCGCAACATCAAAGGCGCGCGGGTCAACGTGCTCGGCGTAACGTTCAAGGAAGACTGCCCGGATATCCGCAATTCCAAGGCGATCGACGTCGTCCGGGGGTTGCAGGAGTTCGGCGTGGAGACCTTCGTTCACGATCCGACTGCCGTCGCCGACGAAGCGTTGCACGCCTACGACATCCGGCTGCGCGCATGGGAGGAATTGCCGGCGGCCGACGCCCTGATCCTGGCGGTCGCCCACCGCCCGTTCCTCGATCGTCCCGCGTCAGCGTACATGGAGAAAATCGTGCGCCGCGGCTGCTTCATCGACGTCAAGTCGGTGTTCGACCCGACACCGTTCCGCAAGGAGGGCCTGCGGGTGTGGCGGCTGTAGCGGCTGTAGCGGCTGTAGTGGCTGCGGGGCTGCGACGTTTTGCCGCACCGAGACCGGAATGGCGATCGAAGATCTTCTGCATCCCCTTCTGAAGCACTACCTGGGTACGCCGGATTGGCTGAAGGCGTCGGCGGGGCGTGCTTACGCGTTACTTCCGCAACGCGTTCGATTGGGAGACGCCTACGATGCGTTTCGACATGAAATAGCCGAGTCGGATGACTCGGTCTCAACCAGGCGGCCGTCGACGCGAAAACTGGAATCGACGCTGAGGTGGGCGATCGAAACCGTGCCGGGGTACCGGCGTTATCGTCCCCTGCTTGCGCGGACCGACGACCCTGTGGAGTTGCTCGCCCGGTTGCCAGTGACGGACAAGCTGGACATCAAGCGCGACCCCGCCAGCTATCTGTCGGGGGCGATGCCGCCTTCCAGGCGCCTGGAGATGTTCACCGGGGGGTCCACGCGCAGCCCGATGCAGTTTTATCTTCAAAAGGACCGGTCGCGGCCGAAAGAGTATGCGTTCATCCAGAACTTTCGCGACCGGGTCGGTGCGGGCCTGAATGACCTCACTCTGGCATTGCGGGGGCGCTCCGTGCCGGGCGCCGGGGAGCCGGGCGGCAGGTTATGGATGTATGAACCGATCAGGCGGCAACTGATCCTCAGTTCGGACCACCTCGAGGAGCGCTATCTGCCGCGCTATGCCGAGGCGCTGGTGCGCCACCGGCCGGCGTTCATCGAGGCCTTCCCTTCCGCGCTGTACCCGCTCGCGCGCTGGCTGAGGGCGAACCCGCTGCCCGAATTTGTGAGCGGCGTAAAGGGCGTGATGCTGTATTCCGAGAATGTTTACGGGTTCCAGATGCGCATGTTCCGCGAGGTGTTCCGTTGCCCGGTGCTCAAGCACTACGGGCACTCCGAGCGGGTGCTGATGGCCGCCTCGATGCCCGACGACGACCGCTATTTTTTCTGGCCCCAGTACGGCTGGTTCGAGCTGCTTGACGCCGACGGCAGGCCGATCACGCGGCCGGGCGTGCTCGGATACATCGTCGGTACGAGCTTCGACAACCAGGTGATGCCGTTCGTGCGTTACCGCACCGGGGACCTCGCTATGCTCAGTGAACGGGAGCACGGCAGGCTGCCCGGATATCCAGTCTGCGAGCGCATCGAGGGAAGGCTGCAGGAATTCCTGGTGTGCAAGGACCATCGCCTGATCTCGATCACGAGCATGGGAACCGCGCATTTCCCCGAGCTCTCCACGATCGACGCGATCCAGTACGAACAGGACCGGGCGGGGGAAGTGACCCTGAAAATCGTGACAGACCGCGCGCCATCGGTCGCCATGCAGAGCCGTATTACCGCCGCGATCAGGGCGAAAACACAGGGCGGGTGCGAGGCGAGAGTGGTTCGGGTCGAGCGCATCGAGCGCACGGCGCGGGGCAAGTTGCGCATGCTGATCCAGCACCTGGACATCAGCAATTATTTTGGCGCAGCCGTGACTGGATGAGGCCAAGCCATGTCGCAGCCCAGCTACGCGCGTCTGATCATGCTCGGTACCGCATTTGAAACGCGGGGCGGTATCGCCGCGGCCATCAACGCCTACAGGGCGCAAGGCCTGTTCGAGCGATGGCCGATCGATTACGTCGCGACCCACTGCGATGGCGGTGCGGTACGCAAGCTGCTGACGGCAATCAAGGCATTGCTCAGAGTCATTTTGCTTCTTGCGAGGCACCGTCGCGTAGTAATGCACGTACACAGCGCCTCGCACGCAAGCTTCTGGCGCAAGTCGATCTTCATGGCGATCGCGATGGCGGCGAAATGCCCCGTGATTTTTCACTTGCACGGCGGCGGATTCGAGCGCTTCTACGAAGCGCAATGCGGTAACGCGGGCCGGAGGATCATCCGCTTGGTCCTCGACCGGACAACTTGCGTAATCGTCCTGTCCGAGCGGTGGCGGGCCTGGATCACAAGGGTTACGGAAAACCAGCGGATTGTTTGCATTCCCAATTCTGTCGCCGCGATCGAGGAGCGGCCTGGGTCGAAGCGCGAGAACCTCGTTATGTTTCTCGGCCGCCTTGAACGTAGCAAGGGGATCTTCGATCTGCTCGATACCATCAGCGGGCTGCGGGGGCCGGTTCCAGACGTCAGGCTCGTTTGCGCAGGCGAAGGGAATCTCGAGTCCGCTGCGCGATACGCCAGACGACTCGGCATTGAAGACGCCGTCAGGTTCACAGGTTGGATAGGGCCGACGGAAAAGCAGTCTTTGATGCGCCGCGCCGCGATCTTCGTGTTGCCTTCCTATGCGGAAGGATTGCCGATGAGCCTGCTGGAGGCGATGGCGTCGGGTCTGCCGGTCGTCGCGACTGCGGTGGGCGGCATTCCCGACGTCGTGACCGACGGGGTCGACGGGCTTCTGTTCACGCCCGGGGATACCGCGACGCTCCAGCGACTGCTACGCAGGCTGATGCACGAACCGAAGCTCGGCATGCGCATCGCCATGGCTGCGCGCGAAACCGTCAGGCTTCGCTTCAGCACCGACCGGGTCGTCGCGCAATTGGAGGAGATCTATGCCGGTTTCGGGTTGTCGGCTGTCTCCGGCGCGCGAGTGCGCACGCCGGCCAAGCCACTGCGCGAGGCGGCATGAAACGGCTTATGGCGTTTGTGGTCGGCCCGCACCGGGAAGCGGAGAGCGGAGACGGCACATGCTTGCAGCACGAGGGCGTGCTCATGTTTGATAGGAGTTAATCATGGATAGCGATACGGCACAGGAGCGGGTCCGGGCGTACTGGGACATCAAACCGTGCGATTCGGAGCTGAGCGATCGTGACCGGATGTCACGGGAGTATTTCCTGGATATCGAGCGCAAACGCTATGAGCTTCAGCCTCATATTCTTGACATCCTTTCAGGGATCGATTGGCGCGGGAAGCGGGTTCTCGAGATCGGTACGGGCGTCGGTACCGACGCGCGCGCCATTATCGGCAGGGGGGGTGTCTACACCGGCATCAATATCGATAGGGGATCGACCGAAGCAACGTCGCGGGCATTGCGTGCGTTCTCGCTTCCCGGTGTCGCGCTGCAATGCGATGCGACATCTCTCGTTTTCCCGGACAGCACGTTCGACGTCGTATATACATTCGGAGTGCTGCACCACATCCCCGAAGTTGAAAAAGCCGTCGCTGAAATCCACAGGGTTCTCAAACCCGGCGGCGAACTGCGCGTCATGCTGTATAACCGCACCTCGATCAACTACGTCGTTGAAATCATGTTCCTGCGCAAACTCGGCCTACCTATCTTGTCGGTGCCAGGGGCAATTGCGTTGCTTCAGTGGATGGGCTTTCCGCGCAAGAAACTGGAGCGTCACAAAGAGCTGCATAAGCAGCAAGAGCGAATGACTGAAGAGGAATGGCTGGGTCGCAATACGAACGGCCCGGACTATCCGTATTGCCGGGGGGTCTACGGCGTGAAGGAGGCAGCAGAGCTTTTTAAAGCGTTCCGAATCGGGAACAACGAGGTGTATTTCTTCGATCACCGGCACTGGGGCGCGCTGGGCCACCTGTTGCCGAAAAAGGTATGCACTGCGCTGGGTCGGCGTTGGGGTTGGCACCGTATCGTCTACGCGAAAAAAGCCTAGGCTCGTGCCTATGCATGATTTCGTAGAACCTCGACGCCAGCTCGAACCCGGTCCCGCGGCCGCGGGAATGAGGGAATGGCTCCTGTGGCGCCTCAACCGCCTGCGCTGCATGACGGCTGCGGAGATCTCGCATCGTGTTCTCCGCATGCTGTCAATGCATGTGGAGCGCGCCGGACTGCTCGGATCGAGGAGCGTTCCGCCACCGAATCTTTCTCCGACGCCTCGTCCCTGGGTGCACACCACGGCGAGAGTCGATACTTCGCGATATCTCGCCGCCGCCGATCGCATTGCGGCCGGCAGGTTTGACGTGTTCGCCTTGCAGGGCGTCGAGCTGGGTTCGCCCCCGTCCTGGAACCGCGATCCCAAGACCGGCGTCGAAGCGCCGCT
>Ga0214471_10003865_pt1 | contig 11594 bp, 8 predicted proteins | sample RVTome_5_FD_207665 | JGI IMG/M metagenome (GOLD analysis project Ga0214471, IMG submission 207665) | Soil microbial communities from uranium-contaminated site in the Upper Colorado River Basin, Wyoming, United States - RVT142D155 | ecosystem: Environmental > Terrestrial > Soil > Contaminated >... | reverse complement strand
TCTTCCGGGAGGTCGCCATGTTCCAACGCATCGCCAACCTGATCCGCGGGTTCCTGTCGCTCTTCGTGAGCGGGCTCGAGAAGCGCAACCCCGAGGCGCTGCTCGAGGCGGAGAAGGAGAACCTGCGGCGGCAGATCGCCGAGTACAACCAGGGGCTCGCCGCCCACGCCGGCCTCTGCGAGCGGTTGATGACCCAGGTCAAGCGCCTGGAGATCGAGCAGCGCGACCTGCGCGCCAAGGCGAGCGCCAACCTGAAGGCCGGCAACCGCGATGTCGCCGGCCAGTACGCGCTCCGCCTGCAGACGATCGAGCGGCAGCTCGCGGAGAACCGCACCCAGCTCACCGCCGCCGAGGAGACCTACAAGAGCCTGCTCAAGGCCCGCGACGTGGCGGTCAACGCCGCGCGCACCAAGATCGAGATGCTCAAGCACAGCCTCGACGACCTGAAGGTCAAGCGCGCGATGGCCGAGCTGACCGAGATGGCGAGCGGCATGATCTCGACGATCGGCGGCTCGGGCGACACGCTCGACCGGCTGCACACGATGGTCGAGGAGGAGCGCGAGAAGGCGGCCGGCCGGGCGCGGGTGGCGAAGGACTCGATGGACACCTCGCAGGTCGACTTGAAGGGCGTCGAGCAGCAGGCGCTCGCCGAGCAGGCGCTGGCCGAGTTCGCGGCGCGCGAGGGGATCGCGCTCGAGCCCCTCCCGGGCGAGGCCGAGCCGGCCGCGACCGAGGCCCCGGCCAAGACCATGGGACCGGAAGCGCAGCAGGCGTGAGCACCACGGCAGCCCCTCCTCCGCGCGCGGCGAGGGGCGGTCCCGCCTGGGCGGCGCAGCTCGTCGAGCTCTACGAGTCGAACGCCGCCAGCCAGTTCATCGTCCACGGCAACGTCACCGACCGGCTGCTGCTGCCGGCGGGCCCGCCGCCTCCGGCGGCCGCCGGCGAGCCCGCGGATCCGGCCGCGCCGACTCCGCTCCCGCCCGTCCGCCTGGGCGGCCTCATCGACTTCTTCCTCCGCCGTCTGGTGCCGCGCTTCGACATCGTCTTCTCCTACGACCTCGGCAGCGGCCTGCGGGTCGAGAAGGGTGGCGAGCTCTTCACCCGCTGGCCCGGCTTCCAGGAGGGGCAGGAGTTCCCGCGCGCGCCGCGCCCGGCGCTCGAGACGGTCGGCCGCTACTTCCGCTACTGCGCCAACCTCGCCCGCATCGGCCAGCCGGCGCAGCACGTGGCGGTGGTGGTCAAGGCGGCGCACCTGGTGGTGCCGGCCGAGGGCGCCGGCCAGGAGGTTCACGCCCTGGCGCTCCTGGTGCGCGACTGGTCGAGCGACGAGCTGCTGACCCGCCACCCGCTGGTGTCGTTCCTAGTCACCGAGAGCTTCAACGACCTCCACCCGCTCCTCGCCACCAACCCGCGGGCGCCGGCGGTCAAGGTGCCGCTGCCCGAGCCGGCGGAGATCGAAGCGGCCCTCGAGCTGATCGCGCCGTCCTGCCCGACGGCGCTCGCCGAGCTGCGCGGCGACCTGCCGAACGTGGCGCGCGAGCTGGCCGGGGCGTCGCTGGCGGCGATCGAGAGCCTGCTCAAGGTCAAGGAGTACCGGCGCGAGCCGCTGCGGCCGCCCGACCTGGTCGAGCTCAAGAAGCAGATGGTCGAGACCGAGCTCGCCGGGTTGATCGAGTTCGTGCCGTCGCGCCTGACCTTCGACGACCTCTACGGCCAGGAGAAGCTCAAGGCCTGGCTGCGGCAGGACCTGGCCCTCTGGCGGCGCAACGAGCTCAAGGCGCTGCCGCGCGGCTACCTGCTCTGCGGTCCGGTGGGCACCGGCAAGACCTACCTCGCCGAGTGCCTGGCCGGCGAGGCCGGGGTGCCGGTGGTCAAGATCAAGAACTTCCGCGACAAGTGGGTGGGGACGACCGAGGGGAACCTGGAGAAGATCTTCCGCCTGCTGCGCGCGCTCGGCCGCTGCTTCGTCTTCATCGACGAGGCCGACCAGACGCTCGGCAAGCGCGAGTCGGGCACCGGCGACTCCGGGCTCTCGGGCCGCGTCTACTCGATGATCGCCCAGGAGATGAGCAACTCGGAGAGCCGCGGGCGGGTGATCTGGATCCTGGCGTCGAGCCGGCCGGACCTGATCGAGATCGACTTGAAGCGCCCGGGCCGCATCGACTTGAAGATCCCGCTCTTCCCGACGACCGGCGCCGAGGAGGGCTTCCACTTGATCCGCGCCCTCTGCAAGCGCTACGGCGTGGCGATCGAGGAGAGCGCCTTCGCCCGCCTCCAGCCCATGGTCCCGGAGCTGCTGACGCCGGCGGCGGCCGAGACCCTGGCCTTCAAGACCTACCGCGCGGTCAGGACCGAGGGCACCGCGCCCCTCGAGACCCTCGAGCGCCAGCTCGCCGCCTGGCGCAACCCGGTGCCGCGCGAGACCCTGGAGTTCCAGATCGCCCTCGCCGTCCAGGAAGCGAGCGACCTGGAGCTGGTGCCCGAGGCCTTCCGCAGGCTGCGGGAGTCTTGAGAGCGAGCTACGGCGCGAACATCTGTTGGAGAACGGCGAGCACCCGCCGCGCGGTAGCGGGCGTGAGGCGTCCGAGGCGGCGCAACAGCCGTTCCCGATCGACCGCCCGCACCTGATCCAGCACGACGTGCCCGACCTTGCCGGCGAAGCGACACGGCACACGGAACGGGTAGGCGTGGCTGCCGGTCGTCAGCGGCGCGACGATCACGGTGCGGAGGTGGGCATTGAGCTCCTCGGGCGAGACGACGAGGCACGGGCGCACTTTCCGGATCTCGCCGCCGCGCGTTGGGTTCAGATCGATGAGATAGACCTCGCCGCGCCGGGGACCTGCGCCTACCACTCCCACTCCTCCTCGTCGAAGTGGGTAGGCGCTTCGAGAACCTCCTCCTCACCTCGAGTGCTCAGCCGTTGCGCCGCCTCGGCCCACCCGGCCCGCGGCTGCGGCGCCGCGGCGATCACGATCGCCCCGGCGCGGACCCGGATCTCGACCTCATCGGAGAGGCCGGCTTCCTCGATGAGTGGTTTGGGCAGCCGGACCCCCCGCGAGTTGCCGATGCTGATCAGTCGCGTCTTCATGGCGCCTCCTGGAAGCACATTGTACCCACGTATCTCTGTCCGCTGCTAGACTCTATGGATCCATGGCCACGATCCCTCCCCCGTCCGCGCCGGAGGTCCGGGCGCTGCTCGGCGCGGCGCGGCTGTTCAAGGGGCTGCCGGACGAGGTGCTCGACGAGATCGGCGCGGAGCTCGAGTGGTGCGTCGTCGGCGGTGGGGAGACGGTGTGCGCGCAGGGCGACGTCGGCGATTTCCTCTACCTGGTGGCGAGCGGGCGGCTCACGGTCGTGCGCCGGCTGCCCGGCGGCGAGGAGGTCGTGCTGCGCGAGGCGGGGCGGGGCGAGACGGTCGGTGAGCTCGCCGTCCTCACCGACCGGCCGCGCACCGCCACCGTCCGCACGCTCCGCGACACCGTCCTCGTGCGGCTGTCGCGCGAGCGCTTCGAGGGCATCCTGCAGCGGCACACGGCCGTCCTGCGCGCCCTGGCCGGGCTCCTCGCCGAGTGGCTCGACCCGGCGCCGCCCGCCGGCGAGCGGCCGGCGGCGCCGCTCTCCATCACGCTCGTCGCCGTCACGCCCGGCCTGCCGCTCGCCGACCTGGCGGCGAGCCTCCACGCCGCGCTCGCCCGCACCGGCTCGGCGCTGGTCGCCAGCGCCGCCGCCATCGACGACCGCTTCAGCGCCGGCGCCGCCGACAGCCCCGAAGGCAGCCCGCTCCACGGCCGGGTCACCGCCTGGCTCGCCGAGCAGGAGGCGGCGCACCGCTTCGTCGTCTACCTCGGCGACGCCGCCGCCACCCCTTGGACGCGCCGCTGCCTGCGGCAGGCCGACCGGGTGCTGGTCGTCGCCGACGCCGACGCCGAGCCGGGGCTCGGCGCGCTCGCCGGCGTCCTCGTGCCCGCCGCCCTCGGCAAGAGCCGCGAGGAGCTGGTCCTCCTCCACGCCGCATCGACGGAGCGCCCCCGCGCCACCGCCCGCTGGCTGGCGCTCTACCCCTTCGACGACCACCACCACCTCCGCCGCGGCCGCGCCGCCGACCTCGAGCGGCTGGCCCGCCTGGTCAGCGGCCAGTCGATCGGCGTCGTCTTCGGCGGCGGCGGCGCGCGCGGCTTCGCGCACATCGGCGTCCTGCGCGCGCTGGAGGAGGCCGGCGTGCCGATCGACCGCATCGGCGGCGCCAGCATGGGGGCGATCATCGCGGCGCAGTACGCCCGCGGCTGCGGCTGGCGGGAGATCGTGGACTTGAACCGCCGCGGCTGGGTGGAGATGGCGCCGCACAAGGTCTACACCCTGCCGGTCGTCTCGCTGCTCTCGAAGGCGAAGGCCGAGGTGATGCTCGACATGATGTTCGCCGGCGGCCGCATCGAGGACCTCTGGCTCCCCTTCTTCTGCGTCTCGACCAACCTCACCCGCACCGAGGTCAAGGTCCACCGCGACGGGCCGCTCCGCCGCGCGCTGTCGGCGAGCATCACGATCCCGGGGATCACGCCGCCGGTGATCGACCGCGACGGCGACCTCCTGGTCGACGGCGGCGTGCTCAACAATTTGCCGACCGACGTCATGCGCCGCTTCGCGCCGGGGCGGATCATCGCCTCCGACGTCTCGGCCGCCGTGGACCTGCGCGCCGACCCGAGCTGGGAGGACCCGCCGACCCCCTGGCAGTACCTGAGCAACCGCATGCGCCGCGCCGGCAAGCCCCGCCCGTTCCCCAACATCCTCCGCCTCATCATGCGCGCCGCGCTGCTGGCGAGCGACGTCTACGCCAAGCAGGCGAAGCGCGAGGTGGACCTCTATCTCGACCTGCCGATGGACCCCTTCGACATGTTCGACATGGAGCGGCTGGACGACATCGTCGAGTTCGGCTACCGCTTCGCCTGCGAGAAAGTGGCCGAGACGCCGTGGCTCACTCCAGCAGCCACTCCCCCGCCGGCTCCCTGAGGTTGTAGCGCGAGCTCATCACCCGGCCGTAGGCGCCGGCGTTGGCGATGAGCAGGACGTCGTCTTCGGCGGCCGGCGCGAGGCGGCGGGCGCGGCCGAGGACGTCGCCGGTCTCGCAGATCGGGCCCACGACGTGGGCGGTCAGCGTCGCCGGCTCGTCGAGCCGCGAGAGGTTGACGATCGGGTGGTAGGCGCCGTAGAGCGCCGGCCGGATGAGCGAGTTCATGCCGGTCTCGAGGCCGACCCAGGTGATCCCGCCCTTCTCCTTGACCTGCGCCACGCGCGCCAGGAGGACGCCGGCGCCGGCCACGAGGTAGCGCCCGGGCTCGATCCAGAGCTCCAAGTCCTGGTTCGCCGCCTTGACCCGCGCCAGACCGGCGTCGAGCGCCGCGAGGTCGAGCGGCCGCTGCCCCGGCTTCTCCGGCACGCCGAGGCCGCCGCCGACGTCGAGCGCGCGCAGCTCCGGGAAGCGCGCCGCCGCCGCCGCGAGGAAGGAAGCGGTCTCCTCCCAGGCCTCGGCGGCGCGGATGCCGCTGCCGGCGTGGGCGTGGAGGCCGACGACTCGCGCGCCGGTCCGCGCCAGGAGCGGCGCCAGCCGTTCCAGCTCGCCTTGCGACAAGCCGAACTTCGACTGCGCGCCGGCGGTGCGGACGTGGGCGTGGTGGCCGCGGCCGCGGCCGGGGTCGAGGCGGAGGAGGAGCGCGCGCCCGGCGAAGAGCTCGGGCCAGGCGGCCAGCGGGTGGAGGTTGTCCACCGTCACCCGCACGCCCAGAGCCAGCGCCCGCTCGTACTCCTCGCGGCGCGCGAAGCTCGGGGTGAAGAGGAGGCGGCCGGGGTCGAGCCCGGGCACGGCCGCGCGGACGTGCTCCAGCTCGGCCGCCGAGACGCACTCGAAGCCGAGCCCCAGCCGCGCGAAGACGCCGAGAACGCCGGCGTGGCAGTTCGCCTTGACGGCGTAGAAGACCCGATCGACGGCGCGGAGCGCGAGGAGCGAGCGCGCCGCGGCCTCCAGGCCCGCCGCGTCGTAGACGTAGAGCGGCCCGCGCTGGGCGGCGAGGACGAGGAGCTCCTCGCGGCGGGCGGCCCACCAGGGCAGGGTCTCGCCGGCGAGGCCGCGGCCCCGCCGCGCCGCCGCGCCACCGGCCGGCGCCGCCTCCAGCTCCTCCCAGGTGGGGCCGAAGAGCGCGCCCTCGGTGGCGTGCTGAAAGAGGAGGCCGTGGAGGTCGCGGGCCAGCCGCTCGCTCTCCTCCTCGTCCACCACGACGGTGAGGTTCAGGTCGCTCGCCGACTGGGTGAGCAGGTGGACCTTGAGCTCGGCGAAGAGCTCCAGCACCGGCGCCAGCTCGTGGAGGATGGCGCGGATGCCGCGGCCGACGAGCGAGAGCGCGGCGGCGGGACCGATCGCCCGCGCCTCGCAGCGGCGGCGCAGGTCGTCGAGGAGGGCGTCGAGCGCGCCGGGGTCGAGCGCGCCGGCGGCCGAGTCGAGCGAGACGGTGACGTTGGTCTCCGAGGAGGAGACGGCGTCCACCGAGAGGCCGTGGCGGGCGAAACGGGCGAAGACGTCGGCGAGGAAGCCGACCTCGCGCCACATGCCGGCGGTCTCCATCGACACCAGCGTGATGCCGCGCCGGACGGCGATCGCCTTGACTTGGGGGTCGGCGACGGGCGAGGCGGCCGAGACGACGGTCCCCGGCGCCTCCGGCAGATCGATCGACCGGAAGTGGAGCGGCACGCCGGCGCGGGCCAGGGGCGGCAGCGCGCCGGGGTGGACGATCGGCGCCGCCGACGCCGCGGCCAGCTCCTGCGCCTCCTCGTAGTCCAGCGCGCGCAGCAGGCGGGCCGAGGGGAGGAGCGCGGGGTCGGCGGTGAAGAAACCGGGCGCTTCGCCCCAGACCTCGCAGCGGGCGGCGCCGAGCGCGGCGGCGAGGCGGGCGGCGAAGAGGTCGGAGCCGGCGGTCGAGAGCGCCGCCGCGGCGACCTCCGCCGCGTCGCCCGCGCGCGCGACCTCGGGCAGCACGACGATCGGGCGCAAGCCTTCCGCGCGCCGCTCGCGCGCGACCGCCGCCGCCGCGCGCCGGCGCTCGGGCGTGGCGAGGACGGCGGCGCCGAGCTTCAGCACCACCCAGCGAGGACCTGCTGACGGAGCGGGCATGACGCGAAGTCGAGCAAGGTACACCAGCGATCCCGCGCCGTCCACCGCGATATGGTCGCGTCTCCACGTAGCGCGAGCTTATGCCCGCCCTCCGCATCGTCTCCGCCGTCGCGGCGGACCTGCCGCTCATCCATCGCTTCATCCGCGAGCTGGCCGATTACGAGCGCCTCCTCGACGCGGTGACGGCGACCGAGGAGAAGCTCCGCCGCACGCTCTTCGGACCGCGGCCGGCGGCGGAGGTGGTGCTCGCCTACGACGGCGACGAGCCGGTGGGCTTCGCCCTCTTCTTCCCCAACTACTCCACCTTCCTGGCGCAGCCGGGGATCTACCTCGAGGACCTCTACGTCCGCCCCGAGGCGCGCGGCCGCGGCGTCGGCCGCGCCCTGCTCGTCTACCTCGCCCGCCTCGCCGTCGAGCGCGGCTGCGGCCGGCTGGAGTGGGCGGTCCTCGACTGGAACGAGAGCGCGATCCGCTTCTACAAGGGGATCGGCGCCCGGCCGATGGACGACTGGATCACCTTCCGCCTCACCGGCGACGCGCTCGCGCGCCTCGCCGCCGAGCGGCCGGTGTAGTTGTCTCCTTCTTTCGCTCCGAAGGCACTCATAGAAGTAAGGAGTAGCCACAAGGATGGCGAACGCCTGCCGCGCGCCGCCGCGGGCGAACCTTCCCGCCCAAGCCAAACGCCCCTGTCGGACGGAGGGGCGGCGTGTCCCTCCGCGAAAGCCTGACGATCCAACCTGGAGGGCGAACGCTTGATCAAGCGAACGACACTTCTCCCCATCCTCCTGGGTACTCTCCTGGTGCTGGGCCTGCCGCCGGCGCTGCTGGTGCTCACGACCTACTCCGCCGCGGCCGCGCCGACCGAGCCGGCCGCCCAGCGCAGTCCGATCGAGCCTCTCAAGAAGCTGATCGCCCAGAGCTCCAATCTGGCCCTGGCCTACCAGGACTGGGAGACCGCCTACCTGGCGCGGGGCGGCGACCGCAACGTGGTCGTGGGGTTCGGCTGGTCCCGCGACTTCTCGAGCGAGTGGAGCCCGGCCACGGGCAAGATCCGACTCGACCTGATCGGCGGCAAGGTCGCCGCCGAAGTGAAGGGCCTCGGGGATCTCGAAGCCGACCTCTGGCTGGTCGACAACGACCCCGACAAGAGCGTCCTGCCGCAGGCCGGCGAGCGCATGATACGGGTTGGCCGTCTGCAGAAAGACGGCGAGCTCGCCAGGGTCTCCCGGCAGCTCGGCCCTGCCCTCTTCCACGACTTCGAGGTGGACCTGGTGGTGGTGACCCGTGCCGGCCGCACGCCGGTCCATGGCATGGTCCTGCTCGGCACCCGCCCCTACTTCGAGACCATCTTCACCCAGGCCCGCCTGATCGCCGAGCGGCAGCGTGAGGCCGCGCGTCCCGGTTGGAGGAATTTCCTCCGGCCGGCGACCCTGGCCTCGTTCTTCCGCCCCCGCTCCGCCGACGCCGACTCCACCCAGATCCTCATCGCCCACGGCCTGGTGAGCCAGAGCGTGGGCGACGGCGCCGACCTCTTCTTCCGCGGCCTCTTCAGCGGCAACGGCCGCACCTGCGGCACCTGCCATCGGGCCGCCAACAACCTGGTCATCGACGCCGAGTTCATCGCCACGCTGCCGTCGACCGACAAGATCTTCGTCGCCTCCTTGCCGCCCGAGCAGGGGGGCGTGCCGGGCCTCGAGCGGCCGGAGCTGCTCAGGCAGTTCGGCCTGATCCTGGAGAACGTGGACGGCTTCGAGAACCCCACGGTCAAGTTCACCATGCGGGGCGTGCCGCACACGGAGTCGCTCCTCACCTCGATCAAGAAGCCCGCCGACACGCGGCAGGGGGCCGACGAGCGGACCGGCTGGAGTGGCGACGGTGCCCCGGCGCCCGGGACGCTGAAGCTGTTCTCGGTCGGCGCCGTCCGCCAGCACTTCACCAAGAGCCTGCTGCGACGGGAGAACATCGATTTCGTCCTCCCGACCGACTCGCAGCAGACCAAGATGCTGGCTTACATGCTGGCTACCGGCCGGCTCAGCGAGCTGAACCTCCCCCAGGTGTCGCTCACCAACAGCGGCGCCAACGCCGGCCGCGTCCTCTTCCTCGACAACGCCGTGGCCAAGTGCAACCGCTGCCACGGCAACGCCGGGGCGAACGTCGGCAACCTCACCAACATCAACGCCGACACCGGCGTCGAAACGGTCGTCCACCCCGCCCGGGCAGTCGAGAACTTCCCCTTCGACGGCGGCTTCGGTGCGACGCCCGCCGCCCCCTGCAAAGGCGACCCCAACCAGACTTGCTTCGGCGACGCGAGCTTCAATACGCCGCCGCTCATCGAGGCCGCCGACACCGAGCCCTTCTTCCACAACAACGTGGTCACGGACGTAGAGGGCTCGGTGGCCTTCTACGACAGCGCCGCCTTCAACAACTCCGATGCCGCCCTGAACGTCGTCGGCCCGATCGACCTGACCCCGCAGCAGATCAACGACATCGCGGCCTTCCTGCGGGTGATCAACGCCGCCTTCAACGCCGACATCGCGATCCAACGCAACAGTGCCGCGCTGACGCTGGAGAACAGCGCCGACCCGCCGAACCCCTGCGGCGCGGACGCCGGCGAGTTCTGTTCCCCTCCCGACGACGACGTGAACGGCAAGCGTGAGACGATTAACACGCTGCTGTCGCTATCCATCGCCGAGGCGCTCGACGCCGTCGAGGTCTTGACCGCGCGGTCACTACACGCCGACGCGGTGAAGCTCTTCAACTCGGGGATCGGCAAGAACAACAGCGCCATCAACGAGCTCGCATCGCAGAAGCGCAAGTCGCTCATCAACGGGGCCCTCAACGACTTCAAGGCCGCCAAGGCCAAGTTCGGCACCGGCCTCAATCTGACGATGGGCGAGGGGAACCTTTTGTTCTGAGCCGCTGCCTCGGCTCGGTTGCGAAACCCCGGCCACGCGGCCGGGGTTTCTTTTAGAGGAAGGGATCGATCAGGTAGACGCCGCCGCTGCCGTCCGTGAACGTCACGCGCGCCGCGGCGCGTCCGGCGGTGACCACCCCGGGACCGAACGTGAAGCTGGCAACCGTCCGCAAGGTGCTCCGGCCGGCACCATCGAGCACTTCCACGACGTCCCCTTCCCGGAGGAGGAGAGCGACCGTCCCGTCCGGCGTGGCGCGGAGCAGGGCGACATCGTTCGCCCAGGTCACTCCCGAGCCGGTCAACGAGGCGGTGAAGTGGAGCACGTCCTCGCCGGTGAGTCCCTCGAGGGTGAGCTCCCCGTAGGCGGCGCCCGAGGCGCCCGGCACCGGCCTCCCCGCGGCGGCGACCAGGGCGAGAGTGCCCGGCGCGTCCCACCAGATCGCTTCGGTCAGGGCAAAGAAGTTCCCGTGCTCGTCGGCCCAGCCCTGGAAGGCGAAAGTGCCGTCCTGGTTGAGGGCGCTGCCATCGAAAGCGGCGAAAGTGGCCCCCGCGGGGAGGCCGGGCGCGGGATCCCCCTCGCCGTAGCCGGAAAGCGGCAGACCGCCGCGCGCCACGAGCTCCAGGCTGCCGCCGCGCTTGGCCCAGACGGAGTTCCAGCGTGTCTTGCCGCTGCGCAGGATCGCGCCGAAGACCACCCACCCGAGGTCATTGATGGCAGGAGCCAGGTTTTCCCCATCGGCGCCGAAGGTGGGCGTGCTCGACGCCGGGCCGAAGGTGGTCTTGCCCTTCCCTCCCGCGCGGGCTCCCTCGCGCACCAGCATCTGCAGCCCGCTGCCGGTCTCGATCCACAGCGCCTCATCGTTGTTGCCGTCGATGCCACGGCCGCGCACCCAAGCTTGCGCCAACACCGAGCCGTCGCCGCGCGCGGTGTGGAAGAACAACGGACCGTAAGCGCTGGTCGGATCGGCGTCGAAGACGGCCCCGTCCAGGCCGGGTGCCCGCATGCCGCGGATCATGACCAGCTCCCAAGGGCCGGTGCGATTGCGCCACAGGCCCTCGTTGGCCCGAGGCAGACTCGACCCCTCGGCAAAGCTGGCGCGAGCGAGGACCAGATCGCCGCGGATGCTGGCCGAGAAGCCGGCCAGCTCGGTGCCGGCCGGCATCCCTGGCAGGTGGTCACCGGTGAGCAGCAAGCGCTCGAAGCCGCCGAAGCGGTCCGACCAGAGCCCGTCGCGGCTGACGACCTCCGGATCCTCGATGTTGGCGGCAAAGGTCAGGCCGCCGCCGTTGATGAGGGGCGTCTGCGGTGCGTAGGGGAAGAGGGTGAAGGGGGCGCTGTTGCCGGGAGCGGGATCCCCGCTCTGGAAGACCAGCTCGGCGGGGCCGCCCAGCCAGCGGTAGAGCGCCTGGGCGAAGCCGCCGTCGGGGTCGCGGAGCGTGACGGCCCAGGAGACGTTCCCCGCCGCGTCGAGGCGGGGGGCGTCGCCGATCGTCTGGACCGTCGTGCCGGGCGCGCAGCCGGGG
>Ga0214471_10003864_pt1 | contig 11594 bp, 10 predicted proteins | sample RVTome_5_FD_207665 | JGI IMG/M metagenome (GOLD analysis project Ga0214471, IMG submission 207665) | Soil microbial communities from uranium-contaminated site in the Upper Colorado River Basin, Wyoming, United States - RVT142D155 | ecosystem: Environmental > Terrestrial > Soil > Contaminated >... | reverse complement strand
GAGGTTTCTTCAGGGGATACGTTGCCGGCGGCTACTTGCCGGTCAGCAGCGCTTCGTACTTGGCGGCCAGCTCGAGGGTTCCTTCGGCCGCTGCCATGGCCGTCGCCTGATCGCCGAAGTCGATGAAGGCGGTGGGCAGGCCGGCCTTCTTCACCGCTTCCGGATAGGCCGGGTCGTCCTTCACCATCGCCATGCTCGACTTGATGACCTCGAAGCGGTCGGGATACTGCTCGATGGCCTTCACGTGCAGCCCGAAGCCGCGCGAGGAGGTGAGCTCCGGCAGCTTGGTGCCGAACACCGCATTCACCTCTGGCGCGTTGCCGGTCTCGGCCGGCGCCGGGTTCTTGCCGAAGGTGGTGAGGATCTTCACCTGCTCGCCGAGCTTGATCGGGTTGGCCAGCGGCAGGGCGCAGGCATCGACCTCGCCGGTGATCGCGGCCATGGCCGAGGGGTTGCCGCCGCCGTAGGGCACCAGCTGGAACTTGGCACCGGTGGCCTCACCGAGCGCCAGGCAGCCGATCGAAGCCGGGTGCGGCAGGCGGCTGACGGAGATGGTCACGGTGCGCTTCTTGCCCTCGTCGACGAGCTGCTCGATGCTCTGGATCGGCGAGTTGGCCGCCACGAAGAGCGACATGACCTCGGAAGAGATCTGGTTGATGTAGACGAAGTCCTGGCCCAGCTTCACCGGCGGCTTCTGCAGGGCCTGCATGATGACTTCCGGGCCCATGTTGGCGAACAGCAGGCTGTAGCAGTCGGGCTCGCGCTTGCCGACGTAGACCTCGTAGCCGACCTGGCCGGCGGCGCCGGGGAAGAAGGAGTACTCGAACTTGGTATTAATGTGGTTCTGCCACACCGAGGTGAAGACGCGGACGTCGCGGTCGGCGCCGCCGCCTTCCGCGGTCGGGATCACGATCTCGAGGTTGCGCTCCGGATAGGCCGCCCAGGCCGGGCGGCTGAACGCGCCGGTCAGCAGCGTGGCACCGGCCACCACCGTCGTGCCGGCCATGAAGCTGCGCCGGGTAGTCTTGAACTCAGGCATGCATTCCTCCCGTTTTGTTGGTTCGCTGCGATCGGACACGAGCAGTGTGAGCGGGCTCACGGTCCGGCAGCAGCCTTGGGCGAACTTTTGACCAATTATTCATTGGGTGCAATTGATTTTCAACTGATCATTCAAATTATTGAATTTCAACGATTTCACTTCTGACCAATCATAACCAATTGGCGGACTGCGGATTTCGCAGGCCCCTCGGGCCTCCGTGACGGGCAGTTCGCCTGCGCTGCGCGCATCCGGTGGACATTGTCTACAGTCGGCAGCGCCTCGGCAACCGGAAGGTAACGCTGCCGCGCGGCGGCAGCCCGCCCGCTAACGCTGCGGCGGTGTGTAGATCTCGACGGCGTCGGTCAGGGTGAAGAAGGTGCGCGCGCCGGCGCCGGTGCCGCCGCCGATGACGTACCACTGGCCGGCGACGGCGGCAGCATCGATCCCGTGCCGCGCGGTCGGCATGGCCGGCAGCGTCTCCCAGCTCCCGGTTGCAAGGTCGAAGGCGTCGTGGGTGGCGAAGGTGTCGCCGGAGTCGAGCTGCTCGCCGCCGGTAACATGGATGCGGCTTGCCAGCGCCGACGCCGCGAAGCCGCCGCGCGCCATCGGCATGTCGGGCTGCCGCGTCCAGCTGTCATCAGCCGGGTCGTAGGCCTCGACGATGGCGAGATTGCCAACGTCCTCCCAGCGCCCGCCAAGGGCGTAGAGCTTGCCGCCGGCAACCGCGACCGCCAGGTGCTCGCGCCGCGTCGGCAGTAGCGCCAGGGATGTCCAGGCATCATCAGCCGGGTCGTAGCGCCACAGGGCTTGAGGCTCCGCCCCGACCCCGCCCACCACATAGAGCCTGCCGTCGAGTGCGGCCATGCGGTGGGCGGCGCGCGGCCCGGGCATGTCGGCGATGGCGCTCCAGCGGGCGGTCATGGGGTCGTAGACCCAGGCGCGGGCGCTGTCAGGCGTGAAGGTGATGTCGTCATAGCCGCCGCTGATGTAGAGGCGCCCGTCGGCCGCAGCCATGCCCAGGTGGTGGAGGCCAACTGGCAGCGGCGCCAGTTCGCGCCAGCTGTCAGCGGCCGGATCATAGACCTCGAAGGTGGCGGTGGTGCCGAAGCGGCCGATGCCGCCGGCGACATAGAGACGCCCGTCGAGGGCCGCGACGGCGAGCTCCGAGCGCGGCGTCGGCATGGCGGCGCTGCGGCGCCAGGGTTCTTCGGCCGCCCCCGGTGCGGCGACGCAGCCTGCACCCAGCAGCAGACCAAGACCGACCAGGAGGCGCAGGGTCGCGTGCATGCCTTTCCTCCTCCGCTCTGGCCCATCAGCTAGGGCGGCCGCAGGCGCGGGCAAGCGGCTGTTGCCGGGCGCCTCAGCCCCTCGGCGTCACCGGCGGCGTGGCAGCCGGTACCGCGAAGGAGGCGGACGGCCGCCCCTCGGCGATCCTTTCGACTTCGCGGGCGGCAATCGCGCGGTCGATCCCGCTGCGGTCGAGCAGGCCGGAGACGTTCGCGGCCGTGGGCAAGGTCTCGGCGAACAGCAGGTAGCGCTCCTGCGCCACGGCGTGGAGCCGCCGCAGCTCGGCCAGCGGATCGCCGTGGTCGTCGCTGCGGATGTCGAGCCAGGGGTAGGCCTCGCCGCGCACGATCCTGAGCGCCGCCGACTGGCGGCCGCGCTTGTCGCCGCCGGCGCGCTCGCCGGCTTCCATAGCGCTCAGCAGGCGCTCCGCCAGCGGCAGGTCCGCGTGATCCTCGTAGGCCCGCAAGGTCGCCTTGATGACCGCCGCGCCGGCCAGCATGTTGCCGGCCACCGAGACGCCGTCGCCGACCACGTGGCCGGCCCAGTCGACGCAGTTCTCGCCGGTGAAGGCGGCGCTGCGCCCGGCGGCGTCGATCATGTGGACCTGGCGGGCGTGGCGCCCCTCATCGCGGCCGGTCACGGCCTGCAGCGCTTCCGCCGCCGTCGCTCCCCGTGCGAGCAGCGCGATGCCGTCGGTGCCGTAGAGCGGGCTGACGAAGGCCTGGGTGGCGATGGCGCCGATGCCGCCGCGCAGATGCGGCACCAGGGCGCCGACGGCGAAGAAGCGGCTGGCCACGGCGATGCCTAAGTGGCCGGTCGCCGCCTCGCGCGCGACGATGGAGTAGGTCATGGCGGCGCCCTCCCCCGCAGCCTAGCGGCCGACCGCGTAGGCCTGCATCAGGCGCGGCGTCGCCGCCGCCTTCAGCAGGCCGTCCCTCTCCCGCTTCGCGCAGGTCAGGCGGCCGATCTTCCACTCCTCGACCTCCTCCACCTCGTGGCCGCGCCGACGCAGCTCCGCGAGCGTCGCGGCCCCGACACTGCGCTCCACCATGATGTGGCCGGGCTGGCGCTGGCGCGGGTAGAAGGAAGCCGGGAAGTGGGTGGTGTGGAACAGCGGCAGGTCGATCGCCTCCTGCAGGTTGAGGCCGTGGTGCACGAGGCGCAGGAAGTACGGCAGCTGCCACTGGTCCTGCTGGTCGCCGCCCGGCGTGCCGAAGGCGAGCGTCGGCCGCCCCTCGAAGAGCGCGAGGCTCGGCGTCAGCGTGGTGCGCGGCCGCTTGCCGGGCTCCAGCGACGACGGCAGGCCCTCAGTCAGCCAGAACATCTGGCCGCGCGAGTTCAGCTGGAAGCCGAGGTCCGGCACCGTCGGCGAGGACTGCAGCCAGCCGCCCGACGGCGTCGCCGAGACCATGTTGCCCCAGCGGTCGATGACGTCGAGGTGCACGGTGTCGCCCGACCTTTCCACACTGGGCTTCTCGGAGAGGTGCGCCATGGTCGGCTCGTAGACGCCGGTCGCCGAGATGCCGGCCGCCTCGATGACCGCCATGCTGCGCTTCAGCTGGTCCTCGAAGTCCGGCACCCTGCCGGGCCGCAGGTCGTAGGAGGCGCGCTCCGAGATCAGGCCGCGGCGCGCCGCGTTGTAGGGCTCCGACAGCAAATGCTCCAGCGGCACGGCGGAGAACTTCGGGTCGCCGTAGTAGATCTCGCGGTCGGCATAGGCGAGCTTCATGGCCTCGACAACGAGGTGGATGAAGGCGGCGCCGGCGGGATCGAGCCCGGCGAGGTCGCAGCCCTGCAGCAGCGCCAGCGACTGCAGCAGCACCGGGCCCTGGCCCCAGGGGCCGGTCTTGGCCACGGTCCAGCCATAGTAGTCGTAGGTGGCCGGCGCCTCGACGCTCGCCTGGAAGCCGGCGAGGTCGTCGGCCGTGAGCACGCCCTTGTGGCGGCTGTCGCTGGCGTCCATCACCTCGGCCGTGCGGAAGAAGCCGTCGATCGCCTCGGCGACGAAGCCGCGGTAGAAGGCGTCGCGTGCCCGCTCGATGCCGGCCTCGCGGCCTTGCCCGCCCTCGGCCTCGCGGATCACGCGCTTCCAGGTCTGCGCCAGCACCGGGTTGCGGAACAGGCTGCCGGCCGCCGGCGTGCTTCCGCCCGGCAGCCACCGCTCGGCCGAGCTCGGCCACTCCTCTTGGAAGAAGTCGGCCATCTCGGCGATGGTCTCGGCGACGCGCGGCAGCAGCGGGTGGCCGTGCTCGGCGTAGTAGATCGCCGGCTCCAGCACGTCGCGCACGCCGAGCGTGCCGTAGTCGCGCAGCATCAGCATCCAGGCGTCGAAGGAGCCGGGGATCACCGTGGCGAGCAGGCCGGAGCCGGGGATGAGGTCGAGGCCTTCGGAAAGATAGTGCGCGATGGTCGCCTTGGCCGGCGCCGGGCCCTGGCCGCAGATCACCTCGACCCTGTCCTTCGCCTTGCTGTAGACAATCGCCGGCAGGTCGCCGCCCGGGCCGTTCAGGTGCGGCTCGACGATCTGCAGCGTGAAGCCGGTGGCAACGGCGGCGTCGAAGGCGTTGCCGCCGCGCTCCAGAATCGACATGCCGACCGCCGAGGCGATCCAGTGGGTCGAGGTGACCACGCCGAAGGTGCCGGCGATTTCCGGCCGTGTGGTGAAAGTGGACACTACCTGATCTCTATCGTTGTTCGCTGTGGGTCTGCTCAGGTCTCGCGCGGGTCGAGGGCATCGCGCAGCCCGTCGCCCAGGAGGTTGAAGCCGAGCACGACGAGGAAGATCGCCGCGCCGGGCCACCAGGCCATCCAGGGCGCCTGGGTGAGGAAGTTCTTCGCCACGTTCAGCATGGAGCCCCAGCTCGGCGCCGGCGGCTGCTGGCCGAGGCCGAGGAAGGAGAGCGCCGCCTCCAGGATGATGGCGGTGGCGATGGTCAGCGTGGCCTGCACCAGCACCGGCGCGAAGACGTTCGGCAGGATATAGCGCAGGATGATGGCGAAGTCGGTGAGGCCGACGGCGCGCGCCCCCTCCACGTAGTCCTCGGTCTTCACGCTGAGCACCTGGCCGCGGGTCAGCCGGATGAAGATCGGCATGGCCGAAAGCCCGATGGCGATCATCGCGTTGGTCAGGCTCGGCCCGAGGAAGGCGGCCAGCGCGATCGCGAGGATGAGGAAGGGCATCGCCAGCATGGCATCGGTGACGCGCGAGATGACCTGGTCGATCCAACCGCCGAAGTAGCCGGCGATGAGCCCGAAGGGCACACCGAGCGCCACGGCCATGACGACCGAGATGACGCCGGCGATGAGCGAGGCGCGCGCGCCCCAGATCATGCGCGAGAAGACGTCGCGGCCGATCTCGTCGGTGCCCATGAGGTGTGCCAGCGAGGGTGCCTTGCGCACCGCCGACCAGCTGGTCGCCGCCGGGTCGTCGATCGGCAGCACCGGCGCCAGCAGCGCCACCGCCACGAAGAAGGCAACCATGACGAAGCCGACCAGCGCGCTGCGGTTGGCTTTCAGCTTCTTCCAGGCCCGGCTGCCGGACCGCTGCGCGCCGGCGACCGGCAGAGCCGCTTCGGTGATCGCGCTCACAGCGTGGCCCTCATGCGCGGATTGACCAGGAAGTAGAGGACGTCGGCCACCAGGTTCACCAGGATGACGCCGGCCGCAGCGCAGAGAATAACACCCTGCACCACGGCATAGTCGCGGGTGAACACGGCGTCGACGATGAGCTTGCCGAAGCCGGGAATGGTGAAGATCTGCTCGGTCAGCACGGCACCGCCGAGCAGTTCGCCGAACAGCAGCGCGCTCAGGGTGACGACCGGCAGCAGGGCGTTGCGGAAGGCGTGCTTCAGGATGACGGCGAGCTCGCGCACGCCTTTTGCCCGAGCGGTGCGCACGTAGTCGGCCTTCATGACACCCAGCATGGCCGAGCGGGTGTGGCGCATCAGTGTCGCTGCCAGCGAGGTGCCGAGCACAAAGGCCGGCATGATCATGGTCTCGAGCGAGCGCAGCGGGTCGACGAAGGGCGACTCGTAGCCCGAGGCCGGCAGCCAGCCGAGGTTCACCGAGACCAGCAGGATGAGCATGATGCCGAGCCAGAAGTTCGGCACCGAGAGGCCGGAGAGCGCCACGATGTTGGCGGCGTAGTCAATCACCGTGCCCTTCTTTACCGCCGAGAGAATACCGGCCGGCACGCCGATGACGAAGGCGATGACGAGCGCCATGATGGCGAGCTGGATGGTGACCGGCAGCTTGTGGGCGATGAGCCCCAGCACCGGCTGGCTGGTCCGCAGCGAGACGCCCAGGTCGCCCTGCAGCACGCCCTTCACCCAGTAGAAATACTGCACGGGGATGGGCTCGCTCAGATGATACTTCTCACGCACGAACTCGATCGCCGCCGGGTCGCGGTCTTCGCCCGCCATGATGAGCGCGGGATCGCCTGGCAGCAGCTTCTGCAGGGTGAAGACGAAGATCGACACCAGGATCAGCGTGGGCACCGCGATCGCCAGGCGACGGATGATGTAGCTCAGCATGCGTCAGGTCCGCAGGAAGCGAAGGAGGGGGCCCGGCCGGTGCCGGGCCCCCTGCTCCGTCACGACTTGAACATCACGTCGGCCAGCCGGATCATGCCGTCCGGGTAGGGCACGAAGCCCTCTACCTTCTTGTCCAGCGCCCAGATCCAGGTCTGGTGGTAGAGATAGATGAGCGGCAGATCTTCGGCGAGGATCTTGCTCGCGGCGTCATACTTCGCCTTGCGCTCCTCCTCGTTGGTGCTGACGCGCGCGGCGTCCAGCAGCTTGTCGATTTCCGGTTTGCAGTACTTGGAATCGTTGATGCCGCCTTTGCAGGTCACGAACTGGTGGAGGTTGCCGTCAGGATCGACGCGGCCCGACCAGCCGACCTGGCTGGCCTGGTAGTTGCCGGCGGTCTGATCCTGAAGCAGGCTGGCGAACTCCATCGACTTCAAGCTTACCTTGAAGCCGGCCTCGGCGACCATGGCCTGAACCACCTGCATGACCTGGGTCTGCACCGGGTTGTTGGCGACCTGCACTTCGAGATCGAAGGTCTCGTAGCCGGCCTCCTTCATCAGCGCCTTGGCCTTCTCGAGGTCGCGCGGCGGAACCGGCAGCTCGCTGTTGTACCACGGGCTGTTCGGCGGATACGGCTGGTTGCCCGGCGCAAAGGCGCCTTCGAAGACCACCTGGTTCAGCGCCTCGCGATCGACCGCCAGCGAGAAGGCCTGGCGCAGGCGGGCATCCTCGCCGAAGGGATTCTTAGCGCGCTCGCCGTTACCGACGTTCACGGTGATGCCCTGGTAACCGATGCCGACGGCCTCGGCATAGTTCAGCTTGGCGTCGCTCTTCACCGAAGCAGCATCGGTCGCCGCCAGACGCTCCAGCATGTCGAGGTCGCCGGAGCGCAGGTTGGCGAGGCGCACCGTGGTATCCGGAATCGGCAGGAAGCTCACCTTGTCGAAGTGATAAGCGTCGGCGTTCCAGTGGTCGGCAAACTTCTCCAGCACGATGCGGTCCTGCGCCACCCGCTCGACGAACTTGTAGGGCCCGGAGCAGACCGGCTTGGCGCCGAAGTCGGCGCCGGCCGCCTCCGCCGCGGTCGGCGACACCATCATACCGGAGCGGTCAGCGAGCTGCGCCAGCAGGGTGGCATCAGGCGCGCTCAGGGAAATCTTCACCTGATAGGCGCCGCTGACAGCGACGCTCTCGACCGACTTCACCTCGCTCTTGCGGCGGCTCTCCGGCAGGTTCTTGGAGCGCTCGATGTTGGCCTTCGCCGCCTCGGCGTTGAATGGCGTGCCGTCATGGAAAACAACGCCCTCGCGCAGGTCCATGGTCAGCACCTTGCCGTCGTCCGACCACGACCAGGCGGTCGCTAGCTGCGGGATGATTTTCAGCTCCGGCGTGATGTCGACCAGCTTGTCGCAGAGCGATGTGTAGACGATGCGGCCAACGAAGGTGCGCGACTGGTCCGGGTCGAGCACGTCGGGGTCCTCCTGCAGCCCGATGCGGAGGTCGGCGGCAACGACCGGCGAGGCGAGCGCACTGCCGGCGAGCAGGGCGGCGAGCAGTATTCTAGACATGACGCGGTTCTCCTCTTTTTTACGTTGTTGTCGGCCCGGCAGCCGCGGCTGTCCGAAGCCTCTCCTGTTGTTCACTTCTGTCCCGGTAGAGCGCAAAGCGGCGCTGGGCGGCGGCGGTGCGATGCGCTTCGGCGTGCGGCGCCGGTGCCGCCGCAGCCGCCTGCTGCCAATAGTGGCAGGCGACGAAGCGGCCGCCGCCGGCGTCGGCGAAGTCGGGCTTCGTCGCGCTGCACAGCGCCGTCGCCAATGGGCAGCGGGTGTGGAAGCGGCAGCCTGCCGGCGGCGCCAGCGGCGAGGGCACGTCGCCCTTCACCCCGGCCGCCGCCGCGCGGCGGTGCGGCGTGGGCACCGGGATCGCCCGCAGCAGGGCCTGGGTGTAAGGGTGCAGCGGGCGCGCGAAGAGCTCTTCCGTCTCGGCCAGCTCGACGATCTCGCCGAGGTACATCACCGCCACGCGGTCGCTCATGTGGCGGATCACCGCGAGGTCGTGGGCGATGAGGATGAGCGTCAGCTTGAACTCGTCCTTGAGATCTTCCAGCAGGTTGATGACCTGCGCCTGGATCGACACGTCGAGCGCCGAGACCGGCTCGTCGCCGATCACCACCTTGGGGCCGCTGGCGAGCGCGCGGGCGATGCCGATGCGCTGGCGCTGGCCGCCGGAGAACTCGTGCGGGTAGCGGTCGGCGAACTCCGGGCGCAGGCCGACGCGCTGCAGCAGCGCGTCGACGCGCCGCCGGCGCTCGGCCCTGGAGCCCATGCCGTGCACCCGCAGCGGCTCCTCCACCAGGGTGCCGACGGTCATGCGCGGATTGAGCGACGAGAAGGGGTCCTGGAAGACGAACTGCAGGTCGCGGCGCAGGCCGCGCATCTCGCGCTCGGAGAGGCCGCCGATGTCGCGGCCCTCATAGAGCACCTCGCCGGCGGTCGGCCGGATGAGGCGCACCAGCAGGCGCGCCAGCGTGGACTTGCCGCAGCCGCTTTCGCCGACCACCGCCAGGGTCTCGCCGCGGCGCACCGCCAGGCTGACGCCGTCGACGGCGCGCACCACGCGCTTCTCGCCGAACCAGGCGGCCTGGCTACCGAAATGCCGGCTGACGTCGCGTGTCTCCAGGATGATGTCGGGCGCCGAGCCGGTCATGATGCGGCCTCTGCGCTGGAGGCCTCGAGCGGCGCGTGGATGCAGGCCGCGAAGTGACCAGAGGTGGGGCCGGAGCCGAGCCGGCGCAGCGCCGGCACCGCCGCGCTGCAGGCCGGCGTCGCGAAGGGGCAGCGCGGCGCGAAGCGGCAGCCGGCCGGCAGCGCGTCGACCGTCGGCACCATGCCCGGAATGGCCGCCAGCCGGCCGCTGCGCCCGCCGAGCGAGGGCACCGAGCTCATCAGCCCGATGGTGTAGGGATGCTGCGGGTCGTCGAAGATCGCCTCGACCGGGCCCGCCTCGGCGATGCGCCCGGCGTACATCACCGCGACGCGGTCGGCGATCTCCGCCACGACGCCGAGGTCGTGGGTGATCATCATGAGGGCGGTGCCGGTTTCCTGCTGCAGCGTGCGGATGAGCTCGAGGATCTGCGCCTGGATGGTGACGTCGAGCGCCGTGGTCGGCTCGTCGGCGATGAGCAGCTGCGGGTCGTTGGCCAGCGCCATGGCGATCATCACCCGCTGGCGCATGCCGCCGGAGAGCTGGTGCGGGTATTCGTCGAGGCGTTGGACGGCGGCAGGGATCTTCACGCGCTCCAGCATCTCGAGCGCGCGGCCGCGCGCCTCGGCGCGCGACACCGGGCGGTGGCGCAGCACCACCTCGGCCACCTGATCGCCGATGCGGTAGACCGGGTTCAGCGAGGTCATCGGCTCCTGGAAGATCATCGAGATGCGGTCGCCGCGGATCTCGCCCATCTGCCGCGGCGGGAGCTGCAGCAGGTCCTCGCCCTCGAACACCGCACGACCGGCGACCACCTCGATGGGCGGCCGCGGCAGCAGGCCCATGAGCGCCAGCGCGGTCACCGACTTGCCGCAGCCGCTCTCCCCGACGATCGCCAGGGTCTCGCCGGAACCGATGGCAAAGGAGACGTCGTCGACGATGTTGGCACGGTTGTCCTGCAGGCGCAGCGAGAGGCCCTCGACCGTCAGCAGGGGCTGTCGCCGCGGCACCGCCGCGAGGTCGAAGGCGGCCTCAGCCGGCATCGGCCAGCGCTCCGTCCGGGGCTCCGCCCAGGGCTCCGGAAGTCTGCAGCAGCAGACGTTCCTGCAGGGCCAGCAGGTGGCGGCGCATCGCCTTTTCGGCCGCCAGGGGATCGCGCCGCTCGATGGCGTCGAGCACCTCGTCGTGCTGGCCGGTGTAGAGCGAGACGCGCTCCTCGGTGCGCAGCGCCTCGCGCACGTGGCGCCAGGTGTCGTCCTGGCGCACCCGGTCGACGACGTCGAAGAGGGCGAGGAAGAGGGCGTTGCCGGCGACGGTGGCGATCGCCCGGTGCAGCGCGCTGTCCCACAGCTCGCGCCCGTCGAGGTCGTCGGCCGCCACCACCTTGGCCGCCAGGTTGCGCATCCAGGTGACGTCCGAAGGCGTGGCGCGCAGGGCGGCGAGCTGGGCCAGCGCCGGCTCCAGGCGCAGGCGCACCTCCATGACCTCCAGCATGTTGCTGACCTCGGGCAGCTTCTTCAGATGGTGCTCGGCGCGGTGCGGCTCGGCGCCGATGAAGGTGCCGGCGCCCTGGCGCCGCCAGATGCGACCTTCCGCCTCGAGCACCTCGAGCGCCCGACGCACGGCGCGGCGGCCGACGCCGATCTGCTCGGCGAGCTCGCGCTCGGTCGGCAGCTGGCGCAGCCCTTCCCGCTCGCGCTGGTCGACGATGCTGCGCAGACGCTCCAGGGCCAGGCTGGAATTGCGCCTGACCGGCTTGTCTTCGGAAAGCACGGCTCACCCTGTTTTATGTGACCAATTTATTTTGGTCCCATTATTGGGCTCACCGGCGCGCGCTGACAAGGGCGGTTTTCCGGGCGATCAGCCGTACGCCTATGGTGACCTTTCGCGCCAGGCTGCGGAAAGAGTGCTAGAGCGTCGGGCGAGAAGTTTGAATCGGGGGATTCCCTTTTGGTTTGAACAGTGATTCCCTGGGAGCAGGAGGTGCTCCATGGGAAAAGCGGTTTCATCAGATTTGCGGCTTCGGATGGTGCGCG
>Ga0214471_10003861_pt1 | contig 11597 bp, 7 predicted proteins | sample RVTome_5_FD_207665 | JGI IMG/M metagenome (GOLD analysis project Ga0214471, IMG submission 207665) | Soil microbial communities from uranium-contaminated site in the Upper Colorado River Basin, Wyoming, United States - RVT142D155 | ecosystem: Environmental > Terrestrial > Soil > Contaminated >... | reverse complement strand
AAATCCACGATGTCCGAGTCGATGGAGACGAAGCCGACGCGATCGCGTTGCCGATGCGAGAAATACGCCAGGCAAGCCGCGAGGTACTTGGCATACTCCAGTTTGGTCAGCCCGGTCGTGCCGTATCCCATCGACTTCGACACGTCCAGGATGGTAATGAAATTCGCGTTCGTGTCCGCCTCGTATTCCTTGAGGTAGAAGCGGTCCGTCCGGGCAAAGAGGCGCCAGTCCATGTGTCGGATATCGTCGCCGGGCATGTACTGGCGGTGCTCGGCGAAGTCGGTCGAGAACCCGAGGTGGGGCGACCGGTGCAATCCGGAGATGAATCCTTCGACCACGAACCGCGCGACCAGCTCCAGGTCGTCGATGCGCGCGAGCACCCGGGGGTCCAGGAACCGACGTCCCGGAACTCCCTCATGCTGGCCTTTCGCGAGCTCGATAGTGCGGTCGGCGGTGGACATGGAGGGCAGTGAAGAGTGAAGAGTGAAGAGTGAAGAGTGAAGAGTAGTGAAGAGTGAAGAGTGAAGAGTGAAGAGTGAAGAGTGAAGAGTAGTGAAGAGTGAAGAGTGAAGAGTAGTGAAGAGTGAAGAGTGAAGAGTAGTGAAGAGTGAAGATGAACAGCGAGGGAACTGGGAGTGGCAGCGGGCTCGGTCACCACGCGGCTGGCGGCCATCGCAATCCCCTGTTCTCTACTCCATTCAGATCCCCGACTTCGGTGTCGGTACAGACTGCAGCAGCTGATCGACGATCTGGTCGGTCGTCACGCGTTCCGACTGCGCATGGAAGTTGGTGAGGATGCGGTGGCGCATGACGGGATGGGCCAGGGCGCGGATGTCCTCGAAGCTCACGTGGTACCGGCCGTGCATCAGCGCCCGGGCCTTGCCGCCGAGTACGAGGTACTGTGCCGCGCGCACCGAGACGCCGTACGACACCCACTTCTTCACGTAATCCGGGGCAGTGGGTGACACGGGACGCGTGGCGCGCGACAGGTGTACGGCGTAGCGCGCCACCGGCTCGGCAATCGGGACGCGCCGGACGAGGCGCTGGTACGCCACGATGTCCGGCCCGGTCACCATGTGCTGGAACTGGAAGTTCTGGATCGCCGTGGTCGTCTTCACGACTTCCAGTTCCTCATCCTCGGCCAGGTAGTCCATGATGACCTGGAACATGAACCGGTCGAGCTGGGCTTCGGGGAGCGGATACGTCCCCTCCAGCTCGATCGGGTTCTGTGTCGCGAAGACAAAGAAAGGCTCATCCAGCGTGTAGGTGCGTCCCTGCACGGTGACCCGGTGTTCCTGCATCGCTTCGAGGAGCGCCGACTGGGTCTTGGGTGGCGTCCGGTTGATCTCGTCCGCGAGGACGATATTCGCGAAGATCGGACCGGGCACGAAGTTCATCGAGCGACGACCAGTCTGCGGGTCCTCCTGGATGATGTCCGTGCCGGTGATGTCCGACGGCATCAGGTCGGGGGTGAACTGGATGCGCGAGAACTTCAGGTCCAGCACCTGCGCGATGGTGTGGATCAGGAGCGTCTTGGCCAGCCCCGGGACGCCGACGATCAGGCAGTTACCGCCGGCGAACAGCGCAGTCAGCGACTGCTCGATCACCGATTCCTGCCCGACAATGAGCTTGCGCAATTCACTGATGATCTGATCCCGCCCGCGACGCAGCTTGTCGGCGAGCGCGACATCGTCAGGCGCCTCCAGCGCCACCCGGTCCTGTGCGGTTGTAGCCACGTGCCTCCCTCAGGTTCAGTGGGTCATGGCGTAGATCATGTAGTTCACCATGATCTTGTACGCCTCGTTGGACAGGTCGATGGAAACGAACTCGGTGTCCGAGTACTCCATGTAGTCGCCGAGGTCGTTGTTGTAGTTGGCGACGGCGACCAGCCGCCTGGTGGGATCGTTGCCCTCGTACGCGCCGTACCACTCGGCCCGGGCGCCGCGGTACCCACCCTGGCCGCGATAGTACATCTCCAGCGACTCGATATGGTAGAACGAATCGAAGATCGGATTGGTCAGGTCGATCGGAACCAACTGGAGATCCGGGAAGGCCCGGCGCCACTGCTCCTCGAAGTTGTACCAGTGCTCGGCGAAGAAGTCGTCGAAAATGATGAATCCGCCCTTGGCCACGTACTCCCGGACGCCCTTCAGTTCCGCCTCGCTCATGCTCCAGAAGCCGGGTTCCGAGACGTAGGCAATCGGGTACTTGAAGCTCTCCGGATCACCCCAGGCGTGGATCGCACCGCACTCCATCTGCGGCCGGAGGGTGGTGATCTCCTCCAGTATCTTCATCAGGTGCTGTTCAGCGCGGGGCGTGTCGTGATCCCACTTCCGGTCCACGCGGCCCCGGAAGCCACGGCCACCGTATCCCGGATCGAACATCACGCGGAAGAAGGTGAACCGGCCGTCGTACTCCCCGTTCTGGACGTACGAGAGGTCATCCTCCTGCTGGTAGCAGTACCGGTCCTCCGCGGTCGCACGCAGGAGCAGCGGCGCGACTGCACCGGCGGTGCCGATAGCCAGGAAAAGAAGAGGCCGATGCATCAGTCGTTACCTGGTGGGCGAGTTCCTCGCAGCTTCAGCAGCAGGTCCTGCGCCTTGCCGAAGTTCGGCGCAGCCTCCAGCGCACGCAGCACCTCGCGGCGTGCTCCGGCCATATCGCCACCTTCAAAGTACGCCAGCGCGAGCTGGTACAGCGCCTCCACTCTATCGGTCGGATCGAGCGCCACCAGGGCCCGGCGCTCCCGTATGGCCACGACATGCTGGCCGAGCAACGACGCCACCTCGGCCAGCTTCTCATGGGTGGAAGTCTCGAACGGGTTTATCCACACGGCGCGATCCAGCGCCGCCAGGGCTCCCTGCCGGTCGCCGAGGTCGAGGAGCGCCGTTCCCAGCGCGACGTTTTCGCCATACGCCTCCTCGTTGATCGCTGTCATGGCCACCAGTTCGGCGGCGGCCTCCGCCTTCTTTCCCTGCGCCAGGTAGGCCCGCGCCAGGAGGGCGTAGGGGCCGTCGGCCTGGGCGTACTCGGGGAACATTTCCCTGGCCTTCTTCAGTTCGGCGATGGCGTCGTCCAGACGACTTGCCTCGAGGTGCTCGCGACCCCGGTCCAGGGACTCCATGAACGGCCCCGTGATGGGGATGGCGTCCCCGCCGGGGCGACGCTGGCCGCCCATGGTGACGGGCATGGCTGGACGCACCGCGTCGAACTGGCGGGCGAAGCGCTGGCGCAGCCACTTGTCGAAGGCATCATCGAACGCCGCTGGCTCGACCTTCAGGACCTCGCGGAACACCCGCTCGGTCGTGAGCCCGCGACGGTAGCCGTCGAGCATCGCGCGGAGGGCGGCGATGCCGCGTTCCGACTCGATCATCTCGCCGACCATCGATGCCAGGAAGTACGACAGGGGCACCTGCGCCGGGAAGGCCGGGCGCATGAAGCCGTCATTCAACCGGCTCACCTTCGGCAACTGGCCCGCCGCGTAGGTCGCGAAGAAGAGGGGCGAGGGGTCCTCACCCCACGCCGGGCGCGCGCGCCGCTCTTCGTAGACTGACAGCCCTTCCGACAACCAGCGGGGCACGCGGCCGTCGGTAGCGCCTAACGTGAACACGTGGCCCAGCTCGTGCCACAGCGTGGAACCCCAGTTGAACTCTCCGACCGGTCGGGCCGCGGGCGAGTCCATGGCCACAACGCGGCCGAAACTCACCCCCAGGGCACCCAGACCGGCCAGGCCGACGGTGCGCACCGAAAAGTCGGCGTGGCTCCGGTAGATCTCCACGCGAACGGGCGTCCTGGGTCGCACGCCATAGCGCGCAGCGAGCGAATCATAGGCCTGCTCGGCCACCATCCGCACGTACGGCTCCAGCAGGTCGGCGTCCTTGCCCTCGATCATGAACACGAAGCGCGGACTGGAGATCTCCTCATAGTCCTTGAACGTGTCGAGGAGGTCGAGCGTGTTCTTGGTCCACGGGTCGTATGGATCGAGTTCGAACGACCGGGCCAGCGCGGTCCGTCCGCGCTCGATCTCACCCGTGCGCATGGCATTGATGCCCAGGTGGGTCAGCGCGCGCGACGACCTGGCATCCCGTTCCACGCCGGCCTGGGCGAACCGTACCGCGTCCTCGTACAACCGCACGCGGGCGGCGATGTTCGACAGCGTCACCTCGGCGTCAGCCGACTTCGGACGCCGCGCGTGGACCCGGGCCAGGGTAAGGCGGTACGCCGTGGTGTCGTTCTGGAGGTACTGCGCCGCCGCGAGGGCAATCAGGGCGTCGGGCGCCGTCGAATCGGAGACCAGGCCCTTCCGCGCCTCGGCTGCGGCTTCGACGTACCGCTCGACATCCATGAGGAGCGTGGCGGACAGCGCGCGTGCGGCGGGCGCATTCGGGTTCACGTCGAGGCTGCGCTTCACGAACTCCGAGGGATCGGCGCTTTCGTCAAACACGCGGACCTGCGCCATGACGAGCAGGGCGCCGGCATGGCGGGGGTTCACTTCCAGGACGCCTGACACCGTCTCGAGCGCGTCGGTCGCGTTGAACTTCTCGAGGAACAGGCCGGCCAGCCGGACGCGCCGGTCCAGATCGAACGAGTCGGCCGCGATGGCCTCGTCGAACGCGCGCATGGCGTCCTTGAACAGTTGGTGATTGTCGCGGCCGAGGTAGCGGCAGGCGATGGCGACCGCCTCCAGCTCCGACGCGCTGAGTCGGCCGCGACGGTCGTTGTAGATGTCAATGAATCGATCGAACTCCTTCATTGCATCGTCGATTTCTCCGCGATCGAAGCGGAGCATGGCCAGGTTGACGACAGCAGTGAGGGAATCCGGGGCCCGGCCGGATATCGCGCGCTGGAATGCGGGCTGCGCGTCCCCCAGGCGTCCCATGTCGCGCAGTGCCTCACCCAGCCTGTTTGCCAGCGTCGCGTCGGCCGGGTGCGCGCGGCCGAACTCCTGCAGCGCGACCGCGGCCTGCTCGTACTGCCCCGTGGCTGCCAGGGCGTCGGCTACGTCGCGCACGTGCCCGGCGCTGTCGGGCTCGCGGGCGGCGGCGGAACGCGCCATCCGCAGCGCGTCATCATACCGGCCCACCCGTACCGCTTCTCTCGCCGTCGCGGGCGGCGGCGTCCTCGGTTCCTGTGCGCATGCCAGCGGCGCGATGACCACCGGGAGGACGGCCACGATCAGGGGAATCACTCGCCGCATCATGGCTTCCTGACCCCCAGGGCGCGGAGCGCGTTGGCCGTCTCGGCGAGTTCGAGTAGCAGATCCTCCAGAGCTTTCTGGTATGCCGCTTCCGGCATAGAGGACTTGACCAGCCTCAGTGAATCGATCTGGGACTGCAGGCGGGTCTGCTTCGCTATGAGGGCGGCGGCTCGGGGATCGGCGCTCGCGCTTACACCGGCGGCCGGCTGCAGGAAGAAGGACCTGGCCACGATGCCGTCCGGTCCACGGTCGCCGGGATCAGCACGCCCCGTCCCATCGCCGTCGTCATCGAGCATGGCGTGCTCGGTCTGCAGCCGGTTGGATCCTTCGTACTCGCGCTGGACCTCTCTTCTGGCGTAGGTGAAGGCCTCCAGCAGGGAGACGCGACCGTCCTTGTCGGCATCGGCTCCCTCGCCGGCGTAGGCTGCGACAAAGTGTGTTCCGAACAGGGTCTCGTTGCGCTCGAATCCGGACTTCGTCGCGGTGATGACCACCCGGTTCTTCCCGGACAGTGATTTCACGTAGTCGCCGCTGGCGCTGGTGGCGTTGACCAGGGCGACGACCTGGCGGGAGAGCTGGCCGAGCAGGCTGGCAAAATCGGCGTCGGTGATGTCGGCGCCGGGCACGTTGAATCGGGAGATGGTGCCGTCGGATACCCCGTGCCCCAGGAGCAGAATGAGCACCTGATCGCCGACCGCGGCACGCGCCGCGATGCGCGTCACGGCCTGGATGATGCCCTCCCGGCTGGATCGCCCGGAGATGGCCCGGGAGTCGGGGTCAGTGGATTCTGCCAGGTAGGTAATGAGGGAATCCGGGATTCCGAAACGCGTGGCCGCCGTTGACCGGAGTGACATGGCCAGCTTGTGGAACTGGTCGGCGAAGCGCGGCTCTCCGCTGACGCCGGTTACGATCAGGAGATGCGCCCGCGGAATTGACTGCGCCACGGCGCGCTGGGCCCCCCCCCCCGATAACAACGCTACGGCAACGAACGGAACTGACCACAACCGCCGCAACGCATCCCCCATCATCCTCACGCCAACCCCCTGCGACGACGGTACAGCCACTCCGCTGCCAACACCCCCAGCAGGAGCACGAAGACGATGGGCATGTCCCAGAGATCCAGACGCTGAACCTCCGTGGCGCCACTGGTGGTGAAGACGATATCCTCCGGCAGGCGAGACACGTCCTCCGCCCGGTAGTACTTCCCCCCGGTCTCATCCGCCACCTGGCGCAGCAGCCCGGGACGCATTTCCGCCCCGAAATACTCCGCCGTCGGATCTGCCACACGGACGTACCCGACACTCGAGCGAACCGTATCGCGCCCAACCACCGCCGTGACGTCCACCGCATGCACTCCATTCTCACCCGGTACCAGGGTCGCCGCGTACTCCCCGTCGCGATCCGTCGCCCACTCGAACGGCAGCGTCGTCCGCTCACCCTTGGGCGATACCACTTCGGCGCGCACTGACGCGCCGTTCGCCCGCACGAAGGCACTGTCGGACACCGCCACGCGAAGCGGGATCCCCTCGTCAATCGCTCCTTCGCCCACCGCGGCCACGTCCACGCGGCTGGGCACGTCGCTCACCAGCCACCGCAGCAGCTGCCGCCAGAACGTCTCGTGGCGCATATCTTCCACCGGAACCGACTGGTGCATCTGCCACAGCCACGAGTCCTGGACCGCAAACGTGACGGCCTTGCCGCGACCGTACCGCTGAAACACCAGGGCTGGTCGGGTACCACGTTCGCCATCGACCTGCCCTTCGAGGAGTACGGTCGCGCCCGCCTTTGGACGTCCCACGTCGTTCACCGTCGTCAGTGAAGGCATCTCGCGCCACAGCGCAGCCGTTCCGGAATCGTTGGACGCGAGCTGCGTGGCGGGATGCAGAACGCCCGCCGCAGTGGGCATGACGGTGAGTTCGGTTGCGCCCGAGTCCCGTGGTACAGCCGGACCGAGTTCCAACGGCAAGGCATCCGCCAACGGCGTTCCGGCGTACCCGCCTTCGGCCAGCGCTCGGCGACCGCCCAACGTGAGGAGGCCCCCGCCCCGCACGCTAACGAAGTCGGAAAGCATCCGTAGCTGGTCCACGGTGAAGAAACTCGCTTCGACGCTGCCGAGCATGATCGCGCGATAGGCGAACAGTTCTTCCCGCGTGCGTGGAAACCCTGCGGCCAGCTCCACGCTGTCGTCCACGCTCAGGCGGAGGTACTTGTCCTTCGCGGAGCGCAGGAGCGTCACCAATTGCAGGTTCTCATCGACCTCCAGCGCGCGCCGGATGAACTTCAGCTCGAATCGCGGTTCCCCCTCGAGGTAGAGGATCTTCTCACGCCGGTCACTGACGACGACAACGGCCGAGCGCTCGTTGTTTTCCTTCACCATCTCATCGCCCTGAACCGGGACATGCACCCGGATGAGCCGGGCGCCCCGTTCGCTGGCCGGTACGCGCATCCGCACCACCGCGGCCTCTCCGTCCCGCGGCAACGTCACCTCACGCGAGCCGATTATGCGGCCGCTGTCCTCGACCACGAGCGGAACCTTCAGGCCGCCGTAACCGCGCTGGGTGATCACTACCTCGACCAGGAGGGATCCGTCGCGGAGGATGGTCCCCGGCACATCAGCGCGCTCGAGTTCAATGTCGCGAGGGAACCGCTCCGTACCCACTCCAATGGTATAGACAGGAACCTGGCGCGCTCGGAGGGACAGGAGCTGCTCCAGAACCGGAGTCGTGCCGGGTGCCGCCGCGGTATTGTCGGCGCCGTCGGACACCAGCACCATGCCCGCCACTGGCGCACCGGTCAGCTCCTCGCCGGCGCGCAACAGCGCTGTGACCAGGTGGGTGCGGGCACCGTTCAGGGGGCCAGGTGCCAGCGCATCGCTCCGACCGCCGGCACCGGACGTCCGGAAGAAACGCAACTGGAACTTCTCGGACAGGGCCTTGAAAAGAGCGCTGTCGGGACCGCCAAACACCTGCAGGGCGAAGTCACCACGCGCCGTTCCGTTATGGTCGGGTATGCGCATGCTGCGCGAATCGTCGACGACCACACCCACGACGTTCCGCTGATCGATTGCGCGTGAGACCGCCAGGACCGGCCGCGCCAGGCACATGACGACAACGATCAGAACCAGGGCGCGCAATCCGCCCAGCACCCATCGGTCCCTTTCGCTCAGTCCGGCCGCGGAGCGGCGGTAGAGCCACACGCCGAGCAGAGCGGCACCCAGACCAAGGGGAACGAGGACGGCCGCGGGCAGCGGCCAGTCGAACCCGAGCGTGCCGCGCTCGAAAATGACCGGACGATACTTGAAAAGAAGCTCGAACAGTTCTTCCACACGCAGCTCCGTGATTCACCGGACGCGTTCGCCGGCGCGCACCATCGCGCGCCACTGCGAAAATCCCCTCTGGTACGTACGGTGCGCAACGCCCAGGCGCTGTCGATTCCGTACCAGAGGCTTCGCACACAAGCCAGGGCGTCAAATACCGACGCGAATCGACGGTGCGGTACCCGTCCCGTTAAGGCTGGGGGCGTACCGGATCCTGAGCGGACGAACCAGGCCCCGGCGGCACATGAAACGCCCGTCCCGCGCCTCGGCGCAGGAACCGGCATCCCGCGCTATCGGCCCGCGGTACATCTGACCGGCGCCCGAGTTCCGGTTTCAGGCCACGAATGTCTGCGGTCGGCTCTCCAACTCGCAGTCGGGACAGATCTGGCGGAATCCGCCCAGAGCCAGCTTGAGCGCGAGGAGCGAGGACGCCTCGAGATCGTACTCCATCGCCAAGTTCTGCAGCTTAACGCCACGACGTGAGAGTTCCTGCGCATCACGGCTTTGCAAGCGGCGGCGATACTCACGGCAGGCGTGCCAGAGCGCGTTGGCCTGACGGCGCCACTCGTCATCACCCGGCGCGGGATGGGCCGCGAGCTTCTCGTACGCCACCATGGTGTCGCTGAGAATCTCGTCGCAGACCGCCGCCACGCGGAGCGCGGCGAGCTGCTCGAGATCGTGGGCGCCCGACGCGACCAGCCGCACATACCGCTCGCGCTGGCGCATGCACTCCATTGCTGCCCTGAACATGCGGTCCGCTGTGCCTCGCGGCGTCTCCGCGAAACTCGCCTTCGGTTTCTTGTTGTTGGAGGCGCCGGTCACGTGAGTCATGTTGCGTGTCATGCGAGAAGCTGGGTGCTGGGTTGATGATGATCGCCCACGGTCCCATCCGCACAATCCAGGTGACTGATGTTTACTCGATCAGCCCCGTCCCGGGGAAGCCCTCCGGTCGCCAACGTGACGATCCAAGTCCGCCCCCCGTCTCAAGGTAGCCTCGTCTTGACCCCGACCAGCCGAAGCCCGAGGCTTCGGCTGCCGGGATTCCGGGCCCTGTTGCACCACCTCCAGGGCCGACCCTCCCAACTCGGTGCTCATGTCTGTCAGGAGTCTGGTAGACGAACTCGAACTGCTGGTGCGGTCGCGCTATGGCCTCATTGTGGTCGACTCTCTGGAGGACGACCGCGTCGAGGACATGCTGCGACATGTCGCGTCCCGGCTCTCGTTGCACTATTACGTCTGGCGCCGGACCAAGGGGGTTTCGCGCGGTGGGAACCTGGGCGATCCATTCGCCAACGACACAGCGGAACCGGCAGCAGCCCTGGGCCACGCTGAACGGGAGGGCGCCGGGATCTACCACTTCCCGGGACTGGGAACCTGGCTGGAGGATCCGGTCGTTGCCTGGCGGGCACGCGACGTAGTCGACCGGTTCGCCAGCCGGCGCGGTACTCTGGTGGTCAGCGGATCGGACATCCGGCTGCCCGAAATGCTCCGTCCACACGCGGTCTTTGTTCGGCTGCCGGGGCCGGGCGCGGAGGAGTACCGCGCGCTCTTCGAGCGGGTGCTGCGCGAACATCAGGCCAGGATGCCCCTGCGGATCGAATTGACCGCCGAGCAACGCGCCCGCCTGCTGTACAACCTGAAGGGGCTGTCCCTGGTGGAATCGGAGAAGATCCTGACCAGGATACTCATCGAAGACGGAGCCGTCACCGCCGAAGACATCGCCCGCGTCGCCGCCGCCAAGCGCAAGGTGGTGGAGCAGGAAGGGCTGCTGGAGTACTGGACCGCGAGCGAGTCCATGTCGACTGTCGCCGGAATGGAAGGGCTGAAGGCCTGGCTGTCGAAGCGGCGCGTCGTGGTGGACGACCCGGACGGCGCAGCGAGGTTCGGCCTTCCCTTCCCGAAGGGCATGCTGCTCCTGGGCGTCCCTGGCTGCGGCAAGAGTCTCTGTGCCAAGGCGGTTGCCAGCGAGTGGGGCCTGCCGCTGCTGCGCCTCGATCCCGGGTCGCTCTACGACAAGTATGTCGGCGACAGCGAAAAGAACTTCCGGCGGGCGATGCGCACCGCGGAGCGAATGGCGCCGGCCGTGCTTTGGATCGACGAACTCGAAAAGGCGTTCGCCGCGTCGGGCGGTGAGCAGGATGGCGGGGTGTCCCAGCGCGTATTCGGGACATTCCTCTCCTGGCTCCAGGAACGGCGGGGCGACGTGTTCGTCGTCGCCACCTCGAACGACGTGTCCCGTCTTCCCGCTGAGTTTATCCGCAAGGGGCGGTTCGACGAAGTGTTCTTCGTGGACCTGCCCACGCGGTCCTCCCGATCCCGGATTTTCGCCATCCATCTCGGCAAGCGAGGCGTCGATCCGTCGAACGTGGACCTGGATACCCTGTCCGGAGCTACCGATGGCTACAGCGGAGCGGAAATCGAGCAGGCGGTGATCGCGGGAATGTTCACGGCCTTCGCCACCGGTGGCGCGCTGACGACCGACGTGCTGCTTCAGGAGGTCGCGGCCACGCATCCGCTCGCCCGGACCATGTCAGAGCGGCTGGCTGCCCTCCGATCGTGGGCCCGGGACCGCACGGTGAACGCCGATGCGGCCGAGTGGCGCGCTGGCGAGGTGCCGTCGCTGAAAGCCGTGTCCTGAGCGGACGGAGTCCTCCCCTAGCCACTGGGGTGACCGGAAGGGAAATTGGTTGGCGAATCCGCGGAGGCTCGACGGTCCGGAGCGGATCGCCCGAGCTTGCGCCACGTCTCCCTGTCCCGAGACTGCCATGCGCCGCCACCGCTTTCCCCTCCTGGCCGTCGCCATTTGCACCCTTCCCTCCGCCTCACTCGCCGCGCAGCGTGCCCCAGCGGCCGCGCCATCGCTGGTCGAATCGCCGGAGCTGGCTGCGATCAGCCGGCTTCGCTGGCGCTCCATCGGACCGGCCAACCAGGCAGGTCGCATCCCCATGGTCCTGGGCGTTCCCGGGAATCGCAGTGTCTTCTACGTCGGTTCTTCGGCCGGCGGATTGATGAAGACCACCAACGCCGGCATCACCTGGACCCACCTGTTCGACAACATGGACAACGCCTCCATCGGCGATCTGG
>Ga0214471_10003860_pt1 | contig 11599 bp, 14 predicted proteins | sample RVTome_5_FD_207665 | JGI IMG/M metagenome (GOLD analysis project Ga0214471, IMG submission 207665) | Soil microbial communities from uranium-contaminated site in the Upper Colorado River Basin, Wyoming, United States - RVT142D155 | ecosystem: Environmental > Terrestrial > Soil > Contaminated >... | reverse complement strand
GTGGACAGCCAGAGCCCGGAGCAGATGCAGCACAACCGCGGCTCGTTCACGGAACCGGGTAAAGACAGCCCGTACCGCGGGCGCTCGCCCGCGGACAATCTTTCGCTGCTGCGGGAGATGAAGGACGGGAAGCACCCCGACGGCACGCATGTCTTGCGCGCGAAGATCGACATGGCTTCGCCCAACATCAACCTGCGCGATCCGGCGCTGTACCGGATCAAGCATGCCGAGCACCACCGCACGGGGAACAAGTGGTGCATCTATCCGATGTACACCTACGCGCATCCGATCGAGGATGCTTACGAGGGCGTAACCCATTCGCTTTGCACTCTGGAGTTCGAAGACCAGCGGCCGTTCTACGACTGGCTGCTGGGGAAGCTCGCCGATGGCGGGCTGGTGAAGCGGCCCTTGCCCCAGCAGATCGAGTTCGCGCGGCTCAATCTGACCCATGTCGTGCTGTCGAAGAGAAAACTGATTCAGCTTGTCGAGGAAGGCCACGTCGACGGCTGGGACGATCCGCGCATGCCGACTTTGGCGGGGGCGCGGCGGCGGGGGTATACGCCCGAGGGTTTCAAGCTGTTCGCCGAGCGTATCGGCGTTTCAAAGGCGAACCAGACCATCGACTTCGGCGTGCTCGAGGATTGCATGCGCGAGCACCTGAACGAGGTCGCGCCGCGGCGCATGGCTGTTCTGGATCCGGTGAAGCTGGTGATCGAGAATTACCCTGTGGGGAAGGAAGAGATGGTCGAGGTGCCGAACCATCCGCAGAAGCCGGAGATGGGGAAGCGGCAGGTGCCGTTTTCCGGAGAGCTGTGGATCGAGCGGGAGGATTACCAGGAGGTTCCGCCGAAGGGGTACTTCCGGTTGTATCCGGGGAACATGGTGCGGCTGCGCTACGGGTACGTAGTCAAGTGTCTTGGCTACGACAAGGCGACGGATACGGTGCGCTGCGAGTATTTCGCGGATTCGAAGTCAGGGACGGCGGGGGCGGAGAAGTACAAAGTGAAGGGGAACATCCATTGGGTGAGCGTCAGGCATGCCCATGCGGCACAAGCTCATCTGTACGACCGCTTGTTCAAGGAGTCTCAAGCTGCGGGGATCGAACACCTCAACCCGCGTTCGAAGAAGAGTCTCTCCGTCCGCCTCGAACCGAGCCTTCGGGATGTGAAGCCCGAGGCCGCCCTGCAGTTCGAGCGGCACGGGTACTTCGCCGTAGACCGGCGCAACGCGTCGCAATTCATTCGAACAGTCAGCCTCAGGGATACCTGGGCGACAGGCAAGCCGGCCTGAACGCTAGCTCCGCGCTCCCAGTGCGGCGACTTCCGTCTGTACCGTCGACGCAGCGCCGCTGAACCAGATCTGCCCTTCCTGGACACGATCGATCCGGTCAGGTCCTTCTGCCAGAGGTCGGGCTCGTCCGTATCCGACAAGCCTTTCCCGAACTCGAGACCCTCGTGCGCGTTCAGCGCGAACGCCAGCACGCGCATCATCATGCGTTCGTCGGTCTCTGAAGGATGCCGCGCCAGGGTCAGCGAGTGTTCGCCGTAGTAGTTCCGGTCCATGTCCGAAACCTGCAGGCTGGCCTTGAAGATCGTTGCCTTGAGCGCCATGCCGGCACTCTAACGTCAGTCCCCGCTGTCTGGTGCTCCCGCGGCCGAAGCCAGATCTTCCTGCTTCACCTTCTCCGTATTGAACTTCCCCGCCCGCTGCGTCATCGCCTTCAGCACGTCCTCCAGCGCCGGCGGCGCGCCCTGCATGAAGCGCAGCGGATTGATCCGCGCCACCACGAACGCGCGCAAATAGGGGCTCACGAAGCCGCGGTCCTTCAGCTTCTTGATCACTTCCGCTACCCGCTCATCCAGCTCCTGCAGCATCCCGGCATGCTTCTCGTGCGACTTCAAGGCTTTCGACAAAGGCTCATCCGCAAACTTCTCCAGCCGCCGCACCACCGAGTTGTACGCCCCCCCGGCAAAGCGCGGATTCTTCTCGTAGCACAACCCCATGGTGACCAAGGACGCCTCCTCCAGATAGAAGGAGAACCCGGATTCCGGCCGCGCCGCATCCTCGTCGATCAGCCCGCGATAGATGCGGATGACCTCCAGGGATTTCTCCTTCAGGTTGTGCGCCTTCTCGGTGTTCAAAGCGAGGATCTGCCACGCCACCTCGCGCTTGAGTACCACCAATGCGGTAATCGACTTCGCCCCCAGCCGCCGCATGGCCATCAGCCGGTGCATGCCGTTCGGCGTCCAGAAGCCGGAATCCGGAGCGGTGACGCAGATGATGGGATCGAGAAAGATCCCGGTCTTGTCGATGACGTCGGCGAGCTTGCGGTGATGGGTATCCGACAAATCGCGCTGGAATGGCGTGGGTTCTACTTTCGAGATGGGCAGGACGCAAGCCAGCAGCGCCCCTCCACCGAGCGGATCCTTGTACGTGCCGATGATCTCCCCGCCCTCCTGCACCACGCGCAGGCGCACTTCCTCGGCCGTCCCGGAAAGCATGTCGAGGCGGCACTCGGCCGGCGTCAGCCCGCGCGTGCCCGCTTTCGCTTTCTTCGCGCGCCGTTTCGCCGGCGCGCGCTTGATTCCCGATCTGGCTTTGGTGCTCATTTGGGCGCCTCCAGCTTTTCGAGCGCAGCCGCCACCGCCTTGCAGGCCGCGATCAAGTCTTTCACGATCCGTTCGTCCGCTTCCAGATCGCCTTCATATACGCCGCGATTGCGGATCTCGTGCCCCTTGGCGAGTACCCGCCATATCTCCGGCCCGAGACCAAGAGTGTGCGGCAGCACCTGGAACACGACGTAACGATTCTTCGCACGGTGGCCTCGATAGCGCAATGCTGCGAGACAAAGCGCATGCGCCGCGTTGTACGCAAGGTCGAACCGCCCTTCGAGGGAGTTCCCGGCGTTGCCCGCGTCCTGCAGTCGCGCAAGCCCCGCCTTGCGCAGCCCGGCGAATTCCTTGCCGTCCGGCGGCTCTGCCGTCAAGTCCGCAAGCCGTTCAAGCGGAGATGTCATGCTCCGAACCGATCACCCAGATTTTCGGTTGCTCGAGGACGCGCCGGGCGAACGCGCTTCCGCCCTTCAGGCGGGCAGCCAGGTCCTCGCGGCTCAGTACGGTCGGATTGACGTCCCTGCCCAGCTTCTCGCCCAGCGGTGCGAGCGCCTTGTAGAGGTCGGCGTAGGCCAGCCTGTCGCTGACCACCAGCAGGTCGATGTCGCTGCGAGCCGTGTCGCTCTTCTTCGCCACGGAACCGTACACGAAGGCCGCGACGATCTGCCGGGAAAGCGGCTTGAGCGCATCGCCGATCGGCCCGGACAGGCCGACCGTCTTACGCGCGATGGCGACCAGCTCCTTGAACAGCGGCGATTGCGGATTCGCCTGGTAGTGCTTTTGCGACCCGACACGGCGAACCGTCACGAGGCCGCTCTGCGCCAGGCGCGCAACTTCCCTCTGCACTGCGCCTGAGCCCCCGCCGGCGAGCCCGATCAGCTCGGTCGCGTAATAGCTGCGCTCGGGCTGGCCGAACAACAGGCCCAGCACGCGCTGCTGCGTGGTGGAGAACAGCGCGTCTGCCAGCCCCCGGCCCGGTGTCCGCCTCGTCTTCGTCATACCCAATATGGGCATGCTACTACCCATTCTGGGTATGCCGCAATCCTTCGCACGTAAACCGGTACGCCTTGCCGTCGCGCATCACGCGCCCGCCGGTGGGCGCGGCGAAATGACCGCCCCCCGCCCGTTCCGATACGAGGCATACTTTCGCTCCCTTTAAGGAGGAGGCAACAATGAGAACTGCGCTCTTTGTCCTGCTGTCCATTCCGCTGGCCGCGATGGCCCAGCTCAAGATGGCCTCGGACACCATGCTCACCAGCTTCAACCACCCCGAATCCGTAGGCTGCGACGCTAAAAACAAGGCGATCTACGTCTCCGAATTCGGCTCCAAGCTCGCGCCGCTGGAGAAAGACGGCGCGGGCTACATCAGCAAGTGGAGCCTCGCAGGCAAGCTCGTCGAGAAGAACTTCCTCCCCGGGGAAAAGGGCGAGAAGCTGAACAAGCCGAAGGGCATCTGGGTGCAGGGCAACCGGCTGTGGACCACCGACATCGATTCGGTCTGGGTGTTCGACCTGAAGTCGAAGAAGGGCCGCAAGGTGGCGCTGCCCGGCGCGCAGTTCGCGAACGACCCCGCAGTGCGCGGCAAGGCGCTCTACGTCACCGACAACCGCGGCGACCAGGTGTTCAGGATCGCGCCGGCTGACTTCCTCAACATGAAGGGCGAGCCGAAGATCAGCACGGTCTTCAAGGACGCGCAAGTCAACCCGAACGGCATCTGGCCCGCGCACGGCGGGCTCGTCGTCGTAGGCTTCCTCGCTCCCGACCAGCCGCGCGCGATCTACGTGCTCGGCAAGGACGGCCAACCCAAGGCGATCTCCGACCCCATCGGGCGCCTCGACGGAGTCTACGAGCTCAAGGACAGATCGCTCCTCGTCACCGACTGGAATTCGGGGTCGCTGTTCCAGTGGTCGAAGAAGTTGGGCATGCACAAGCTCGCCGAGGGCTTCAAGGGCCCGGCGGACTTCTGCGTGATCGCCAAGGGCAAGGGCGTGACCGCCTACGTGCCCGACCTGGTGCAGAGCCAGGTGCGCATCATCGAGCTGCGCTAGCGAAACTCGGGCCGGGCCCGCGGACGGGCGGCGTACGATACGCGCCGCCATGTCCTCCCGCCCGGACCCCCTGCTCTTCGCGGTCTGCGCGCTCGGCGTCACGCAGATCACCGCCTGGGGCACGAGCTACTACTGCCTCGGCGTCCTCGCCAAACCGATCTCGAAAGACACCGGCTGGAGCCTGAGCCTCATCTACTTCGGCTTCACGGTGTCCCTGCTCGTGATGGGTGCGGCCTCGGCGTGGGCGGGGCGCGCCATCGACCGGTTCGGCGCGCAGCGCGTGATGACCACCGGCACCGTGCTGGTCTCCGCGGGCCTGCTCCTGCTTTCGCTCGTGAAGAGCGAAGCCGCCTACCTCGCGGTGTGGGCTTTCCTCGGCGTCGGCATGCGCTTGTGCCTGTACGACGCGGCGTTCGCGGCGCTGGTGCAGGTGGTACCCTCGCGCGGGCGGAAGGCGATCTCCTACCTGACGCTGTTCGGCGCGTTCGCATCCACGGTGTTCTGGGTCGTCGGCCACTACCTGAACGAGGCGCTCGGCTGGCGCGAGACGCTCGCCTGGTTCGCGGCCATCAATCTCGCCGTCTGCCTGCCGCTCAACTGGCTGGGCCTCGCGCGCCGCGAGCGCCCCGACGGCCAGAAAGCCGCGGCGGCGAAGCCATCGGTCGACGGCGCGCCGCTCCAGGGCAGGGTGCGGACGATTGCCATCGCGCTCTTCGCGCTGGTGATGTCGCTGAACGGCTTCGTCTTCGGCGTGGTGACGGTGCAGCTCGTGCCGCTGCTGGAAGCCGCGGGCCTCGCCACCGCGGCCGCGGTATGGGTCGCCTCGATGAAGGGCTTCGCGCAGTTCGGCGGGCGCGTGGTGGAGATCGTCTTCGGCCGCAACCTGCGCGCCATCACGGTGGCGCGCATCGCCATCGGCGTGCTGCCCGCGTCGTTCGCGGTGCTGCTGTTCTCCGGCGGCAGCCTGCAGGCGGTGGTCGCCTTCACGCTGCTGATGGGCGCCTCCCAGGGCGTGATCACCATCGTGCGCGGCGCGGTGCCGCTGGCGCTGTTCGGCGCCGCCGGCTACGGCGCGGTGCTGGGGCTCCTCGCCACGCCCATCCTCATCGTCAATGCCGCCTCGCCCACGCTGTTCGCGCTGATCGTGGACGCCTGGGGCTGGCGCGCCGCCGAAGGCGTGCTGCTCGCCGCGGCGGCCGCCTCCTGGCTGGCGATGGAGGCGATGTCGCGCTGGTACGAGCGCGCGCGGCGCTAAGGACCGCCGCCGCTCAACCCACCTGCAGCGGCACGAACAGGCGCCGCTCGCCGCGCTGCACGAGGAGCGCGATGGTCTTCGCCGAGCGCGTCGCCGCGCGCAGGTCCTCCACGCTCTTCACGGGCTTGCCGCCCGCCTGCAGCACGATGTCGCCCGGGGCGACGCCGGCGCGCGCCGCGGGGCCGCTCACGCCCTGCACCAGCAGCCCGCCGGAGACCTTGGCGGCCTCCTGCTCCTGCGGCGAGAGCGGGCGCACCGCGAGACCGAGACGGCCCCTGTCCGCCGTCTCGTCGGCGGCGGCGCGCTGCACCGACGGGTCGGCCGCGGTCCCGAGCGTCGCGGTGAGCGTGCGCCGCTCGCCTTTGCGCAGCACTTCGAGCTGCACCTTCGCGCCGGGCGTCGATTCGCCCACCATCGCGGCCAGCTCGCCGGAATCGCCGACCGGACGGCCATTGAACCTGAGCACCACGTCGCCCGGTTGCAGCCCGGCCTTCTCGGCCGCGCTGTCCGGCGCCACGGCGGCGACCAGCGCGCCCGCGGCGCGCTCCAGGCCGAACGACTCGGCGAGCGCCTGGTTCATGGTCTGCACGTTGACGCCGAGGCGCGCGTGCGTCGCGTGCCCGGTGGCCACGATCTGGTCCTTGACGCGCAGCGCCATGTCGATGGGAATGGCGAACGACAGTCCCTGGTAGCCGCCCGAGCGGCTGTAGATCTGCGAGTTGATGCCGATCACCTTGCCGTCGAGGCTGAATAGCGGCCCCCCGGAGTTGCCGGGGTTCACCGCTACGTCGGTCTGGATGAAAGGCACGTGGACGTCGCCCGGCAGCGAGCGGCCCTTGGCGGAGACGATGCCCGCCGTGACGCTGTTCTCGAAGCCGAAGGGCGAGCCGATGGCCACCACCCAGTCGCCCACCCGCGCCCGCGCCGGGTCGCCGAGCTCGACCACCGGGAGATCGCGCGCGTCGATGCGCAGCACCGCGATGTCGGTCGCCGGGTCGGCGCCCAGCACCTCGGCGCGGAACTCGCGCCGGTCGGTGAGCTTGACCGTGACCTCGTTTGCGTTCTGCACCACGTGCGCATTGGTGAGCACGATGCCCTCGGCGCTCAGGATGAAGCCCGAGCCCTGCCCCTGCACCGGCATCTCGGGCAGCGGCGCGCCCGACTTGCGCGTGCCCGCGGTGGTGATGTTGACGACCGCTGGTCCGACGCGCTGCACGATCGACGCGAAATCGGGCAGCGCCGCAGCGCGTGCCGCCGGCGCGCTCGCCGCCGGCGGGGTGCTCGTATGGAGATACTGTGCGCCGGCGAATGCGCCCACGGAGAGCATCGCCAGCGCGGCCAGCAAGGCCATGATTTTCCTGGTCCGCATGTTCGACTCCTGCAAATTCGGATGCCGCTTTGACCGAAGCGGCGCGCGACGGTTCCCGCACCCTGGCATGGCGCCGGGACGCCCCCGGCGCAATTAGGCATAATGCGCACCAACCCTGTGGGCAAAGGGGATCTTGAGGGAGGCCATTGTGAAAATTGCGGCAACCATGTTCGCAGCACTCGTCGGCGTGCTGGCCGGGTCTCAGGTTCACGCGCAGTCCTCGAGCACGTACCTGGGAGTGAGCGGCGGCTCGGTGTGGACCGACGCGGCCAACAGCGTGGCCGCCGTATCGGGCGGTTTTCATGACGAAAGCGTTCCCAACGGCTTCAAGGTGTATGGCGGCCGCATCTGGGACCGCTTCGGCCTGGAGTTCGCGTACTACAGCCTCGGCACGTACGACATAGTCAATACCACCGGCGCAATCGTGGACCAGCTCGAGACCCGGGCATTCGCCGTCTCCGGGGTGTACGCGGCGCCGCTCGGCCAGGGTTACACCTTCATTGCCAAGCTCGGCATCGCGTTCACGGAAGCCGAGTACGACTGTCGGTTGGGTTGCGGCACAGCCCCCTTTGTTGACACCACGCGCCGCGGCAATTCGGGGCTTATCGGCCTGGGCTTCGCGTCGCAGATCGCCAGCAACCTCGCATTGCGGATGGAGTTCGAGCACATCGGCAGCGTGCGCCACGGCATGTCGAACTTCGTGAAATTCAACGACGGCTACGACATGTTGTCCGTGGGTATCCACCTGGATTTCTGATCCGGAGCAAGTTCTTGTTTTGATTGACGGAAACCTGCCGCCCCTGTATAACGGCAGGGCAGGATTCTCAAGCAGAGAAATCGCTGGTCCGCCGGCGGCCAATGCGCCGCGCTCATCAGTCGGTCGTTTCCCTTACTTGACCATTCCGCAGGGCGAGCGCCCTTTTCATCCATTACCAGGGAAGTGAAGACATGAGCGCAGGCACGGTGTAGTGGTTCAACGACGCAAAAGGTTTCGGGTTCATCACGCCGGACGACGGCGGCAAGGATCTGTTCGTGCATTTCTCGGCGATCCAGGGCGGCGGCTTCAAGACGCTGAAGGAGAACGACAAGGTGCAGTTCGACGTCGTGCAGGGGCCCAAGGGCGCCCAGGCCACCAACGTCAGGCCCGCCTGATCGGTGCCGATGCAGGACGAGCCCGGTGCTGCCGGGCTTTTTTTATTTCCGTGGGGGCCGGACATGGACAAGCGCAAGCTGTGGCGTGAGCAGGAGCAGCGGGTCGTGGAGCGCTGGAATGCGGCGGAAGCCCGCTATCGCGAGCTGCACGCAGCGCTGCAGCGCCAGGCGGGCAACGGTGCCGAAGCCGACGCCCTGAAGCAGGAAGTCGAGCGCGCGCGCGCCGACATCGAAGCGGTGAGACGGCAGGTGGCGCGCCTCAAGGTCGAATTCACATCGGGAAAGAGATACTGAATGAACACTCGAAACAACCTGTCGCGCGGCCGTGCCGCGCTGTGGACCAAGGACAAGATCGATCTGCTGACGACGCCGGAAGTGCGCAACCTGCACGCCAACGCCGAGCGGCTCCTCGAGACCGAGATCGCCGCGCTGTGCATCGAGGTGCTGGGTACGCGCCCGCGCAGCGGCGTCGCGGCGCCCGCCAAGCCCGCGGCCGCGCCGCGCGCCAGGCGCGCGAAAGTGAAAGCCGAGGAAGCAGCCTAGCAGCGCGAGCGCTACACTGCGGCTCGCCATGTGCGGCCGCTACGTCAGTCCCGAGCAGGCGTCGATCGAGCGCGCCTGGAAGATCGACCGCACCAGCAGCGATCCGTTCCCGCGCCGCTTCAACGTGCAGCCCACCGCTGCGGTGCCAGTGCTGCTGCTCGCGGACGGCGCGCGCACGCTGTGCAGCGCGCGCTGGGGGCTGATCCCGCACTGGTGGCAGCAGGACAGGCCGCCCGGCTTCACCATCAACGCGCGGCTCGAGGAGGTCTCGCGCAAGCCCATGTGGCGCGAGCCGATCCGCCGCACGCGCTGCCTGCTGCCGGCCGAAGGCTGGTACGAATGGCAGGAAACCCCGAGCGGCAAGCAGCCGCACTACATCACGCACCGGGACCGCCGCCCGTTCTGCTTCGCCGGGCTCTACGCGACGTGGCGCGGCGCGCTGAGCTGCGCCATCCTCACCACGCCGGCGCTCGGGCCGGCGGCCGAGGTGCACGAGCGCATGCCGGTGGTGCTGCCCGAGGAGGACCATGCCGCGTGGATAGAGCCCGCGCTGCACGATGCCGCAGTGGCGACCGCGATGGCGCTGGAGCCGATGGTGCCCGGCGATTTCGAGCACTACCCCGTCAGCCTGCGCGTGAACAACGCACGCAACGAAGGCCCGGACTTGATCGAGCCGCTGCGTCCGTAGCCGGCGCCGCGTGCTAGCGCTTGCGGGCGGCGGCGGCGCGTTCCTTGCGCGCCGCCATGATTTTCTCGTAGCACTCGGCGCACACTTCGCGCCGCCGCTCGCCGCCGGGCAGCACGCGGAACTGGGCGCGCGGCTTCGAGTGCTGGCCGTGCATGCAGAACTTGAGAGGGCTGAGGTTGGGCATGGTCGCGGGCGCCGCGGCCGCGCCGCTATAATCGCGCGGCGGACCCAATCGACGCTGCGAGCACCGTAACACATGTGGCCGCTACACCGAAACCTTCCCGTGCCCCTCCTGGCGGCGCTCGCCCTCGGCCAGGCGTGCGCCGCGCAGGCCTTCGACCTGCAGGGGCATCGCGGCGCCCGCGGCACCGCCCCCGAGAACACGCTGCCCGGGTTCGCCGCGGCGCTGGCGCTCGGCGTCGTCACGCTGGAGCTGGACACCGGCGTGACGCGCGACGGCGTCGTCGTCATCCACCACGACCGGCGCCTCAACCCGGACATCGCGCGCGGCCCCGACGGCCGCTGGATCGACGCCCCGGGGCCGCTGCTGCGCGAGCTCGATTTCAAGGCGCTGCGGCGCTACGACGTCGGGCGGCTACGCCCGGGGAGCGAATACGCCGCGCGCTTTCCCGAGCAGGCGCCGGCGGACGGGGCGCGCATTCCGCGCCTCGCCGAGCTGTTCGCGCTGGTGCGCAAGGCCGGTAACGACCAGGTGCGCTTCAACATCGAGACCAAGATTTCGCCCGCCGCCCCGGCCGAAACGCTGCCGCCCTACGCATTCGCACGCGCGCTCATCGCCGAGATCCGCGCCGCGGGCGTGGCCGGACGCGCGAGCGTGCAGTCGTTCGACTGGCGCACGCTGCACGCCGTCGAGCGCGAGGCCCCCGAGATCGCCACCGTCTACCTGACCGGCCCGCGCCGCGGCGGCCCGCAGCCGAAGGCGGTGCACGCCGCGGGCGGCAGGATCTGGTCGCCCCACTATGAGGAACTGGACTCGGCGGCGCTGATCGAGGCGCGCGGCCTTGGGCTGAAGGTCGTGCCCTGGACGGTGAACGAGCCGGGATTCATCGAGCGCTTCCTCGACCTGGGCGTCGACGGCATCATCACCGACTACCCGGAGCGCGTGCGCGCCGAGCTCGCGCGCCGCGGCATGCCGCTGCCCGCGCCCACGCCGGTGGAGCCCTGAGGGTGCCGCCGGTCACCGGCGCGCTGCTCGGCGCCAACGTCCTCATCTTCATGCTGCAGCTCGCGGGCGGCCTGCCGCTCGTCGAGCTGTTCGCGCTGTGGCCGCCGGCGATCTCCGGGCCGCGCAGCGGGCCGGGCTTCGAGCTGTGGCAGCTCGTGAGCTACAGCTTCCTGCACGGCAGCCTGCTGCACCTGATGTTCAACATGCTGGCCCTGTACACCTTCGGGCGCGACGTCGAGCGACTGTTCGGCTCGAGGTGGTACCTGCAGTTCTACTTCGCCAGCGTGGTGGCGGCGGCGCTGTCGCAGCTCGTGGTGACGGGCTGGATGGGCGCGCCGCCCTATCCTACCGTGGGCGCCTCGGGCGGCGTGTACGGGCTGCTCCTCGCCTACGGCGTCTACTTTCCGCGGCGCACGGTGCTGCTGCTGTTTCCGCCGATCCCGCTCCCGGCGCGCGTGTTCGTGGCGCTGTTCGCGGCGCTGGAGCTTTATTTCGGGGTCACCGGCACGGCCGCGGGCGTCGCGCATTTCGCGCATCTCGGCGGCATGCTCGGCGGCTGGCTGATGATTCGCAGCCGCAGGCGCCGCCGCGGCTAGTTATGGTGTATAAGGGAGGTCTATGGTCAGAGAACTCCCCGGTCAGCAATCCCGCAGCCGATTCATGGTCGGCAAGTACGAAGTGATCGCCCAGCCCATCCCCGGATCGGCGCACATGCTGCGCTACACGGTGTTCTTCAAGGGCACGCG
>Ga0214471_10003859_pt1 | contig 11600 bp, 4 predicted proteins | sample RVTome_5_FD_207665 | JGI IMG/M metagenome (GOLD analysis project Ga0214471, IMG submission 207665) | Soil microbial communities from uranium-contaminated site in the Upper Colorado River Basin, Wyoming, United States - RVT142D155 | ecosystem: Environmental > Terrestrial > Soil > Contaminated >... | reverse complement strand
TTGCGAAAAGGCGAAAATGTAGGGGGAAGAGGGGTGCGGAGGGTCTTCATTGCTTATCCCGGGTTTCGAGAATTCTCGAAAGGTGGGAAACAGGAGGGGGTCCAAGTGGTCTGCCATCGTCAGGAGGCCATGCGAGGGCGGGGAGTCGGGCCTGCTTCAGCGTAGTCTTGGTGGTGCTTCCCTGCCTGTCCGGCGGAACAAGAAATTCCACTCCGGTCCCAATTTCTCCCTTGAAAATCAAATATCGCCAGTTCGATTTTCATGGTCAGTTCTCCGGCTACTCAGCCGCCCAGGCCTCCGACAGCACCTCCAGGAAAATGGCGGATCGCACGCCCGACGCCTTCCCCCATGCTTTCGCAATTGCGAAAACGTATTTCACCCCCAACCCTCGGAAGTCGATGAGGGACTGCCGCTGGAACGCCTCCCCGCGTCACCGCATCGTCTCCCTTCGCGCCCAACGTCCCGGTTGAGCCGCCCGTGCAGGCGGGCGAAGCCCGCCGGAGCGGGTCGGCTCGAACCGCTGGTTGGGCGTCATAGGTAGCAAAGTCAGTGACCCTCCACGAACCGTGGTACCTCACGACCATCGCGGTAGGCGAGCAGCACGTCGGCTGCTGCGTCCGCGAAGTGGGCGTAGGCCTCGTCGGTGGGCCAGCCCAGATGGGGCGTCAGAACGACATTTGACAGTCTTGTCAGCGGGTGGTCGGCAGGCAGCGGCTCATCGTTGAATACATCGAGCCCGGCGCCCGCGATCCGTCCCTCCACGAGCGCCGCTACCAACGCTGCCTCGTCAACGATCGGGCCGCGAGCGGTATTGATCAGGTAGGCGGTTGGCTTCATAAGCCCGATGCGCTGAGCACTAAGCAGGCCGAGCGATTCTGGTGCGAGGGTGAGGTGGATCGAGACAACGTCCGACTCGCGCAGGAGATCATCCAGCTCACATCGCTCGGCCCCGACAGCCAACGCAGCCTCCTCGGTCAGCCGCGGGCTCCACGCCAGCACCCGCATCTCAAAGGCCGTGGCGATCTTGGCGACGTGTCGACCGACGTGTCCCAACCCGAGGATCCCAAGCGTCTTCGCGTGCAGCACGTTGGTGAGCGGTGTGCGCCACTGGCCGCGCTTGACTGCGCTATCTGCCGCCGGGATCTGGCGCATCAAGGCAATCGCTAGGCCGATCGCCAACTCGCCCGCGCCTCTCGAGAAGCCGCTGGCCGCTTTGGCGACGATCACACCGCACTCGGCGGCCGCGGCTAAGTCGATGTGATAGGCGTGATTACCAGTCTGGGCGATGATGCGGAGGTCCGGCAACTTCTCCAGCAGCGCGCGCGTGAAGCGTGTGCGCTCGCGGTTGGCAACCAGCGCATCGAACCCCCGCAGCGCCGTAGGCTCGCCGAACGGGCCAGTGAAGATTCGGACTTCGGCCGCCTCGCGAATGCGGCGGACGCCTGTCGTCCCCTCATAGGCTCTGTGGATATCGTCGAGAATCGCTACGCGCATGCCTACGGCCTCCCACTCGCTGCTCACCGAACCTTTGAGCGGTCTGACGCCCAACGGACCGCGCTTAAGCTGCGGGCGCTGAGCCCGCGGGTGCACCGCAGGCTCAGTTGGTTACGGGTACTAATCGGGCGCACGAATGCAATTCTACCCTCCTTGGCCGCGCCCGTCAGCTTCGAGCGGTGGTTAGGCATCGCGCATTTTGACCCGCCATACGCTACGCCGCATCGACCGCAGATGACTGCTTTCGAGCAATGCGGTCCATCTTGGTCCAGAAATTCTTGCGCCGGATGGTCTGGGTCGGATCCGCGAGAATGGCCAGATAGCGCCCGGATGCACGCTCAAGCTCGTCGTGGAACTTGAGGGGATGAACGTTGACGCCATGATGGTCGGAGCGAAGGCTCACAATGTCCCCACGCCTCCGCACTCTCGAGGAGCCTTCGGTCTCGGCTTGGTGCAGGATGCCGCACCGAACGGTCTTGTAGAATAGGCGCACCGTTTGACGGGAGAAGCCTCCCTGAAACAATGGTCCCCGCAAGAACGCTCGAAAATATTCCTCCGACCGAAGCTGCGGACAACCTTTGGCCGATTGCTTGCTCGGAGTGCGGGGCACGCCTTCCCAAAACTGCTGCAGAGTTTCGACGAGCAGGGAGTCGAGCGCCAGGATTGCGAAGCCGCTCCATTTGTCTGATCGGATGCAACGAATCGGCCCAAGGAACCGACCGTCAATACGATCCCTAAGAATTTCTATAGCCCGCGGCCAGTCCAGGTCGCGAGATCGATCCAGCCGTAGCCAATCTTCCGCGGTGAACCGCGGCGAGATCTTCATCGGACCATCGGTGTCCATGGACTGTCCTTCTTCGCGGATGCCTAACGTTGTGCTCTGCGGCGGGCCACCATTGACTTTTGAAATGGCACGGCGCGGCAGCCAGTCCGCAGCAGCTAAAGTTAGGGCTTACCCGCCGCCAGTGGCCACGGGCGGCCGGAGTCAATGTCAGGGTGACGCGGTTCGGACTCAACCGGGCCATAATCATCTCGAAGTTCATCGATGGCGGTAAGGCATGCGGCCGCCAACCTCGATTCGCCCGTGTCCCCGTTAGTCATTGCGAAAAGCCTTTTCCGCAGCTGACGAACCGGCACGCTGAATACCTCATACGCACCCGCCCAATCCGCGGACGGACGCTCGCCTACAGCGACATGCCTGATGGCGGAATGGAGAATGCCTGAAAAGGGCTTGCCTTCTACGGCATGGCTACGTACAAGGATCAACACGCCGTCCGCATCCGCAACCTCGGCGATAGCGTGCTCAAGGATCACTTTGCCCGGGCCGGTAGGCATGCGTTCATACTGCTGGTAGACTTCGACCCGGAACTCGGCATGTGTTCGCATGGCGCCCGCCAGCTTGCGAGAAAGAATCCAGGTATCCGTTCCGCCGGACCCGCTAGCGAACGCGCCTCCGCATATGAGCTTAAGAAGCATGCGCGCCCCTGATACCGTTCTACGGTTGTCCAGAGCGGCGAGCCACTCGTGCTCGCTCAGAAAGCTTGCATCTTCCCGAGCCAGCAGATTGAGCACATGTTCAGCCTTAGGGGAGGGCGCGTGGCCCAGCGCTGACAAAAGGCGGCGCAGCCGCCACGGTTGCCGCAGGTTGGGATCAAGCAATTCCAAGGCATCAAGCGTGTCCTCTGGCCGGTCGGAGAAAGGCAGGAGCTCCAACCAACCTTCTAATTCTCCCCGGTTCTCATCTAGCCGCCACCGGTTTGTCTTTGCCTCCTCCAGCAGTGTCTTGATGCCGTTTAGGACCATGTCGGCACGAACTATTTCTCCGGCTAGCACAAGAACTCTGAGCAAATCTTGTTTTTCGGCAAGCGGGCGCGGCAGCTGCAACAAGGTCTCAATGACTTCCGTCCGCTTGCCATAGGGCATGCTAAAAGCAATCTTGGCCAACTCCAGCGCGTGACGGTGAGCATCTTCGCCGGAATCCGCTTTCACGAGATCGTTAACGACGGCAATAACCGCATCCGCGAACGCCGACGATTCGCGGCCCGTGCTTCGATCCTGGCGCGCCGTCCGCCGGGTCTTCACTTCCGAGAAATCCGACCAGAACGTGAACCGCTTGTCCTTTGGAGGGTTATGCTTCCGGTCCCAGATGTACTTGAGAACGCGGGCCGCATCGATGCCGAAGTCGTTGTCCGGCAAATACGTCCTCATCAACTCTATGACTTGGTCGTCGCCGATGGCGGCGAAGGCGCGTCTGTATTGGAGCGTCCATGAATGTTGGGCATCCGACCGGAATTGCGTCCCACGGACGGGTGCAGCAGAAAACTCATCGCGCGCACGCCGCCAGCGCACCAAGTCCTCTGCGAGCAGTCGTTGAAGCGGGGGCACCAACTCCGGCGCGGCCAATCGTCCAACAGCTTGTGCAACCTCCGCTAGGTGTGCACGAGTTGCCGCGGGAGAGGCCAAGAGAATCTCGGCCCAGCGCCCAACAGCAGCAATCATCTGCTCGTATTGTTCACCGTCGAGCTGAAGCGGCAGTTCGTACTCAGTCTTGCCATAGCGGGCCAGAAGGTCTGCAAGCAATGCAATTTCGCGAGGTTCAACGGTTGCAGATCGGCTCAATAGCGCCTGAATGAACGAAGTCAAGCCCGTCCTGGAAATCCAGTCCGACAACCGGTAATATTCTTGGCGCGTCGCCTCATCGACAGGCCCTTGTGAGGCTTTCAATCTCTCGTCGATTGCGATCAGCCTGTCAATCAACCTGCCCACGGTTTCCGACCCAATAATGCTGACAGCGGCCTCGGCAACCTTCTCGGAGCCGTTTGGGCGCACCACTCGATCTACGAGAGGACCCTCATCGACCACGATGCCGGAAGCCTGAAGCAGCCCCTCGGCGCGGAAGGGAATTTCCCGGCCGGACTCCAGTCGGTGCAGAATGGCGGTGGTTACATCGTTGGGAAAGAGCTTGTGCGCCTCGTGGAAGATCCATCCTGCGTCCTGTTCCCTCGCCGGAAAATCGGCTGCTTCGATCAGGGTACCGATTTGTGGCCCTAGCGCCACTCCGTGGCGTGCTGCATCGAGAAGCACACGAAGCTTTCTCAACGGGTTGGTTTCTTCCTCGATGTAACGCTGCCGCTCGCGCCGAAGATGCGCCGCGGCATTCGGGTCGCCGATTTCCTCCCCGTAGCCCTTGCGCGCGAGCAGACACCACACCTCGTCCGGTGCCGTTCGAAGAATCTCGAGCGCAAAACGGTCCGCGCGCCGAAACAGAAGCGCCTCGATCACGGAGACCTGCACCTTTGGACTGGCATCCGCCTGCGCAAGCCTCGTGGCCAGCTCAATTCCGTCCATGCCGCTCTGGCTGGCAATTTCAGAGACGACGTGTTCGCGTAACTTTTCAGATAACTGGGCGATGGGCGCCTCGACGTCGGCACCAAGAACTGACGGCCGAAACCGGCGTCCGGCGCGAAGGGCCGCCAGATGCACCTGGCTATCCGCATCCGAAATCAGCGGCCAGATTTGCGGGGCGAATTCGCTGCGGCCCGTGCTGATCATGAAGTGCACCGCTCGGTCTACCTTGCCGCTCGCATGCCATCTCCCCACAAACACGATGATCTTCTCCTTGATCCCGTCCCAGACACCGGCAGATGACCGATAGATCATTTCCGCGGCGAGGATCGGATCAATCGCCATCGTCTCAAGAACTGCAGCCGCCACGGCCTGCAACCCGGTTCGATCGGCGCGCGATACGCGTTCGCAGGCGAAGAGAATTGGCTCCTCCCAGGCGGGCACGTTGAGCACATCTGCTTTGAGCTTTTGCTTGGCTTCCTGGTCACCTGCTGCAGCGGGAGGCATGAGCGTCTCGACCTCGAACGACGCATACCATTCCTGAAACTGATGATGTTGAAACGAGAGACCGCCGGTCTCCGCGCCGGATCGAACGAGCAAATGATGGCTGACCAGCACGTCCAGAACCGCGGTCGGCTGGGGCGCTATCGTTATCTGCTCGTCGGCAGAAAGGTGATCCTCAACCCGCTTGACCACCGCGCGTGCCCGGCTGTCGGAGATCGTGGTATTCGCGGCGCGTGTGGCTTCGACGGCGAGAGCCGTGAGCATTTCTGTGTGAAAGCCGAACAGAGTCTCGCGCAACACATCGGCCTTATCGGCCGCACGTTCGTGTTCGGTGACGAACAGGCGCAACACTTCTTCTTTCGTCGTTGGAAAGGTTCCGCCGGGAGCATGAGCGAGCAGGGCCGTCAGGTACAAAGGGATCGCCACCAGTTCACGAACGCCGGGCGTTCGCCACGCGTGATCGAGAATGGCCTCACCTTGCGAGCCGCGCAGGGCGCGCGCGATCTCCTGCTGCTGGCCCTTTGTAAGCGCATCGATTTCAACCACCGGCCCGGAAATCGGCACATCCAACGCCTGACGCCGTGTGCTGACAACAATGCCGAGACCGGGAAAGTCTCGCTGTATCGATCTGATTTGGCCGCTAGCACGCTTTCTTGACGCTGCGTCAAGCTCGTTCCAGCCGTCCATGACCAGGACCAGCCGACCAAAATGCGCGAGCAGCTTCAGATGCTCCTCCCGCGCTCCAACAAACGCTTGGCGGCGCACGACAGATTGGAAGAGCGAATCCGACTGCGACGACCATTCACCAAGCGGGACGAATGCGGCAACCGAGTGGCCTTGCGAGAGGATGGCCTCTACGAGCTGAAGGAGTGTGGTTGTCTTGCCGGTCCCTGGAGGTGCAACGACGACAATCTCGTTGAACGATTCGATCGCTCGAGCCAGCGCCGAGACATTGAACGCGCGAACGCTGTCGGCATCGGTCATTCTGAGGTTGAGTGCAATCGCGTGGCGGGGCCATCCCGGCGCGCGCTCGAAGGCTGTCAGATCGCTTTGTGCTGCACCGAGCAGACGCGAGACGACCGACTCAAAGTCGTCTTGCGCCGCAAATCCCAGGCTTTCGATCAGGTCACGGTCCGCGGTATCGGGCGCTGCTGGCTCGATCCGATGATGGCGAGCCGCGCCGGGCGCAAGGATGGCGCGAAAGCTCTGCTTCTCTGCAGTCTGTTTCCATTCGCGCAGCATCTCGACGGTAAAATGCTCGCTGTCGGAATCAATGAGCTTGCCATGCGTTTGACACGCCCAAATGCCGTTCGACTGGTGCCGCCGCTGTTCTCGGGTGAGGGAGCGGTCATAACGAGGTCCGCCCGGCGCGGCGGCCGTTATGTGAGCCGCGACACCGACATTCACGGATCTGTCATGGCCTGGGGCGGCGCCGACGGTCGAGCTTCTGCACGCGGGATTGGAACAGAGATATCCAGCCCGCTTCGCAATCGTTTCAATGGTTCGCCGAGTAAAATCGTCTCTCACGAAAGTTCCGGTTTGCGCGCCGGTGAGCCCATGCTCGACATGCTAATGCGACCAAGGTGGTCATTACCCTTCAAGAAAATAAATGAGGGACAGTAAATCGATGGTATTCGTCGATGCGCCCTAACTACAATTAGACAGTTCTGTCTAATACCGGTAATGCTGCGGCCCACTGCAGCCTATTGCCTGTGACCTGGATCGGGATTCGAATCGCATCGGCCTGATCCTCCGGCAACTGTAACGCTTTGACGTCTGCCCATTATGACCCAATTCTCTGCCAGACAAGTCAGGTCATCCATCCGCTTGTGGAGGGCTCGAAAGAGGCGGACGCCCCATCAGCGTGCCTCTCCGACCAAGATGAAGGGAGCCCAGTAAAATGGGGACGCTAATTGTTCGGGCTTTCCAATAGCCCTCAACTCGATCGTGGCATTCATCACTTCCAGTTTTGCCTGTCGGAGGGCCTCGGCCTTGCCTTGCCCTTGCTTAAGCCGCTTGTAAAACCGTTCCATGAGCAGACTAGTTGATTGGTCCTCGACCCTCCATAGGCTAACCACCACTGAGGATGCACCGGCATACATAAAGGCACGCGTAAGCCCCACAATGCCTTCTCCCTCGCGAAGCGTCCCCAACCCCGTTTCACAAGCCGATAGAACCACCAAGTCAGCATTTAGCTTCAAATCAAGAACATCGGCGAATTCCAATAAAGCAGCACGCCTATCCTTATCCCTAGCCTGGAGAAGCACTAATGCAGGCTGGTTGGTCCACCCGACCTCATCGCCCATTACACCATGAGTTGCAAAGTGTAACATTCGATATCGGGACAGGTCAGTTTCCCTAAGCTTTTCTATCGTCGCCCGATCGCCTAGGTTGATATGTTCCGAGCTGGTTGGTACGTCCCAAACGCGCGCGATTCGGTGAACTTCCTCAGCCGAGAAAGGTAGGCGACCCATACGTGTCCCACCCACGACCTTGCTCGCCACGCCCCCTTCATCCTTCTCTCCAGCGCTTATAGAATCCAAATCTACGTACGCAGGATCCCCGAACGCTAACAAGGGGAACTGATCCAACTTTTCCGCCTTTCTGCGGTGACTACCCTGTGCCACGAAGACAGATGCGGATGGCACATAAGATATGCGATATTGCTTCACTAGATATCCACTATCCCGAAGTGTCCTCGACCCATCTTGATTGCCCCCCAAGGCTGGCATAATAAGAGCTTCAAACGGTAAGTAGTACAACGGCCCATCGGGAGCAATGATGAGTTGCTTTTTCCCACGAAACTGCCCCTCAGCTGGTTTAAGGAGGGACCGATATAGCTCACTACCTAAGGCTAAATGTCGTGCTACCTCGTCTGACCCTACTAACGGCTCCCGAAGGGTCTTAAGGTATTGCTGCAACGTCGGCAACGCCGATGCGCCGGGCAAGCGGTAGACTTGGACCTCATCCTTGGTTATCGCCCAAAGTGTCGATGCCTCCGGATCAACAGAATACTCTAGCAGAATTGTGTCTGGACCGATGGACGACTGAACGTCACTGATAGTTACTGGGCGGAGATTGACGATCTGTGCATAACGTTGGTCCTGTTTAGCTCTCTCCAGCTGAAGAGCATTCAATCTGTTCCTGAGGTCATCTAATTCGTCTAGAAGTTTGGCCTCTTCCTCTCTTTCCAGGTTGGGGATACGTAGCCTGCGGTGAATTCTCGCCTTGAGCTTGAGGACGTCCTCAGTGTTACCCACTAACAAGCCAATCTCACCACCGAAACGTGTTGCCCGGGATTTACCCAACATATCGAGGAACGCCCTTGCTCGCAGCCTTTCGTTTTGTTTAAACGCCTCGTTCCGAAATCCCTCATCACCCGTCTGCGCATGAAGGTCTAGGAGAAGAGTCACAAGGCCCCGATAGGCGTAAATTGCACCACCGAGCACATCGATCTTGAGTTCCTGGAGACCCTGCTGATCCTGAACAGACTCAAGCATTCCCAATCCATACAGATAGTGATTGATGGCGTTGGATACGTCTCCGAGGGCCGAATATGTCATCGCTAACCCTGCGTAAACCCAATGGATTTCAGGGGTTCGCAATAGGGTTGCCAGCAGTTTCGAACGGTTAAGAAAAAAAAGCGCTAAGTCATGATTTCCTTTTCGACGGTGGGCCTCCCCCAAGTAGAACCAGTTCTTCCCCCATTCAAACCCTAGGTCACGGTTGTATGGAACGCTAGTATGGTAAACCTCGGCCAGTGTGAGCCATTCTATTGCGGTATCCAAACTGCCCTGAAGAAGATAAATGCGCCCTGCCCTTTGGTAGAAATTGCCAGCTGCCATGAGATAGTCTAAATCTAGGGAGGGGGACTTAGCCCTCCACGATTGAAATACGCGCTTGCTTTCCCTAATAATGAATTCTAGGTAGGCTCCCGTGGCGATGTCCTCTCGACGTAATGATGGTGATCTTGTTCTCCAAATGTGAACCAGTTGTTCGAATTCATCGGGAAATCTTTTCCATAGTTGATTTCTCACTTCTACCAGCGACACCTCGGGATCGGAAGCCATAGCCAGTCTTATGGAAGTCAACAGCTTCCTGCCCTCCATCAAGTACCGGTAGACGTCCTCGGCAGGGGTTTCATCGCTAAGCCAACCGGTCTCAGCTAGGGCTGCCAGAACCTCGACTTGTTTTGCCAAATTGCCCCTTTCTTCGTATAAGCGCAGGGCACGATGGTAACTGTTCATAGCTGGCCTGGTATCGCCAAGCCAGAAGAAAGTCTCCGCCAGATCTGTGAGGACATCCGCCTCACTCTTAGCCTCGTGTGCATCACGATACCTCGCGGCAGCTACGTGGAAATGTTCTATGGCCTCGCCATATTGACTAAGCAAGCGGTGAAGCTTTCCCTTCAACCAAAACACAGCCGCTTCTTGTCTAGGGTCAACTATCTGTTTGTTTTCTCGGATGCTCTCGACTGCGGCCTGATAATGCTTGAGCGCATCCTCGTAGTTGAATAGTCCCTCAGATGCCTGGGCTAGGACGAGGTATCCCTGGAAGGCTACCGCAGGGATACGCTCGCGCCTTGCCATTTCGACAACTTCGCTGGAAACGGCTGCTGCCTCTTTGTAGCCTGCGGTCTCAAGATAAGCCCAGGATAGTTCTGAGCGAGCCCATGCTGCATCGACTGCCTTTTCAGCCCCCTGAAGCAGCTGCCATGCCTTATCAAGTAGGCCAATGGCCTCGCGGGGCCACTGCATCTTAGTGCGCAGGACAATTCCTGCTGACCACAACGCTAGCCCCTCCTTCCACTTATCCCCAACTTTCTCGAAAGCGGCCGCAGCCCGCCGGTAGCTCTCGACAGCCTCAGCAAACTGGGTCAGCTTCTCATGAGCGATTGCCTTTTCACCGAGACCAAGTCCCAAAAGGGGCAGCATGGTGAGTTTTTCTTGCTCACTAGCGCTGGCAAGGACCCTCTCCGCGATTTCCAGCCCGCGATCAAAGGCCTCAACGGCCTTTGCATGATCGCCCATCTGCGAATACACCTCCCCGATGGCCCCGTCTACTAACGCCTGGGCCGAGAGGTTGCCGGTTAGCACAAGGTAGGGTAGCGCCGCCGAAAATGATTCGAGTGCCTTTGGATATTCCTGCAAGACCTGGTAAACGCCCCCAAGGCCGGCGAAACAAGCACCGATTCCTGCGTCATCCCTGAGCCCACGAGCCTCGTCCAATGCGGCTTCATATTTCTCCTTGGCCCTCGCGAACTCCCCTGCCCGGAACGCGGAGGCACCCTCGTTGTAGAGGGCGAGGACGGGCGGGGACATAGTGGGAACGGTTTCTGAATAGGGGACAGTTTGAGCTGCACAACTCGCCATAGCTGTTGCTGCTATAGCAAGCACCACGCGTAGGCTCTGGAGCCACCGTCGTAGATGCAACCCGACCCCCAAGGGACCTGCCTTGCCTTGCGGCGATTATAGGCTCATTGACAGATGCGAAGGTACGAATACGGGATCTTTTTAGCCTTCAAGGCACCGTCTAGTTCCTTCGCCAAAGTCACGAGGCGCAGGGTGCCCGAGGGGGCCCTGTAGCTGTCAATCCCTTCGCTGCCCTTGCCCTGGTGTCCTATCAGATCAATAGTCCCATTGCAGTCAAGATCCATGTAATGCTCACGACTTTGCCACTGTTTGTCCTTGCCCATAACGACTCTATCTATTTGGCCAACAGGAGGGGAGTACCATGCCGCGTACCCAATAGGTCCCTTTGGACCTCGCAACACTAGCCAGCGGTCAGGCGGTGGGGCCGAGGCCTGGGAATAACAACCCAAAATATCTGACCACCCCTGCCCTCTACTGTCGTACGCGTCCGGACACTGGGGTTTTCCCCTGGCTGGCTCTGTGCGCTGACTAGGAGTAGCCTGGCGGCTCCCTGGCATTTTCAAAAACGCCTCTACCGCATCCACTGCCACGGCGTAATTTATCCCTTCCCCCGTGCCACTTTGGAACGAGTTGATCCCTATGAGCCTTGCACTGTCGTCGAGCAGGGGTCCACCGGAATTGCCCGGATTGATCGGCGTCTGGGTCTGGATCACCCTTGCCTCATGGGCGAGCCCCTCACCCAGGGTCCACTTATACCTGTTTCTAATCTGGCTAATAATTCCCTTTGTGTATGTCCATACCTCTCCCTCTGGGTGCCCTATTGCGTGGACGTCTTGCCCTACCGCAAGGGTTGAGATGTCCCCGAGACGTAGGAATGAGAAAGTT
>Ga0214471_10003858_pt1 | contig 11600 bp, 9 predicted proteins | sample RVTome_5_FD_207665 | JGI IMG/M metagenome (GOLD analysis project Ga0214471, IMG submission 207665) | Soil microbial communities from uranium-contaminated site in the Upper Colorado River Basin, Wyoming, United States - RVT142D155 | ecosystem: Environmental > Terrestrial > Soil > Contaminated >... | reverse complement strand
AGCGCGGTCGTGCTGGTGCTGGCCGCCGCGGCGCTGTTCCTCACGGGCGCGGCATCCAGCCCGCTCTCCTGGATCTTCCTTCCGTTGATCGCCGTCGAACTGCTCCAGAACCGCCGCCGCGGATGCTTCGTGGCCTGGGCGGCGCCCGTGATCTATGCGGGACTGATCGGACTGCAGGGATTCGGCCTGCTGCCGGCCGGATTCGAGTCTCCTGTCGGCCCGACGCCGGGCACGACCGGTTGGCTCGTCGCCTCCGGTGGGCTCGCCCTGTGGTACCTGGCGGTCGCGGTGACGGCGTCGTTGTTCTGCCGCTGGGTCGGCCGCTATCAGCGGTCCGTCGAGGAGCGGCACCAGTCGATCACCGCGCGCGAAGGGGCGCTCGCGGAGTCGCAGACCAAGCTGCGCGCCGACCAGCAAGCGGTCGAACACCACCGCCTCCAGCTCGACCAAGCCACGCGCCGGTTCGACACGGAGCGGCAGCGGTGGGATGAAGCGCGGCAGGCGGCGGACCTCGAGCGGGCTCAGCTGACCCAGCGCATGGCGGATGAGGAGGCGGCGCTGGCGGACCGGTTGAAGGAGTGCGAGCGGCGCGCCTCGACGCTGCGCCAGCTGCAGGAAGACCTCGAGTCGGAGCATGAGTCCTGGGACCAGCAGCGCGTCCGCATGGTGAAGACGCTCGATGAACGGGAGGCGTCGCTGCGGGAGCAGCTCGAGCAGCTCGAAGCCTCCCGCCGGACGTTCGATTCCCAGCGCGCGGAGACCAGCCGCTCCCTCTCGCAGCTCGAGCAGACGCTGCTCAGCGGGCTGCAGCGCCTGAGCGGAGAGATGAAACAAGTGGACGCGAAGCGGCGCGAGCTCGATGAGGCGGCCCGGGCTCTGGCGGGCCGCGAGGAAGTCTGGCAGCGCGAGCAGGAGGAGGCCGGCGCGCGGCTGCAGGCGGAGCGGCAGGCGCTCGAGGAGCGCGCCCGGCAGGTGCGGGCCGCCGAGGAGCAGTTCGAGGCCGACCGGCTGAGGGTCGAGGAGGAATTCACGCACCGCAGGCAGGAGCTCGCGGAATCCGTCAAGACGCTCGATGAGGCGAAGCGCGCGTGGGCCCACCAGCGCGAGGGCGTGCAGGCGCGCGCGTCGGAGCTCGAGCGGAAGCTCCAGGAGCGCGAGTCTCGCATTCGCGGGCGCACCGAAGAGCTGGAACAGCGCATCGCCGGGCTCGAGCAGGCTCGGGCATCCCTGGAGCATGACCGCAGCCGCCTGGACGCGGTCCGGGAGCAGCTGGATCACGAGCAGCAGGCCCTCGCCGCGTCGCGCAGCGCCGCGGAGGAAGAGAGCGCGCGCGCCATGAAGGCCGCCCACCTCGAAATCGAGGCCGAAGCCGACCGGGAACGCCGGGAGGCACAGCTCAGGGCCGACGCCCTGCAGGTGCGCGACACGGATCTCGAATCGCGCGAACGCGCCCTGCAGGCGGCTCAAGCAGATCTGAACCGCCGGACGGACGAGCTCACCACGAGGGAACGGGAGCTCGCAGCGGTCCGCGCGGCCTTGCGCCGGGAGCAGGCTCAGACGGGGAGCGTCTCGCGCGTGCACTGGAGCGCCATTGGACGCAAGGCGTTCTCCGCGCTGCATGTCTTCGCCCGCCAGCTGCGCGCGGAACGGCGCGAGGTGCTCCATGCGCGACGGGAACTGGAGGAGCGGGCCACGGCGTTCCAGGCCCAACAGGCCGACGCGGAGCGGACGGCCGCGGCGTTCACCCGCGACCGCGAAGCCTTCGAAAGCCAGCAGTCCCGACGGGACACCGCCGCGAAACAGCGCGAGCAGGCGCTCGAGCGCCGCACGGATGAGCTCAAGCGCGAGGCGGCCCGCCTCGATGCCGAGCGCCGGGAGATCGAACACGCCTCGACCCGCACGCAATCCGACCGGGACGGCCGCTCGCGCGAGCTCGAGCAGGCCCAGCGGCGCCTGGACGCGGCCCGCCGTGAGCTGGAGGAGGCCCGGCAGGCGCATCAGGCCGAGGTCGAGCAGTGGCGGCAGGAGCGCGACGCGCTCGAGCAGGAGCTCTCGGTGCGCGGCGACGCGCTCGCGCGGCAGCAGCAAACGCTCGAAGCCGCCGAGCGCGAGCTCGCGGAGCGCGCCGGCACCTGGCAACAGGCCCGGCACGATCTGGAAGAGCGCGCTCGGGCGATCGCCGAGACCCAGGCGGCGCTCGAAGCGGAGCGCCGCGAACTGGACGACACCCAGCAGGAGCTCACCGGCCTGCGCGAGCGCCTGGAGACCGAACGGCGCTCGTTCGACGGCGCCCGACGCGCCTGGGACGCGCATCACGGCGAGTCCGCCGAGGCGCTCACCGTCCAGGAGCGGACGCTCCGCGGCCGGCTGGACGAGCTCGAGGCGCGTGAACGCGCGCTGGCCGGCCAGGAGCACGAAGCGCTGAGCGCCAAGCAGGAGCTCGAGGCGCAGCGCGAAGCGCTCTCGCGCGAGCGACGCGCCTGGGACTCGTCCCAGGAGGCCGGGCGCCGGGCCCATGAGTCGCGCGAAGCAGAGCTCACGGCCTGGGCCGGGAAACTGGACGCCCAGGTGCGCGACCTGACCGCCCAAACGGCCGCGCTCAAGGAACGGGAGCAGGCGCTCGCCCGGGCGCGCGCGGAATGGGAGCAGACGCGCGACGCGACGGCGACCGACGCCAAGGAACGCACGCGCAGCGCCGAGACGGCGTTGCGCAAGCTCAGCGAGCAGGAGCAGGAGCTCGCGAAGCGCGCGGAGGCGGTCGAAGCCTCCCGCGCCGCGCTCGCCGCGCAGCAGCAGGCATTCGAGGCGGCGCTCGCGGAACGCGACGCGCACGCAGCCCAGGTGGCCGAGCGCGAGCGGAGTCTCGCCGACCGTGAGCAGCAGCTCGCCGCGCGCATGGAACAGATCGCCGCCCGGGTCGAATCGATTGATGCGGAGCGGGACGCCGTCCTCCAGCAGCGGCAATCCGGCGCGGAGGAGGCCGCGCAGCGCGAGCAGGAGCTCTCCGAGCGCCTCAGCCAGATGGACATGCTCCGCCGGCAGCTCGAGGCGGAGCGCACCGCGCTGGATCAGGAGCGCAGCCAGCAGGAATCGCACCGCCGCCAGCTGCTCGAGGAGCAGCAGCAGCTCGAGCAGGTCCGCCGCCAGCTCAACGAGGCGCGCCGCCTGCTGAGCGAGGAGACGTCCGATCAGACGCCGGACCGCTTCTCGTCCGAGACGCTCGCCATGCTCGCGAACGAATTCACCACGCCGCTGGCCAGCATGGACGCCCTGCTGACCACCGTCGCCGACGGCGACCACGGCAACGTCTCCTCGGATGCCGCGGGCGCGGTCCGCAGCGTGCTGACGGAGACCGCCCGGCTGCGGCGCGTCGTGCGCGACGTCCTGGACGCGGCATCCGTCGAGCACGGGCAGCTGCACGCGTCGCCTAAACCCGTGACGCTGGGCGAGCTGCTCGATCAGGCCGGCGCGGCCGTCAAGCCGGCCGCGGACGCGAAGCAGCTCTCGTGGACCCGGAAGGGCGACGAGGGCGTCTCCGTGACGGCGGACCCGGAGCTGGCGGTCCGGGTCTTCACCACGGTGCTCCGCAACGCCGTCGAGTACACCGAGCGCGGCGGCGTCACCATGGCGTGCACGCCGCAGGAAGACCGCGTCGTGGTGACGGTGCAGGACACCGGCGCCGGCATCCAGACGGAGCAGCTGACGCAGATCTTCACCAAGCCGAAGCTCGGGACGCTGCTGCGGGGCCGGGGCATGAGCCTGTTTCTAGCCCGCCTTCTCGCGAAGATGATGGGCTGCGACCTCGTGCTGGCTTCCAGCGAGCTGAAGCGGGGCAGCACCTTCGCGATCACCCTGCCCCGCGTGAAGGCGCCGGCCGCGGCCGAGTCGCCCAAGGAGGCCGCCGTCGCGGGCGGGTCCTCCTCATGAGCCCCTCGGTCCTGCTGATCACGCACGACGCGCTGCTGGCGAAGGCGTACGCCGCGCGGCTGCGCCGGGCGGACATGCGGGTGGCGCACGGCGCGACCGCCTACGAGGGGCTGGCCATGGCCCGTCACGATCCCCCGTCGCTCATCATGCTGGACCTGACGCTGCCGGGACTGCACGGGCTGGACGTCCTGAAGTGGCTGCGGGACGTGCCCTGGCTCAGCCAGGTGCCGGTGATCGTCCTCGCGGAACGCGCGATGCGGGGGGACGTGCTCGATGAATGCCGGTTCTGGGGCGCCACGCACATTCTCAGGAAAGACGAGGCGCCGATGGCGGGGTTAGTGGAGCTGGCGCGGGACGTGCTGGCGCACGCGCCCGTGCCGGAGCCGGATCAGGATTCCGACGGCGCTCCCGCGCCCGAGCCGGATTCCGAGCCGTCCGAGACGGCGGCCTAAGCGCACTATTCCTTCCGGGACCCTCCGTACGCCCAATGGATGGCGAGCAGACCGAGAATCAGCGCCGCCATCGCCCAGAGAATCGCGATCACTTCCTTGTGCATCGGGTCCGGTCCTGTGTGAGGGGTTGCCTCGTGTGGGACGCGCTGATCCCTGCCGGCTATTCTAGCACGAGTTCCGGCCGGAATGACGAGCGCCATGCCGCGCCCCTCGGCCCCGGACGGCCGGAGTCCGGAGGCGCGTCCGCGTAGCGGCCGAACAGCTCGCGGACACCGTTCAGCATCACCATCCGCTCGAGCGCGAGCACCAGCCGGCCGGGCACCGGCCGGCTTGGGTTCAGCCAGGTGGAGAGTTCGACGGACGTGCGCGGCTCATCCGGCGCCTGGTCCGCCTCATCCGTCAGGCGGCAGACGCCTCGGAATTCTCCGATCAGCCCGCTGAGGAGCCGGAAGCGGATCAGCTCCGGCCGATCCTCCTCGATCTCGAACGTGAGCGGCACCGTCATCCACAGGATCCGCGCGTCGATCTGCACGACCCTGCGGGACGGCGAAGACTCAAGGACGGTGACGGAGACGATGTCCGGGCTGACGGCCTCGAGCTCATCCGGATCGGCCGCCACCTCCCAGAAGGCTTCTCGCGCGAGCGGCGCCGTGAACGCCACCCCCGCGAACAGCTCCCCCGCCTCCCCCACGTGCTGGCGCCACCGCACCGGATGGGGGCCGACTTCAAGCTCGGTGCCGGGGCGCTCGCGCCAGGCCGCCTCGATGAACTCCGTCTCGATGGCGCCGTGCGCCGGCGCGCCCGCGCTCAGCGACACGATCTGCGCCGCGAGCAGCGGCACCCCGACCAGACGAGGAGCGGCGCGGAACGTCTCACAACACTGACGGCGTGGTGGACTCATCCGCTCTCATCATGTTCGCGAAGCGAACTTGATCAGTAGCACCCGCTGGTGCCGGGTACGCCGAGGACGCAGCCGCCGCTGTCGATGGTGACGGCGTACGAGGGGCTGCCGGCGCGGGTGGCGCGCGCCAGGAAATCGGTCGTGCTCGCGCTTGCCAGGGCATACGTGAAATCGCCCGTCTGCGGCTGGGCCATGTCCAGTTCGGCCCAGTTCGTCGTGTACCGCCGCAGGCGGACCCAGGCGGTTTCTTCGGCGTTGCGGATCGCACGGAGCATCACGACCGCTCGCTGGGCGCGGGCGCGCTCCGCCGTTTTCTGGAACAAGGGCATCGCCGCCGCGGCGAGGATGGCGATGATGACGACCACCATCATGACCTCATTGAGGGAGAAGCCGCCCTCGCGCCGGATGCGCCCCAGGGGGGCGCCGGGACGAGTTGCGGTCCGCGTTGTTCTCCTGATGATCGTCATCATCATGCCCGGGCGGCGCTACGCGCCGTCGGTCCCTTTTCGCTTCGCCGCGACGCGCGTGAGCTGGAACGCGGCGTCCCTCAGCATGTCCGGATGGAACATGGCAACCCGGTTCTTCCCCTGCCGCTTCGAATGGTACAGCGCCGCGTCGGCCTGCTCGACCAGCTGCTCCCACGTGAGCTCGGACGTGCCGTCCACCGCCGCCACCCCGATGCTCAATGTGACGCGGAACGCGCCGGCCCGGGTCTGGAACGGGTGCTCCTCGACCAGCTTGCGAACCTCCTCGCCCACGACCATCGCGTTCTCGGGCTTCGTGTGGAACAGGATGATGCAGAACTCATCCCCGCCGAAGCGGGCCATCATGTCGGCCTTGCGAAGGCGCCGTTTCATCAGGTCCACGAGGCCGGTCAGCATGTCGTTGCCCGCGCCATGCCCGTGCTTGTCATTGATGCCCTTGAAGCCGTCCATGTCGAACATGAGGAGGGCCATCGGCACGTCGTAGCGCCGGATCCGGGCCAGTTCATGCTCCAGGCGGACCTGCAGGTAGCGGAGATTGGCGATGCCGGTCAGGCCGTCGGTCGTCGCCTGCATTCTGAGCCGCGCCGATTCCACCGCCAGGGAGGCCGAGCGGTGGATCATCCCCGTTGAGAGGACCCCCAGTACCATGAACGGGACTCCGACATAATCCCAGAGATAGTCGTGAAAGTAGAGCCACCGGCTCGCCGCGGCGAATCCGCCCAAGCACAGCGCGCAGACCGCAATCGCCCAGCCGGGCGCCAGCCGGTAGGTCGCCCAGGAAACCATGAGTCCCAGCACAATGAGCAGCGCCCACTGCCAGAGGAGCGGCACGGTCGTGCCCGCCTCGTTCCGGAGCATGGTCAACAGGCTGTTGACCATCATCATGACGCCGGGCTCGTTGCCGACCGGCGTCGGGTGCTGGTCGTGGAACACGTAGCCGGAGGTGCCGACGAACGCCACCCGGCCCTCGAGGCGCCCTGCCGGCACTTCATCGGAGAGCAACAGGTGGTGGACCGGCACCTGCGTGAGATCCGGCTCGCGCGCCATGTACCGGATGCGCATGCTGCCGTCCGGCCGCAAGGGGATCCGGTGGAGCACGCGGCCCTCCCCGTCCACGAACTGCAGGCCGTCTTCCGTCACCTGGGGCCGGCCGCCGAGCAATTCCGCCGCCGCCAGGACTTCCATCGCGAAGGTCTGGCCCTGGTGGCCGGGGTTGGCGTGGACCAATTGCGCCCGACGCATTTTGAAATCCGCGCCTCGCAGCCGGTTGATGGTCCCCACGTTGCGCGCGGCATCGGCGATCGCCGGAAGCGGCGCCACGTACTGCTCGCCGGCGTCGAAGTACCCGGCGATCAGCACGTTCCCCGCCTCGCGCAAGGCGTCGACCACCGCCTGGTCGCTCTCCTCGTTCGTGACGCCGCCGAACACCAGATCGAGGCAGATCAGGCGCGCGCCCGCGGCGTGGAGGCGGCGGACGGTCTCGGCGGGGAACTTGCGGTCCCAGGGCCAGCGCTGGCCCACGGCGGCGTAGGACGTATCGGTGATGGGCACGAGCGTGATCCGGGACAGCTCCTCGGGACGGGGCTCGGCCTGATAGCGGCTCCAATTGAGCTGGTCCTCGATCCGCAGGCTGAAGCCGTCCAGCACGCGGGACGGCGAACAGACGCCCACGTACAGGGCGAAGATGATGAGCGGCACGATCAGGATCACGTGTCGATGTCGCATGGCTCGGGAATCAGCCTACCCCACCGCAGAGGTTTCGACCAATAAAAAATGCCAGGCTGTCCGCCTGGTATCCGCACTCGCCCCTGATGGCTCCGAGTTGTCACGGCATCAGCCGGCGGACGCCGGTATCCCGGCGCCCGGCGGGATCATTGCTGCGTCGTGTCCGTGCCGCCCCCGACCCCGCCGCCTGGGTCCGCCGTCGGGCCGCCCCCGACCCCGCCGCTGGTGCTGCCGCCGGACGTGTATCCACCGCTGCTGGAGCTGGTGGACGTCGTGCTGCTGGCGACCACAAGCCCGCAGCCGGAGAGCGTGCCGAACTCATCGATGGTCATGGCGCAATTCGAATTGCTGATCCGCGTCGCCCTGACGGTGAAGCCGGTGGGTGAGGCGCTGAGTAGCTGATAGTTGAAGTCGCCGGTGTTCGGCTGGGCGATGTCCAGATCGCCCCAGTTGGTCGTGTAGGCGCGGGCCCGCAGGAAGTGGGTCTCCTGCGCGTTGCGGATGGCCCGGAGCATGCTGGTGGCGCGCGTGCGCCGCTGGTCCTCGGAGGTCTTGATATAGGTGGGCATGGCGATGCTGACCACGATCCCGATGACCACGACCGTCATCATCACTTCAACGAGGGAAAACCCTCGGGAGCGGTCCTTGGGTAGAACCGCTGCCTGACTGCATGCGCGCGCCACCCGATGCGTGTCCGTCATATCAAGGCCTCCTCCCCGTTCCCTACGTTAACTATACCTGTTCGGCGCTCTCAGCGTCAAACCGGCCTCGCATTTTTCCGCATCCGTTTGGGTCGGACCGTAACGAATTGATACTCAGTGAGTTGTGACCCACGGCTTTTCGAAGATGACCCACGGAAGATCCCGGGGGACTCCTCCGCCGCTCGGGACTCCTGGACCCGAACCCGACGCGGGCTTGCCAGGCGCGGCCCTCGAGCCATTTTCAGCTCACAAATTTACTGATTGTACAAATTGTAGTTGACATTACTTCCTTATCAGCCTAAACTGTTTCCTGCCGGTTCCGGGGCGCATGGCGGCCCCTCCGGACACCGGCGCATCATCCTGTCGCCAAGCCCCGGCAATCCGCCCCCAAGGGGACAGCCCCCGCGGAGGCAGCCCGGCCGGCCGGTCCAAGGGGGCCAGCCCCTCCGGGGACACCCGAGGAGTCGCGTCATGCCTCGAGCGACCAGGCAACTGATCGATGAGAGCTACTGGCACATCACCGTCCGAGGGAACAACCGCCGCCCGCTGTTCCATCGCCCGGACGACTACCGGGCGTATTTGCGGCTGCTCAGGGAGTACGGGCGCCGGTTTCCCGGCACGCTGATCCATCATTACTGCCTGATGCCCAATCAGGTCCACCTGCTGGTCCGGATGGGCCTGGGGCCGGATTTTCCCCGGTTCATGCAGGGCGTGAACCAGTCGTATTATCACCACTACCGGAGGACGCACGGCTACTCCGGCCACTTGTTTCAGGGCCGGTATAAGTCGTTCGCCATCCGGACCGAGAGTTATCTGCTCGAGTGCGGGCGCTATATCGAACGGAATCCCGTCCGGGCAGAAATGGTCCGCGATCCCCGGCACTACCCGTGGTCCAGTTACACCTTCTACGCCGAAGGACAGCCCGATCCCCTCCTCACGCCCTCCCCGCTGTACGAGGGCCTGGGGGCGAGGGAATTCGACCGGCAGCTCGCCTACCGCGACTATGTCACCGCGTCACGCCCGTACGAGGCATTGATCGACCGCCAGCTCCTCGGCGTGTAACCCGGCTGCGCACTGCGGCGGCGAGCCCGGCCCCCTTCGGCACGCCCCACTGCCAGCCGCGGCCCCCCCCCCCCCCCGCTGCATGACGCGCCGCGCGCCCCATTCGCCGTGCCCCGCGCATGGATTCCGCACTCCGCATTCCCCATTCCGCACTTGCCACTAATTCCGTGGGCCGGGTGTCCCCGCGGGGGCTGTCCCCTTCGGACCGGAGGAGATTGGCATGGGGAGTGCATCAATCCGCCTCGTGACTGCGGACCCGCACGCGGCTCGTGCGGCAACCAGGAGGGCGCGACGGCATGGGCACGCGAATCAGGTGGTGGATGGCGGCAGCGGCCGCGTTGGCCGCCGCGGGACCCGTGCATGGAGCGGCGTCGTGGGTTTCCATCGACTCGCTGGATCCGGGATCGCCCGCGCACGCGGTCGCGGCGCATCCTCAGGATTCCGCCTACGTCGCCGCCGCCACCCGGACCGGCGTGTATCTTTCATCGGATGAAGGCCGAAGCTGGGCGCTGGTGCGCCGGCTCTCCCCTCTTGCGGTTCCGCGCGCGATCGCCATGGGCGCGGGAGCGCCGCCGCTGATCGCCGTCATGACATCGGACAGCGCCGCCGTGTCTGCGGACGGCGGTCGTCACTGGTCGGCCGCGTTTCGCCCTCCGGCCGGCGAGGGCGATGCGCCGGCTGCCTGCACGGCCATCGCGGTCCACCCCCGCCGAAACACCACGCTGCTGCTCGGCACGAATCGCGGAATGTACCTGACGACGGACGCGGGAACCAGCTGGCGGCGGGTCGGGATCCCGCCGTCCGCGGGCGAGGTCCTGCAGGCGGCGTTCGACTCCGCGGAGCCGGACCGCGCCTGGGTACTCGGCCGCGGGGGGCTCTGGTTCGGTTCATGGCGGGACGATGCGTGGCGCCGGCTCGATGTCAGCGATGAGCCGGAGGAGAACGCGGACGGGGAGGAAGCCGACCAACGCGGGGCGGGACCGTTGGGTGGGGAGCGGGCTTCCCTCCCCCTCCTCCGGACGCTGGCGGTTGCGCCATCCGGTTCCGCCGTCTATCTGATGTCGCCGGCCGGGCTCAACGTCACCCGCGACCACGGCCGGCGCTGGGAGCGGCGGCCCGCGCTCGGTCTTGACGCGGGCACCGTCCGCGTCCTGCTGGCCTCGCTGCAGGAGCCGCACGGGCTGATCGCCGCCACGGCGCGCGACATCGCCGCGGCCGGGACGTCCGAGGCGCGCTGGAGCCGTCTTGAGGGCGGGCTGGCGGGCGCCGAGATCCATGATCTGGCCGTCGCCCCGGGCGTCCTGTGGGCGGCCACCGCACGCGGCCTGTTCCGGCGCCCGGCGCCCGGCGGCGAGGTTGAGCCGCCGCCCGCCGCCTCGGAGCTCCTGCGCAACTTCCTCCACGAGCCGACGGCGGCGGAAGTGCAGGCCGCCGCGGTGCGCTACGCGGAGGTGTCGCCGGAGAAGATCGCCCGCTGGCGACGGCAGGCCAGGCTCCAGGGGCTGCTGCCGAGCGTCAGCGTCGGCCTCGATCGGGACCGCGACACCTTCATCACGTCACGCGGATCCACCAGCGATCCCGAGACCGACCGCATCATCATCGCGGAGGACCCGTCGCGGAGCTTCGATGTGTCCGTCAACTGGGACCTGGGCGAGCTGATCTGGAACGATGATCAGACGTCCATCGACGTGCGCGCCAAGCTGATGGTCCAGCTGCGCAACGACATCGTCGATCAGGTGACCCGGCTCTATTTCGAGCGCCGCCAGACCCAGCTGGCGATGCTGCTGGAGCCTGAGGCGCCGCTCGCCGGCTACGTCGAGCGGGAGCTCCGGCTGCAGGAGCTTACCGCGCAGCTCGACGGACTCACCGGCGGCTTCTTTTCCGACAAATCTTCGTTCCCCGCCCAACCACACCGGGAGGATCCGGATGGCGCAACACCGTGAAGACCTGAAGGTCACGCAGGTGCGGCGGCTCGAGTCCGACGGCGCCGTAAAGGCGCTGTGCGACGTCTCCGTGGACGGCCGGCTGCTGATCCGCGGGATGCGGGTCGTCGATGGCAAGAAGGGCCTGTTCGTCAGCATGCCGCGCGTGCAGGGACGGGACTCGAAATGGTACGACACCGTCACCGCGCTGACCGACGAGATCCGCCATGACCTGACGCGGATCGTGCTGGAGGCGTACCAGGCCACGGCGGAGACCGCCGCCACCTAATTCACTGATGACACGGATGCTCAATAGGATTCCACGGATGACAGACGAGGTCATCCGTGGAATCCGTGGAAATCCGTGTCATCAGCCCGGGCCGAAGGCCCGGTGAAGGGGGTTGACAAAGTGTCGCCATGACACT
>Ga0214471_10003857_pt1 | contig 11601 bp, 9 predicted proteins | sample RVTome_5_FD_207665 | JGI IMG/M metagenome (GOLD analysis project Ga0214471, IMG submission 207665) | Soil microbial communities from uranium-contaminated site in the Upper Colorado River Basin, Wyoming, United States - RVT142D155 | ecosystem: Environmental > Terrestrial > Soil > Contaminated >... | reverse complement strand
CGTTTCCTGCCCGACGTAGCACCCCTTGGTGTACGACACCCCACCCAGCTCGTCGAAGCGCACTTCCTGAGGAAGCGTGCGGTCGTCAATCTCCGCCCCCAGGCGGGGCCAGCCGCGGAGGATCCGCGCCAACTCGAGGGTATGGATCGATCCGTCGTGGGCGCCCGCCTCACGGAGCCGGCCGCGGAGGGCGGGTGCGTTCGCGGCCGAGGTCAGGATCTCGATGGCAAAGGGCGCCTGCTCGCCGGGCCGGGCAACGAGCGCCATCATCCCGCCCACCACGGCGCTCGCGATTCGCCCCTCGGCCGGGATCGCAACGCCGGCCTTCGTGGCCACGGCCAACGCTTCGGGACCGACAACCCGCAGGACCCGATGATCGCTGGAGAGATCAATCACGCGCGCGAGCCGCGGAGGCAGGGAACGGTGCAGGACCTCGAGCAGCTGCGGGGCCGCCTCCTGGGGCACCCGGAGCGACACGCCGGCCGCGGTCCGTGCCACCCAGAGATCCGTGACGATCATCCCCTTGGGCGTGAGGACGCCGCTGTAGCCGTAACCGCCGTCACCCCGCGTTTCGATGTCGGCCGTGAGGAGGCCCTGCATGCAGCTGACCGCCCCGGCCCCCGCCACCTCCAGCGGATAGAGCGCGGCCTCCGCCACGGCCGCGCCGTCCAGGACGGCATCGGCATCGGCGGCCTGGACCGCGTAGGGTCCGAGCACCTGGGGGCTGGGGATCTCGGGGGCGGTCATGGACCCCGGGAATCTACGGCATCCTCCGCGTAGCGGCCCGCACGGGCGTACGAGGCATCCAGCAGCTCCACCGGATGAACCACCGGAGCAGGCCGGCCGGCGGCCCGCAGGCCGGCCGAGATCTGCATCGCGCAGCCCGGGTTGCCGGTTGCCACGACGTCGGGATTCGCCGCGGCGAGCGCGTTGAGCTTCCGCTCGAGGATCGCGCGCGCGAGCCCGCGCTGCACCAGGGAGTACAGCCCGGCGCTGCCGCAGCAGGCGTCCGCGTCCTCGTGCGGGGCGAGCCGGAGTTGCGGCACGGCTCCCAGCACCGCGAGGGGAGCGTCGGTCACACGCTGCGCATGCGCCAGGTGGCACGGGGCGTCGTAGGCCACGGTGAGCGACACCGGCGCCCCCCGTACCGGGCCCTGGGCGGCCAGCAACTCGGTCACGTCGCGCACGCGCGCGGAGAAACGGCGGGCCTCCTCCGCCAGCGGGTCGTCCGCCAGCAGTGAGCCATACTCCCGCAGCATGGCCCCACAGCCCGCGGCCGTGGCGGCCACCAGCGCTTCCGGACACTCGGCGAAAGCGCGGACGTTCTCGCGGGCGAGCGCCCGCGCGGCGTCGAGCCGTCCGGCGTGCGCGTGCAGGGCGCCGCAGCATCCTTGCCGGGGCGCCTCCTCGAGCGTGTAGCCGTTGACCCGCAGCGTGCGAGCCGCGGCCGCGTTCACGTGTCCGAACAGGTCGCGCTGAATGCAGCCGAGGAACACGGCGACAGGGAGGTCCGCGGCCCGGGGGCTTGGCGGTTCGTGGGATCGAAACGGCTCTCGCGGGTCGCGGCCGATACGCCGATCGCGTGATCCCGCCAGCATGCCCGCCGCGAAGCCCACGCGGCTCCAGCCCGCCAGCGCTCCCGCGAAGGGCCGCGCCGCCCGCGCGAGCCCAAAGAGCAGCCGGCGGAGCGGGGGGCGCGTGATCACGTGCAGGATCAGCCGGACCACGACGGGCGGCGTGCGCCGGTCGTCCATCGCGGCGCGCGCGGCCTCCAGCGCGGGACCGTAGGCCACGCCCGACGGACACACGGGCTCGCAGGCGCGGCACCCGAGGCAGCGGTCGAGATGGTACCGGAGCGAGGGGTCGTCGGGCGGCAGCTCGCCGGTGTCGAGGCGGCGCATGAGCACGATCCGGCCGCGGGGGCTGTCGCCCTCGTCCCCGGTGGCCACGTACGTCGGGCAGCTCTGCAGGCAGAAGCCGCAGTGCACGCACGTGGCGAGCCCCGCGAACCCGGTCACGCGGCGGGGTCGAGCGGCGCCATCAGGATTCCCGCGGGATCGAACGCGGCCCGGAGACCCTGCACGATGCGGTGCACGCCTTCGCGATACGCGCCGAAGTGTCCCACCGCCGCGCGCACATCCCAGGGAGCCCGTTCGAGGGTCACGGGCCACTCGTGCTCGGCGGCGGCCCGGCGCAGGCGCGCCAGGGCGGCCGCGGTCGCGGATCCGCTCCACCGCGTGACGCCCGCGGGGATCGTAACGGCGATCCAGTCGGCGACCCGCTCGTCGAGGTGCAGGGCGACGAGGTCGAGCGCATCCTCGAGCGAACTGGGAGACGCCCCGAGCCGCAACGTGACGGGGGAGGCCACGGACGCCTCGAGGAACGCCCGCCAGAAGGTCGCGGCTTCGTCCCCGCGGAGTACGGTGGCCGCTCGAGGCAGCGCGCTCTGGACTTCGGTCTGGTCCGCGGCGACCTCGGCTTCGGTGCCGAGCAGCCGGATGGCCAGCCGCCACGTCCCGTGGCCCGCGGCGGCGGGCGACAGCAGCTCGAGTGCCGCGGGCGGCACGCCGCGGTCGAGGACGCCGCGCGCCACGTCGAGGAGCGCGTCCCGCATCCCGTCCACCGCGAGCGTCACATCCGCCCGGGGAACGGCGCGCAACCGGAGGTGGGCCTCGGCAATCACCCCGAAGGCGCCAAACGTCCCGAGCGCGAGCTTGGCGAGGTCGTAGCCCGCCACGTTCTTGACGACGCGCCCGCCCACGTGCAGCACCCGCCCGTCGCCCGTGACCAGGGTGAGCCCGAGCACCTGGTCCCGCAGCGCGCCGAAGCCGCAGCGCAGCGGCCCCGATGTCGCGGTGGCCAGGGCGGAGCCGAGCGTACGGTCGCGGCCCGGCACGTCCTGCGCCATCCAGACGTGCCGGTCGGCGAGGCCCCGCCGCAGGGTGTCCCAGCGAACCCCGGTCTGTGCCGTGGCGACGAGATCCGCCGGCTCCACCGGCCCGACGGCGTCGAGCCGGGCGGTGCCGAGCCGGAGGTCCGCACCGGGCGGCGCGGACAGCCAGGTGCCCGCCCCCACGACGGCCACGCGCCACCCCTCGACCGACGCGGTACGCAGCAGGAGCGCGCAGGCCGCCGCATCCGTGGGGAGCACGAGCGGCGGGAGCGCCGCGTCGCGTAGCGACGGGGAGGGAAGGGCCGCATCGCCCAGCAGCTGGCGCACCCGGTCCGTCAACGCGCGCGGTGTCATGACGCCGGCTCCACGCGGGTCCCTCGATGCCAGCCGCGCCACTCTCGACAGCTCCGCACGGGAATCACCTTGCCCGGATTGGCGCGCTCCGCCGGATCGAACACGCGGCGGAGGTCGCGCATCGCGCCCAGCGTCGTCGCGTCGAACACGTCACTCATGTAGCGGAGCTTGTCCATCCCGACGCCGTGCTCGCCGGTGATGGTGCCGCCCGCCGCCACGCAGACGCGCATGATCTCCGCGGCCGCGCGCTCCACACGCTCCCGTTCACCGGCGTTCCGCCGGTCGAACGTGATGTTCGGGTGCAGGTTGCCGTCGCCGGCGTGGAAGACGTTGGCCACCGTGACCCGGTGCCGCGCCGCGATGACGCTGATCGCGTCCAGTACGTCCGGGAGCGCGGTGCGCGGCACGACGGCGTCCTGGACCACGAGGTCGGGGCTCAGGCGCCCGAGAGCGCCGAAGGCCTTCTTGCGCCCCTGCCACAGCCGATCGCGCTCCGCCTGCTCCCGTGCGGCGCGGACGGAGCGCGCCCCGGCGGCCCGCAGGTGGGCCGCGGCGCGCTCGGCGAGATCCGCGACGGCCGCTTCGTCCCGCCCGTCCACCTCCACGAGCAGCACGGCGGCCGCGTCGGTGGGATAGCCGGCCCGGTAGATCGAGGCCTCCACCACGCGGACGCACGTCCCGTCCATCATCTCGAGCGCCGCCGGGACGATGCCGGAGGCGATGATCGCGGACACGGCTTCCCCGGCGGCGCGCAGCGACTGGAAGTCCGCGAGCAGCGTGCGAACGGCGCGCGGCAGCGGCGTGAGCCGCACGGTGATGCGCGTCGCGACGCCGAACGTGCCTTCGCTGCCCACGAACACGCCGACGAGATCCGGTCCCCAGGGCTCGCCCGCCGCGGAGCCCAACTCGATCACCTCGCCCGTCGGGAGGGCGACCTCCAGCGCGAGCACGTGCTGGGTGGTGACGCCGTACTTCAGGCAGTGTGGCCCCCCGGCATTCTCGGCCACGTTCCCGCCCACCGTGCAGGCTGTCTGGCTCGAGGGATCCGGGGCGTAATGGAGTCCGTAGGGCTTGGCGGCGTCGGACAGGCGGGCGTTCACCACCCCCGGCTCCACGACGGCGCGCCGGTTCTCGGGATCCATAGCCAGGATGCGGTGCAGCCGGGTCAGGCCGAGGATGACCCCTCCCGCCTCCGCCACCGCCCCACCCGACAGGCCCGTGCCGGCCCCGCGGGCAACGAACGGCACGCTGTGGTGGGCCAAAACCCGCAGCACGCGGATCACTTCGTCCCGGCTCCCGGGGAGCACGACGGCGCCCGGCAGCCCATGCAGGGTAGGGAGTCCGTCCGCGGCGTATACCTCGCGGGTCGCCCGGTCGTGGCGCACCCACGTGGGCCCCACGATCCCCGCGACGGCGTCCAGCGCCTGGGCGGTGATCGTCATGACCCGGTCACGACGTCCTGACTGGGGCCGCCTTTCCCGTTGCCCCGCGCGCGGGTATGCACCTCCACCCGTCGGCCGAGCTCATGGTTGATGGGGCGGAGGAACTGGAGGAGGCGCTGCAGGCGCGCATGGGTGGACTGCAGGGCGAGCAGCTCCTGCTTGACCTCGCCCTCCAGCTCGAGGGTGGCGGCGATCTGGAAGGACATCGCCTGGGGCGTGCCGTCGAGCGGGATCGTCTGCGCCGGACGGTCGCTGAGCAGCTGCATGCCGGTGACGAACCTGGCGAACTGCGCCCGCGCCTGCACGGCCAACTCCGCCACCTGCGGCGCGCTGAGGTCGTCGTCGTCGAAGGTCTCGACCAGCGCCATCCGGTACGGCAGGTCGCTGCGGGCGTACGCGCGCAGGATGTACCGCGCTTCACCGACGGCGAGAATGTTGGACCGCCCGTCCGGGAGCATGCGCGATTCGTGCACCGACGCGAGACAGCCCACGTCCCCGGGCAGCGGTTCCGGGTCGTCCCCCGCGTCCCCCTTGACGAAGGAGAGCCCGAAGCGGCGGTCACCCTCGAGGCAGTCGGCCAGCATCTGGCGATACCGGGGCTCGAAGATGTGCAGGAGCTGCGGAGTGCCCGGGAAGAGCACGACGCCGAGCGGGAAGAGGGGGACTTCCAGCGTGGCCATGGGGGGAATATAGGGAGACGGTAGGGGGCGGTAGACGACGGCAGGGGGGGGTGGTGGGGGCGAGTCCAACGCCAGACAAGGCGAACGGCGGCCCGCCCGGACCGCCGCCCCTACCGCCCCCTGCCGTCTCCTACCGTCGTCTATGCCGCCCGCCAAAACCCCATCAGCGCCTTCCCGTCCGGGCTCTGGCGCAGCTTCTCGAAGGCGCGCTCGCGGATCTGGCGGACGCGTTCGCGGGTGACGCCGAGGATCTCGCCGATGCGCTCCAGGGTCATGCCCTCGGAGCCTTCCTCGAGGCCGTAGTAGAGGTACAGGATCCGGCGCTCGCGGGGCGTGAGGTATTTCTGGAAGATGCGATCAATGAACTCGCGCTGGAGCGTGGCGTCGGTGGTGTCTTCGATCTCGGTGCCTTCCTCCGCCGAGAACCGCTCGCCCACGGTAGCCGCGTCGCGCTCCGTGCGATCAATGGGCGCGTCGAGGGAAATCTCCCCCGCCGTCATCCGCCGCGCGGCGCGCACGTTTTCCGGCGTGTCCTCGAGGGCCCGCGCGATCTCGTCGTCGGTGGGCTCCCGACCCAGCTCCTGCGAGAGATAGGTCTCGGTCCGGGCCATCCGGATGAAGTGGCTGTTCTGGTTGAGCGGGATCCGGACGCTGCGGGTCTGCTCGGCCAGCGCCTTGAGCACGGCCTGCCGGACCCACCACACGGCGTAGGAAATGAACTTGACGCCCTGCTCCGGATCGAACTTCCGGACGGCCTTGAGCAACCCCTCGTTCCCGATCGCGACGAGCTCCGAGAGGTCGAGGCCGTGGCCCTGGTACTTCTTCACGTAGGAAATGACGAAGCGGAGATTGGCGGTGACCAGCCGCTCGGCCGACCTGGGGTCCCCCGCCTGCGCCCGGCGCGCCAGGGCCCGTTCTTCTTCCGGGTCCTTGATGAGGGGGATCTTCTGGATGTCCTGCAGGTACTGGTCGAATGCGTTGGACGACGTCACGCGGAAGAAGGCTTTGCTCTTGCTCGCCCGTACCTGCTGAGCCATACCCGCCCCTGTGATGGGTGGAAGTTGTATGGATGGTGGCGGCTTCGTGACCGCCATTTTGACCGGCAATCGAGCGGGGCGAATATAGGGAACGCCGCGAGAAGCGTCAAGAAAATCAAGATTTCCACATCACAAATCGTTAAATGGCAACTCCTTCGGCCGTTCATGCACGTTGGGGTCAAACCGCCGAAAACCGCAGATCGACCCAACTACATAACTCGTTACAGTGTAATGAGTTTCGTGATGTGGAGATGTTGGTGAACTGCGGAACCGCTTTCCCTTGAACGACTTCCGATTCACCCGCCAAGCGCCGCTCGGATCAGGTTTCCCGGCGCCGAAAACGTGTACTCGCCGCCTTCGCTTCGGGCCACCTGCCCTATCTCTTTCAGGAATGCAAACTTGACAGTACCGCCCCGGGATTTCTTGTCGTGCGCCATGGCCTCGAGGATGGCGTCCGGGGATGCGTCCCCGGGGTCGGTGGGGAGGTTCAGGGCCTCCAGAGCGCGCCGCAGCCGGTCCGCCGTGCCCGCGCTGGTGATGCCCATGGCGGTCCCGAGGGCCGCCTCGACCGCCATGCCGATCGCGACGGCCTCTCCATGCAGGAGCCCGTAGCCGGAGACCGTCTCCACCGCATGGCCCACCGTATGGCCGAAGTTGAGCACGGCGCGGCGCCCCGACTCCTTTGCGTCGTCCGCGACCACGTCGGCCTTGATGGCCACGCTCCGGGCGACGATCGCGTCGAGCGCCTCCGGGTCCCGGGCCACCAGGGCGTCGCGCAGCTCGCCGATCCTGTCGAAATGCCCGCGGTCGGCGATCGCCCCGTGCTTGATCGCCTCGGCCAGCCCGGCGTGTACGTGCGGGCTCGGCAAGGTCCGGAGCATCGTGACGTCCGCGATCACCGCGCGCGGCTGGTGGAACGCGCCCACCAGGTTCTTCCCGTGCGGGGTATCCACGCCGGTCTTCCCGCCGATCGAGCTGTCCACCATGGCCAGGAGGGAGGTGGGGACCTGGACGAACGGGATGCCGCGCCGGTAGGTGGCCGCCACGAATCCGGCCAGGTCGCCGGACACGCCGCCGCCGAGCGCGATGACCGCCCCGTCCCGCCCGATGCCGGCATGCGCCATCGCATCGCTGAGCGCCGCCCATTGCTCGCGCGACTTGTTCCATTCGCCCGCCGGAAAAGAGAACAGGTCGCACGGGCCGGCGGCGCCGGCGGCCGCGCGTACCGCGTCACCGTAGAGGCCCGCCACGGTCGTGTCCGCAATGATCGCGTAGCGCGCGGCGGGGCAGCGGCGCGTGAGCACGTTGGCAAGGGTGGCGAGGGCGCCCGCGCCAATCGTGATGTCGTAGGACTCGGGGCCGAGCGGGACGGTGATGACGTGCACGGCGCGCTACAGGGTCACGTCGCCGGTGATGACCCGCACCGCCGCGCCACCGACCCGCACCTCCGTGATGTCCCCCGCGGCGTCGCAACGCACCTGCACGGCAATGCGGCTCGGGCGCCCGATGTCGACGCCCTGCTCGAAGCTCAACCGGACCACCCCGTTCCTGGGCACGGCCACGCGGTGGCGCACCAGGTAGGCGCCCAGCGCCCCCGCGGCGCTGCCGGTGGCCGGGTCCTCCGGTACGCCCAGGCCCGGCGCAAACATCCGGCAGTGGGCCGTCGGGTCGGCGGCGTCGCCCGCCGCGTAGAGCATCGCGCAGTCGGTGCCCAGGGCGCGCAGCGCAGCCGCCAGCCCTCCGCCGGTCCCTCCGCTGGGCAGGTCGCGGAGCGCCGCGCGCGCACGGACCGGCACCATGAGCTGTGGCAGCGCAGTGGAGACGACCTGCGGCGCGGGGCCGTCCGCCAGGAGGTCGGCGCCGCCGCCCAGTGCGCGGGCCAGCGCGGCGCGGTCGGTCACCACGGCGCCCCATTCCGGCGTGGCCTGGGTCATCTCGACGGTGACCGGCCGCCCGTCCTTCAGCTCGAGGTCCACCGGCAGCACGCCGCGCCCCGTTTCCTGCGTGACGCGGGCCGGGCCCAAGGCGGGCAGGTCGGGGATCAGCCCCAGCTCGGCCAGCAGCCACCACGTCCCGATCGTCGGGTGCCCGGCGAGCGGGATCTCCGCCGCGGGCGTGAAGAACCGCACGCGACGGGTCGCCGTCTCGGACGGCAGGACGAACGTGGTCTCCGAGAGGTTCATCTCCCGCGCGAGGGCCTGCATGGTGGCCGCGTCCATCCCGCGCGCGTCGGGGAACACCGCCAGCGGGTTTCCGGCCAGCGGCGTCGTCGTGAAGACGTCGAGCTGATGGAAGCGGTGGATGCGCACCCTACCAGGTCCGGTCGGCCACCCCCGCCTGGTGGTTGGCCAGCCGGGCGAGCGTGAACAGGAGGTCGGAGAGGCGGTTCAGGTAGATCAGGATGATCGGCGCCACCGGTTCGCGCTCGTGCAGCGCCACCACACTCCGCTCCGCCCGCCGGCACACTGTCCGGGCCACGTGGAACGCGGCGGCCTTGGAGCAGCCCCCCGGGAGCACGAACGACGCGAGCGGTGGGAGCACGGCCTCGGCGCGGTCCATCATCGCTTCCATCCGCGCGATCCGCCGCTCGTCTATTCGCGCCTTCGCGAGCGCGCCCTCGACGCGCGAGGGGTCGGGCGACGCGAGCTGGCCGCCGATCGCGAACAGATCCCGCTGGACCTGCTCGAGCAGCTCCTCTTCAGTGTCCCTGGGCGGTGTCGCCATGGCGGCGCCCAGCGTCGAGTTCAGTTCGTCCACGTCGCCGTAGGCCATCACGCGCACGTGGTGCTTCGACACCCGGCCGCCGCCGAACAGCGCCGTCTCGCCGCCGTCCCCGGTCCTCGTGTAGATCTTCATCGGTGGGGGAAGGTAGGTCGTCCGTTCGGCCGAAGGAAGCGCGGCAACCCCCGGACCGGCCGACTATCTTGGGCGCATGACGATTCCCAACCCGCTGCGCGTCGCGGTGGTCGGATCCGGTCCCGCGGCGTTCTTCACGGCGGAGTCGCTGCTCTCCCAGGGCAACCTCGTCGTGTCGGTGGACATGTTCGAGCGCCTGCCGGCGCCGTATGGACTCGTCCGCTTCGGCGTCGCCCCGGACCATCAGAAGATCAAGAGCGTCACGCGGTCGTTCGAAAAGATCGCCCGCCGTCCGGGCTTCCGGTTCTTCGGAAACGTGGACGTGGGGACGCGCGTCACCCTGGACGACCTGCGGCCGCACTATCACGCGATCTGCTTCGCCACGGGGGCCCAGACCGATCGCCGGCTGGGGATCCCGGGGGAGGACCTGGCACGCAGTCATCCCGCCACCGAGTTCGTGGCGTGGTACAACGGGCATCCCGACTTCCGGGATCGGACCTTCGATCTCTCGCACCCGCGCGCGGCGGTGATCGGGGTCGGGAACGTGGCGGTGGACGTGGCCCGGATCCTCTGCCGGACGGCTGAGGAGCTGGCGGCGACCGACATCGCGCCATATGCCGAGGCGGCCCTGGCGTCGTCCGGCATCCGCGAGGTGTATCTCCTGGGCCGCCGCGGTCCGGTGCAGGCGGCCTTCACGAACGCCGAGGTGCGGGAGCTCGGGGAGCTGGCCGGAGCCGACATCGTGGTCCCGCCCCGGGACGGCGCGCTCGACCCGCTCAGCGCCGCGGCGCTCGAGGCTTCCGACGATCGCGCGCTGGCCAGGAAGGTCGAGATCCTGACCGAGTTCTCGACGCGGCAGCGCACCGGCAAGCCCGGAACCCTCACGCTGCGGTTTCTCGTCTCACCCGTCGAGATCCTGGGAGACGACGCGGGGGGCGTCCGTGGGCTGCGGCTCGTCCGCAACCGGCTCGAGGCGGATGGGCGCGGCGGGCTCAAGGCCGTGCCGACGGACGAGGTCGAGGGATTGCCGGTGGACCTCGTGTTCCGGTCCGTCGGCTACCACGGCGTCCCGCTTCCCGGCCTCCCGTTCGACGAGCGGGGCGGCACCGTACCGCACGACCACGGGCGGGTGCTGGACCACGACGCCGTGGTCCCGGGCCTCTACGTGAGCGGGTGGATCAAGCGCGGGCCGTCCGGCGTGATCGGGACGAACAAACCCGATGCGGCGGAGACCGTGGAGAGCATGCTGGCCGATGCCGCGGCCGGAACGCTCCCGGTCCCCGCCGCCTCCGATCCGGCGTCCGTCGAGGCGCTCGTGCGCCAGCGCCAGCCGGACGTGGTCGTGTTCGAGGACTGGCTCCGGATTGACGCCGCCGAGACGGCGCGCGGCAAGGCGTGCGGGCGGCCGCGGGTGAAGTGCGTGACGGTGGCCGAGTGCCTGGCGGCCGTGAGGGAACGGTAGGCTCCCAGGACCCCCCTCACCGCCCCATCTGCACCACGATCGAATCAATCTGCGCCAGCATCGCCCGGCCCGGCACCGTGTGGTTGTTGGCCATGACCGAGAACACGAGCGGTCCGCCGCGGTCCCGCTCGATGTAGCCGGCGAGCGCGTTCACGTGGCGGATGCTGCCGGTCTTGGCCAAGACGCGGCCTTCGAGCGGTGTGCCCACGAAGCGCGTGCGGAGCGAGCCGATTTGGCCGGAGCGCGGAAGCGCGCGCACGAAGCCACCGCGCTGCGGGTGCTGCCACAGGTAGCGCAGCAGCCGCGCGAACCCGTTGGGCGAAACGAGATTGCTGGCCGAGAGGCCCGACCCGTCGCTCAGGCTGAACGCGGCGGAATCAATCCCCGCCGAGTCAATCAGGAACCGCCGCTCCACCGCGAGGCCCGCGCTCCAGGAACCGGCCGTGCCGAAACGGCGCCCCAGCGTCTTGAGGAGCATCTCCGCGAACCAGTTCTGGCTCGTGTTGAGGATCGGGAAGATCAGGTCATCCCGGTTCCGGGAGGCGAACCGCACCAGCGGCGGCGCGTCGCGCACCGACCGGTAGGCCATGCTGTCCACCGTGGCGCGGGTGGGTCCGGCGACGCTCACGCCCCGACGCGCCAGCGCGGCGCGGAACGCGGCGGCGGCGTAGAGGTTGGGGTCCGGGAGCGCGAAGTGCTCGGTGCGCCCCCGGCTCGTGCGCGCCACCGTGCCTTCGGCCCAGAGGTCGAGCGTCCCCGGATGCCGGAAGAAGTCAATGGCCGTGGTGCCGCCGGAATCGGTGGTGCGGGTGCGGTTCTCGAGACGCAGGAGGCCAAGGTCCGGCGCGAAGCTCAGGGTTGCCGGGCCATCCACCAG
>Ga0214471_10003856_pt1 | contig 11601 bp, 10 predicted proteins | sample RVTome_5_FD_207665 | JGI IMG/M metagenome (GOLD analysis project Ga0214471, IMG submission 207665) | Soil microbial communities from uranium-contaminated site in the Upper Colorado River Basin, Wyoming, United States - RVT142D155 | ecosystem: Environmental > Terrestrial > Soil > Contaminated >... | reverse complement strand
ATGGCGTACTTCTCCAGCGCCTGGTAGTGGCTCTCGGCGCTGCGGCTCTGGACGCGGGCGCTGCCGCGCACCTCCTGCAGCGCCTTGTAGATGCGCTCCTTGTCGACGTGGTGGGCGCGCAGGATACGCGCCGCTTCGCCTTCGCGCTCATCGGCGATGGCGATCAACAGGTGCTCGACGCCGACGAACTCGTCCTGGAGGCGGTCGGCCTCGGCGTTGGCGGCTTCGAGCATGCGGACGACGCGGGGCGTGGTGTAGATCTGCACCACGTCGTAGCCCAGCTTCGGGGCCTTGCCGAGGTGGCGTGCCACCGCTTCGATGACGTCTTCGGCGCGGACGTCCAGCTTCTCGAAGATGCGGCGCGCCAGGCCGTCCTTGTGCGACAGCGCAGCGAGCAGGACGTGCTCGACGTCCCACTGGGAATGCCGGTGCTGGCGCACCATCTCCTGGGAGCTCTGGAGCACCTCCTGGGCCTGCTCTGTGAATCTGTCCTGTCTCATCATGATTGCGGTTCCTACCGTTCCTAAGTTGTGTGGTCGCCGCTGCTTGGCGATGACCGTTACTGGTATCTCAATGGCTGCCTGTTTACATGGTCCCTCAAGCGCTTGGATTGAAGCTAAACCCGGCAGGAAGCGGGTGAGTCGCTTTGTGGTGGATCAACTCTGTGATGCCGCCATGCAGGGCGACAGTGCCGACGAGTCCCAGCGGATTGTGCACAGGCTGGGCTGACGCTGTGCAAGGGTCGGCAGGCATGAAAATCAAGCCAGCTGCAACATCCGGATGTGCGAGAAACCAGGGCTTGAGATCGTTCGCGAGGGCGAGAGCATCTTCGATCTCGGCTCTGGAGAAGTAGTGGTCGAATCCAACGGCGATCACGTAGGGAACGTCGAGGCCTCCATGCTGCCTCCGCCCCTCCTCTAACTTGCCTTCTATTCGAAACAGCTTGTCGCTTCTCACTAACTTACACTCGACCAGCATGTCAGGAACGCTGGCCTCGATATCCGGCGCGGCGTTCGCGTAATGTCTCCATTTCATGGCCTGAACATTTGGCCCCACGCCAAAGGTCATAACCTGTAGTTCAAACAAGAGGCTCTTGCACTCCTCTGTTTGCCGGAGGTCCGCGATGAACCTCTCTTCGAACGGTTTCCAGTGTGCCTCGTTGGAGAAGATGGCTCTGGCGGAAAGCTTCAGATACGCAAGTCGCTCCCGCTCCTCTGCGGTTAGCGACGCCAAACCCATGAGGTCCTTTTGCGCTGCATCAAAGCAAAGGCGCAAAGGATGCGTCTCGTCGAGATGCTCAACGTTCGCCGAGCCCATCAGTTCCTTGAGGCGCCAGACCTGCAGGAGATCTTGGCTGAGATAGACGTTTGCCATAGCCTTAATCCTCCGCCCGCGGTGCCGGTAGCCTCGTGTCCCGGATGCGCTGGAGCTCGCGGCGCAGCGTGTCGTTCTCTTCCTCCAGCGCTTTGAGGCGATTCGACATGTCGATGATCACCTCGGCGCCGGCGAGGTTGACGCCGAGCTCGTCGATCAAGCGCTGCACCTGGCGTACGCGCTCGAGGTCGGCGCGGGAGTAGAGGCGGATGCGACCGCGTGACCGGGAGGGCACGATGATGCCGACGCGCTCGTAGTAGCGCAGGGTCTGGGCGTGCAGGCCCAGCATCCGCGCCGCGACGCTGATGATGAACGCGGGCTCTTCGTGGTCATCGGTGAAGTCGTTCATTTGTTCACGTCCCGTTCGGGGCTGCGCATCCTGCGGCCTTCCGGCCTTGTTTGCTCCGCCCCTTCAAAGTGAGGTTGCTGAGGGGATATCCCCTCAGACTCCCCTTGCAGAGGCGCTGCGCCCTCTGCACTCCCGCTTCGCCGATCTTTGCAGTGCTGCGATTCGTCTTCATCGCTTGGTCGGGCACCCGGAGCGGCATTTCGGCGATTGCTAGTTCGCCCTTTAGCGTGGGCGGTGAGCGGTACACCGTGGGTTTCGGCCCACGGCATCGGCGCGCCTCCACTGCCCGCATCACGTTCCAGACTCCCTTAGCTGCTCGAAGAGCTGCTTTTGCTCGTCGGTCGGTTGCTTCGGCAGCTGGACCTTGACGCGGGCGAAGAGGTCGCCGCGCTTGTCCGGGTGGCCGAGCTTCGGCATGCCGAGACCGGTGAGGCGGAAGTGCTGCCCGTTCTGCGTGCCGGGCGGTAGCTTCAGCGCGACTTTCTTGCTGAGGCCTTGAACCGTCACTTCGCCGCCGAGGACGGGCATGGTCAGCGGGACCTCGACGTCCGTGTAGAGGTCGTCGCCCTTGCGCTCGAACTTCGGATTCGCCTTGACGCTGATGACCAGGTAGAGGTCGCCACGCTGGCCGCCGAAGCCGGCGTGGCCTTCGCCCGCCATGCGGACCCGCGAGCCGTTATCGACGCCGGGCGGGATCTTGACCTCGAGGCGCCGCGAGTCGCCGTGGTCGCCTTCGACCATGAGCATGCGGGTCGTGCCGCTCGCGGCCTCCTCCAGCGTCACTTCGACCGCCTGGTCGACGTTGGCGGGCTGACGCCGGGTCCGGGTTTCGGCGCCGAAGCCGCGGTTACCGCCACCGCCGAAGATGCCGCCGAAGATGCTGCCAAGGTCGACGCCTTCGCCGAGGTCGCCGAGGTCGGTCGCGGTGAAGCGGACGTTGCCGCCGCGGCCGCCGCGGGCGCGTTGCATGCGCTCGATCTCGTCGGCGTGCTCCCACTGGTCGCCGTACTTGTCGTACTTGCGGCGCTTCTCGGGGTCGGAGAGCACGTCGTTGGCGGCGTTGACTTCCTTGAAGATCGACTCGGAGGAGCGATCGTTCGGGTTGACGTCGGGGTGGTGCTTGCGGGCAAGACGGCGGTACGCGGAGCGAATCTCCTTCTCGCTCGCGTTACGGTCTACGCCGAGAACCTCATAAAGATCCCTTGCCACGTAGCCCAGTCTAGCAGCGGACGCAGATTCAGTCAATGTACACAGTGAAGAAACTTGATAATAAAACTATCAAGAGTATTGACATTGCCATAAGGCAAGGCTAGGATCACTGAGAAAGGCCGAGGGGCCAAAGCATCAAGAAAGAGGAGGAACAAGAGGTGACGAACCTGACACGTTGGGACCCGTTTAGCGACATGCGGACCACCATGGACCGCCTGTTCGACGAGGGCTTCTCGCGCCCGTGGCGCCTGATCCCCAGCTCGACCGAGCACGAGGCGACCTTCCCGATCGAGGTCTCGGAGACGGACGAGGCGCTGGAGGTCAAGGCTTCGCTGCCTGGCGTCAAGCCGGAAGAGGTAGAGGTCACGGTGGCCAACGACGTGCTCACCGTCAAGGCGTCGCATCAGGAGGAGACGGAGGACAAGAAACGCGACTACTACCGTCGCGAGATCCGTTACGGCTCCTTCCATCGCGCGCTGAGCCTGCCGGTAAGCGTCGATTCCGACAAGGCGGAGGCCCGTTTCGAGAACGGCATCCTGTACCTGACGCTACCGAAGGCAGAGGCGATCCGTCCGAAGCAGATCAAGGTGGGTTCCGGCCCAGCCGTGGTCGAGGGCACGTCGAGCTAACGGCGTCTGCAATGTGAGCCGGCGAGGCCCGTCACGTCCGGACCTGCCGGCCGGTGTGGGGACGTGAAAGAGGGATCCTTTCAGGAAGGATCCCTCTTTTGGTTGAAGGCGGAGCCTGGGTAGTGAGCTAGCGGCTGGCTCCAACGGTGGCGCCCTCTGGGATCAGCGCAATGAGCGCGTCGGGAAGAATTACCACCGGCGCCTTCGCCAATCCTAGCCTCTCCAGCGCGGCCGGAGTCTCTACCGACGACTTCCTGCCGTTCCTGACGACGTATTTCTGGCCGCCGGTGGTGCTGACGACGCTGTTCTCCTTCAACTCTGCAATTGCCGGTCCGGGCGGGACGGCGTCCAGGAGGGAGGCTGGAACGTCGTGGACATCGATTAGACCGGCGTCCAACCCCAGCGTCGTTGCGGTCATTGCCGACAACGGTGCCTTGAGACCCCAATCGTAGTAGTAATAAATGACAGCGTCATCAGGAGCGCGAAGGAAGCTACCCGCCTGGAGGGCGCCAATCGCCTGTAGGGACGCTTCTCGATCGGCGTTGTCTGCGGCCGCGACCTGCGCCGTATCGGCGCGAAAGAAGGTAACCCAGCCATACAGCAGGAAAGGCACGTAGCCGGCGTCCCAGGCTCTTTGGTAGAACCAGATGTGATCGTTGGAGGCGAGAACAATCACAGCGGGTCGGTCTCTCGCCAGGATAACGCTATACTCCTGCTCGTCGCGGATCATGCCTGAAATGTAGCCAGGTGCATCCGTGTAGAAGATCTCGTTCGGGTACCAGCCGATCACCGTGTCGCCGTCGTGCAGGTAGGGGCGTACGGTCTGGCCGAACTCCACGGGCGAAACGCCGTGCTCGCGCCAATCCAGGTACTCCCTCGTTGCGTCCACGGACATCCAGGCCGAGAAGCAAAGCATCAGAGCTGCTGCGCCGGCCCGCCCCAGGCTTGACGTGAGGATCTTCAAGCTTGCGCGAGCACTGATCAACGCTAGCGGCGTCGCCAGAGGTAACCACCAGAAGTCATGTATGCGGGAGTGGTACGGAGCGTTGACCAGCCAGAACATCATGCCCGCCACCCAGGCAATGAGCACCCAATCGCCGAGGGTACAGCGGTCCAGAAGCGAGGCCAGCCAGACGACGGCTGCGACCAATGCCACCGGAGTGAACATTCGAAAGAAGAAGGTTAGTACTGCTTCCTTCCAGAGGCTGCGCTCGACGTGGTCGAATAGGAGGGAAATGCTGTCGCCGCTGGTCTCAAGAGAAGCGAGTCCAACCCGTATTTCGACGAAGGTGAGCCAGGCAACCAGGGCCAACAACGTGGAACCGATGAGGAGAACCTGACCACGTTTGTCTCTATAGGCAACTGCCAGAACGAAAGTAGCAGGGACCGCGATAACCGGCGCTGCGAAGGAGAAGCCGAGGCCGATCAAATTCGAAGCGGTTGCCAACCAGAGAAATCCCTGACGCTTCTCGGACCAGTGGCTGTATGCCCAGATCGTCAGCGCCACGAAGAAGCTGAAGTGCTCGATACGAGCGAAGTAGATCGCGCCTGGGAAGATGGCGAGAAGGGCCGCCGCCAGGAGCCCCGTTTCTCGGTCGAACAGCCGCCTACCGATCAGGTAAACGAGGACGATTGTTCCGAGCGAGAAACTGATCGGCAAAATACGACTCGCGAGCTCGCTCTCACCAAAGAGGAGGAAGGAAAACCTGTAGAGGGCGTCGGTAAGTGGCGGCCAGTTGTAATACTCCGTCAACCGCCGGCCGGCGCCCGACAAGCTGTAGAACGCAGCATGGTAGTCGTGGCGACCAATGAATGGGCGGTCGGTTTGGAGGAAACGGAGCCACCCTGCCACGGCCAGAATGACCGCGAGCAGGGCCACGTCCATGACCTGGCCACGGGCCAGCCGGGCGATTAGCGCTCCGGAATGGGCTCGGAACCGTGATTGCTCCGCCTGATCATCGATTGAGTTCAGTGGGGAATCCATCCTCCGAGGAGTATGTGGGGACATCATAGTTGTTGAGTAACCAGCGGCCGGCGAGCCCGCGGAAGACACCAGCAATTAAGAGTTGACGCACGCCAGAGGCGTGGAACCGAATGTCCCGGGCGCGGGCTGGCTGCTTCTTCTGTTGCGTGGGCGAGCTGCCGCTCAGCTGGAGCGAGGGACGTGAAAGAGGGATCCTTTCAGGAAGGATCCCTCTTTTGGTTGAAGGCGGAGCCTGGGTAGTGAGCTACAGGCGGAGCTTGCCGTGTGAAGGCTGTCGACGGCGCTGGCGGCCGTTGCCTTCGGCGTCCTCGAGCATGAGGTCGATCGCCGGAGACGAGACAGCTTCGTGCACGTGGCCACAGCAGATGCAGGTGCTGTAGGCGCCATACCAGTCTTGCTCGACAATCATCGAGCCCTTACAGCGGGGGCAAACCCGGGGGAGCGTTGCTTGCATTGCCATTGTTTTATGTTCCGATCTCCATCTCATCCGGGGCGGTTTGTGAAAGTAAGTACAGGTTACAAATCGGAAACATACGATGTCAAGGCTTGTGAAAGCCTAACGCATCTTATTTTTGACCATTATCATTATTAAAGACGCCTATTATGACAATCTACGTCCCGCTGGGCCTCCTGGCGATCCAAACCAGCTCGCTGCTCGATTCGGTTAACGATTCGTTATTGAACCCACCGTAGGCCGCCTCGACTTCGAGGCGAGCGGCGGCGAGCAGCGCTTCCATCTCATCCCTGGAGACGTATCGCAGGCGCATGCCTTTGTAGATGCGTGAAATCGCGGGTGCCGGGCCCGCGGAGAAGGGCGGTGCGAAGAAGTTGAGCGCGAATCGTCCGCCGGGTATCAGGTGGCGGTGCACAGCGGCAAGACAGGCAGCCTGGTCCGCATCTGTCAGCAAGTGCAAAAAGGAACGGTAGGGGACAATGATCAGGCCGAAGCTGCGGCCGAGGTCGAAGTCGCGTATGTCGGCTTCGACCCAGGTCACGTCGAGGTCTTCGGCGGCGGCTTTGCGGCGTGCGACGGCGAGCATCGCCGCGGCGTTGTCCAGGCCGGCGACGTCGATGCCTTCGCGTGCGATTGGCAGCGTGACGCGGCCGGTGCCGCAGGCGAGCTCGAGCACGGCGTGTCCTTGCGCGGCGGCCTCACGCGCCAGGGCGAGATAGAAAGGCGTGTCACGCATGGCGTCGGCCTCGGCGCCCATATCGGCGTCGTAGGAGTCGGCGAGGCGCGGGTCGGAGTAATATTCCATGGCTCAGACAGAGGCGTAGACGGTTTCCCTAACTTGACAGGGTTTTCGATTCCGCCGATAACATACTGTGTCGGCCGGTAGCCGGTTTGAAAGGAACGAATACATAAAGCAGGCCGGCAGCGCGGCGGCGAAGGCCGCGCCCACCTGCGTTAATGATGTCCGCAGAACCTCCGGATAAACCTCCCAACAGCACTTCAAAATCGAACGGCGGGGCGCGGCCGCGATGAGTCAGCCCGTTGTCCTCGTTCTTGCGGGCGGCGTATCGAGCCGGTTTTGGCCGCTGCGCGACAAGCTCCTGCTCCCCTTCGGCCCGCGTAGTCTCCTGGAACGTCATCTCAATAGCCTGAGTCAGCTTGGCTGTGACCGGATCGTCATCGTAACGCGCCCGGATGCGGTGGAAGACGTGAGGGCCCTGGCGTCCGGCGTGCCGGGCCAGGTCCGCGTCGCCGTCCAGCACGAGGCGAAGGGTATGGCTGACGCGGTGCTCTGCGCGCGCCCGGAGCTGGAGGCGCTTGGCGAGAGCGCGATCTACATCACGCAGGCTCATGACGTGGTCGAGCAGCGGCTGCACGCCGAGCTGCTGGACCGCTGGTCGCGCGGCGGCATCTCCGGCCTGATCGGCGCCGTGCGTGTGAGGGACTACTTCCCGGGTGGTTACCTGACGCTGGATGGGGACCGCGTCACGTCGGTGGTCGAGAAACCAGGCGCTGGCAGCGAGCCGAGCGACCTGGTGAACCTGGTTGCCCACGTCCACGGCTCCTGGCTGGCGCTGCAGCAGACGTTGAGTTATGAGTCGGCGCACGGCGCAGGCGACGACGCCTACGAGCGCGCCATCACCAGCCTGACAGACACCACGCACTACGAGGCGCACGTCTATGACGGCCGCTGGCAGGGCCTCAAGTACCCATGGCACGTCCTCGACGTGACGGACATGCTGCTCGACCTGTGGACCCGCGGCGTGGAGTCACCCGGAGCCGATTACGTGCAGCGTGAAGACGGCGTTTTCGTGGCGCCGGACGTGCGCATGTTCCCCGGCGCCGACATCGTGGGTCCGGCGCTGGTCGGTCCGGGCTGCGTGCTTGGCCACAACTCGCTCGTGCGCGGCTCGATCGTGGGGACGGGCAGCGTGGTTGGCTTCGGCTGCGAAATCGCGCGCAGTTTCCTGGCCGGGGGCGTTGAGCTGCATCACAACTACGTCGGTGACAGCGTGCTGGACCACGACACTTCGATGGGCTACGGCTCGACGACGGCGAACTACCGCATCGACGGCCGCACGGTGCCGTCCTCGGCGGGCGGCGAGCGACTGGATACGGGGCGAGAAAAGCTCGGCCTCATGCTGGGGGCTGGTGCGAAGATCGGCGTCAACACAAGCACTATGCCGGGCGTGAAGATCGGCGCCAAAGCGCTGATTGGCCCCGGGATCAGGATCACGCGGGATGTGCCAGACGGCGAACGCGTTTTGGACGAAGAGACTTATGGACGCTTTTAGCTGGGCCGGCGTGGCCTTGCTGCTGGCCTGCCTGGTGCTGGTGGTCTTCGTAGCCGCGGCAGAAGCAGGCTTGATCTCGATCAGCCGCGCCCGCGTACGGCTGATGGCGGGTCGCGGCGTGCCTAGAGCCGAGATACTGCACTCCTATATGGAAGAGCGCATATCGCTGCTGGGCGCTTTCGCGCTGGCGCGGAATATCGCGATCGTCGCGGGCGCCGCAGTTGCCGTCAGCATCCTGACGCGGGAGCGCGGTCATAGCTGGGAGTTGATCGCGCTCATCGTTGTGGTTGGGCTGGCGCTGTTTGCGTTGCTCGAGGCCGTGCCGCGGGCGCTGGTGGCGCGCAACCCGGAGCGCTGGAGCCTCTGGTTGGCACCGTTCATGGGCCCGTTCAAGCTGCTGTTCGGCGGGGCGGGGCGCCTGCTCAGCATCCCGGCGCGCGCGGTCGCGAGGCCCCCGGCAGGCGAGGAAGAGGAGGAGATGATCCGGCTCCTTGAAATCGAGGACGACGAGGGTGCGATCGAGGACGAGGAGCGCAAGATGATCCGCGGTGTCTTCGGCCTGGAGGACACGGCCGTACGCGAAATCATGACGCCGCGCACCGACATCGCCGCCGTCGATACGGAGTCGACAGTGGACGACGTCGTCCAGCTGATCATCGAGCGGGGCTTCAGCCGGATCCCGCTGTACGAGAAGAACGCCGACGCTATCCTCGGTATCGTTTATGCAAAGGACCTGTTCCGCGACCTGGCCAAGGGACGGAAGCCCAAGGAGCTGCGCGAAATCGCGCGTCCCGCATTCTTCGTGCCGGAGTCGAAGCGGCTGGACGACCTGCTGACCGACATGCGCAAGCAGCGGGTGCATATGGCGATCGTCGTCGACGAGTACGGCGGCACCGCGGGCCTGGTGACGATCGAGGACCTGCTGGAGGAGATCGTCGGCGAAATCGAGGACGAGTACGACCTCGTAGAGCAGAACATCGTTCGAATCTCGGACGACGAGGCGCTCCTGGACGGCCGCGTGACTATCGACGACCTCAACGAACTGTTCAACACGCAGGTACCGAACGAGGACTACGACACGGTCGGCGGCTGCGTCTTCCACCACCTCGGCCGGGTACCCGACGTGGGGGACGACGTTGAGACGGGTGGCGTGAAACTGACGGTGTTATCGGTGGACGGACACCGCGTCAAGCGCCTGCGCGTGCTGCGACTGCCGAAGGCGGAGGGTGAGGAGGAGCACGCCAACGGCAATGGCAACGGCCACGGCGCGGTGGGGAATGGCAAGTAATCGATCTCCGCTTCGGCGCAAAGGCCAGGGCCTGTCGCCATCTTGTCCTGACCTTCATTGCGGATTGGGATAGGCCGCTCTCCGATCAACTGCTTTGACGACCTGCTTGCCCGGGGCTTGACAGGCTGAGTAAGATTCGGAACCAGTGAACAACCGTTCTGACACAAGGTTCTGGGTCGCGTTCTCACGCATACCGCGGATCGGTAGCGTGAGGGCGGGCCGTTTGCTGTCGTTCTTCGGCAGCATGGAGGCTGCGTGGAAGGCCGGCGCGGGCCAGCTGCACGCCGCTGGCATCGACCAGGCGACTGTCTCCAGCATCGTCGCCGAGCGCGACGCCATCTCACCCGAAGACGAACTGGCGCGCCTCGAGAAGGCGGGCGTGAAAGTCTATACGTGGGACGACCCGGAGTACCCAGCCCGTCTCAAGGAAATCGACGACAAGCCGCCGGTGCTATACGTGCGAGGCGAGCTGACGCCGGATGATGAGGTCGCGGTTGCGGTCGTTGGCACGCGCAAGGCGACGCCGTACGGACGGCAGGCGGCGGAGCACTTCGCCACGGACCTGGCGGCGAACGGCGTGACGGTGGTCAGCGGCCTCGCACGTGGCATCGACGCCGTTGCGCATCGTGCGGCGATGGCGGCGGGCGGTCGAACGATTGCCGTGCTGGCCTGCGGCCTCGATATCGTTTACCCGCCGGAGCATGCGCGGCTGGCGAAGGAGATTACGGAGCACGGCGCGCTGGTTTCGGACTATCCCCTGGGCATGCAGCCGCGCAGCGAATTCTTCCCGCGGCGTAACCGGATCCTTAGCGCCGTAAGCCTGGGTGTGTTAGTAGTAGAAGGCGGCGAAGCCAGCGGCGCGCTGCTGACGGCGCGGTACGCTCTGGAGCAGAACCGCGAGGTCTTCGCGGTGCCGGGCAGCGTCTATTCAGCGACGCACCGGGGCGCAAACAAGCTGATCCGGGACGGCGAGGCAAAACTGGTTTCGTCGACCGGGGATATACTGGAGGAGCTAAACCTGACGATAGTGACGCAGCAGATAGAGCTGCGCGAAGTAACGCCCGCCGATCCCACCGAAGCCAAGTTACTCAAAGTGCTGTCGAACCAGCCATCGCACATCGACGACGTGCAGCGAGCCAGCGGCTTGCCAATCGCATCCGTTTCAAGCGCGTTGGCCGTACTCGAGCTAAAGGGTATGGTGCGCCAGGTGGGGCCCATGAGCTTTGTCAGGGCTCGAGAGGTTGCCATAAAGAAGTACAGTGTGAATGCCTGAGGACAATACCCCGCGTATGCCAACAAAGAAAACCACGAAGAAAACGACCAGCAGCCGCAAGGCAACCAGTAGCTGTAAACCGGCCAACGGCGCCGCTCCAACGGGCCGCAGTTCTCGGAAGCGTGAGCTCGTCATCGTGGAGTCGCCGGCGAAGGCGCGCACGCTGGCGGGTATCCTCGGCGCCGGTTACGAAGTGACGGCATCGGTTGGGCACGTGCGCGACCTGCCGAAATCGAAGCTCGGCGTCGACGTCGACAACGAGTTCGAGCCGCACTACATCGTGCCGCGCGAGAAGAAGGAAGTCGTCCAGAAGATCAAGGATGCCGCGGCACGCGCGTCGACGGTGTACCTCGCGACAGACCCTGACCGCGAGGGTGAGGCGATCTCATGGCACCTGGTGCAGGCGGCAGGCCTTGACCAGGACGCCAGCCGACAGCTGCACCGTGTCGTATTCCACGAGATCACACCGCGCGCGATTCAAGAGGCGTTCGAGAACCCGCGCGACATCGATTCGGCGCTCGTCAACGCACAGCAAGCGCGCCGGGTGCTGGACCGCCTTGTCGGTTACAAGATCAGCCCTCTGCTTTGGCGCAAGGTGCGCCGTGGCCTCTCGGCCGGACGTGTGCAGTCCGCCGCGTTGAAGATGGTGGTCGACCGCGAGCGCGAGATTCTCGACTTCACAGCCAGGGAGTACTGGACGGTTGACGCCCAGCTGGCCCGCGAGCAGGCCGAGTTTATCGCCCGTCT
>Ga0214471_10003855_pt1 | contig 11602 bp, 12 predicted proteins | sample RVTome_5_FD_207665 | JGI IMG/M metagenome (GOLD analysis project Ga0214471, IMG submission 207665) | Soil microbial communities from uranium-contaminated site in the Upper Colorado River Basin, Wyoming, United States - RVT142D155 | ecosystem: Environmental > Terrestrial > Soil > Contaminated >... | reverse complement strand
GCTTGGAGGTGGCGGTGCTGCCGGCGGTCATGCGGCGCTTCCCGCAAACGGGCGTTCCGCTAACGAGTCCGCGCCGCCCGGCACGTTCGGCCATTTCGCCATCCCGCGGAGAACGATGTCATCCATGCTTGGAGGTGGCGGTGCTGCCGGCGGTCATGCGGCGCTTCCCGCAAACGGGCGTTCCGCTAACGAGTCCGCGCCGCCCGGCACGTTCGGCCATTTCGCCATCCCGCGGAGAACGATGTCATCCATGAATCGATTCTGCCTCGGGGAGACAGCCTGAGCCCCGGCGCGAAACGCGCCGCGGCCCACTTGTCACAACTCATCAGTCACGGCTCTATTGTTCCTCGGCATGCGCCGTCTTGGCATGCTGCTCGGCGAGCGTTTTCTGGACGCTGGGCGGCACCGGCTCGTAGCGCGCGAACTCGATGGTGTAGGAGCCCTGGCCCGCGGTGACCGACTTGAGACGCGCCTGGTAGTTGTTCAGCTCCGACAACGGCACCTGGCCCTTGATGACGAGGGTGCCGGGGGCGAGCGAGTCGGTGCCGGAGAGCTGGCCGCGCTTGGAGGAAAGGTCGCCGGCGATATCGCCCATGTTCGCCTCCGGCGCGGTGATCTCGATATTGACGATGGGCTCGAGGACGATCGCCCGCGCCTTGCTGATGGCGTCCATGAAGGCGCGCTTGCCCGCGGCGATGAACGCGACCTCCTTGGAGTCGACGTCATGGTACTTGCCGTCGTAGACGATGACGCGCACGTCGTGTACCGGGTAGCCCGCCACCGGCCCCGCGTCCAGCACCTGGCGCACGCCTTTCTCCACCGCGGGGATGAACTGGTTGGGGATGGCGCCTCCCTTCACCTGGTCGACGAAGTCGAACCCCGAGCCGCGCTTCAGGGGCTCGACCTTGAGGAACACCTCGCCGAACTGGCCCGCGCCGCCGGTCTGCTTCTTGTGCCGGTGGTGGCCTTCGGCCCGGGCGGTGATGGTTTCGCGGTAAGGGATACGCGGTGGTTTGGTCGAGACCTCGACGTGGTACTGGTTCGCCATGCGGTCGAGGACGTAGCGCATATGGAGATCGCCGAGGCCGCTGATGATGGTCTGGTTGACCGTGGCGTTGTGCTCGACGTTGAAGGTGGGGTCCTCGGCGGAAAGCTTGTGCAGCGCGTCCGAGATCTTCTGCTCGTCGCCCCGGCGCTTGGGCTCGATCGCGAGCGCGTGCATCGGGGTCGGAAACTCGAGCGGCACCAGGCGGATCTGGTCCTCGTCGTGCGAGTCGTGCAGCACCGCGTCGAAATGGATCTCGTCCACCTTGGCGACCGCCCCGATGTCGCCCGGCACGAGCGCGTCGGTCTCGACGAACTCCTTGCCCTGCAGCAGGTAGGCGTGGCCGACCTTGAACGCCTTGCGGCCCTCGCCGATGAAGAGCTGGGTGTCCTTGGTGATCGTGCCCTGGTGCACGCGGAACACCCCCACCTTGCCGACGTAGGGGTCGATCATCACCTTGAACACGTGCGCGATGACGTGCTTCTTCGGGTCGGGCACGGCGCGCACCGGCTGCGCCTTGTCGCCCGTGCCCATGACGAGCTGTGGCGCGTTGCCTTCCACGGGACTGGGCATGAGCTTCACGAAGACGTCGAGCAGCTCCGCGACGCCCGCGCCGTTGCGCGCCGACACGAAGCACACCGGGATCAGGTGGCCCTCGCGCAACGCTTTTTCGAACGGCGCGTGCAGGGCTTCCGGCTCGATTTCTCCTTTCTCGAGGTATTTCGCCATCAACTCCTCGTCCACCTCGACGACCTGGTCGACCAGCGCGCTGTGCGCCGCCTCGACGGACGAAAAATCCGCGGTCCCGGAAGGATTGAAGAAGCAGTCCGCCACGCGCTTGGACCCGTCGGCGGGCAGATTGATCGGCAGGCATTCCCGGCCGAAGGCTGCCTGGATCTTCGCGAGCACCCCCGGCAGATCCACGTTCTCGGCATCGATCTTGTTGACGATGATCATGCGGCAGAGATCGCGCCGCCTCGCCCAATGCATCATGCGGCCGGTGATCATCTCGACGCCGTTCTGGGCGTTGACGACGATGGCGGCGGTATCCACCGCGGGCAGCGCCCCGATGGCGCGGCCGATGAAATCAGGCAGGCCCGGAGTGTCGATGAGATGGATCCGCGTGTCCTGGTGCTGCAGGTGCACGACCGAGGCGTTGAGCGAATGCTGAAACTGCTTCTCGAGGGGGTCGAAATCGCAGACGGTGGTGCCCTTTTCCACCGTTCCCGTGCCGGTAATCGCCCCCGCCCTGGCGAGCAGCGCCTCGGCCAGCGTGGTTTTGCCGGAGCCGCCGTGACCGGCGAGGGCAATGGTGCGGATCGCTTCTGGGGAAAACTTGGGCATGGCGGAATCCTCCGACCGACTTTTCGCAGCGATAACGGGGGGGGTTGACCGAGTATAAACGGGGGCCAGCACGGGGTTCAAGCTAACCCCATTCGGGCTGCCCCTGCGTTCAATCGACAAGCGTCGCAAAACAAGGAGGTGCCATGAAACGCGAACTGGTCGCAGCGGGATTGCTGTGGTGTACGGTTGCCGGCCCGGCCGGCGCGGTGGGTACTCTGGTAGACGTGACGGTCTACGACCGGAAGGAACGGCAGGTACTGCCCGTTCATCGGCATGGAGGCCGCCTCTATGTCGTGGGTCGACCCGGCAACGAATACCAGATCCGCGTTCGCAACCGCACCGGGGGCGACATCCTGTCCGTCGTTTCGGTGGACGGCGTGAACGCCGTGAGCGGCGAGACTGCTGCCTGGCACCAGACCGGCTACGTCCTCGGCCCGCACCAGGGCTTCGACATCAAGGGCTGGCGCAAGAGCCTCGAGCGGGTTGCCGCGTTCTTCTTCACCGAGCACCAGAACTCGTATGCGGCGCGCACCGGCCGGCCCGAAAACGTCGGCGTGATCGGCATCGCGGTATTTCGCAGGCAGGCGGGGCCCGAGGCGCGCATCGATCAGTCCGCACCACGGTCGGAACCGCCCGCCCCGGCCGAGCGGGAGGAAAGCCCCTTTCCCGCGCCCGCGAGTACCGGTCCAGCCGAAGGTGACACCGCGCGCCGGGCGCTGAGCTCGGGCGCTCGTATCCACGCGCCGTATCCCCAGGGCCCGGCAAAGTCGTCTTCGCTCGGTACCGGGCACGGGCGCAGCCGGGCGTCTCGGGTCACCCATACGAATTTCGAGCGCGCGACGGCTCGACCCGAAGCGGTAGTCGCCATTCACTACGACACCTACAGCAACCTGGTTGCGATGGGCGTGATCCGGGCCCCGCGGATTGCGACGCCGTTTCCGGGGCAGTTTGTCCCGGATCCGAGATGAATCCGGATGGTGGCCTGGGACCGGGAAGCGATGAATGGAAGGCGCGGCTGCGCGACATTTACCGGCAGGTTGGCGGGGAGCATACTGCCAACCCGCTATGGCCTGGAGCGCGGAGAGCACCGATGAAGAGCTCATGCTGCATTACCGCGAGGGGGACGCGGGCGCGTTCGACGTGCTCTATGCCCGGCACAAGGGCGGGCTGTATCGCTACCTGGCGCGCCAGTGCCGCAGCGCGGCGGTGGCGGATGAGCTGTTCCAGGACGTGTGGATGAATCTCATCCGGGCACGGTCCGGCTATACCGTCCAGGCCCGGTTCACGACCTACCTCTATCGGCTCGCGCGTAACCGGCTGATCGATCACTACCGCAGGAGCGGTCGTACCAGCGTAGTTTCCCTGGAGCAGGAAGACGGCGAGTTGGTAGCGGATCCGCCCGACGAGCGCGAGCCGCCGCAGGACGAGGCGCTCGACGCGAAACGGCAAGCCGAGCGCCTGCTGGGCCTGATCGCGGAGCTGCCCGAGCCGCAGCGCGAGGCCTTCCTCCTGCAACAGGAGGGCGGGATGAGCGTCGAGGAGATTGCAGAGGCAACCGGCGTCACCCGCGAGACGGCGAAGAGCCGGCTGCGCTACGCGATGTCCAAGCTGAGAAGAGGCATGCAGGAATGGCGTTGAACGAGGTCCACGTGGGAACGGCGAAGGAGGAGGAGGACCGCGATCCCCGGATCGAGCGCCTCTACCGCGACGCTGCGCGCGAAGAGCCGCCGGCGCATCTCGATGCGGCGATTCTTGGCGCAGCACGCCGCGAGGTTGGCGCCGGCCCGCGCTCCCTCGGCTCGAGGTTGCGCCGCTGGCACGTTCCGATCTCGATCGCAGCGGTCGTCATGGTGAGCGTGAGCCTCGTCGTCCTGGTGCAGGAGGAGGAGAGCAAGCGCGATCGGGCACCTGCCATCCCGACGATTCCGGCGCCTGCTGATCAGCCTGCCGCACCGACGGCGCCGCCCACACAGCCCGAAGCCGCGAAGGACACGATGCAACGGCGGCTTGCAGCCACCCGAAGCGCGCAGCGCGCGTCGCGGGAGGAGACGGAGACGGCGGCAAGGAGCGAGCTCGCACCCGGCTCCCCGCCCACGTCTCCTGCGGTATCGGGCGCGGGCGCCGTGGCGACGCCTGCCGGCAAGCCGGCGCCGCAGCCATTCCTTGCTGCACCATCTGCTGTGGATGAAATGCGCGCCGCGCGTCCTGAAGGGGACTCAGCTGCGGCGGGCAGGATGGCAAGCGCCCCGGCCGCGCCGGCTGAGCCGCAGGCAGCCCGTTCGCCTGCCGACGCCGTGCGGGCGGCGCCGCTGGCAGGGGCGATAGCGATGAAATCCGCCGAGCAGGTCCGCCCGCCGGTGTGGCAGGGCTTCGAGAAAGAGCCGCCAGAGAAATGGCTCGCGCGAATCGAGGAACTCAAGGCGCAGGGTCGGGGGCTTGAGGCGCAGGAAATGCTGTCCGAGTTCAGCCGCCGCTTTCCCGAGCACCCCCTGCCTCCTGGCCTGAAATAAGCACCTAAGGGGCAAGAAACGGCCCGGCGCGGCGAGCGATGGGCGCCCCCGCAGCCCCCGCGGGAGCCAGCTCCGGGGATGCGTTTTTTGCAGTGCACAACACCTCCCCTGTGGGGCTACGGTAAGCCCAAAGCTAGCCCCGGACGGTTCAAAGCAAGTCGATAGCGGCACCCCTTTAGGGGCTGCTCACCTTGGGTTTATTGCTATGCAGCATAATGTGAAAATGGTAGATATAAGCTATTGACAACATGAGGTATAAAAAGCAGAATACGGGCATGCTGCACAGCAGCATATACGACCTGAGCCTGGGAGGGCGGCCGGAGGCGGAAGTGGGTTGCGTGCCCATACATCAACCACTAGAATTAGGCACCTTCCCAACACGCCCCACAACTTATTGTGGCCATGGTTCGGCACGTCCAAAGCCGAGGGATCCCGGTCTTGCGCCGTAGCAGTTCCTGGCTGGCGCGTGTTCAGTATAGAAACAGGGGAAAGGCGGTAAATACGATGATCAGCACACGAGTCTTGGCAGTAGGGGTGCCTGCGACCGACGGGGGGCGGTGGAGCCGCAGGCTGGGTTCGACCCTGGTGCTGGGCGCCTGCGTAGCGGCGCTGACGCTCATCCTGATGGATCACGGCAGCACTGGCCGATTCCGGCCGGTTGAGGCGCAAGAACTCCCCGCAGCGGACGCGCTCCCGATGATCCCGGCCGCCTTAACGGTAAATCCAGACCGGCACCCGGTCACGGATACCGCCCAGATGCAGGCTGAGGAAGCCCGTTATCGGGCCCTGTCGCGATTCGTCGCCAAGCGCTACCTCGTATCCCAGGACGCGGCGTTTGACCTCGTCACGCACGCGCACAAGGCCGGCCGCCAGCTCCAGCTTGACCCGCTGTTGATCATTGCCATGATCGCCATCGAATCCCGCTTTAACCCGATCGCCGAAAGCCCGGCGGGGGCCAAGGGGTTGATGCAGATCATCCCGAAATTTCACGGCGACAAGCTGGAGGTGTTCGGGGGCGAGGAGGCGGTATTCGAACCCGAGGCCAACATCCATGTTGGCGCCCGGATCCTCAAGGAATACCTGCGCCGCACCGGCAATCTTGGCATCGCCTTGCAGATGTACGCCGGCGCGCTGGACGACGAATTGGACCGGTATACGCGCAAGGTGCTGGACGAGCGCTATCGGCTGCAGCAGGTAGTGTCACCCCCGCGGCAGCGTCCGGCCCCCCCGGCGGCCGTGCGAACGGCGTCTGCTGCGGTCAGCCACCCCAACGCCCTGCCCAGCGCGCTCGACTGAAAACCGGAATTCCGCGGTAGATGGCGAGAGTACGAATCGCCTGGCCGGGCGGTGAAGTGACCGCTCACTTGCGGGATACGCCAACGGCAAAGCGGCTCCTGGCGGCGCTGCCTTGCCAGGCCGGGGCGAATACCTGGGGCGAAGAGGTCTATTTCGAGGTTCCGGTCAGCGCGGCACTCGAGCCCGATGCCCGGCAGGTGGTGGATCCCGGAACGGTGTGCTTCTGGGCGGAGGGGAGCTCGCTTGCCCTGCCGTTCGGTCCGACTCCCGCATCGAAGGGCGACGAATGCCGGCTGGCCACCCGGTGCAACGTGCTGGGCAAGATCGAGGGCGACTCGCGCCGGCTCGAGCAGGTCAGGCAGGGGGTGGCGATCCGTGTCGAACTCATTTCTGATAAGACGTGACTCGCGGATGGCGGATCGCGAGCCGCGAACCGCGCCTCATCAGAGCTTGTGTGAGCCGATCATCAGCCGCTTGAATACCGAGTAGCGCTCGCCCACGCCGTCTTCGCTCGGCTCGCGTTTCACGGTGATCCACAGCTCGGCCGGGAAGCCGCCCGCCAGTTCCGCGGTGTAGGCGCATTCATCTGCCGCCGCCGCCCGCGCCGCATCCAGCGAAGGCGCCCCAAGCTCGGCAAGAAAGAACCGGACCATATCCTCCCTCAGCTGCTCCAGCGCGGTATCGCTGATCTCGGTAATCTCCGCCAGCGTGCAACGGCGGCGGGCGGCGACGGCGACGAAGGTGGTGTCGCAGTGGCAGCCGGGCGTGCGGTGGCCGCGCGCGAGGTCGCACACGGCGTAGCCGCCCGTGACCACCCACTCGCCGTCCTCCGCCGCGCCACCTTCCTGCGCAAGGATGCGGGCATCCGAATCGTCGAGCCGGACCGCCTTGAGAAATTTCATTTCGAATCCGATACCGGCAGCTCATGAGCGCGAGTTGAACGGCGACCGCGTCGTCGGTTCGAACTCGCGCAGTTGGAGCGGCGGCTTGACCGTCCGCTCCAACCCTATAATAGGCGCGGGGACGGGCCCTGCACAGGAGCGCCAAATGGCACAGCAACCGGAATTGCCGAAAGACTGGCTCGATTTCATGCAGAAAATGTGGAACCCGATGTCGTTTCCGATGCCGGGCATGGCGCTGCCCACCGTCAACGTGGCCGAGGTCGAGCGGAAGATCGCCGAGCTGAAGTCGGTGGAAAACTGGCTCACGATGCAGGTGGGTTTCCTGCAGATGACGGTGAAGACGCTCGAGATGCAGAAGGCGGCGCTGGAATCGCTTGCCGCCGCCGCACCGAAGGCACAGCCGGAAGGCAGGAAATAAGAGCGGGCGTGTAAGACCGCTTACGGCTCCTGGCATCCGGGTGCTTTCGCGCGCCGGCGGGAGCATACTTATTCCTGATCCGGGCGCGCTGCGCCGGATCCGCTCCGCCGGTTCGAACGGACACCAGGCTGCCGCGCAACCGGCGGGGAATCTTGCCGAACCGACCTATGCAGAGGAGGCAATCATGGCCACCACCGTACGGAAGTCCGCCTATTTCAGCATGAAGACACCCAACCGCGCTGGCCAGAGCGCACGGCTGCTGAGCGCGCTCGCCGCGCACGGCGTCAACCTGCTCGCGTTCACCGGCTTTCCCAACGCCGGGCGCGCGCAGGTGGATTTCATTCCCTATGACGTCTCCAAGTTCACCGCCGCCGCCCGCAAGCTGGGGTTGAAGGTGAGCAAGAAAAAGACGGTGTTCCTCGCGCAGGGCACCGACAAGGCGGGAGCGTGTGCCGGGATCTGCGGCAAGCTCGCCAAGGCCGGCATCAACATGGTGGCGATGGACGCGGTCGCCGCCGGTAGCGGGCGCTTCGGCGCGATTTTCTGGGTCAAGCCGCGCGACGTGGCGCGCACGTCGCGGGTGCTGCGTGCGCGGTGATCGATTAGCCGCCAAGACGCCTAGAGAAGCGCACACAGGTACCGGGGGCCGCGACGGCCCCCATTTTCTTGGGTGCGCCGAATTGTGGTCTAATCACGCGCTCCCGTCACGGCCAACCAGCAAGGAGAATTCCCATGCCTTACGCCATGCGAGTCCACGAATACGGCGGCCCGGAGAAGCTGCGCTGGGAGCAGGTGCAGGTCGGCGCGCCCGGCGAGGGCCAGGTGCTCGTGCGGAACACGGCCGTCGGACTCAACTTCGTCGATACTTATCAGCGCAGCGGGCTCTACCAGATGCCGCTCCCGTTCACGCCCGGGTCGGAGGGCGCGGGAGTCGTCGAGGCGGTGGGCCTGAAGGTGAAGGAATTCAGGGCCGGCGATCACGTCGCCTATTCCAGCCCGGTCGGCGCCTATGCGGAAGTGCTGCTCCGGCCGGCCGAGAGGCTGGTGAAGATTCCGGCCGGTATCGATGACAGGACGGCCGCGGCGATGATGCTGAAAGGCCTCACCGCCCAGTACCTCATCCGGCGTACCTACCGCGTCAAGAAGGGCGACACCATCCTCATGCACGCGGCCGCCGGTGGCGTCGGGCAGATCCTGTGCCAGTGGGCCAAAGCGCTCGGCGCCACCGTGATCGGCACCGTCGGAACCGACGAGAAGGTCGCGCTCGCCAGGAAGGCCGGGTGCAAGCACGTCATCGTGACCGCGCGCGAGAAATTCGTGGAGCGCGTCAAGGAGATCACCCAGGGCAAGGGCGTGCCGGTCGTCTACGACGGCGTCGGCAAGGACACGTTCATGGACTCGCTCGACTGCCTCGCGCCCCTGGGCCTGATGGCGAGCTTCGGCAACGCCTCCGGGGCGGTGACCCAGTTCAATCCCGGGGTGCTCGCCCAGAAGGGGTCGCTCTTCCTGACGCGCCCGACGCTCGTCACCTACACCGCGACGCGCGAGGCGCTGCTCGCCGCGGCGCGGGAACTGTTCGCGGTCGTGAAGAGCGGCAAGGTCAAGATCGCGATCAACCAGACCTATCCGCTGCGCGACGCGGCGCAGGCGCAGCGCGACCTGGAGTCGCGCAAGAATACGGGATCGACCGTCCTGATTCCGTAACAGGCGCGCGTCAGCGGCGCGCCTTGAAGCGCTCGGTGGCGCGCACCAGCTCGGCGCTGATGCCGGGCTCCCACGCGGAGTGGCCGGCATCCGCGACGACGATGTATGCCGACTCGGGCCATGCGCGGTGCACTTCGTCGGCGGTGACGATCGGGCACACGGCGTCATAGCGGCCCTGCACGATCGTGCACGGGAGATGGCGCAGGCGGTGGAGATCGTTGAGCAAAGCGTTCTCCGGCAGGAAGACCCCGTGGCTGAAGTAGTGCGCCTCGATGCGCGCGAGCCCGAGCGAGACGACGTCTCCGGCAAAATGCGCTACCGTTTCCGGGCTCGGCAGGAGCGTCGAGCAGACCCCCTCATATGTGCTCCACGCGCGCGCCGCCGGCACGTGCACGGCGGGGTCGGGGTCGGCGAGTCGCCGGTAGTAGGCGGCGAGCAGATCGCCGCGCTCCGGCGCGGGGATGACCTCCGCAAAAGTCCGCCACGCCTCGGGGAATAGCGTGCGCAGGCCGTAGAGGAACCAATCGATCTCGCTCTTGCGGCACAGGAACACACCGCGCAGGATGAATCCCGCGCAGCGCTCGGGGTGGGCCTCGCCGTAGGCAAGCGCGAGCGTGCTGCCCCACGAGCCGCCGAAGACCAGCCAGCGCTCGATGCTCAGATGGCTGCGCAGCCGCTCGATGTCGGCCACGAGGCGCGGCGTCGTGTTCTCGCGCAGCTCGCCGAGCGGGGTCGAACGTCCGGCGCCGCGCTGGTCGAAGATGACGATCCGGTAATGGGCGGGATCGAAGAAACGCCGGTGGGCGGGCGAGGCGCCGGCGCCGGGACCGCCGTGCAGGAACAGCACCGGCGCGCCGTCCGGGTTGCCCGACTGCTCCCAGTACATCGTGTGCACGCCGTCGAGCCTCAGGGCGCCCGTGCTGTAGGGCTCGATCTCGGGATAGAGTTCGGCGCGCGGCCTGGAGGCGATGTCGGCCATGGCGAAGGATTCTATAATAGCCACAGGGATCCTCGGAGATGGACGACCAGCTACGCAAAGCCGCGCTCGACTACCATCGGCTGCCGGCCCCCGGCAAGATCTCGATCGCGCCCACCAAGGGTCTCGTCAACCAGCGCGACCTCGCGCTCGCCTACACGCCGGGAGTCGCGATTGTCTGCCAGGAGATCGCCGCGGACCCGGGCGCAGCGCGCAACCTGACCGCGCGCGGCAATCTCGTGGCCGTGATCACCAACGGCACCGCGGTGCTGGGGCTCGGCGCGATCGGCCCGCTCGCCGCGAAGCCGGTCATGGAAGGCAAGAGTGTGCTGTTCAAGAAATTCGCCGGCATCGACGTCTTCGACATTGAGGTGGACGAGCGCGACCCCGAGAAGCTGGTGGAGATCATCGCGAGCCTCGAACCCACTTTCGGCGGCATCAACCTGGAGGACATCAAGGCGCCCGAGTGCTTCATCGTCGAGCGGAAGCTGCGGGCCCGCATGAAGATCCCGGTGTTCCATGACGACCAGCACGGCACCGCGATCATCGTCGGCGCCGCGGTCCTGAACGGCCTGAAGGTGGTCGGCAAGGACTTGAGGCAGGTGAAGCTCGTCGCCTCCGGCGCCGGCGCGGCGGCGATCGCCTGCCTCGAGCTCCTGGTGGACATGGGGCTGCCGCGCTCGAATATCGTCGTGACGGACATCAAGGGCGTCGTCTACCGGGGGCGCAAGGAAGAGATGGACCCGGAGAAGGCGCGCTTCGCGGTCGAGACCCGGGCGCGCACGCTGGGCGAAGTGATCGAGGGGGCCGATATTTTCCTCGGGGTGTCCGTGGGCGGCGTGCTCAAGCCGGAGATGGTGAAACGCATGGCAGCGCGCCCGCTCATCCTCGCGCTCGCCAATCCCGAGCCCGAGATCCGCCCTGAAGCGGCGAAGCAGGCGAAGCCCGACGCGGTGATCGCGACCGGGCGCTCCGACTACCCGAACCAGGTCAACAACGTGCTGTGCTTTCCCTTCATTTTTCGCGGCGCGCTCGATGTCGGCGCGAGCGCCATCACGCGCGAGATGGAGCTCGCGGCGGTGACGGCGATCGCCGAGCTCGCGCAGGCGGAGCAGTCGGACATCGTCGCCCGGGCGTACGGCGACCAGCAGCTCGCGTTCGGGCCCGATTACCTGATCCCGCGGCCCTTCGACCCGCGCCTGATCGGGAAGGTCGCACCCGCGGTGGCGCAGGCGGCGATGGCGAGCGGTGTCGCGACCCGCCCGATCGCCGATCTCGAAGCCTACCGCGAACGCCTGAACCAGTTCGTCTACCAGTCCGGCCTCATCATGAAGCCGGTGTTCGAGGCGGCGAAGGCTTCGCCCAAGCGCGTGGTCTATGCGGAAGGCGAGGACGAGCGCGTGCTGC
>Ga0214471_10003854_pt1 | contig 11602 bp, 11 predicted proteins | sample RVTome_5_FD_207665 | JGI IMG/M metagenome (GOLD analysis project Ga0214471, IMG submission 207665) | Soil microbial communities from uranium-contaminated site in the Upper Colorado River Basin, Wyoming, United States - RVT142D155 | ecosystem: Environmental > Terrestrial > Soil > Contaminated >... | reverse complement strand
GCATCGGGCGGATCCTGGTCGCGGGCGAGCTGCAGCAGCAGGGCGTTGCCGCTCAAGGAGATGCCGATCGCCACGTGGCGCTCTCCGGGCCAGCGCTCGCGGGCGGAACGGGTCACGGCGGCAAGGTCGCCGGCGCTCCCCGAGTGGTACGCGCCGCGGGCCTTGCCGCGGCCGGCTCCACAGCCGCGGTGGTTGACCGCCAGCACACCGTGTCCAGCCGCCGCCGCCCACTTTGCGATCCGCCGCGAGTAGTCCGAATTGACGTGTCCTCCCAAGCCGTGGAAGACGTGCACCAGCACGCCGCTCGTGCCGGCGCGGTGCAGTCCGGACAAACGGTCGCCGCCATCGAGGCCGATCTCGTGGCTGGCGTAGCCGTCGCGGCCCGCCTCGATCCAGGCGACTCCGGATGGCAGCAAGTGGCCGAGGAAGGTCTGCGGATGCCCGCCACGCGCCCACCAGGGCGCGCGGCAGGAGACCGGCGGAGGCTGCAAGGAAAGCGGCAAGGGGGTCGCGCGGCGGCCGGCGGCCGCAAACAGCCCCGCATCGTAGCGGGAGGTCCGCGCCGCTCCGTCGCTACGCTGGCGCATCCGCGGCGGATTCCCGCACCTTGAGCTTCCTGCCCTTCGCCCTGCGCCGACCCTGGCTGTTGCTGCGCGACAGCCTGATCGACCGCGACCGGCCCGATCTGGCGCGCTTGCGCGCGATCGAGGAGCCGGAAGCATTCGTCTGGGCGATCCTTCCGCACGCCGCGCGCACGTTTTCGTCGGGGATCACCTTGCTGCCGGCCGCCAAGGCGCGCGCCGCCGCGGTCGGCTACTTGTACTGCCGGATCCTCGACACCTACGAGGACCTGCTGCACGACCCCGCCGCGCGCGAGTCCGCGCTGCGCGCGTTCGCCGGCCGCTTCCCCGGTCCCGACCTGGCGCCGCCCCCGGCGCTCGCGGCTCCGCAGCTGCGCGACCACCGGGAACCGGCGCACGTGCTGCTGGTCGAGCGCTGCGGAATGGTGGACCGGGTCTTCGCCACGTTGTCCGCGGAACGGCGCGAGGCCGTCGCCGAATTGGTCCGCGCCATGGCAGCCGGCATGATCGAAACCGCGGCGCTGCGCGACCGGCAAGGCGGCGCACTCCGCGATGCCGCGCAGCTCACCCGCTACTGCGACCACGTGCTCGGCAATCCGGTGCGCTTTGCGTTGCGGCTGATCCAGGACCGGGAGCTGGATTCCGCGCAGCGCGCCGACACCGTCCTGGTCGGCGAATTCCTGCAGCTCGCCAACGTCAGCCGCGATCTCGAGAAGGACCTCGCCCACGGCGTGGCCTGGCACGCCGATTTCGAGCCGTGGCTGGGAACCGCGGATGCCGCGGCGCGCGCCGACCCCCGTGGCTGGGTCGAACGGACGCCCGGACTCCTGCCGGCGGTCCGGCGCACGCGGGCCGCGCTCTTGTGCCGCGCACTCGAACTCGCGCCGGCCTACCAGCGGATGACCGGGTCGTTGCCGCCGCGCTGCTCCAGGCTCGCGGTCGCCTCGACGGTGATCATGCTCCTGTTCACCGACCGCTACTACCGCAAGTGCGCGGGTCGCGCCGGGCTGGCTCCGTGGGGTCCCCGGCAAGGCAATTTCGCGCTGCTGCTCGACACCCTCGCTTGCTACCTCTCCAGGAGCCGCGCCCGCCGTCGCACCGCCCGGGCGGTCGCGGGAATGCAGGCGGCCTTGGCGAGCTATCGATGACGCCCGTGCCGGCTACTCCGCGGCGCGGCGTTCGCGGAGTTCGTCGATCAGGGCGAACTTCTCGTCGATGCTCGCGCGCGGCCACGCCGCGATTTCATCGGGAGTGCGCCGGCAGCCCATGCAGAGACCGCTGCGCAAGTCGAGGATGCACACGGCCACGCACGGCGAGGGCGGCGTTTTGCGCTCTTGCGGTCCGGAGGGCTCCTCTGGCCGCGCCGCAGAGACTTCGTCGAAGGCGGAATCGGGCATCGCGCCGGCGGAACGCAGGCGAGCCAGGATAGCAGGCGGCGGTTTCAGCCCAGCAGTTCCCAGAACGGCCCCACCAGTCCGACGCCGGCAAGGGTTGCCTGGAACGCGACCGTACCCGGCCATCGCCACGCCGGATCGAGCCGGCCGGCGTACCACTCGCGCGACAACAAGGCCTGCCGCTCGACTTCGATCGATTTGCCCCGCGGAGTGCCCGTGTTCTGGCACCACCTCTCGACGTGCTGATCCGAATGGAAGAGGTGGATCCGGCGGCACGAGAGCGTGATGTCGTCGGCCCACCAGGTGCGCGCGGGCAGCGGAAAATGGACCACGCCGTCGACCTCCCGCACTTCGCCGTCGTGGACCCGGACGACCTGGTCTTCTTCGCAATCCGGGCAGAAGGCGTGGATCTCGCAGTCTTCGCCCAGCAAGTGCGCGACGCCGAAGGCATCGAAAATGCAGGGAGCGAACCAGGTCAGGCCGCGCGCCACGATGCGCACCGTGCTGCCGTGCGTCGAAAACGGCATCGCCAGCAGCACCGAACGCCGGTCCTTGTCGAGCTCGAGGCGCTTCTCGTCGTGCAGCTGGCGCAAGCACGCCACGACCATGGCTTCGGAAAGCTCGAGTTCGTGGGCCAGTTTCGCGACCGTCGGCGCGGCCGCAAGCGCGACGAAGTCGCGCATGATGAGTCCGCGGACTGCGTCGGTTGTGTTGGGAATGACGGCAGCCATGGGTCGAACCAGGTCTCGGCTGCGAGGAGGGGTGCATTCCTTATACAGGAATGGCAACGGAACATGTATCCGGCCTTCCACCACCGGGGCCACGGCACCACCCACGCGCACGCCCTCCGTGAGCTCAAGAGGGCCCATGGGCTCCACACGTCGACTTGGAGAACAAGGGAGTCCGGCCGTACCCGGAAACTACCGCCGCGCCGACCCGGCGTTCGTGATCCAGCGGCGGGCCAGCGTGCCGAGGATCGCAATTCCAGCAAAGTCGAAGACAAGGTCGAGGACGTCGAAGCTTCGCCGGGCGAGCAGCAGCTGCGAGAACTCCTCGAGGGTCGCCGCCACCGCGATCAGCAGGCTGCCGAGCGGCAGCCGCAGGCCGAGCACGCCGATCCGTCGCCCCCTGAGCGCGAATTCCGCAAGGAAGGCCAGCCCGCCGACGAGCACGAAATGACCGATCTTGTCGCCGCCGGGCACGGCGCGCACCAGCGAGAAGACCAGCGGTGCGAGCCCCAGATCGGCGGCCAGGATGGCGCCGACGACGAAGATCGCGAAAACGAGAAAGGCCCAGCGCACGGTGGCCGGAAAGCATACGCCGCCTGCCGTTAGGATGCGGGGGCATCCCGTGCCAACCCGAGCCAAGGGAGTCGCCCGTGAACCGCCTGCTCGCCGCCATCCTTCTCGCCGGGCCGATCGTTCTCCTCGCCGCCGCCTGTTCGGCGCCGCCGGCGCCGCGAATCGAGAACCGCGAAGTCCTCGCCACCGGACTCTCCGAAGGACTCGGAGGCTTGCGCGACTTCCTCGGCGAATGGACCGTCACCGTCGAGTCGCGCGCCGGCGCCGGCGCCGAATGGTCGACCTACGTCACCAGCAGCAGCATCCGCGCCGCGCTCGGCGGCGTGGGACTGGAAGAACGCGTGCGCATGCAGGATCCCGCCGGCGATTGGTGCGAGATCATGGGGCTGCGGACGTGGGACCCATATCGCGAGCTGTTCCGCGTGGCATACCTCGACAGCCGTTTCGGCTTGCTCGACGTCTACGAAGGCGGAGTGGAAGAGGACGGCGCCTGGGTCGGATCCAACACCACGACCGGAACCAGCATCCACCACGAGAAGACGGAATACTGGTCGCGCTACCGCATGCGGCGGCTCGGGCCGGACCGCTTCCGCACCATCTGGGAAGGCTCCGACGACGGCGGCCGCAGCTGGACCGAACTCAATCGCATGAACTACGCGAGGCGCCGATGAACCCGACCCTCACGATCGCCGCAGTTCTGACGCTGCTCGGCGCCGCACCGCTCGCGGCCCAGGAGGTCGCGTACTACGTGATCCCGGTCCATTCGCTCGAACTGGAGGAACTCGAGGCCGCGCCGCCGGCGCTCTTCCTGCACTGGAGCGAACGCGACGCCTTCCGGCCGCGCGTCGCCCTGGAAGGTCCCGGCGAAGCGTGGCTGCGTTTTTTGGGAAGCTCCACGCGCCGCTGGCAGGACCAGGAGCTGATGCTCGCCGTCAGCGCGCCCAAGGGCGCCACCGTCCGCGGGCGGATCTTCCTGCCCAACGACGAGCGCAGCCAGCTGCGACCCTTCCGATTCGTGCTGCCTCCAGAGAGCGCCGACCCGTTCGGCGAATTCGCGGCGATCCGCCAGGAACACTTGCGTCGCCTCTGGGAGAGCGGCGTGCCGGGGGCTGCGTGGTTCCGCCACCTCGCCGGCCCGCGCCAGGACTTGCCGGCGCGCGGCGGCCTGCCGAGCAGCCAGCAAGTGCGGCAGACCGAATTCGAGCAGAGCTTCTCCATGTTCACAGGCGGCCGCGCGCTCGCCGAAAACCTGCAGCTCGACCGCGACCTGCTCGTGACCGGCACCGGGGAGAGCGGCCGGCCGATAGCCGAGATCGACGGCGTCACCTTGCGCGCGCACGACTTCAAGGCCGCGTTGAAGGACCTGGGCGAGCCGGTTCTCGATCCGCTGGCGGCGTGGATCCCCCAGAACCAGCACGCGGTGTTCTTCTCGTCTTTCGCGCAGCTCGTCGCGGTCGCCGACGAACTCGAACGCCGCGCAGCTCCCCTGCTGCAGCTCGCGGAACCGCGCGGCGAGCATGCGAGCACGCGCGCGCGCTACGAACGCCAGCTCTGCGTCGGCCTCGACGAAACGGCCCGCGCATTCGGCTCCGGCGCCGTCGACTCGCTGGCCCTTACCGGCTCCGACCCCTACCTGCGGACTGGCAGCGACGTCGCGCTGCTCTTTCTCTGCAAGCAGCCCGACCTCGTGCTGGCGGACCTGCGGCGCCGGCAGGAGCGGGCCGTCGCAGAGGACGGCGCGAGCCGGATCCAGACGGAAATCGCCGGCGTGCCCGTGCACGCGGTGCGGACGCCCGGCCGCACGCGCGACTCCTGGGTCGCGCGGTCGGCAGACGTGGTGATCGTCGCCAACTCGGCGGTCGCCCTGCAGCGCGTGCTCGACGCCCGGGCCGGGCGGACGCCGGCGCTGGCGACCGCGGAGGAGTACCGTTTCTTCCGCCACCGCTATCCCCAGGGCGACGAGCACGAATCCGCTTTCTTGATGCTCACCGACGCGGCCATCCGCCGCTGGGCGAGCCCGCGCTGGCGCATCCTGGCGTCGCGACGCACCCGCGCGGCGGCCACGCTCGCCGAATACCAGGCGCGCGCCATGCCGCAGCTCGCCGCGGGGTTTGCCGGCGACTCGGCGGTCGCCGCCGATCCTGCGCTCCCCGACCTGGGCACGCTGGTCCTCGAGTCCGGCGGCGTGCGCAGCGCCCAGTGGGGTTCGCTCGCTTTCCTCACGCCGATCGCCGAACTCCCCGTCGGCGACGCGAGCAGCGCCGAGATCGTCGCCTACGAGATGTTCCGACGGCGCTTCCAGGCGCAGTGGGACGGGACTTTCGACCCGGTCGCCGCGGTGATCGACGTCGGCGCCGAGCGCGTGCGGGTCGACCTTTCCGTGGTCCCGCTGACGATCGGATCCGACTACCGCGACCTCGCCGAGCTCACCCGCGGCGTGCTGCTCAAGCCCGGCGCCGGCGACGCCCACCCCGACGCGCTCCTGCAATGGACCGCCGCGGTGAACCGGGAATCGGCGACCTATCGGGACATCGCGCAGTTCTTCACCGGCATGGGAATCGGCGTCGAGCCCATGGACTGGGTCGGCGACGACGTCTCGCTCTACGCCGATCCCGACCCGTTCTGGGACGAGTACGTCGCCGCCGACGACCGCAACGCGTTCCTCAACGAGCACCTCGGCCGGCTGCCGGTCGCCGTGCGGGTCGCCGGGCGCGACCCGCTGCGCATGGCCGTGTTCCTCACCGCGCTGCGCGCGTTCGCCGAATCGGCCGCGCCCGGTCTGGTCCGCTGGGAGAACCGGCTCCACGGCGAAACCGCCTACGTGCGCTTGAACAGCGACGAGATCGACTGGGCGATCCACTACGCGGCCTTGCCCGACGGCTGGACGCTCTCGTTCAGCGAAACGATGATCCAGCACGCGATCGACCGCTGGGTCGTACGGCAGGCGGCGCCGAAGGACGCCGCGGCCGCGACGGACCACGGGCCCGCGCCCGCGGAAGGCGAAGGCGATCACTTGATCGTCCGCGCCCGCCCAGGCGTCTTCCCCGTGCTGGAAGCCTTGTGGAGCGAGAACGTCGACCGCGCCTTGCGCGAGGCGAGCTGGGGCAACCTGCCGATCCTCAACGAGTGGCGGCGGCTCTACCCCGGTGAAGACGCGGTCGCGCTCCACGAACGGGCGTGGAAGACGCGCTTGATCTGCCCGGGCGGCGGCGTCTACGTGTGGAATGCGGAATGGCTCACCTACGAATCGACCGTCTACGGTCATCCGGGCCAGCCGAAGCGGCGCGAAGGCCTGCCCGGAGAATTCGCCGGCATCCGCTCAGGGGAATTCGGGCTCAACTTCGACGGCGACGGCCTGCGTGCCCGCGCGGTCCTGGAACGCGACTAGGCGTCATGGGCTGGCGGGTCTACGTGCTGGAATCGGTGCAGGACGGCAGCACCTACGTGGGCAGCACGACGGACCCGGAACGCCGCCTGGCGCAGCACAACGGGGAGCGGGCCGGTGGCGCGCGGCGCACGCGCGCGGGCCGGCCGTGGCGTCTGGCCGCGATCTACGGCCCCTTCGACGGCCGGGCCGACGCCGCCCGCGCCGAGCATGAAGTCAAGCGTCTGCGCGGCCGCGCGCGGCTGGCCTGGCCGGACCGCTCGGACGCAGCGAATTGATGCACGCGCGGACCGTCGCCTCGCAGGTCTCGTCGCGTTCGTGATCGCCGGGAGGCACTCCGGCAGCCATCGGCGCGCGCGCAGCTCCGGGCGCCGCCGGCGCGGGCACGCGCCGCCCCGCCGAGAAATGGAATTCGCTCGCGCCCGTGGCCTGCTGCAGCGCCCGCAGATTGTGCGCCCGCACGCCGCCGCCGGGCATGACGGTCAGGCGGCCGGCCGCAGCCTCGACCAGCTCGCGCAACAACCCGGCACCGGTCCACGCGGTCGGCGCCTGCCCCGAAGTGAGCAGCCGCGTGAAACCGAGAGCGACCAGCTCGTCCAGCGCCGTCAACGGGCCCTCGACGTGGTCGAACGCGCGGTGGTGGACGAGCTCCAGGCCTTGGGCGCGCCGCGCCAGACGCTCGAGTACCGCGAGATCGAGCTTGCCGTCGGCGCACAGAGCTCCCACCGCAACGCCCCGCGCGCCGGCCCCGCCGGCGAGTTCGACGTCGCGTTCCATGAGCTCGACTTCGGCCGGTGACCAGACGAAGTCGCCGCGGCGCGGGCGCTGCAGCACGACCACCGGAATCCCGGCGCGCACGACGGCGAGTTCGACGGCAGCCTGGCTCGGGGTCAGCCCGCCGAGCGCGAGCCCGGCGCACAACTCGAGCCGGTCGGCGCCGCCGCGCGCCGCGGCGAGCGCGCCGTCGAGGGTCTCGACGCAGACTTCGAAGACGAAGGGAGCGGCCATCGGGCGCGAGCGATCGGCTGCGCCGCCGGAGCCTAGCCGCGCGCCTATCCTGCCAGGTACCCCGCGAGCGCGGCTGGTCATGATCGTCGAGCGAAGCCTCCACACCGGTTGGTTGTCCAACACCTGGCTGGTCGCCGACCACGCAGGGGGTCACGGCGTGGTGATCGACACCGGCGGTCCGCGCGAGCCGATCGAGGCGCGGATCGCCGAGCTCCGGATCACGGTCACCCACGTGCTGTGCACGCACCACCACATCGACCACGTGCTGCACAACCGCGAATACGCCGCGCAGCACGGCTGCCCGGTGTGCGGGCACGCCGCCGAGCGGGAGCTCTTCGGCCATCTCGATCTCGAACTCGCCGCCGACCAGGAAATCGACTCCGGCACGTTGCGCGTGCGCGCCTTGCACGTTCCGGGTCACACCAAGGGCCAGCTCGCGTTCCTGGTCAACGAAGAGCGACTGTTCACCGGCGACACCTTGTTCAAAGGCAGCGTCGGCGGCACGCGCGCGCCGGGACATGCGAGTTTCGACGAATTGCGCCATTCCATCCTCGAGGTGCTGCTGGCGCTGCCCCCCGCCACGATCGTCCATCCGGGCCACACCGAGACCACCACGGTCGCGGACGAACTGCGTGAAAACCCGTTCGTGAACGCATGGCGGAAGCCCGAGACCGTGCAGCCGCGGCCTTGCACGGCCTACGGCCAGCCCGCCACGCTGCTCCTCGAGGCCCGGGACTACGACGGCGGCACCAAGTGCTGGGTGCGCTGGGACGACGGAAGCCAGGACGTGGTGCCCGGATCGCGGGTCGGGCCGGCGTGAACCCGGTGATCCGGCCAATCCCGGTGGCCGCAGCACGGCTGCTGCGCCAGCGGGTGCTGCGCCCGCATCAGCCGCCGGACGCCTGCGTCTATCCGCTCGACGACCGTCCCGAAACCGGGCACTTCGGTGCCTTCCGGGACGGCGAGCTGATCGGAGCGGCCTCGGTCTTCCGCGAAGCACCGGGCCCGGAATCCGCGCCGGGCGCCTGGCGGATCCGTGGCATGGCGACCGACCCGGGCGTGCGGGGAGCCGGCCACGGCCGAGCCCTGCTTCAACGGTGCCTGGAACATGCCGCAGCGGCCGGAGGCACGGAGGTCTGGTGCAACGCCCGCACCACAGCGGCCGGCTTCTACGGGCGGCACGGCTTCCGCCAGGTCGGACCGGGATTCGAAGTCGAATGGATCGGCCTCCACTTGCGGATGCACTGCCAGCTGCCAAACGACGCCTGAAAGCAATGTCCTAGACGGGGCAGCGTGGAACCGCAAGGAGTTGCGAATTCCGGAAAGCGGGCCCCCAGAACTTGCGGATAGTGAATTCCGTGTCGCCAGTACCTAGAATCGCCGTCGGCAGGCATTGTTGGGGGAACTGCTCAAAACGCGACGCATTCTGCTTCTCGCCTCGAACCGACATTCGAGTCTCGGAGCGGTGCTTCAGGCCACCTGGCCGGAATGTCAGGTGGAGGCAGTGGACGGTACCTCGCCTGCTTGGCTCTGGTGCCTGCAGGCCGGTGACGTCGCCGGCATCGTCGCCTGCACCGACCAGATGTCGGCAGCGGATCTGAACTTCCTCGAAGCCGCATACCACGCCGGCACGGAGACCTTCGCGATCCTGGTCGTCGGCGGACGTGGAATTGCGGGATACGAGAGCTTGCTCGCGTCTCCGCACGTGCACGTCCTGCCCGAACCCTGGACGCCCGCCGCGCTCGAGCACGTGCTGCGCGACCGCCTCGGGGTCGGACTCGCCAAGACCAACGGTGCGCCGCTCGCGCCGGCCGGATCTTCCGCGCCTGCCGAAGCGCCTGCGCCTCCGGACCCCGCGGCCTCGGCCGCACGATCGGACGCCGACGAGGCGCGCGAAGCCCGCGAGGCGTACCAGGAGAGGATCCTGGAAGAACTCGCAAGTTCGCTCACCGACGTGCGCGCCGAATTGCGCCACTTGCGGGAACGCTACGACCAGCTCCGCGAGCATTCGGCCGCCGAGACGCGCCGGCAGGCGGAATTGGTGCAAGCGCAGCGGCTCGAGATCGCGAACCTGCGCCAGGACCGCCAGAAGCAGAACGAAGACCGTGCGCGCGAGGATTTGCTGCGCGGCGTCTTCCAGCAACGCGACCGGCTGGCCGACTTGATCACGGACACGCCCGACGGCGTGCACCGCGCCCGACTTGCTGCGACCCTGCGCGCGACGGACGAGTTCCTCGCCATGCAGGGCATCGTCCTGGAACAGGATCCCGATCCCGAAGATGCGCGGCTCACGCGCGTGGTCGGCATCCGGTCCAGGATGGCATCCGATCCAACCGCCGACCGCGTCGTGCGGCGCCCGGCCTTCTACAAATTGGAAAAGGGCGAGCGCCGGATCCTCCGGCAAGGCGAAATCGAAATCCTGCAATCCACACCCGTCACGGGGGCATGACCTTGGACTCCTTCCCGATCGGCATCGACCTCGGCACCACTTTCAGCACCGTAGCCGTCTTCGACCCGGCCTCCGGCAAACCGCAGGTCCTTCCCAACAGCGACGGCGAGCGCTTGACGCCTTCGGCCGTCTACATCACCGACTACGGCGTGATCCAGGTGGGCACCGTGGCGGTGAGCCAGGCTCGCCGCACGCCGCACCGCGTCCGGCGCTGGATCAAGCGCGACATGGGCACGGACCGGCGCATTCCGCTCGGCGACGGCTCATTCCGCGCCGAGGAATTGTCCGCCGCGATCCTCGCAAAACTGGTCGCCGACGCCGAGCAGTACCTCGGCACGCCGATCCGCAAGGCGGTGGTGACGGTCCCGGCCTACTTCGACGAACCGCGCCGCAAGGCCACGGTCGACGCCGCGGCCATCGCCGGGCTCGAAGAAGTGCGGCTTCTCAACGAGCCGACCGCGGCGGGCCTCACGTTCGGCATGCAGGAGCGGCCCGGCGAAACCTTCCTGGTCTACGACCTGGGCGGCGGCACCTTCGACGTCTCGGTGATGCGCAGCGGCGAACAGCGGCTCGAGGTCCTGTCCGTCGCCGGCGACCACCATCTGGGCGGCTTCGACTTCGACGTGCTGCTCGCGCAGCACCTCGCCGGCCGCTTCGAAGAAGAACACGGCTTCGCGCCCGGCCCCGACGACGTCGAGTACGCCGCCGACTGGCACGAACTCATGGCCGAAGCCGAAGAGACCAAGAAGCGTCTTTCCCGGCTCGGCGAAGTGCAAGCGACGATCCGCGCCCGCGGCCACCGCAGCGACCTGGTCGTGCGGCGCCGCGAGTTCGAGGACCTGATCGCGCCGTACGTCGCACGCACCGAGAACCTGTGCCTGCAGGCGCTCGGCGAGGCGGACGTCGAACCCGACCAGGTCACGGCGGTCATGCTCGTCGGCGGTTCGACCCGGATCCCGTCGGTGCGTCGCACGGTCCGCACCCTTCTGCCCCACCTCGACCCGATGCCCGGCGTCAACCCGGACGAAGTGGTTGCGCACGGAGCCGCAATCCGCGCGCACCTGCTCTCGGGCGCGCCGGCCGGCCCGCTGCGGCAGGTGCAGGAAATCACCGCGCATCCTTACGGCGTCCTGCTCAAGGATCCCGACACCGGCAAGGTGGTCAACGAAGTGCTGATCCCCAAGAACGCGCCGATTCCGCACGAGGTGCGGCGCACGTTCTACACCATGATCCAGGGGCAGACGCTCGTGACCGCCAAGCTGACGCAAGGCGACAGCATGGACCCCGAGGAAGTCTCGGTGGTTGCGGCGACGGAATTGGCGCTGCCGCCGAACCGGCAGGTCAACCAGCCGATCGACGTGACCTACCGGTACGACGACGAAGCGCGCATGCACTGCGACTTCATCGACCGGGAGACGGGCCTGCGGACCGCGGTCGCATACGGCGAAGGCACCACCGGATCGATGCCGGCGAAGGAAGTCGAA
>Ga0214471_10003853_pt1 | contig 11602 bp, 14 predicted proteins | sample RVTome_5_FD_207665 | JGI IMG/M metagenome (GOLD analysis project Ga0214471, IMG submission 207665) | Soil microbial communities from uranium-contaminated site in the Upper Colorado River Basin, Wyoming, United States - RVT142D155 | ecosystem: Environmental > Terrestrial > Soil > Contaminated >... | reverse complement strand
GTCATAAGCACACGTCCAACCTGGCCCCCTTTGGAAAAGGGGGCCGGCCGCAGGCCGGGGGGATTTATAGTACACGGCGCCGCGCAAGCGGCCTCGACAACACCCTGTAAAGGGACCCCCGCCGCCCGGATCCACCGCTACTGTAAGGGCCCCGCCGGCGCGTTCGGCTGGCCGCTGCGGAGCTCGTCCGGAGTGGCGTCGCGGATGTCCTGCACGGTGACGTCGAAGGTGATGGTCTGGCCGGCGAACGGGTGATTGGCGTCGACCGTGAGCTTGCCGCCCTCGATCCGGGTGACGACGAACTTGAGCGTCTCGCCCTGGGCGTTCTGCGCCTCGAGCTCGGTGCCGATGCGGCGCAGCTCGGGCGGGACGTTCTCGACGTCGTCGGTGAAGGTGAGACCGGGATCGGGATGGCCGAAGCCTTCCTCGGGCGGCAGCGTGACTGTCACGTGCTCGCCGACGCGCTTGCCGGTCAGCGCCTGCTCGACCTGCGGAAACAGGTCGCCGCCGATGCCGTGGATATACTGCACCGGCATGTCGCTGTGCTCGACGATCTCGCCGTTGGCGTTGCGCAGGCTGTAGGTGATCGAGACGACTTTGTGGGTGGTGACGGTTTGCATGGTCTTGGCCTCCCGGGGTCGGGTGGGGCGTGAGCTAAGGCGGCCCGGGCGGCGCGCGCCGCCCGGGCGCTACTTGATGGACTTGTCGCGCAGCTTGCGGATGGTGCGCAATTGGGCCACGGCCTGGGCGAGCTCCGCCTGGGCCTTGGCGTAGTCGATACCGGACTGGCGGTTCTTCATCGCCTCCTCGGCCTTGCGCTGGGCCTCCAGCGCCGAGGCCTCGTCGAGGTCGCGCGCCCGCACCGCGGTATCCGCCAGCACCGTGACCACGTGCGGCTGGATCTCGAGGATGCCGCCGGAGACGTAAAAGAACAGCTCTTCCTGGCCGGTGCGCACCCGCACCTCGCCCGGCTTCATGCGCGCGATCAGCGGCGAATGGCGCGGCAGCACGCCGACCTCGCCGGTCACGAGCGGCGCAAACACCATCTCGGCCGTGCCGGAGAAAATCTCCTGCTCGGCGGAAACGATGTCGACATGCATAGTCATGGCCATAATATCGCTCTACTATCGTTTTTTAGCCACGGGGACACGGGGATCACAGGGATAACAACGCAAGAACCGCTACCCCGAAATCGAAAAAGACCTTAACCAAGCATTTTACCCCGTGTACCCCGTGCTCCCCGTGGCTAACAATCATTACAAAGATTTAGCTTTCTCGACCACTTCGTCGATGGTGCCGACCATGTAAAACGCCTGCTCCGGCAGCGCGTCGTACTCGCCGTCGACGATGCCGCGGAAGCCGCGGATGGTGTCCTTGAGCGAGACGTACTTGCCGGGCGTGCCGGTGAAGACCTCGGCGACGAAGAACGGCTGCGACAGGAAGCGCTGGATCTTGCGCGCCCGGCTCACCGCCAGCTTGTCGTCCTCGCTGAGCTCGTCCATGCCGAGGATGGCGATGATGTCCTGCAGCTCCTTGTAACGCTGCAGCGTGGCCTGCACGTCGCGGGTGGTGCGGTAGTGCTCCTCGCCGATGACGTTCGGGTCGACCTGGCGCGAGGTCGAGTCGAGCGGGTCCACGGCCGGATAGATGCCGAGCTCCGCGACCTGGCGCGACAGCACGACGGTGGCGTCCAGGTGCGAGAACGTGGTCGCGGGCGAGGGATCGGTCAAGTCGTCCGCCGGCACGTACACCGCCTGGATCGACGTGATCGAACCGGTCTTGGTCGAGGTGATGCGCTCCTGCAGGATGCCCATCTCGTAGGCCAGGGTCGGCTGGTAACCCACCGCCGACGGCATGCGGCCGAGCAGCGCGGACACCTCGGTGCCGGCCAGCGTGTAGCGGTAGATGTTGTCGATGAACAGCAGCACGTCGCGGCCTTCGTCGCGGAAGTTCTCGGCGATGGTGAGGCCGGTGAGCGCCACGCGCAGGCGGTTGCCGGGCGGCTCGTTCATCTGGCCGTAGACCAGCGCCACCTTGTCGAGCACGCCGCCTTCGGTCATTTCATGATAGAAGTCATTGCCCTCGCGGGTGCGTTCGCCGACGCCGGCGAACACCGAATAGCCGCTGTGCTCGATGGCGATGTTGCGGATCAGCTCCATCATGTTCACGGTCTTGCCGACGCCGGCGCCGCCGAACAGGCCGACCTTGCCGCCCTTGGCGAACGGGCAGATGAGGTCGATGACCTTGATGCCGGTCTCGAGCAGCTCGGTCGAGGGCGCGAGCTCCTCGTAGGCCGGGGCATTGCGGTGGATGGGCATGGTCTTCTCGGCGCCGACCGGGCCCTTCTCGTCGATGGCGCGGCCGAGCACGTCCATGATGCGGCCGAGGGTCTTCTGGCCGACCGGCACCGAGATCGGCGCGCCGGTGTTCTCGACCTGCATGCTGCGGCGCATGCCGTCGCTCGAGCCCATGGCGATGCAGCGCACCACGCCGTCGCCGAGCTGCTGCTGGACTTCGAGCGTCAGGCCCATGTCCTTCACGGTGAGCGCGTCGTAGACCTTGGGCATGCCCTCGCGCGGGAACTCCACGTCCACCACGGCGCCGATGACCTGAACCACCTCGCCGGCTGATGCTTTCGTCGCTGTTGCGTTCATTACTATTGACCTCAAATATTCACATAATCTCTCAGCGCAATGCGGCGAAGAGAACCGCTACTCTCCAGTGCCACCCGCGCTACATCATTCTGCGTACCCGGCGCCCGCCCACCGAAAGCGGGCGCCGGCTGCCTCCCTCTCCCTTTGGGAGAGGGCCGGGGTGAGGGCAAACGTGGCAACGCCTCCCTCATCCTGTCCTTCTCCCAGAGGGAGAAGGGACCCTGCGCTACACAACGTCGCTAAACGGCAGCCGCGCCGCCGACGATCTCGGACAGCTCCTGGGTGATCGCCGCCTGGCGCGCCTTGTTGTACTTCAGGCGCAGCTCGTCGATCAGCTTGCCGGCGTTGTCGGAGGCGGCCTTCATCGCCACCATGCGTGCCGACTGCTCGGAGGCCAGGTTCTCGACCACGCCGTGGTAGACCTGGCTCTCGATGTAGCGCGTCAGCACGTCGTCCAGCACCTCTTTCGAGTCGGGCTCGTAGATATAGTCCCAATGGTGCTGAAGGCCCTGGTTCTCTTCGATCGCCGGCAGCGGCAGCAGCTGTTCGACCGTCGGGTTCTGCGACATGGTGTTCACGAAGCGGCTGTAGACCAGGTGCAGGCTGTCGAGCTTGCCTTCGATATAGGCGTCGAGCATCACCTTGACCACGCCGATCAGGTCCTCGATGCGCGGCGAGTCGCCGAGGTGCGAGGTGTGCGACACGATCGTTCCGCCGATGCGCTTCATGAAGTTGAAGCCCTTGGAGCCGACGGTGCACAGCTCGATCTCGACCTTCTGGTCGCGCCAGGCCTTGAGCTGGCCGAGCGCGGTGCGCAGCACGTTGGTGTTCAGGCCGCCGCACAGGCCGCGGTCCGAAGTGATCACGATCAGCCCGGCGCGCTTCACCGGCCGCTGCAGCAGGAACGGGTGCTTGTACTCGGGATGCGCGAAGTGCAGGTGGCCGATTACCGCGCGGATCTTCTCGGCGTAGGGCCGCGCCATGCGCATGCGCTCCTGGGCCTTGCGCATCTTGCTGGCCGCGACCATCTCCATGGCGCGCGTGATCTTCTGCGTGTTGCGCACGCTCTTGATCTGGTTGCGTATCTCTTTGCCGACTGCCATATTTTTGCCCCAGAGAAAAGTGGAAAGAGGAAAGAGAAAAGCGAATCTCTTTTCGCGGCATCTCGTTCTTCCCTTTTTTTCTTTTCTCCTTTCTCTTTTCTCTCGTATTTACCAGGTGTGGCCGGACTTGAACGCCTCGACCGCCGCCTTGAGCTGGGCCGCGATCGCGTCGCTGTAGTCCGCCTGGGCGTTGATCTCGTCGAGCAGCGCCGGGTGCTTCTGCTTCATGTAGGACTGCAGCGCCGCCTCGAAGGCCTGGACCTTGTTGACCTCGACGTCGTCGATGTAGCCCTGGTTGACGGCGTACAGCGACACCGCCATCTGCGCGACGGTCATCGGGGCGTACTGCTTCTGCTTCATGAGCTCGGTGATGCGCTGGCCGCGGTCGAGCTGCTTGCGGGTCGCGGCGTCCAGGTCCGAGGCGAACTGGGCGAAGGCCGCCAGCTCGCGGAATTGGGCGAGCGCCAGCTTCACGCCGCCGGAGAGCTTTTTCATGATTTTCGTCTGCGCCGCGCCGCCGACGCGCGACACCGAGATGCCGGGGTTCACCGCCGGGCGGATGCCGGCGTTGAACAGGTCGGTCTCGAGGAAGATCTGGCCGTCGGTGATCGAGATCACGTTGGTCGGCACGAACGCCGACACGTCGCCGGCCTGGGTCTCGATGATCGGCAGCGCGGTGAGCGAGCCGGTCTTGCCGGTAACCTTGCCGTCGGTCGCCTTCGCCACGTAATCGGCGTTGACGCGCGCGGCGCGCTCCAGCAGGCGCGAATGCAGGTAGAACACGTCGCCCGGATAGGCCTCGCGGCCCGGCGGGCGGCGCAGCAGCAGCGAGATCTGGCGGTAGGCCCAGGCCTGCTTGGTGAGATCGTCGTAGATGATCAGCGCGTCGCGGCCGGAGTCGCGGAAGTACTCGCCCATGGTGCAGCCGGAATACGGCGCGATGTATTGCATGGCGGCCGAGTCCGCAGCGGTCGCCGCGACCACGATGGTGTGGCCCAGGGCGCCGTGCTCCTCGAGCTTGCGCACCACCGAGGCCACCGACGAGGCCTTCTGGCCGATGGCGACGTAGATGCAGATGACGCCGGTGCCCTTCTGGTTGATGATCGCGTCGATGGCGAGCGCAGTCTTGCCGGTCTGGCGGTCGCCGATGATCAGCTCGCGCTGGCCGCGGCCGATCGGGATCATGGCGTCGACCGACTTGTAGCCGGTCTGCACCGGCTGCGACACCGACTGGCGCGCGATCACGCCCGGCGCGATCTTCTCGATCGGCGAGGTCTGCCTGGCGTTGATCGCGCCGCGGCCGTCGATCGGCACGCCCAGCGCGTCGACCACGCGGCCGATCAGCTCCTCGCCGACCGGCACCTCGAGGATCTTGCCGGTGCACTTGGCGCTGTCGCCCTCGGTGATGTGCTTGTACTCGCCGAGGATGACCGCGCCGACCGAGTCGCGCTCGAGGTTGAGCGCCAGGCCGTAGGTGTCGCCCGGGAACTCGATCATCTCGCCCTGCATCACGTCCGACAGGCCGTGGATGCGCACGATGCCGTCGGTCAGGCTCACCACCGTGCCTTCGGTGCGGGCCTCGGCCTTGACGTCGAATTTCTCGATCTTGGCCTTGATGAGCTCGCTGATCTCGGAGGGGTTCAACTGGTTCGTGGTCATGGTTAAACCTTTTATCTGTTCAGGTGGGACGTCAGCGCACGCAACTGGCCGTGCACCGAACCGTCGATGACGAGGTCGCCGGCGCGGATCACCACGCCGCCGACGAGCGACTCGTCGATCTTGCTGACGACGCTCACGTCGCGACCGAGCTTCTTCTTGAGCGCGCCGGTGATGCCCGCGATCTGATCGGGCGACAGCGCGAAGGCCGACGTGACCTCGGCGTCGACGCGGCCCTCGGCCGCGGCCTTGAGCAGCTCGAACTGCGTCGCGATCTCCGCCAGCAGTCCGAGCCGGCCGTTGGCGCGCAGCACGCGGATGAAGTTCACGCCCTGCGGGTCGAGCCGGTCGCCGCAGACGTCGAGGAACATCTGCGTGACGCGCTCGCGCGGCTGCCGCGGGTTGTCGAGCAGCGCCGCCATCTGCGGGTCGCCCGCCACGCCGGCCGCCAGTCTCAGCATCGCCGACCACTTCTGCAATTCCTGGCGCTGCCGCGCCAGGCCGAAGGCGGCTTCGGCGTAGGGGCGGGCGAGGGTCGATCTCTCGGACATGGGCGGTTCCTTAGAGCTGGCGGACGACGTCGTCCAGCAGCTTGGCGTGGGCCTGGGCGTCGATCTCCTTCTTCAGGATGCGCGCCGCGCCGGCCACGGCCAGGTCGGTGACGCGGGCGCGCAGCTGCTCGCGCGCGGCGTTGATCTCGCGCCCGATGTCGGCCTTGGCCGCGGCCAGGATGTTCTCGGCCTCGGTCTTGGCGGCCTGCTTGGCTTCTTCGACGATCTCGGCGCCGCGCTTCTCGGCCTGCGCCAGGATCTCGGTGGCCTGCTGCTTGGTCTCGCGCAGGATCTCGGTGGCGCGCTTCTCGGCCAGGGTCAGCTCGTGGCGGCCCTTCTCGCCGGCGGCCAGGCCGTCGGCGATGTTGCGCTTGCGGGCCTCGAGCGCGTGCATGACCGGCGGCCAGATGAAGCGCATGCAGAACCACACGAACACGATGAACGCGATCGTCTGGCCGATCAGGGTTGCGTTGATATTCATTCCCGTACTCCGGAGAGGTGGGCGGCCGCGCGCGCGGCGGCCGGCACTAGCCGCCGACGACGGCGAACAGGATGTACATGGAGATACCGACGGCGATCATCGGCACCGCGTCCACCAGACCCATGACGATGAAGAACTGGGTGCGCAGCGTCGGGATCAGCTCCGGCTGGCGCGCCACGCCTTCCAGGAAGCGGCCGCCCAGGACGCCGATACCCACGGCCGCGCCGAGCGCGCCCAGCCCCATCATGATGGCGCCGGCGATGTACAGCAGTGCGTTTTCCATTGTTGTCTCCTAAAAGAGTGAGAAATTGAATTGCGAAATCAGTGGTGCGCCTGGTGCGCCATGTCGAGGTAGACGATGGTCAGCGTCATGAAGATGAAGGCCTGCAGGGTGATGATCAGGATATGGAAGATCGCCCAGCCGAGCTGCAAGAGGCTGGCGAAGGAACCGAGCAGCCAGCCGGCGCCGTACATGACCGCGATCAGGATGAAAATCATCTCGCCGGCGTACATGTTGCCGAACAGTCGCAGCGACAGCGAAATCGGCTTGGCGACGAGATTGACGGTCTCGAGGAACAGATTGGGCAGCAGAAACACCGCCTTCATCGGCACCGACTTGGCCTGGAAGGGCTGCAGGGTGAGCTCGCCGAGGAAGCCGCCCAGCCCCTTGATCTTGATGCTGTAATAAAGGATCAGCGCGAACACCGCGAACGCCATGCCGAAGGTGACGTTGGGGTCGGTGGTCGGCACGACCTTGAAGTAGTGGATGCCGCCGGCCTTCATGGCCTCCGGTACATGATCGATGGACAGCAGGTCCATCAGGTTCATGAGGAACACCCAGATGAAGATCGTCAGCGCCAGCGGCGCGACCATGGGATTGCGCCCGGTGAAGGAACCGCGCACCGAGCCGTCGATGAACTCCATGATCCACTCGACGAAATTCTGCCAGCCGCCCGGCACGCCGGCGGTGGCGCGGCGCGCGGCGACGCGGAAGCCCCACAGGAACAGTCCGCCCAGGATGAGCGATACCGCGATACTGTCGAGGTGGATGGCCCAGAAGCCCATTTCCTTGGCCTCCTCCGCGGAATGCGCGAAACCCCAGCTGCCGTCCGGCAGGCGGCCATAGGTCAGATTCTGCAGGTGATGCTTGATGTACTGCGCCGAGGTGAGGGTGTCGCCCGCCATGAAATCAATCCACTTCTCTCATCTGCGAAAACGTTTCACTGCGTTCCGTGCCGCGCCCAGGCCGCCAGATAACCGAACTGGGACACGGCAAAGGCGATCAGCAGCGGCAGCGGCTCAAGCTTCAGCACCGCGAACCCCGCCCCGATCAGCACCACCACCATCAGGTAGCGCACCAGCGTGCTCGAATAGATCATCGCGATGCCGGCGCCCGCGCCGGTCTGCGCCCGCACCCGTCGCAGGCGCCACGCCAGCCAGGCGGTGATCGCGATCGTGACCGCCCCCCCGTAGAGTGCGGCCGAGGCCTCGCGCCAGCCCGCGCCCACGCCGAAACCGGCGGCGATGGCGAGCGTGGCGGCCGCCTGCGCGAGCACGACGCGGCGCGCGCCCCGGCTCAATGCGTCGATATAAGTCATTGACTGCACTCGCTAATTCCGGGTGTTCCCCGGACGGGGCAAGACCGCGGACACGCGCAGCTTGAGGCGGCGGGACCTGTCTCAAAGGCGGCGAAGTATAAATGTCGCGCCGCCCAAGGGTCAATACGATTTGCGGTGATTTCCCGTCAGTTCGCGGCAAATCCGCCCGTGGCATCGGCACGATCGGTGCGGCCGGGCGTAAGCCAGGGATCGAGCCAGGCGCGCACCGCCTCCGGCGGCCGAAAGCCCGAGAAGCGATCGACGACCTCGCCGTCGCGCACCAGCAGGACCGTGGGAAACCCGCGTAACTGGTAGCGGCCGGCCAGGCGCATGTTCTCGTCGGCCTCGACCTTGGCGAGCAGGAATTCGCCCCGGCATTCCTCGGCCAGCCGCTCCAGCACCGGCGTCAGCGCCCGGCAGGGCGGGCACCAGTCGGCCCAGAAATCCACCAGCACCACGCGAGCGCGCGACGCCGCCAGCACGCGCTGCTCGAAATCCGCCTCGCTGACGTCGAAGATCCAGGACATGGGGGTGGCGGGCGGTTTCCGGGCGGTGGTGCGTTATGCGAACGCCATGATAGCCGATTTGTCACCGCACCACCTCCTCCCCCGCCGCACGCGGCTTGGCGCGGCGGCCCTGGCCGAAGGGGAACAGGCTGAACACCAGCCCCGACACCGCGCGGAACTGGCTGACGCGGAAGATCAGGCTCGGGAACGGGAAGCGCCGCACCGTGCGCACTTCTTTCAGCCGCGGGATGAACACCAGGGCCACCAGGGCGCGCGCCAATGCCGACAGCAGAAATATCCAGTAGAGATTGCTTACCCAGTCGATCGTGATGCCGGCGATCTCGGTGCTGCGCGGCAGGTTCGGCGCCAACAGGCCGCCGGCCAGCGCACCGAAGAACAGGCCGATGCTCGCCAGTACGGTGTGCAGCGCGACGTATTGCGAGCGGCGCTGCGGCGCGACCGCGTCGTAGAGGAAATTGCCGGCGCTCAGCGAGAAGCCCGCCCAGCTCAAGCCCCCGAAGGCCTGGATGGCGAGGATGTACCAGAAGTTGGTCGACACCAGCCAGAGCAACGGCAGCACCGGAATGACGAGACCGGTCACCGCCATGATCACGCGATTGCCGAAGGCGTCGCTGATGCGTCCCCACAGATTGAGCGCCAGGAACTGGGCCAGCACCGAGACCGCGGTGCTGGCCGTGTATTCCAGGTAGCTGAACTGCAAATCGCGCAGCATGTAGACCGTAAAGAACGGCGCGGCGACGAATACCGCCGCGCTCATGCAGGCGAAGAACATCGAGAAGCGCGCGAAGTGCGAGCGCCGCACCCGCGCCAGCAGGTCGCGGGTGAACACCGGTGCCAGGGTGGCCGCGGTCTGCGCCGGCTCGACCATGCGGGTCAGCTGGTAGAGCGAGAACAGCCGCGCCAGCAGCGCGATGCTGAACACCGCGACGAAGCCCCAGTAGGCCCGGCCCAGCTGCTGCCCCAGGTGCAGCAGCGCGCCGGCGCTCACCAGGGCGATGAACGAGGTCAGGCTCATGAGCCGGGTGCGGTGTGCGAAGTAGCGGCCGCGCCGGCGCTCCGGCACAAGATCGCCCATCAGGCTGCTCCACTGCGGGCCGGTGAAGTTCGCGGCGGCGAAGTACAGCACCACGCTCAGGATCAAGAGCTCGGCGGCGTGGCGCGGAAACAACAGCGGCAGACAAATGATCGGCAGCCAGCTCAGCGCCTGCAGCGCCACGCCACCCAGAATGATCGGCCGGCGCCGCACGCCGCGACTGCCGAGCCAGGCGGAGAACAGCTGAGTGAAGGAACCGAGCAGCGGCGGCACCGCGGCCAGAAAGGCAATCTGCGGCGTGCTGGCCTTGAGCGCCAGCGCATAGGCCGAGAAGTAAATCTCGCCGGCGCCGGTCATGACCGAGTACGACACGCCGTCGCGCAGCGAGGCCTTGAGGCTGCGCTCGATCTCGGGGTCCTTGGAGTAGCGGCGGGATGTCACGCGTCCTGCTCGGCGCTGGGCGGAAGGGGCCGTCCCCGGCACTCAGACTACGGTCGCGCGCGGCGGCGCCCGTTATCGGCGCGTGGACGCCGTGTCGATCAGGGCGGCGGCGCGGCGGGTTCCGGAGTTGATTCCGGCGCCATCGGCGCCGGGGGCGTTTCGGGCGCGTCACCGGTCTCCGGGTCCGGCTCCGGCTCCGGGCGCGCGGCCGGGCGCGGCGGCGCGGCATTCAGACTGGCGCGGCGGCGCTGGGCATCCTCGCGCTGGGTCTCGGTCAGACGACCGGTGAGCAGGTCGCGGCGCTCGGCGGCGCGGCGGCTGCCGTTCTCGGCGGCCAGCAGGTACCAGGCCAGGGCCTCGACCTCGTGGTCCGGCATGTGGAAACCGAATTCGTAGAGGATGCCCATTTCGAGCTGGGCCTCGACGTTGCCGCCGAGCGCGTCGCGGCGGATTTCCTCGACGTCGGCCAGGGCCGCGACCGGCAGCCAGGCGCCGAGCAATACCACCGCCAGCACCTGCCTGAATCTGTTCGCCATCGGCAATGTCCTCCTCCCGTAGGGGTCCTATGCTCTCAAGCTTAGCGCAAAATGCCGACCTTGCATAAGGGCTTAGCGCCTGTTTTTAGAGTTCCTTCAGCGAATCCGCGAAAGGATGCCCTCGAGCTCGTCGAGGCTGTTGTAATCGATGGTCACCCGCCCCTTGCCCTTGGGGGTGTGGGCGATGTGGACCCTGGCGCCGAGCTTGTCGGACAACTTGTCCTGCAAGGCGCGGACGTCGGGGTCGAGGCCGGCGCGGCGCTTGGCCGGGGCCGGCCGCTCGAGCTGGCGCCGCACCAGGTTCTCCGTCTCGCGCACCGACAGGCCGCGCTCGACCACCTGGCGGGCCGCCTGCGACTGGGCATGGCCGCTCAAGGCCAGCAGCGCGCGCGCATGGCCCATGTCCATCTTGCCCTGCTCCAGCATCTGGCGGACGTCGTCGTTCAGGGTGAGCAGGCGCAGCAGGTTGGTCACGGCGGCGCGCGAGCGGCCGACGCTCTCGGCGGACTGCTGGTGGGTCATGCCGAACTCGTCGATCAACCGCTGCAGGGCGACCGCCTCTTCGACCGGGTTCAGGTCCTCGCGCTGAATGTTCTCGATCAGCGCGATGGCGATGGCCGCCTCGTCGGGGATGTTGCGCACCACCGCCGGGATGGTATCGAGGCCGGCCATCTGCGCGGCGCGCCAGCGGCGCTCGCCGGCGACGATCTCGTAGCTGCCGCCGGCCAGCTGGCGCACCACGATCGGCTGCACCACGCCCTGCGCCTTGATCGAATCGGCCAGCTCCTGGAGCGCCTCGGCGTTCATGTGGCTGCGCGGCTGGTACTTGCCGCGCGCGAGCAGATCGACCGGCAGCTGGCGCAGCTCCTCCTTGGCCTCGGCGGCCGACCCGAGAGCGCCGCCCAGCAGCGCGTCCAGGCCGCGCCCCAAGCGGGGTTTCTTCGTTGACATGCTCATGACCTCGTTGGCCGCTCCGCTTCCTTATGGGTTGCTGTGATGGCAGGCTGCCGTTTCGCTCATGC
>Ga0214471_10003851_pt1 | contig 11603 bp, 6 predicted proteins | sample RVTome_5_FD_207665 | JGI IMG/M metagenome (GOLD analysis project Ga0214471, IMG submission 207665) | Soil microbial communities from uranium-contaminated site in the Upper Colorado River Basin, Wyoming, United States - RVT142D155 | ecosystem: Environmental > Terrestrial > Soil > Contaminated >... | reverse complement strand
CCCAGGCAGCGCCCGCAACCGCTCGAGCAGTTCCTCATAGAAGGCAACCGCTCGACCGCCACCGTACGCCTCGGACGGCGGCTCGAGCCGCGCGGCCAGCACACGCTCGACCTCGATGCCGGGGTCCACCGCCCGGAGCGCCTTGAGGCTCCCCATCAGCAGCGCCGCGCCCGTCACGATCACCATCGCCAGCGCCACCTCGGCGGCAATCAGGGCAAACCCCAACCCCCGGCCGGATCGCGTGCGTCCGGGCGACCGCGCGCCCGAGCCGAGGTGCACCCTGAGGTCGCCCGCGGTGGCGCGGAGCGCGGGAAGCAGCCCGAAGCCCGCCACGGACACCGCGGACACTGTCAGCGCAAAGGCGAGCACGCGTAGATCGAGCCCGAGGTGACCGGACCGCGGCAGGCCCGAGGCGCCGCTCACGTTCACGATCCCGAGGATGACCTGGGCCACCATGACGCCCGCCACGCCGCCGAGCAGCGCCAGCACGCCGCTCTCGAACAGCTGTCCGCGGATCAATCGCTCCCGGCTGGCGCCGAGCGCCGCGCGCACCGCGAACTCCTGCCGGCGCCTGTCTCCGCGCGCGAGCAGGAGGTTGGCCAGGTTGGCGCACGCCAGCAGGAGGATCAGACCCACGGACGACAGCAGCATCCACAACGGGCCGCGAACGTCGCCCACCACGGAGTCGAGCAGGCCCATCGCGCCGGCCGCGCGGGGCGCGTCCTCGTCAATGAACGCGGCATACTCCGCGTGCAGGCGCGCCATGGCGGTGCGCACCTCCTCGGCGGCCCCCTCCACGGTGGCTCCCGCCTTCAGGCGGCCCACGATCCAATTCACGTACCACGTGCTGTCCGTGGCCACCGTGCGGCCCGGCGCCACACTGAGCGGCGCCCACGCCTCCACGTCTTGGCCCGACGGCACGAGCGGCGGCACGAAGCCGCGCGGCATGACGCCGATCACCGTGCGCAGCGTGTGCCCGGAGCCGTCCAGCTGGATCCGCCGCCCGATCACCGACGGGTCGCCCCCGAACCGGCGCTGCCACATGCCGTGACTCAGCACCACCACGTCCGACCGGCTGGGGTCCCGCTCTTCGGGCACGAACGGTCGGCCCAGCACGGGCGTCACCCCGAACACCGGAAAGAACCCTGCGTCCACGAACTGCGCCGAGACCGCGGCGGGCTCCCCCTCCCCCGTGAGCGTGAGGCTCCACAGGGAAAGCCCCGTCGTGGCTGACAGGGACGGCGCCCCCTCGGCCACCGCGTCCGCGAGCGCAATGTTGGCGTTCTGCCCGGGCAGGACCTGCACCAGCCGGTCTGCCTGGTCGTACGGCAGGGGCCGCAGCATGACGCTGTCCACCACCGTGAAGATGGCGACCGCGGCCCCGATGCCCAGTGCCAACGTGATCAGCGCCGTGAGCGAGAAGCCGGGCTCCGCGCGAAGCCTCCGCAGTGCGAGCTTCAGCTCGCGCCCGAACGTCGCCATGCCGTGCCTCCGGATTCAGTCCCGTGGTGCCTGGGTGCTGGTCAGCGCCGGGTATTAGACGCCCGGCACCGAAAAACGGTTGCTCGGACGCGAGTCTGTGGCGCGCGGGAGCGCGGCTGCAAGCCGCGGCTCGGCATCCGGCCATGCGGCTGATCGAGGCGGCCGGCGGCGTGGAGTGACTCCGGCTGGACTTCTCACCCGTGTCCGATATCTTGCCATTATGTCAGACAAATCATCGTCCCTGGGCGAGCTGGAGTCCCTGATGCTCCTCGCCGTCCTGCGCTGCGGCGACGACGCCTCCGGCATCCCGGTCCGCGACGAGATCCGCCGCCGGGCGGGACGGGCACTCACGCTCGGCACCGTGTACAAGACCCTCATGCGCCTCGAAGCCAAGGGCCACCTCTCCACCACCGTGAGCGATCCCGAGCCGCGCCGCGGCGGCCGACGCCGCAAGCTCTACCGGCTCACGGCGCACGGCCGGCGCGCGCTGCAACGCACCCTCGCAACGCTGAACCGCATGACGCGCGACCTCCCGGTGCCGCTGGGCGCGCGATGAGCGCGCACCCGCCCCGTCTGGCCGAGCGGCTGCTCGCATGGTGGCTCCCGCCGAGTGACGCGGAGTTCGTGCTCGGCGACCTGGCCGAGCAATTCGAGGGTGACCTCGAGCGCGGCCGCACGGTCGCCGCCATCCGCTACTGGAAGGAGGCCGCCGCCGCCGCGTGGCAGGTCCGCCGCCCCCCGCCCTCGCTGCCTCGTTCCCGTTCACCCCGCGGAGACCCGCCCGTGTTCGCACTCCTGAACGACCTCCTCACCGCCGCCCGGACCCTCCGCCGCGCCCCGGGTTTCACCGCCGCCAGCGCGCTGATCGCCGCCGCGGGGTTAGGCGCCGCCACCGCGATCTTCTCGGTCGTGAACCCCATCCTGCTCCGGCCGCTGCCGTACGCCGCCCCGGAGAACCTCGTGATGGTGTGGGAACGGGAGCGAGACGGCTCCAACAGCCGCATGGGTTACGCCTCGGTCGTGGACCTTGCCACGCAGTCCCGCACGCTCGAGAGCGGGGCCGCCCTGGGCTACTGGCAGCCGACGATCGCGGGCGGCACCGGCGACGCGGAGCGCCTCACGGGCCAGCGGGTCTCGTGGCGCTACTTCGACCTGCTGGGCGTGACTCCCGCGACCGGCCGGTCGTTCGTGGCCGCCGAGGACGCGTTCGGCCTGCCGCGCGTGGTGATCCTCGCGCACGGGCTGTGGCAGCGCCGGTACGGCGGCGACGCCACCATCGTGGGCCGCACCGTGACGATAGACGGCGGGCCCATGGAGGTCGTGGGGGTGCTGCCCGCCGACTTCGATGACGTGTTCGAGCCCGGCACGCAGATCTATCGCATCCTGGGTTATGACGTCTCCCAGTCCTTTGCCTGCCGCACCTGCCGCCACCTCCGCATGGTGGCCCGGATCCGGAGCGACGTGACCCACGACGCGGCCTTCGCGGAACTGAACACGCTCTCGCGGCGCATCGTGGCCGAGCACCCGACGGAGTATCCAGCGGCCGGCATCAACCTGGTGCAGGTGCAGCGGGAGGTGACGCGCCAGGTGCGCCCCGCTCTGCTGTCGGTGCTCGTGGCCGCGCTGTTCCTGCTGCTGATCGCCGGCGCCAACGTCGCGAACCTCTCGCTGGCACGCGCCGCGCGCCGCCGTGAGGAATTCGCGGTGCGCCGGGCGCTCGGGGCGGGGCGAGGACAGTTCGCGCGCCAGCTCCTCTCGGAGGGGCTCCTGCTCGCGCTGGCCGGGGGCGCGGCGGGCGTGGCAATTGCCTGGGCCGCCGTACGCGCGCTCGTCGCGCAGCTGCCGGCCGACATTCCCCGCCTGGCCGCCGTCCGGCTGGACCTCGGGGCGCTCGGCGTGGCGGCGCTCGCGACCCTGGGGCTTGGCGTGCTGGTGGGTTTGGCGCCGCTGGCCACCGCGGGCGGCCGCAACCCGTTCCCGAGCCTCGGCGCCGGTGCGCGGCTCGTCGGCCCCCGGCGGCACGCCGGCCGCTCCGGGATCGTGGTGGCCGAGGTTGCCCTCGCGCTCATGCTGCTGGTGGGCACCGGCCTGCTCGCCCGCAGTCTTTTGACGCTGCTTTCCGTGAACCCGGGCTTCGATCCGGACCACCTGCTCACGCTCGAAATCCAGTCCACGGGCCCGCGCTACGACACCGATGCCGCGGTCTGGGACTACCACGACCGGGTGCGTGAGGCGGTGACCGCCGTACCCGGCGTAGAGGTCGCCGAGGTCACGACTCAGCTCCCGTTGGGCGGGAACTTTGACGGCAACGGCATCCGCGCGCAGGACCGGCCGCTCGACAACCCCGCGCTGGCGCCGGGCGGCCAGCGGTACGCCGTGTCCGCCGGCTACCTGCGCGCCATGCGGATCGCGGTGATCGAGGGCCGTGACTTCACCCACGCGGACGCCGCGGACTCGGCGCCCAGGGTTGCCATCGTCAGCGCGTCCCTGGCCCGCCGCGTCTGGGGCGGCGAGCCCGCCCTGGGCAGGCAGATCCAGATGGGCGGCGGCGACGCGCCGTGGCGCACCGTGGTGGGCGTCGCGGCCGACGTACGGCATACGGGGCTCGACGCTACCGAGCTCAACGGCTTCTACGTGCCCGAGCGGCACTGGAGCTTCGCGAACACGTCGGTGACGCTGGTAGTCCGCACCACCATGGATCCCGCGGCGCTGGCGCCGGGCGTGGTGCGGGCGGTGCGGTCCATTGACCCGGCGCAGCCGGTCATGCGGCTGCGCACGGGCGCCGAGGTGATCGCGACCTCCACCGCGCAGCGGCGCCTGGCGTTGATGCTCTTCGCCGCGTTCGGCACGGTGGCCACCCTGCTCTCGGCGGCCGGCGTCCACGGCGTGCTCGCGGGCGCCGTGGCCGAGCGCCGCCGGGAGATCGGGATCCGCGCGGCCCTCGGCGCTACCCCGGGCGCCATCGTGCGGATGGTGCTCCGCCACGGCCTGGGTCCCGCGGTCGCGGGCCTCGCGCTGGGCCTCGCCGGCGCGCTGCTGCTCACGCGGTACCTCCGGGCCATGCTCTTCGGGATCGCGCCCACGGATCCCGTGACGCTGACGGCAACCGTGACGCTGCTTGCCGGCGTGGCGTTAACAGCGTGCCTGGTACCGGCGTGGCGCGCGATACAGGTGGATCCGGTGACGGCGCTGCGGGCGGAGTAGAACGCTCAGCGCGAGGGTGAAAAGCCGGCGAGGGGCGAGGACCGCATCATGACCACGGCGGCCGGCTAGGCAGCCGCTTCCGGAACCTCGTGAGGCGGCATCCGCGCTCGATCGCGCGTCCGGACCCTGAACCGGAGCCTCGCCACGAGCAGCACCAGCAGCACCCCCGCATAGATCAGCGGCTCCCGCGTGTCCGCCTTCACCTGCCAGTAGAAGTGCACGACGCCCGCGAGCGCCGCCACGTACACGAGCTGGTGCAGCCGCTGCCAACGCTTGCCGAGCCGGCGGATCCACCCCTTGGTGGACGTGACGGCCAGGGCCAGCAGCATGAGAAAACCCGCGAACCCCACCGTGATGTACGGCCGCTTGGCGATGTCCTCGAGCAGAATGTCGAAGGCGAAGAACAAGTCGAGCACCACGTACGTGAGCAGGTGCAGCGTCACATAGAAGAACGCGTACAGGCCGAGCATGCGGCGGACCTTGACGAGCGGGTTCCAGCCCGTGAACCGACGAATCGGGGTGACGGAGAGGGTGACCATCAGCAGCGTGATGGCCCACCAGCCGGTCCGGTGCGTGATCTCCTCGATCGGGTCGGCCGTGAGGTTCCCGCGGAATCCGTCCACCGCGAGCGCAACCGCCGGCAGGGCGGCCAGCACGAACACGACCGCCTTGAACACCCGGAACCCACGCATGGTCAGAAGTGCTTCCGCAGATCCATCCCCGCGTACAGCGAGGCCACCTGTTCGGCGTATCCGTTGAACGGGAGGGTCTTGCGACGGCGGAACTCGCCGATCCGCCGCTCCGTGGCCTGACTCCAGCGCGGGTGATCCACGTCGGGGTTCACGTTGGCGTAGAACCCGTACTCGTTGGGCGCCGAGATCTGCCAGGTGTTGCGGGGCTGGTCGCGCAGCAGCCGGATCCGCACGATGGACTTGATCCCTTTGAACCCATACTTCCACGGCACGACGAGCCGGATGGGCGCGCCGTTCTGCGGGAGGAGCGTCCGGCCGTACAGTCCGACACTCAGCAGGGTGAGCGGATGCATGGCCTCGTCCATCCGGAGCCCCTCCACGTACGGCCAGTCCAGCACGCGGCGCCGCTGGCCGGGAAACTGCACCGGATCGAGCAGCGTGGTGAACTCCACGTACCGGGCCTGCGCGGTGGGCTCGACCCGCTTCAACAGGTCGCCCAGCCGGAAGCCCCACCACGGAATGACCATGGACCACGCTTCCACGCACCGCATGCGGTACACGTGCTCCGCGGGCGGAAACAGCCGGATCAGCTCGTCCACGTCGTACACGCCCGGCTTGGCCATCTCGCCTTCGATGGCCACCGTCCACGGCCGCGGTTTGAGCGTGCCGCCGAGCTTGTGGGGATCGGCCTTGTCGGTGCCGAACTCGTAGAAATTGTTGTACGTGGTCACGTCCTTGAACGGCGTCAGCTCGTCCTGGGCGCCGGACACGCCGGCGACGTCCGCCCGGGCGCCAGGCCGTCCGCACGCGGCGAGCAGCCCCGGCGACAGCGCTCCGGCCGCCAGGGCCCCGGCCGTGGCCCGGATGAACTCGCGGCGGTTCCGGTAGAGCCCTTCATGGGTGATCTCGCTGGACGAAATATCCGGTGGACGACGGATCAGCATCGTATGAGCTTCCGCTGGGCTGGGGTCACTCCCTTAACACGCTCCCCCCCGCCGGTGTTCCCCTGGGTGGGGGCGCGCCAACGCCCGAGCACGGCCGTTCACGCGAGGCGCAACACGAGCCGCACCGTGGTGCCGTTGCCGGGCGTGCTCTCCACGGAAATGCGCCCACCCCACGACTCCACCAGGCGCCGGCAGATGGCGAGCCCGAGACCGGCCCCGCTGGTGGTGGTCGAGAACTGCGGATCGAGCACCCGCGGCAGATCGTCGGCCGGGATGCCGGGACCGTCGTCTTCCACCGCGATGCCGGCCTCGGTCCCGTCGGTGAGCCGGATGGTGACGTTGATGGCGCCCGCCGCGCGCGCGTTCTCGATGAGGTTGATCAGGACTTCCTTCAGCTCGTCCCGCCGCGTGAAGACCATCACCTGCCCCGGAGCGGTGACCGCCACGCGTCCCTGCTCGCCCAGCGCGTAGAGCGCCGCCGTGTCCTGGGCCACCGCCGCCGCGTCCACCCGGGCGAGCGGCTCCTGGCCCGCGGGCGGCGCCCCGAACCGCGAAAAGGCCCGGGCCACCGCGTCGAGCCGTTCGATCTCCGCCAGGATCTGCCGGCTCGTGTGGTCGAGCACCTCGCCGAAGTCCTGGCGCGGGGCCTCGTAGGCCCGCCGCAGGTGCTGGACGCCCAGGCGGATGGGCGTGAGCGGATTCTTGATTTCGTGGGCGATCTGCCGGGCCAGCTCGCCCCAGGCCAGCACGCGCACCACCCGCGAGAGGTCCGACACGTCGTCCAGTGCCACCACCCAGCCCCGCGCGGCGCCCACGAGCGGCGCCACCTGCGCGCGGATCTGGCGGTCGTCAATGGCGAACTCCCGCGGCTCCGAGTCGTCGGCCCCCCGACTCACTGCCGCCACCCATTCCCAGAGCGGCGCCCAGGCCGGTGGGCTGACCTGCTCCAGCACGTCGCCGGCGTGGAGGATCACGCCGAGCAGCTCCTCGGCGCGCGGGTTCGAGGTCACGATCCGCCACGATTCGTCCAGGGCCACGACCCCGGTGGCCACGTTCCGCAACACGGCCGCGGTGCGCTGCCGGGCAGCCTCCAGCGCCGCCTGCGACTTGCGCACGTCGGCGGCCATCCGCTCGAACGCCTCCATCACCGGCGCGAACTCTCCCGGCGCGTCCGGCGGGAACGGGGTGGGCAGCTCGCCGCGCCCCACCTGTTCGGCCGCGCGCTGGAGCGCCTGAACGGGTGTGGCCAGCGCCCGCGCGGCGACCGCCGCGAGCCCCATCGCGGCCACCAGGCCGCCCAGTGTCACCACGAGGAGCCCGAAGATGAGATCCCGCTCGTTGCGGAGCGTGGCCGGGTCCTCGAGCAGCCGCGGCACCGCGAGCACCAGCTCTGTGGGGCCGCCGATCTCCAGCTCCCGGTACGCGACGCGCGTGGGCCGCCCGGCAACCCGCTGGTCCGCCGCCGTCTCCAGGTCGCCGCGCATCTCCAGCGCCCGGACCACGTCGGGCCCGAGGTACCAATCCACGACGCCCAATTCGGCCAGGATCGGGGCGCTCGCTCCCCGCAGCTCGGCGCCGGCGTACAGCAGCATCTCGGCGTCCACGCGGCCCGCCAGCGCCCGCAGCGAATCGGGCTCGCCGGCGCCGCCGGCCAGCGCCCGGGCGTCGCCCGCGGCCTCCGCCAGGATCTGTCGTGTCGCGACGTCCCGCGAGCGGCGCGCCTCATCCTGGAGGCGCGTCGCCACCCAGCCGGCAAACGCCACGGTGGGGACGATGAAGAACACCGCAAAGGCCACCGCCAGGCGGCGGCGGTACGATCGCCGGCCGAGCAGCCCCGCGCCCGCGGTGGCCAGGACGGATCGTCCCATGACGTGCTCGCCGAGGGCCCACAGCAGCGCCACCGCCAGGATATCCAGCACGATCACGAGCGTGCCGCGGAGCAGCAGGCTGCCCGGCATGCCCAGGGGCACCTCCGCCACGATGCGGCGCGTGGAGGCCCCCAGCGCGGCCCGTACCTCTCCGCGCGCCACCCACCCGTCCCGCCGCCACCGCATCGGGTCCGATGGTGCCCCGGCCAACGGCGGGCCGACGGTCAGCACGTACGGATTCGGCAGCACCCGCTCCCCACGCAGGAACCGGGCGACCCGAACGGGCCGGATCAGACGCGTCCGCGGACCGAGGCCCACGGTGAGGACCTGTCCGTTCCGCATCGGCACCGCGAGGACGTAGTGGACGTCAGACGCGGCGCTCCCGCCCTCGACCACCACGATGCCAAAGGCGCCGGCCTCGAGCGCCACCCCGCGCACCAGCCCGGGCGTCAGGTTGGACAGCTCGGCCAGGGCCAGGCGAACCCGCTCCGTTCCGGTGGAATCCCAGATGCCGAGCACGGCCGGGTAGCGGTCCGCCTCGAGCGGCGACCGATGCCATCGCTGGTACAGCTCGGCCGCGGTGCGCGGCGGCGTGCCCCGCTCCACGGATCCGCCGAACCGCTCGAGCAGCCCCAGCGCGATGGGGTCACTCCCCTGCCGCACGGCGGCGGCGTCCCGGTCCGCTTGGAGGACCCGGCCGTCGGCGGCCGCTCCCCACGCGAGGGCCGCCGCATACGTTCCCGCGACCACCGCCACGAGGGCCACGGTGGCGAGCCGGCGAGCGGGCAGGACGGCCAGCGCAAAGACGGGCACACAGAGCAGCGCGTGCCACGCCGGCCACCCCTGCGCGGGCGCCCAGATGCCAAGCGCCAGCGCCGCGAGCGCGACGCTCCCCACCACGCCGGCCGCCGCGGTCCACGGCGTCCCGCGCGGCGCGCCACCCACCCGGGCGAGCCCGGCGGCCGTGAGAAGCACCGCGGCTCCCGCCGCCGCCAGCGTCAACTGCCACACGAGCCAGAGCTGGGGATCCGCCCCCTCGATGGGTGGGGTAATGCCCGTGGCCAGGCGCCGCAGCACGAAGGGAGCGCCGGCAACCAGCCCGGCGGCCGCGCCCAGCGCCCAGCGGTACCTCCACGGGCGCTCCCAGATCCCCACGATGGCGAGGATCACGAGCACCGCCGTGACGATCAGGGCGCCGCCCGACGCGGAGAAGGGGCCGAGGAGATCGGCATAGTACGAGGCCGGCGAGAAGAGGCGGCCGAGTGGCAGCCCGCGCCCGACGCCGGCAAACACCAGCACCGCGCCCAGGCCGGCGACGCCCAGCGCGCGTCCTCCGATTCCGCCGAGGATGATGGGGAGCACCAGGAGGACCACCACCGCCCCCGCCACGCGGGCCGTGCCGGCATCGAGCAGCCGCCGCCGATAGGTGCTCTGCGTGGGTGGCACCAGGCGGACGCTGAACAGCGTGTCCGGCACGGCGTCCACGGACGAACACCCGGGCACGCAGTAATCGAAGACGTCCTCGAGCTGCGGGCCGCCGCCCGGGGGAAATACCTCGAGGCGGACCCCCGAGACACGGGCGAACTGCTCGGCCAGCGCGCGGCCCGCGTCCGGCACGACGCTGTCGGCGGCCAGCAGGATGTGACCGACGGCTCGGCGGCCGGCCGTGCCCTGGCGACCGGCGGAAAGCATGGCGTAGAATGGGGTAATGCGCACTTCGAGCCCTACGGCGCCGGATGCGGGCATGCGATGGCGCCCCCCCCAGGCCCACGGGCGGCCGGCCGAGTCGAACACCATCACCCCCCGCTCGGCTCCCCGTCCCGTCGTCGCGTCGGCCAGACCGGTAAACGCCGCCTCCCGGTCGAGCGCGGCGGCCGCGATGCCGGCCTGGGCCAGCGTTCGGACGTCGGCGACCGCGCGCGCCAGCTCCGATTCGAGCCGGCGGCCGGCCGCGGCTACCAGGCGCCACCGGACCCCGACGCTGTCCAGGTCCCACCGGGTCTCCGCCTCGGACACCCGGGCCGAGGTGCGCAGCGCCACGCCCACGCCGAACAGCACCGTCGCCCCGATGGCAAGGCCGGCCACCGGCCGCGTGCGGGCGGCCAGCACGGCGGCCACCACCCCCGCCGCGAGCCCGACCACGGCCATCGCGATGTGGGGACTTCGCAGCCAGCCCGCGAGTGCCGCGGCGGTGACGACCGCGGCCACCTCCCAATGAGCGACGCGTCCTCTCAGCACGGCCCCCTGCGTCTCAAGTACCTGCGCCCGCGCCAGGTGCGGGACGTCCTGTCCCGGGATCCCCGCCTGATCGTGCCGGTCGGGACGACCGAGCAGCACGGGCCCCACCTGCCGATCGGCGCCGACACGATTCTGATCGAGCGGCTGGCGGACGACCTTTCGGCGGAGTTCCGCGTGCTGCGGGCTCCGACCGTGGAATATGGCGTCAACGCCTACACGCGCGCCCCCTACCCCGGCAATGCCGCCGTCCGCCGCAAGACGCTGCACCGGTTCATGAACGACCTGGTGGGCTCCTGGGAGGACGGCGGGGTCGAGGAGTTCATCATCCTCACGGCGCACGGCCACGATCCCCACCAGGAAGCGCTCAGCACGCTGCGGACCCAGCACGCCACGATCCGGACCGTGGACATCTTTGCGGTCCGCTTCGAAGGCGAGCACGCGGAGCAACCCATCCACGGGGGGGAGCTGGACACGTCCCTGATGCTGCACGTGGATGGCGGCCTCGTGAACCTGGCGGCGGCCGAGGACTATGTTCCCCCGCCGTCACGGACCCGAGCCTGGCGGCTCCTGGCCCGGCGCAGCATTCCTCCGGAGGGCCCCGGGTCCATGGGGCGACCGAGCCGCTCGACCGCCGAGGCGGGGGAACGGCTCTACGAGTTCATCTACGAGCGGATCGCGTCGCGCGTGTTCGGGCGCCCGGCCCGCCAGCTCGCCACCCCGAGGATCTGACCATGCGCGCTCTGCTGCCCCTTGCCTGTCTGTTCGCCGCGGCCCCGCTCGCCGCGCAGCGCCCCGCCAGCGACAGCGCCCGCCTCGTCGTCATGCAGGCGGGCAACCCGGTGGGCACCGAGGACTTCGCCTTCCGCTCCGGCGGCGAAGGCGCGGCCCTGAGCTTCGTGGCCACCACGAACGGCGGCGCCGACCCGCTGCGGGTGGCCGTGACGACCGGCCCCCGACGGATCACCGTCCGGGTGGCCTCGGGCGCCGGCGAGGCCGCCCGCGAGTATCCCGGTGGGCAGCCGGCGGTGGTGGCCGACGAGCGGGTGCTTTCGCTCTACGCCCTGCTGGCCCATGTGGATCCGGGTCCGGTCACCGTGTTCGGCCCGCCGCCTGGCGGGCGCCGGGCCGGCACGGTCGAGGACGGGGGGACCGAGGTCCCGCCGGGTGGGGGCCCC